>CXWL01086157.1_pt1 | contig 17934 bp, 16 predicted proteins | sample 590931 | NCBI WGS metagenome assembly CXWL01 (sample SAMEA3498368, study PRJEB10139) | groundwater metagenome | biome: water well; material: biofilm material | place: Germany | collected 2015-04-27 | reverse complement strand
CTTGAAGGCTGCCCGTGTCGGTCTGCCAGCGCGTGCGCATCGACAGCGAATCCTTGCCCACCGGGATGCCGATGCCCAGCACCGGGCACAGTTCCATGCCCACGGCCTTGACGGTGTCAAACAGCGCGGCGTCTTCACCCGGCTCACCACAGGCCGCCATCCAGTTGGCACTGAGCTTGACGCGCGCCAGATCAATGGGCGCGGCCAGCAGGTTGGTGATGGCCTCACCCACCGCCATGCGGCCACTGGCCGGGCCGTTGATGGCTGCCAGCGGCGTGCGTTCGCCCATGGCCATGGCCTCACCCCTGAAGCCGGCAAAGTCGGCCAGCGTCACGGCGCAATCGGCCACCGGCACTTGCCAGGGGCCGACCATCTGGTCGCGGTGGCTCAGGCCGCCCACCGTTCGGTCGCCGATGGTCACCAGGAAACGTTTGCTGGCCACCGTGGGGTGGCGCAGCACGTCCAGCGCCACACGATCCAGCAGCACGCCGGTCAGGTCCATCGCGGCCTCAGTGCGCGCCACACGCTGCACGTCACGCTGCATCTTGGGCGGTTTGCCCAGCAGCACGTCCATGGGCATGGCGATGACACGTTCACCGCCGGGGCCGTCTTGCAGCACCAGTTCTCGTTCGTCGGTGGCCACGCCCACCACGGCATAGGGGCAGCGTTCGCGTTCGCACATCTGCGCAAAGAGCGGCATCAAGTCTGGGTTGATGGCCAGCACATAACGCTCCTGGCTTTCGTTGCACCAGATCTCTTTGGGCGCCAGGCCGGTTTCTTCCAGCGGCACCTTGCGAATGTCAAAGGTGGNNGTCAAAGGTGGCGCCCTTGCCGGCACCGTCCACCAGTTCGGGGAAGGCGTTGCTGATGCCTCCCGCGCCCACGTCGTGGATGGCCAGCGCGGGGTTGTTGTCGCCAAGACTCCAGCAGTGGTTGATGACTTCCTGCGCCCGGCGCTCGATCTCTGGGTTGCCACGCTGCACGCTGTCAAAGTCCAGCGCCGCCGTGTTGCTGCCTGCGGCCATGGAACTGGCCGCACCGCCGCCCATGCCGATGCGCATGCCGGGGCCACCCAGCTGCACCAGCAGCGTGCCAGCGCCAAAGGGCAGCTTCTTGACCTGCCCCGCGCTGATGCTGCCCAGCCCGCCGGCGATCATGATGGGCTTGTGATAACCGCGCCGCACACCGGCCACGTCTTGCTCAAACACACGAAAGTAGCCGCCCAGGTTGGGGCGGCCGAATTCATTGTTGAAGGCCGCGCCGCCCAGTGGGCCCTCGGTCATGATTTGCAGCGCGCTGGCAATGTGCGCGGGTTTACCCACCGGCTTTTGTTCCCAGGGCTCTTGGGTGCCGGGCAAGTGCAGGTTGCTGACGCTGNNAGCTGAAGCCCGTGAGGCCCGCCTTGGGCTTGGCGCCACGCCCGGTGGCGCCTTCGTCGCGGATTTCGCCGCCTGCACCCGTGCTGGCGCCCGGGAAGGGGCTGATGGCCGTGGGGTGGTTGTGGGTTTCCACCTTCATCAACACATGCGCGATTTCGTCGCGTGCGCCGTACAACGGCGCGTTGGTAAAACCCTGCGGCAGCCAGCGCTGCACGGGGCCACCTTCCATCACAGCCGCGTTGTCGTCGTAGGCCACGATGCTGTGCTGCGGCGACGTCTTTTCAGTGTGGCGGATCATGCCAAACAGACTCAGCGGCTGCGGCTCGCCGTCCACCGTGAAAGTGGCATTGAAGATCTTGTGCCGGCAGTGCTCGCTGTTGGCCTGCGCGAACATCATCAGTTCCACGTCGCTGGGGTTGCGCTGCAGTTTGCCGAAAGCAGCCACGAGGTAGTCGATTTCGTCGGCCGAAAGCGCCAGGCCAAACTCGGTATTGGCCACCACCAGGGCTTCACGGCCCTGGCCCAGCACGTCCACGTGCGCCAGCGCTTCGGCGCTGCGGGCATCAAACAGGTGGGCCGCTGCGGCGCGATCAAAGGCGACGTGTTCGGTCATGCGGTCGTGCAACAGATCGGCGGCGGCGGCACGCTCGGCGCTGCTCAGCGGTTTGCCTGCACCCAGCAGCCCGGTCTTGATGGCCAGCGTGAACTCGGTGACACGCTCCACGCGGTGCAGCACCAGGGCGCAGTTGTGGGCAATGTCGGTGGCCTTGCTGGCCCAGGGTGACACCGTTCCGAGGCGCGGCATCACCACCACGCGCTCACCTGCAGCATCAGCCCCTGCCGCATCGCCATAGCTCAGCAGGGCCAGCAGTTTGTCCACGTCGGCAGCCGCCGGCGGTGCGTCAAACGCGGCCCAGTGCACAAAACGCGCGCTGACGCCGCTGATGCGCGGTCACACCGCCTGCAGCCGAAGCAGCAAGGCCTGGGCGCGAAAGGTGGGGAGGGCGTCGCCGCCCTCGAAGTGCAGCAAATGAAGTGGCGTCGCGCTCATGCAGTCCAGACCGGGGCGGGGGGAAACATGGGATTTTAGAACCGGGTGGGATAATCGCTTGATGGCTATTTCCATCAAGACTGCGGCAGACATCGAAGGCATGCGCCTGGCCTGCCGCCTCGCCTCTGAAGTGCTGGACATGTTGGCGCCCCATGTGCGCGCCGGTGTCACCACCCTGGAGCTCGACCGCCTCGCCCATGACCTCATGGTGCATGTGCAAGGCGGTGTGCCGGCCACGCTGGGTTATCAGCCGCCGGGCTACCCGGCCTACCCGGCGTCACTTTGCAGCAGCCTCAACGACGTGGTGTGCCATGGCATCCCCGACGAGCGGCCGCTGAAAGACGGCGACATCGTCAACATCGACGTCACCATCATCAAAAACGGCTGGCACGGCGACAACAGCCGCATGTACGTGGTGGGCGAAGGCAGCATCGCCGCCAGGCGCCTGTGCCAGATCACCTTTGAGGCCATGTGGAAGGGCATCGTCAAGGTCAAGCCAGGCGCACGGCTGGGGGACATCGGCCACGCCATACAGGGCTTTGCCGAACACGCCGGCTTTACCGTGGTGCGAGAGTTCTGCGGCCACGGCGTGGGGGCCAGGTTCCATGAAGAACCGCAGGTGCTGCACTACGGCCGCCCCGGCACGCTGGAAGAACTGGTGCCGGGCATGATCTTCACCATCGAGCCCATGATCAACGCCGGCAAGCGCGACATCAAGGAAGACCGCAAGGGCAACCGCCCCTATGACGGCTGGACCATCGTCACGCGCGACCGCAGCCTGTCGGCGCAGTGGGAGCACACGGTGCTGGTCACCGAGACCGGCTACGAAGTGCTCACCGTGAGCGCCGGCAGCCCGCCGCCACCGGCCTTTGCGCCTGCCGGCTACTGCCAGGCCACTGCGCTCGCCCTCTGACATGCCGTCGGCCCCGGCGTTGGTGGAGCCTGCGGGGCCGGGCAACCTGGCCGACTTGCGCACCTGGTTTCGTGCCGGCAAGGCCGGGCTGATTTCGCACTTTCGCGAAGCCCGGCCCACCGCACCCGCTGCCACGCGGCTGACCAAGGCGCTGACGCGGCATGTCGACGCCACGCTGGCCGCCTTGTGGCAACACACCGGCATGCCGGCCAACGCCGCCCTGGTGGCCGCCGGTGGCTTTGGCCGGGGCGAGCTGTTTCCGTATTCGGACGTGGACGTGCTGGTGCTGCTGCCGGCTGTACTGGACGAAGCCTCGCGCGGCGCCGTGGAAGGTTTCGTCACCGCCTGCTGGGACCTGGGGCTTGAGATTGGCTCGTCCGTGCGCACGGTGGACGAATGCCTGGCCGAATCGGCCCGCGACGTGACGGTGCAGACCGCCTTGCTTGAAGCGCGCTGGGTGTGCGGCGCCAAGCGGCTGTTTACGCAGTTCCGCAAGGCGCACGACAAGGCCATGGACGCCAGCGCCTTCTTGCGCGCCAAGACGCTGGAGATGCACCAGCGCCACGTCAAGTACGAAAGCACGCCCTACGCGCTGGAGCCCAATTGCAAAGAAAGCCCCGGCGGCCTGCGTGACCTGCAGGTGCTGATCTGGGTGGCACGCGCGGCCGGCCTGGGCCGCACCTGGGCCGAGCTGGCGGCCAAGGGCCTGATCACACCGTTTGAAGCCGGGCAACTGGTCAAACACGAAGGCGCGCTCAAGGTCATACGTGCGCGTTTGCACATGGTGGCCGGCCGGCGTGAAGACCGCCTGGTGTTTGACCTGCAGACCGCCGTGGCCGACAGCTTTGGCTACAAGGCAGCGGCAGCCCACGGCCAGCGCAGCTCTGAAGTGCTGATGCACCGCTACTACTGGGCGGCCAAGGCGGTGACGCAGCTCAACCAGATCCTGATGCTCAACATCGAAGAGCGCATCAACGGCTCCGAAGCCGCGCCCATGCGGCCCATCACCGAGCACTTCTTTGACCGCGCCGGCATGCTGGAAGTGGCGCACGACGACCTTTACCTGGAGCACCCGCACGCCATCCTGGAAACCTTTCTGGTGTTCCAGCAGTCGCCGGGCCTGCAGGGCTTGTCGGCGCGCACACTGCGGGCGCTGTACAACGCCCGCCAGGTGATGGACGCGGGCTTTCGCCGCGACCCCGTCAACCGCGAGATGTTCATGCAGGTGATGCGCCAGCCCAGCGGCATCACCCACGCGCTGCGGCTCATGAACCAGACCAGCGTGCTGGGGCGTTATCTGTGGGTCTTCAGGCGCATCGTGGGGCGCATGCAGCACGACCTGTTTCACGTCTACACGGTGGACCAGCACATCCTCATGGTGGTGCGCAACGTGCGCCGTTTTTTCATCCCCGAGCACGCCCACGAGTACCCGTTTTGCAGCCAGATCGCCGCGCAGTGGGACAAGCCCTGGGTGCTGTACGCGGCCGCCATCTTCCATGACGTGGCCAAGGGCCGGGGCGGCGACCATTCCGAGCTGGGCGCCGTAGAAGTGCGGCACTTCTGCCGCGACCACTTTGTGGCCAAGGGCGACGCACAGCTCATCGAATTTTTGGTGCGGCAGCATCTCACCATGAGCCGCATCGCGCAGAAAGAAGACCTCTCAGACGCCGACGTGATAAGCGCGTTTGCGCGCCTGGTGGGCTCGGCGCGTTACCTCACGGCGCTGTACCTGCTGACGGTGGCCGACATCCGCGGCACCGGCCCCAAGTTGTGGAATGCCTGGAAGGGCAAGCTGCTGGAAGACCTGTACCGGCTGACGCTGCGTGCGCTGGGTGGTGCCCAGCCCGACCTGGGCGCCGAGATCGAGGCTCGCAAACAAGAAGCACGGCAGAACCTGGCCCTGCACAGCGCCCTGCCGGGCACCGAAGAGCCGCTTTGGAAGACGCTGGAGGTGAGCTACTTTGCGCGCCACGACGCGGCCGAGATAGCCTGGCATGCACGCTCTTTGTGGCGGCATGTGGACACGCGTTTGCCCATCGTGCGGGCGCGGCCGTCTTCAGTGGGCGACGGGCTGCAGGTGCTGGTGTATTCACCCGACCAGCCCGACCTGTTTGCACGCATCTGCGGCTACTTTGACAGCGCGGGCTTCAGCATCCAGGACGCCAAGATCCACACCACACGCGCCGGCTTTGCGCTCGACACTTTCCAGGTCGTGGCCACGCAGCTGGGCCTGGAAAGCGGCAGTGGAGAACACGAATTCAAGTACCGCGACCTCATCAGCCTGGTCGAAACGCAGGCCACGCTGGCGCTGGCCTCGCAAGGCCCGCTGCCCGAGCCCCGCAGCGGGCGCGTGTCGCGGCGTGTGCGGTCTTTTCCGGTCACGCCACGTGTGTCTTTGGCGCCTGACGAACGCGCGCAGCGCTGGCTGCTCACCGTGTCGGCCAGCGACCGCACGGGCCTGCTGTACGCCATTGCCCGTGTGCTGGGCCGCAACCACGTCAACCTGCAACTGGCCAAGGTCAGCACGCTGGGTGAACGCGTGGAGGACACCTTCTTGGTGGACGGGCCTGAACTGCAACGGCCCAAGGCGCAGTTGCGCATAGAGACCGAGCTGCTGGACGCCGTGGCGGCGGCGGCGGCCTGATGGGCGGCAAGATGGGCGGCCCGCAAGCATGAGCCTGCGCCGCATCATCGCCAGCGACGCCATCACGCGGCTGGCCGAATTTGACGCCATCATTGACGCCCGCAGCGAAAGCGAGTACGCCCTCGACCATCTGCCCGGTGCCGCCAACTGGCCCAGCCTGAACGACGAAGAACGGCAGCTCGTGGGCACCGAATACGTGCAGGTCTCGCCCTTCACCGCACGCAAGCACGGCGCGGCGCTGGTGGCGCGCAACATCGCGCGCCACATCGACACCCATGTGCTGGCACTGGAGCGCACCTGGCGTCCGCTGGTGTACTGCTGGCGCGGCGGCCAGCGCTCGGGCGCCTTGTCCACCGTGCTTGACCAGATCGGCTTTGCCGTGCACGTGCTCGACGGCGGCTACGTGGCCTTCCGCCGCGCCGTGCTGGCCGAGCTGCAAACGCTGCCGGCCACGCTGGATCTGCACGTGCTGCTGGGCCGCACTGGTTCAGGCAAGAGCCGTTTGCTGCAGGCGCTGCAGGCCCAGGGCGCGCAAGTGCTGGACCTGGAAGCCCTGGCCTGCCACCGGGGCAGCGTGCTGGGGCCGCTGCCCGGCCAGCCGCAGCCGTCGCAAAAGGCGTTTGAGACCCAGCTGTGGCAGGCCCTGCGCGGTTTTGACCCCACGCGCGCGGTGTTTGTCGAAGGCGAAAGCCGCACCATCGGCCGCCTGCGTGTGCCCGAGCCGCTGCTGCAATGCATGCGTGCGGCGCACTGCATCCGGCTTGAAATGTCGGTGACCGAGCGTGTGCACATGCTGCTGGACGACTACGCGCACTTCGTCACCGATGTCGAAAGCTTCTGCGCACGCCTGGAGCCACTGCGCGAACTGCGTGGCGCCGCCGTGGTGGAACGCTGGCAAATACAAGCCCGCGCCGGTGACCTGGCCCCTGTGGTGCAAGAGCTGCTGGCGCAGCACTATGACCCGCAGTACGAACGCTCCATGTCACGCAACTTCGCCGGCTTTGCCACGGCACCCGCGCTGCCCTTGGCCGACGCCGGGCCAGCCGCGCTGGCGGCGGCGGCTGCGCACCTGATTCACAAGGTCACCACTGACGCCATCGCCGGTTGACGGCCGCCACTGCTTCACGCCCCGCAACAACAACGCCCCGCAAGCCTCACATGGCTACACTGCCCGACCCCGGACCCGCCACCTGCCGCGCCGCATGACCGTCCATTCATCCAACCACGCCCATGGCGTGCAGACCGTGCCGCTGATGCGCCCCTTGCACTGGCTGGCGCTGGGCTGGGCCGACCTCTTGCGTTGCCCCCTGCCCGGCCTGCTGCACGGCGCGGTGGCGGCCTTGTTTGGTGCCGCGCTCATTTGGCTGGCACGCGACCGTTTCTGGTTTCTGGCCGGTGCCTTTAGCGGCTTCTTGCTGGTGGCGCCGCTCATTGCCACTGGCCTTTACGCCGTGAGCCGCAGCCTGGAGCGCGGCGAAAAGCCTGGGTTGCACACCGCACTGGCCGCCTGGGTGCCCAAGGACAGCCGCCTGGTGCGCTTTGGCCTGCTGCTGGCGCTGGCCGGCACCGGCTGGGTGCTGACATCGGCGTCGCTCATCACGTGGTTTGCGCCCAGCCCCATCCAGAGCCCGGCCGATTTCTTTCGCACTGTGGTGGTGGCCAAAGACGGCAACCACCTGTTTGAAGCCTGGATCATCCTGGGCAGCGTGTTGGCCGCGCCCATGTTTGTGTCCACCGTGGTGGCCATCCCCATGCTGCTGGACCGCCCCAACAGCGTCACCACGGCCGTGGCCACCAGCGTGGGCGCGGCGCTGCTCAGCCCCGGCGCCATGGCCTTGTGGGCCACGCTGATCCTGGTGCTGTCGCTGCTGGGCATGGCCACGCTGATGGTGGGCCTGGTGGTGGTGGTGCCGTGGCTGGCGCATGCCAGCTGGCATGCCTACCGCGACCTGGTCAAACCTGCGCCCGGGGTGGGCCAAGACTGAGAGTGTGAGAGCCAATCCAACATGCCCGCTCGTGCCGCCATATCGCACCCACGCGGCGTTGCAAATGCTCGCCGTAGCCCGGGCTACGTCTGTGCTTTGCGCCAGGGCCAGGAGGCCCTGGCCTTCGCCAGGCACAAACAGTCCTCAGGACTGTTTGTGTCCGGGCTCAGCCTTGCGCGGGCGCAATCTGGCAACCCGCTCGGGCACGCCGGATTAACTCTCACACTCTGAGCAAGGCTAAACTGCGCGCCGCTTTGCAGCGCAGCCTGGGAGAAATGTGACGTGACACTCAAAGCCCCGCTCACCGCCGTCTACCCGGGCACCTTTGACCCGATGACGCTTGGCCATGAAGACCTCATGCGCCGTGCTTCGCGCCTGTTTGACCGCCTGATATTGGCGGTGGCAGCAGGCCACCACAAGCGCACCATGTTCACCATTGCCGAACGGCTGGACATGGCCACCGAGATTGCTTCGCCCTACAAGAACGTTGAGGTCATGGCTTTTCGCGGCTTGCTGAGCGACTTTGTGGGCCAGATCGGTGGCAAGGTGGTGGTGCGCGGCCTGCGTGCCGTGAGCGACTTTGAGTACGAGTTTCAGATGGCTGGCATGAACCGCCAGCTCATGCCCGAGGTGGAGACGGTGTTCATGACTCCTTCAGATCAGTACCAATTTGTCAGCGGCACCTTTGTGCGCGAGATTGCCAGCCTCGGCGGTGATGTTTCCAAGTTCGTGGCACCGTCAGTGCTGCGGCGCTTGAAAGACCGTGTCACACAGACGGAGACCTGATCTCGCCATGGCGCTTTGGATCACAGAAGAATGCATCAACTGCGATGTCTGCGAGCCCGAGTGCCCGAATGACGCCATTACCATGGGCGCCGAAATTTACGAGATCGACCCCGGCAAGTGCACTGAATGCGTGGGCCACCACGACACGCCGCAGTGTGTGCTGCTGTGCCCGGTGAGCTGCATCCCGGTCAACCCTTCTTGCGTCGAGACGCCGGCGCAACTGCTTGCCAAATACCATCGTCTTCAGGCTGCGAAGCCTTCGGTTGCTTTGATCCCCGGTGGGGCTTCTTCGACGCTGCTGCAGGCTTGACGGTCTTGGCGGGCTTGACTGCGTTACCGCCGATGCCGGCCAGCCCGGCACCAGGCCCAACAGCAGCGTCGCGCTGCTGGCGCTCTTGAGCCAGGCTCTGCCCCAAGCGGCGCTCGCGCTGCGCCATGTCTTGCGCGGCCTTGATGTCCTCAGCCGGCCTCGCGTCAGCGCTGGCCAGCATGCGGCCTTCGGCGCAGGGCGTGGCTGAGTAGCTGCGGCCGTCGGCGCCGCAACGCCACACCGATTGGCCTTGCGCTGCGGCGTCCTGTGGGCTGGCCAAAGCGGCCAGTGCGGTGGCCAGTAGCAGGATCACCTTCATGAGCCTTCTCCTTCGGGTTCCGTGGGTGGAATGGGGTCCGTCGTTGTGCCGGCTGGCAGCGCCGCCTTCTCTGGCGCTTCTTTGCGCGGCGGCTTGGGGCGTGGCGGCTGGGCATGGATCAGGGCCAGGGCCTTGTCCATGTCACCGTCCAGCAGCAGATCACTGGCCTTCAGAGACTGCTCAATGGCCCTTTCGATTCCTTCGCGCTGCTCGGGCGCGGGCTTCTTGAGCACGTAGTTCACCACCTCGGCCTTAGCGCCGGGGTGGCCAATGCCCAGGCGCAGGCGCCAGAAGTCTTGCGTGCCCAGCATGGCGTGGATGTCCTTCAAGCCGTTGTGCCCGGCCGCGCTGCCGCCGAACTTGAGCTTGGCCTGGCCCGGCGGCAGATCAAGCTCGTCGTGCACCACGAGGACCTGCGAGGGCTCAATCTTGAAGAAACGCGCCAGCGTGGCCACCGAAACGCCTGAGCGGTTCATGAAAGTCATGGGCTGCAACAGCCACACCGCTTGGCCACTGCGGTTGACGCGTGCGGCCAGTGCCTGGTAACTGCGCTCGGGCACAAGCCGTGTGCCCAGCTTGCTGGCCAGAGCGTCCACCCACCAGAACCCGGCGTTGTGGCGCGTGGCCTCGTATTCGTTGCCCGGGTTGCCCAGGCCTACAAAGAGTCGAATCATGGCCAGGATTATGGAAGTGGCGCCCCAAAAAAAAGCCCCACCGGAGTGGGGCCTGATGAAGGGGGAACACGGCCGGGGGGTGCCCCGCCGATGCGCCTTACTTCTGGTTTTGTTTTTCGGTCTTCTTGGGCTTGGCGCCCTTGCCCTTTTCGGCGGCCACCACCACAACGGGCGCCACTTCTTCTTCGATTCTGGGCATGGTCACGGCCACGATCACGGGGTTGAGCGTGCCGCGCTTGACGGCCTTGATGCCCTCGGGCAGCAGCAGGTCGGTGGCGTGCAGGCTTTGGTTCTTGGTCAGGCCGCTCAGGTCGATGGTCACGAACTCGGGCAGCTCGGAAGCCAGGCACTCGATTTCAAGGTCGGTACGCACGTGGCTGACCAGGCACTTGTCGGTCTTGACGGCCGGCGAGGTGTCTTCACCCGTAAAGTGCAAAGGCACCTTCTTGCGCAGCTTGGTGGTTTCGTCCACGCGCTGGAAGTCGATGTGCAGCACGATGGGCTTCCAGGCGTGCATCTGGTAGTCGCGCAGCAGGACCTTTTCGGTCTTGCCGGCCAAGTCCATCTCAAGGATGGACGAGTGGAAAGCCTCTTTCTTCAGCGCGAAGAACAGGGCGTTGTGATCGATCTCGATCATGGCCGGCGTGCCGGCACCGTAAACAATGCCGGGCACCTTGGCGGCGTGGCGCAGGCGGCGGCTCGCTCCGGTCCCCTGCAGCGTACGCTCGTAAGCTGTGAATTTCATGGTTGCTCCAAATGGTGAGGCACCCGCGACCAGGTGCCCCTGAAAACGGGCCTAAGCCCGACGAATGAAACTGTGAAAGGCCCCAAAAGGAACCCGCCACTGCTTCTAAAAATTGTTGTTCTGCTCCGCAAAGAGCGAGGTCACTGACTCACCGTCGCTGATGCGGCGTATGGTTTCCGCAAACAGGAAGGCCACCGACAACTGCCTGATCTTGGTGCAGGCCTTGGCGGCGTCCGACAGCGGGATGGTGTTGGTGATGACGACTTCGTCGATGTGCGAAGCTGAAATGCGGTCAATCGCCGGGCCCGAGAACACGGGGTGCGTGCAATAGGCGTACACGCTGCGTGCACCACGGGCCTTGAGCACCTCGGCCGCCTTGACCAGCGTGCCGGCGGTGTCGATCATGTCGTCCATGATGATGCAGTTGCGGCCTTCGATCTCGCCGATGACGTGCATCACTTCCGACACACCAGCCGCAGGGCGGCGCTTGTCGATGATGGCCAGGTCACAACCCAGTTGCTTGGCCAGCGCACGGGCGCGCACCACGCCGCCCACGTCGGGTGAGATCACCACCAGGTTCTGGTGGTTCTTGCTCTTCAGGTCAGACAGCAGCACCGGGCTCGCGTAGATGTTGTCAACCGGGATGTCAAAGAAGCCCTGGATCTGATCGGCGTGCAGGTCCATGGTGAGCACGCGCTCCACGCCCACGGTTTCGAGCAGGTTGGCCACGACCTTGGCGCTGATGGGCACACGCGTGCTGCGCGGGCGGCGATCTTGGCGCGCATAGCCGAAGTAGGGGATCACCGCCGTGATGCGCCGGGCACTGGCCCGCTTGAGCGCGTCCACCATGATGAGCAGTTCCATCAGGTTTTCATTCGTGGGCGAGCACGTGGGCTGCACCACGAAGACATCGCGGGCGCGCACGTTTTGGCGGATCTCGACCGTGACTTCACCGTCAGAGAAGCGGCCCACTGAGGCCGACCCGAGCTCAACACCCAGGTGCGAGGCAATCTGCTGCGCGAGCACCGGGTTGGCGTTGCCGGTGAACAGCACGGTGTTGAACAGCACGGTGGATTCTCCGCTGGGCGTGTGCCTGGATAGGATGTCCGGCATCACTTGAAGATTTGGCAGGGGAGGAAGGACTCGAACCCTCGCATGTCGGAATCAAAATCCGATGCCTTGACCAACTTGGCGACTCCCCTACACAGGTGGAGGCTTGCGCCACCACCCAAAACCGTTTTTCAGTCTGCCCACCCCAGCAGCGGGTGGCGATCCAGACTGCGGCACATCCGCCCCACCCAACCCGGCGGAAGTTCATCCGCCGGAAATGCCGCCATGGGTGGCGATTCAGTGCCGACTCTCGCAAAAACCGCGCTGCCTGAGCCCGTCATGCGGCTGTTGCCGAAACGTGCTTGTAGCCAACGGGCAGCTTGCGCCACCTCAGGGCAACGGTCTTGGGCTGCGGCTTGCAGATCGTTGTGGCCAAAGCCACTACTTTCAGCGCCCCACTCGGCCGGCCAACTATTAAGCCCTGCGTCTTCAAGAGAGCCCGTGACTATAACTGTTTTGGTGTCGCGTTTGAGCAGCGGGCTCTCAAAGATGTCACGTGTGGGGATGGCTGCGGGGGGTTTGACCACGGCGTAGCGGGCGGGCTGCAGCGCCATGGGCCGCAGGCGTTCACCGATGCCTTGCACAAACGCGTTGTGGCCGCCGATGAAAAACGGCACGTCGGCGCCCAGTGTCAAGCCCAGCGCAGCCAGTTGCTCACGTGGCCAGCGCAGGCCCCAAAGCCGGTTCAGTGCCAGCAGCGTGGTGGCCGCGTCAGAGCTGCCGCCGCCCATGCCTGCGCCCCAGGGCACCACCTTGGTGATGGAAATGTCGGCGCCCAGCGCTGTGCCACTGGCCGCCTGCAAGGCGCGTGCGGCACGCAGGCACAGGTCATCGGCCGGCAGCGCGGGGCCCATGTCATGCCGGGCCAGAACGCCGTCGTCGCGAACCTCAAAGTGCAGCGTGTCCGCCCAGTCGATGAGCGCAAACATCGACTGCAGCAGGTGGTAGCCGTCGGTGCGTCGGCCCACGACATGCAGGAAGAGGTTGATCTTGGCCGGGGCGGGCACGTCGTACAGGGCGCGCAATGTCATGGTGAATTACGGGGCGTCGATGCGGGCCCGCAGGCTCACGGCGGGTGGNNGCTCAAAGCCTGTGGCTTGCACTTGGTGCGGCGCCTGCGGCCAGGGCCGGCCGGCCAGCCAGTCGGGCAGGGCGGCCAAGGGCAGGCTTTCACCCAGGGCCTGGCGCGAAAGCGCATCCAGGTCTGAAAAGCTGCGTTCGCCTTGTGGGGTGCTCAGCACCGCGCTGCCGCGCGCCCAGCGTGCCGACACCATGCGTGTGCCCAACGGCGAGTTGAGGTTGAGCTCGCCCCCATCGGCATTGCCACGCAGTTCAAACGCGGCGTTGGCGCCTTGTGCGGCTTGTGTGTCGGTGGCTTCGACTTTGACGGTCAGGCGGCCCGTGATCCACGCCGGCGTGTCGGGCGGCGTGGCCTGCGGTGCCGTGCCGCAACCGGCCAGCACGGCTGCCAGCAGGGCGGCCCAGCGCACCGCCACCTTCACGGGTCTACGCGCAGCCGGGACAGTGTCTCGCGCAGCACGTCGTTGGCGGCGTCGCGGCCCTTGGCTTCGCGCCAGATGCGCCGTGCGTCGTCGCGCTGGCCCAGGGCCCACAGCACCTCACCCAGGTGCGCGCCTATTTCCACGTCAGGCCGCGACGCGTAGGCCTGGCGCAGCAGCCGCGCGGCTTCTTCGCGGTTGCCGAGGCGGAATTCCACCCAGCCCAGGCTGTCGGTGATGAAGGGGTCGCCGGGAGAGAGCTCCAGCGCGCGGACCACGAGTTGTTTCGCCTCGGGCAGGCGCTGCTGGCGATCGGCCAACGAATATCCCAGAGCGTTGTGCGCATGGGCGTTGTCGGGCTTGAGCTCGATCACGCGGCGCAGCAGGCGCTCCATGTCGGCCAGCTTGTCGAGCTTCTCGGCCATCATGGCCTGCTCGTAAATCAGGTCAGCGTCTTCACTGAAGTTCTTGGTGGCGGCATCCAGCACCTCATAGGCTTCGCGCCAGCGTTTGACGTCACGCAGCACGGCCGCTTCGGCCGCAATCTTGGCGCGCGCGTCTTGCGGGCTGCGCTCGGGCACCTGCCGGATGAGCTCACGCGCCTGCGCCACCTTGCCTTGTTTGGCCAGCATGGACGCACGGCGGCTCTGCACTTCCAGCGCACGCTGCGGGTCGGTGATCTTGGCCAGCCAGGACTCGGCAGCCTTGAAGTCACCACGCTGCTCGGTGGACTGCGCCAGCATCAGCCAGGCCTGCACCTGGCCCCGTGCAGCGCTGGTGCTGTCTTCATCGTTGCCGTCGGCACTGTCGGCCTCGGCGCTGTCCTGGCCTTCAAGGCGGGCTGCCGCCGGGATGGCCGCAGCTACAGGTGGTGTAGCTGCAGCGGGCTGGCGCTGCAGCAGATCCAAATAGCGCAGCAGCGCGGCTTCGCCTTCTTTGGGCTGCTTGAGTTCCAGGTACAGCGCGCCCAGCGACAGGTAAGGCCCCGCCACGTCGGGCTGCAGCCGGGTGGCGGTTTCAAGCTGGGTGGTGGCGTCGGCGTAGCGCTGCAATGCCGTCAGCACACGCACAAAGCTCAGGCGCAGGGCGGGATCGGCGCCGGGCTGGCGCAGGTGCTCTTGCACCAGGGCCTCGGCCGTGGGGCGCTCGCGCATCAGCTCCATGGCCAGCAGGGCCGGGCCGGGTGCGGTGGGTTCCAGCGCCTGGGCTTCCTGCGCCAGGGCCAGGGCGCGGTCGGGGTTGTGCGCCTGCATCCACGCACGGCCCACGGCCACGCGGCTGGCCACGCGGGTGGCGGGGTCGTCGCGGTAGGGTTTGAGGGCATCTTCCATCAAGCTGGCCACCACGGGCGGCTCACCGGCACGCTGCAAGAAGCGCGGCAGTGCAGCAATCAGCCCGGGGCGTTCAGCCGCCGGGGTTTGCTGCAGCAGGCTCTTGAGCAAGTCGGGTACGGCGTCGCTGCGGTTGAGCAGCATCACGATCTGCAACTGCAAGCGCAGCGCGTCCAGTGACTCGGGGCGCGCCAGACGCCAGGCGCGCGCGGCGGCCAGGGCTTGTTCACCGGCGCGGGCCTGCATGGCGATGTCCACTGCGCGGCGGAACAGGCGCTCGTCGCGTGTGCGGCGCGCGGCGTCAAGGATCCAGTCGTAGGCCGTGCCGGCGTCACCCTGGTGCAGCGCCATTTCGCCGATCAGCAACTGGTACAGCAGGCGGTCGTCCAGCGCCGAATTGTTGATGGCGGCCGGCGCCGTGGCCGGGCTGGATGCCGATGCTTGCGACGGCACGGCGGGCTTGGGCGCGGCCTGGGCTGGCAACATGCCCAGCAAGGTGGGTGCGGCGAGCAACAAGGCCAGCGTCAGGCGCCAAGGGCGACGGTGGGACATTGGGGCTCCTGAGGGGTGAAAGATCATTCTCACATAATGGTTTGATGCCCGAACTCCCAGAGGTTGAGGTCACCCGGCGCGGCATTGCGGAGCCGCTGCGGGGTGCGCAAGTGCTGGCAGCGCGGCTGGGCAAACCGCTGCGCTGGCCATTGGGCTGCCCGGTGGCGCAACTGTCCGGCTGCACCGTGGGCGACATCACCCGGCGCGGCAAATACCTGTGGCTGCCCTTGCATCGTGGTGCCGACGGCGGTGGCTTGCTGTTGCATCTGGGCATGTCGGGTTCGCTGGCGCTGCTGGGCACACCCCCTGCACCCGGCCCGCACGACCACTTTGACCTGCACACCAGCCGAGGCACGCTGCGCCTGAATGACCCCCGCCGTTTTGGCGCGGTGCTGTGGTCGGCGTCGCTTGACGACGAGCCCGCTGCCACGCTGCTGCGCCGGCTGGGTGCCGAGCCTTTCGACGCTGCGCTCACGCCGCAGAGTTTTCATGCCGCGTTGCAAGGCCGGCGTGCGCCCATCAAGGCCGTGCTGCTGGCCGGCGACGTGGTGGTGGGCGCCGGCAACATCTACGCCTGTGAGGCCCTGTTCCAGGCCGGCATCCACCCTGGGTTGCGCGCCGACCGCATCAGCCGGCCGCGTGCCACGCGGCTGCTGGCCGCGCTGCGCCACACCTTGGCGCGTGCGCTGGAAGTGGGCGGCAGCACGCTGCGCGACTTTACCGACGTGCACGGCATGAGCGGCGCCTTCCAGTCCGAAGCGGCGGTCTACGGCCGCGAAGGCCAGGCCTGTGGCCGCTGTGGCGTGCCTGTGCGCCGGGTGCTGCAGGGCCAGCGCTCCACCTACTTCTGCGCGGCGTGTCAGCGCCGGTAACGGTGCGGCATGTCGTGAATTCCGCCTGCTGCTCCGCGTAGCCCGTGCGTTAGCATGATTTGGCAGCCTGCCGCGCCCAACCGGGCCCACGCTGTACACCAACACCCCATGCCCAGCCCCATCGCCCAGCGTCTGGATTCGCTCGCCACCTGGCGTGCGGCGGTGGACCGCCAAGTCACACAACTGGGCCGGGCGCTGGCCGAGCAAGAGCTGCTGGCCGACGGCGACGCCACCGTGCTGGCCGCGTTGCGCGAGCGCCTGGCATCCGAGAAGCTCGTGCTGGCCTTCGTGGCCGAGTTTTCTCGTGGCAAGTCCGAGCTCATCAACGCCATCTTCTTTGCCGACGCCGGCCGGCGCGTGCTGCCGGCCACACCGGGCCGCACCACCATGTGCCCGGTAGAGCTGCGCTTTGAAGCCGACACGCCGCCGCGCCTGGCGCTGCTGCCCATTGAGACCCGCCTGCGTGGCCTGTCGCTGAGCGAGATGCGCCAACGCGACGAACACTGGCAACTGGTGCCGCTGGACCCACGCAGCCCACCGTCGCTGGCGCAGGCGCTGGCTGCCGTGACACGCACGCAGCGTGTCACCGTGGCGCAGGCGGCGGCGCTGGGTTTCTGGGATGAATCCCAGCCCGAAGACAACCCGCTGCTCAACGACGACGGCAGTGTGGACGTGCCGGCCTGGCGCCATGCCGTCATCAACTACCCGCACCCACTGTTGCAGCGCGGGTTGGTGGTCATAGACACACCGGGCCTCAACGCCATTGGCGCCGAGCCCGAACTCACGCTGGGGCTGCTGCCCTCTGCGCATGCGGTGGTGTTTGTGCTGGCGGCCGACACCGGCGTCACACGCTCTGACCTGACCATCTGGCGCGAACACCTGGGCCAGGCCAGCCTGGAGCGCTTTGTGGTGCTCAACAAGATCGACACCCTGCAAGACCCGCTGGCCACACACGACGAAGTGCTGGCGCAAATTGAGCAGCAGCGCGTGGGCGCGGCACACACGCTGGGCGTGGCCGAGCAGCGTGTGTTTGCCTTGTCGGCGCGTGACGCACTGGCCGCGCGCTTGATGGACGACGAGCCCGGCCTGGCGGCCAGCCGCCTGCCGCCACTTGAATCCGCGCTGGCTTCTGAACTGCTGCCACGCCGGCAAGAGCTGCTGGTGCAGTCGGCGGTGCTGGTGGTGGAGCAACTGCGCTCCTCCACCGGCCGCCGCCTGAACGACCGCCGCCGCCACCAGGCCGAGCAGTTGCTTGAACTGCGTGGCCTGCGCGGCAAGAGCGGCGCCAAGATGCGCATGATGGTGGAGCGTGTGGACGCCGAGGTGGCCGACTTTGAGCGTTGCACGTCGCGGCTGGCTGCGTTGCGTTCGGTGCAGCAGCGAATCTTGCGTGACGTGATGGCGCCGCTGGCCAGCGAGTCCTTGCGTGCCGAGGTGGCCGCGATGCAGTCGGCCATGGGCGCCAAGCCCTTCAACCTGGGCGGCAGCGCAGCCTTTGAAACGCTGATGTCGCGCATGCACGCTGCCGTGGACAAGGCCGCCCGCCAGGCTGAAGAAATGCGCCAGATGCTGGAGGCAAGCTTTCGCGAACTCAACACCGAGTTCGGCTTTGCCTTTGAGCTGGGCCAGGTGCCCGTGATGGCGCCCTTCCAGGATGAACTGGACGGCATCGACAGTAACTATCGCCGCTACCTGGGCCTGGGCCAGGTGTGGCGCATGGCAGCGCCTGGTTTTGCCGAGCAGTTCCGGCGCATGCTGGTGTCC
>CXWL01067814.1_pt1 | contig 17935 bp, 19 predicted proteins | sample 590931 | NCBI WGS metagenome assembly CXWL01 (sample SAMEA3498368, study PRJEB10139) | groundwater metagenome | biome: water well; material: biofilm material | place: Germany | collected 2015-04-27 | reverse complement strand
AGGGAATCGAACCCTCGTCATAAGCTTGGAAGGCTTCAGCTCTACCATTGAGCTACACCCGCACAACTACCAACACCAGCCCACTTTATACAACAGCAAACTGCTAAAAATTTCTGGTGGAGGGGGAAGGATTCGAACCTTCGTACTCTAAGAGGTCAGATTTACAGTCTGATGCCTTTAACCACTCGGCCACCCCTCCAAAAAGAGCGCGCGATTATCCATAAAACGACCTACCGTGTCAAAGGGAAATTACGGAAAGTGGTGAAAATACTTCCACAAATACTGTCGCAGCCTTCAACAGAGCACTAAAACAACGCCGGATGTTCGGGCTCGGGAATGTTTATTGATAGAGAGTAACCTCTAGCCTGCTACAACAGGCCGCGCTCTGCGAACGAAAGGCAACCCGATCCCGCCACGATGAAATGATCCAGCACTCGCACATCCACTAGTTGTAAAGCCTGTTTAAGTGCCGCAGTGAGCAGCTGGTCGGACTGGCTAGGCTCGGCCACACCGGAAGGGTGGTTGTGTGCGAAGATCACTGCAGCCGCATTGTGATGTAAAGCCCGCTTCACCACTTCACGCGGATAGACGCTGGTCTGGGTCAAGGTGCCCTGGAATAATTCCTCTGCAGCGAGCACCCGGTGTTGCGCATCCAAGAATAGTGCAACGAATACTTCCTGCTGTCGTACGCGCAATAACAGTTGCAGATACTCACGCACCGCATGCGGCGAATTCAGCGCATCACCGGATGTCATCTCTTCATGCAATGCCCGGCGCGAGATCTCCACCACCGCCTGTAACTGTACAAACTTCGCTTGCCCAAGGCCATGGATCGCGCAGAAGTCTTTCTCACTCGCCGCGATCAACCGGGTGAGATCGCCAAACTTCACGATCAATTCACGCGCCAGATCAACCGCGCTCTTGCCTTGCACGCCTGTGCGTAAGAATATCGCCAACAACTCTGCATCGGATAAAGCCGCAACCCCACGCTGCAATAGTTTTTCGCGAGGACGTTCCCCAGCAGGCCAGTCTGTGATCGCCATCGTATTGACTTTCTTGATAAGATGCGCGGCATTATGGGACAAGAACAACAAAAGCGCATCGTACTTGGCATCACCGGCGGCATCGCGGCCTACAAGGCGGCAGAGTTGGCTAGGCTGTTAGTGAAACAAGGGATTGTAGTGCAGGTGGTAATGACAGAGGCCGCGACTCATTTCATCACACCCGCCACAATGCAGGCGCTCACCAATCAGCCGGTGTTGATCAACCAGTGGCAGGATGCCAATGGCATGGCGCACATCCATTCCAGCCGAATCGCCGATGCCATCGTGATTGCCCCTGCCACGGCGGATTTCATCGCCAAGCTGGCGCATGGTTTGGCTGATGACCTCCTTTCCACTTTATGTTTGGCACGCGATTGCCCATTACTGGTTGCACCCGCGATGAATAAGCAGATGTGGTCGAACACAGCAACGCAACGCAACGTGCAGCAGCTCAGTGCCGATGGCGTGACGTTATTCGGCCCGACCAGCGGCGTGCAAGCCTGCGGCGAAGAAGGCATGGGGCGCATGCTGGAAGCGCAAGCGTTGGCAAATGATGTCTTGACCTTGCTGCGCAATGAGCCCCCCTCCCTTACCCCTCTCCCCGCAAGCTCTGAGCAGGGATTAACTGGGGTGAAGGTACTCATCACCGCCGGCCCTACCTATGAAGCCATCGACGCGGTGCGCGGCATCACCAACCGCAGCAGCGGCAAGATGGGCTATGCCATCGCACAAGCCGTGCTGGAACAAGGTGCGGAAGTCACGCTGATCTCCGGTCCAACCGCCTTGATTAAACCTAATGTTGCAAAGGTGATTGATGTCACGAGTGCCGCTGAGATGTTCGATGCTGTTAAACAGTTGGTGGCTGATAGCGATATGTTTATCGGTGTTGCGGCCGTAGCGGATTATCGTGTAGCCAGACCGGAAGATAAGAAGATCAAGAAAGACGATACTCCGCTCACGCTGGAGTTGATTCCCAACCCGGATATCCTTGCATACGTCGCCAGCCTGCCGAACCCGCCGTTCTGTATAGGATTTGCGGCAGAGACCGACAATCTGCGCGAGCACGCCATTTCCAAACGGAAGAAGAAGCACATTCAATTACTCGCCGCCAATCTCGCGCAGACCGCCATCGGTAGCGACGATAATGAACTGATATTGTTTGACGATGCCGGGGAGCACGTCTTGCCTCGCAGCGACAAACTGACTTCGGCGCGCGCACTGATACTTCACGCCGCTACTCTATTATTAAAAGGTGATCCCAAATGAAAAAAGTGGATGTAAAGGTACTCGACCCGCGATTGCATGAGCTCCCGCCCGCCTATTCAACACCCGGCTCTGCTGGAATCGACTTGCGCGCCTGTATTGAAGGCAGCATGGTTATCCAACCCGGCCAATGCGAGCTCATCCCAAGCGGAATCGCCCTACATCTGAATGACCCGCACTATGCGGCGGTAATCTTGCCTCGCTCCGGCTTGGGGCATAAACATGGGATTGTCTTGGGAAACTTGGTCGGTTTGATCGATTCGGATTATCAGGGCCAGATTTTCATCTCCATTTGGAATCGCGGACACCACCCTTTCGCTCTGATGCCGATGGAACGTATCGCGCAATTGGTAATCATTCCAGTGGCTCAGGTGCAATTCAACCTCGTGGAAGAATTCCCCGTGAGCCAACGCGGAAGCGGGGGATTTGGCAGCACCGGCAAACACTGACTTTTGATCGCCTAAAAAAATGACAAGGCCGCAAAGCGGACTTGTCATTTATAACAGCACCCGGTACCGGATCAGTTTTTCAGCTTCAGTTCCAATTCCGTATTATCACCCTTGCGCACCGATACCTTTTCAGTGGCTGCCTGATACCCATCCAACTGCACATTTACTTCCCGCACACCTGCCCCGATCTCTGCGTGTAACGGGGTCAGGCCAAAGTACACGCCATCCACATAGACCTTGGCCCGTGGAGGGACGGAACTGACAGAAAGTGTGCCGTTGCTTGCGCCAAGTTCTGAAGTGCTGGATGTCGGAACGACAGCAGATGCTGCGCCAGGTAGCGCATTTGAATACAAGGTGACACCTTGAACCGGCTTGACACCCACTTCCAAGTTGAACAACTCGGGACGTGAGGACATCAACACAGAAAGAATCGATTCGCTGGTTTTGGTTGTCGCGATACCCAATTCCTTTCGCAGATAATCTGCAACGTCTTTTTTGCTGTTGCCGGAAACGCCTGCATAGCGGTCCGATCTTTCCACCACCACGCCGGACCAGATCACCTTGCCGCTGGCGATTTCAGTCAAAGTCGATTCAATCGCGATATTGACGTAATCCCGATCTTTCACATCGATAGTCATTTCTTTGACTGAACCGCTTAATTGAAACTGTGCAGAGGAAGTCTCGTCAGAAACGATCTGGAGACCTGTCTCGGCAAGCCGTTTTTTCATGGACTCGACGACTAATACGGTCGCATCCCGGTCGGACAGAATCACATTCCCGGTCAGACCCAGTATTCTGCTGGTCGAATATCCCAGCCACCTTGGGCTATCCGTCTGGCGCGAATCCGAGTATCCATTCAAACGAACTGAGATGGGATATTTTTCCTTTCTGGCGTTAGCGCTGGGTTTAACGTCTTCCCGAACTCGAAGCACGTTTTCCGTATCGGCAATCGATCCAAAGAAACTCGTGCAACCTGCGACTGACAAAGCGAGCAAGCCGCCCATTAACGCCGAGCGAAACATCTTCATGACACCCCCCTTAGTCCTGAAGACAGAGTTGAAGTAAGCGCCACCGCAGTTTGCAATATCAATGACAAGTTCAGCCGCGTGCAATGGCCGCTTCGATCTCGGAGAAAGTGCGTGCCAACTCAAAACTTTGCACTGGCGCACCGAGCTGACGTGCGATTTGAGTAATTGAGAACAAACCACAAACCGATTGATGTCCATCCGGCGCCTCGGATACAACGAGGGAATGCTGGCGATTGGCTTTCTTCAGACTGGCCACGACGTCCCCGACCCTTGCGTTCTTCACCTCCTGAATATTCAGGACTTCCAATTCGCGCTGGGTAGACATAATGTCGCGCACCATGATATCCGCATGGGTTCCGCCCATGTTCTGCAAAAAATGCATGGGCTTTTCACCCAACACATCGGTTGCCGTAATCAGTCCCGCAATTTGCTCGTTGTCATCCAACACTAGCAACATCCGCACACCGTATTTAATCATCTTGGCATTGGCCTTATCCATTGACGTTCTGGCGCGAACACTGACCACAGAAATTTTGGTCAGATCTGTCATGACGTCAGTAGCAGGGTTGCTTAACTTGACTCGCTCGGGAAGAGATTGCGTGGGACGCAAGAACGAAGATCCTGTCTTCAGCGGATTTGATTTCAAGGCATTGTATTGCGTAATCATATAGTCTCCTGTGGTTAATCCTGTTGGTTTTCAGCGTGTGGTTTGCTGATGTGTCTGGGTGGGTTGAACCTTGGCAGCCGGAAGAAAACGCACCAACTCGTTCAGTGCTAGGCGATATACCTCGCGCTTGAATTCAATCACGTTGTCCAATTCGATCCAATACTCGTGCCAACGCCAGGCATCAAACTCCGGGTGATCGGACGCGCGTAATGACACATCGCAGTCACGTCCAACCAGCCGAAGCAAGAACCAAATCTGTTTTTGGCCTTTGTAATGCGAACGAGCCTCTTTCTTTCCCCAATTCTGCGGCACATCGTAACGCATCCAATCTCGGGTACGCCCCAGAATCTGGACGTGACAACTTAGCAGACCGACCTCCTCATGCAGCTCACGATACATCGCTTGCTCCGGCGTTTCGCCGTGCTGTATGCCGCCCTGCGGGAACTGCCAGGCATCCTGCTTGATGCGCTTGCCCCAAAACACCTGATTCTTTGCGTTAGTCAAAATGATGCCGACATTCGGGCGATAACCTTCACGGTCAATCATATTCGCCCCACTCTGTTTTTCAATTTAGCGGATTGTTCCACAATTCGGCCATACTGGAAAGACGAAAACTGCTCCTTAAAGTAGAATCGCGGCCTCCAACCAGCACGACGAGTAGCGAATATGCGCGTTTCACAATTTTTCATCTCCACAATCAAAGAAGCTCCTTCCGAAGCCGAATTACCCAGTCATCGTTTGATGTTGCGCGCGGGATACATACGCAAACTTGCCAGCGGACTCTACACTTGGATGCCCCTGGGTCTCAGGGTTTTGCGCAAAGTGGAGGCAGTAGTGCGCGAAGAAATGAACAGGAGCGGCGGCATCGAGCTGCTGATGCCTGCGGTACAACCTGCAGAATTGTGGCAAGAAACCGGTCGCTGGGAAGTGTTCGGACCGCAGATGCTGAAGATCAAAGACCGCCACAATAATCTGTTCTGTTTCGGCCCCACACACGAAGAAGTCATCACCGACATTGCCCGGCGCGAAATCAAGAGCTATCGGCAATTGCCGCTAAATTTCTATCAGATCCAAACCAAGTTCCGCGATGAAGTGCGTCCACGTTTCGGCGTGATGCGTGCCCGAGAATTCCTGATGAAAGATGCCTACTCGTTTCACAGCAGTTTCGACAGTCTGGAACAGACCTACCGTGTGATGCACCAGACCTACACCCGCATTTTCACCCGCTTGGGATTGCAGTTCCGCGCCGTGTCGGCGGACACTGGCGCTATCGGCGGCAGTGGTTCACACGAGTTCCACGTGTTGGCAGATTCCGGCGAGGACGCATTGGCTTACTGCCCCACTTCTGATTACGCCGCCAACGTTGAACTGGCTGAAGCGCTTGCACCCGTTGCGGCACCACGACAGGCTCCCGCAGAAGCGATACTCAACGTGGATACGCCCAAGCAAACCACGTGTGAAGATGTCGCAGCGTTGCTGGACATTCCTGTGCAACGCACGGTCAAACTGATCGCGTTAATGGCGGGAGGCAAACTGAATATCCTGTTGCTGCGCGGCGATCACTCTCTGAACGAAGTCAAAGTCGGAAAATTACCGGGGCTGACTGATTTTCGTTTTGCGCGTGAAGATGAGATACGCGCATTTTTTAATTGTCCACCGGGATTTTTGGGACCGGTCGGTATCGACCGTAGCCAGGTGCGCGTCATCGCCGACCATAGCGTAGCCATGATGAGCGACTTCGTGACCGGTGCAAACTTGCCCAAGTTCCATGCTGCCGGCGTGAACTGGGGACGCGACCTGCCCGAACCGGATCAGGTAGCGGACATTCGCAACGTAGTTAGTGGCGATGCATCGCCGGATGGCAAGGGTACTTTGGAAATCTGTCGCGGCATCGAAGTCGGTCACATCTTCCAATTGCGCACCAAATATTCCGAAGCACTGCAGGCCACCTATCTGGATGAGACCGGCAAATCCCAAGTGATGGAGATGGGCTGTTACGGCATCGGCGTTTCGCGCATCGTGGCCGCCGCGATCGAGCAGAACTTCGACGATCGCGGCATCACATTACCGTCGGGAATGGCACCGTTCCAAGTTGCCATCGCGCCTATCGGAATCAAGAAAAGTGAGGCGGTACGCCTCGCGGCGGAACAACTGTATGCCGAACTCACCGCCGCCGGTATCGAAGTATTGCTGGACGACCGTGACGAACGTCCGGGTGTGATGTTCGCTGATCTTGAACTGATTGGCATTCCACACCGTATTGTCATCGGTGAGCGCGGACTGAAAGAAGGCAAGGCGGAATATCAGGGCAGGCGCGACACGACGGCTCAAACCGTAGCCTTGCAAGATGTCGCCAAGCTCGTACAATCCAAACTATGAAATCAGATAGATCAGAGTTCGGTATTCAGAATTCAGGATTCGAGACACTGCGTTCGATCTTGAATCCGCAATTCTTGCTGCTTGCCACGGGTGTATTGTGTTCAGCCTGTGCCCTCGCCGGTACACAACGTGAAGAAGCTTTATCCGCCAGCGTCCGCTCCATGATGCAACACGCCGTATCCGATCAAGCTGCACCAAAATTGGCATTCTCCTCGCAACAGGAAGCACAAGCCTGGTTGGATGAGATGTCACAACGCCTGTCAAAAAAGATACCCGACGCTGAATACCGTTTCGATCTGTTAAGCACGGTACATTACGAGGCGACGCGGGCGGGCTTGGATCCGCACTTGGTATTGGGATTGATCGAAGTAGAGAGCGGCTTCAGAAAATACGCGATCTCCAAATCCGGCGCGCGCGGTTACATGCAGGTGATGCCATTCTGGACCAAAGCGATTGGAGCACACGAACATAACCTGTTCCACTTGCGCACCAATCTGCGCTACGGTTGCACTATTCTGCGCCACTACCTGGATATCGAAAAAGGGGATTTATACCGCGCACTTGGGCGATACAACGGCAGCCTGGGAAAACCGGAGTACCCCAATCTGGTCAAGACAGCCTGGAACAAACACTGGACACCCGTTCCAAGTCGGCTCGCCCGCAACGGCTGATTATTTATTGTTCTTCATGTACGACTCGACACTGCCACGCGTCACGATGCCCTGCTGATAGCTGACCAACTCACCTTGCGGGTTGTACATGTAAGTCGTCGGCAACACCTCCACCTCGCCGACTTGTGCCGCGAGTTCGTAATCCCCCAGCACAATTGGATAGCTAACGTGTCGTTTGTCAATGAACTCTCTGACCGATTTTTCGGATGAATCCAGCGCCACACCGATCACCACCAGGTCTGTCTTCTTGTGCGCTTCGTGCAATGACACCAAGTCGGGCACTTCTTCCAGGCAGGGAGGACACCAGGTCGCCCAAAAATTCACCAACACCCACTTGCCCCGGTAATCCTGCAAACGCTGTTGCTTACCCTGCATATCCTTGAACACAAAAGGCTGTGCGGTCGCGGCAAGCGACAAGCACAATAGCGTGCCTGCCACCAATATTTGGATTCGGGATAACATCAATGTCCTGATTTATCTTGAACAGAATCAGCTTGTTCTGACTTGCCATTACCATGACCGTCTGCCGCATGTGTCCAATACAGCGCCAAAGCAATCAGCGCGATCGCCGCACCGAAATACACCAGGTCGATCGGTTGCGCGATATGAATGTTCAGTGCCTCTTCAAACAGGGTCACGATCATGATCATCAGGATCACTTTCGCCAGACGTGATTTCAGATCATCCAGATTGCTGATCACCAGAATCTTGCTTGATGCTTTGCTGCCATGCGCCTGGTCGATGTCGCTGATGAACAACTCATACAAGCCCAGAGAGAATATCAACATCACGGTTGCCAGCAGATAGCCGTCCACCACTTCGACGATGTGCGAGACCGTGCTGTCGTGCAATGCTTTACGCGCTTCATCAGTCATCGACGCATCGGCGTAATGCAGTGCGTGTTGAAACAAGTAGACCACATCCACCGTCGCCATGTAGAAGATCGCAAAACCGGCCAACAGACTACCGACGACTGCAGTCAAGATCACAAACCGGCTATTCCAAAGTGCACCTTCAAACAACGACTCGAAAAACTTCATTTTTTATCTCCTGAAAAATCAATGTAAATATCCAAAGCAAAAGTTATGCGCCGCGCATTAAAGCTGAAAAGTGAATGCGCGGCAACCGTACATGGCTACTTTGCCCATATATCCAGAAGGGTCAAGCCGTTTGGCTCGTTCAATTGTTTTTCAATTCCACTGAACCAAGCCTGGATATCCGCATCGTCAGTTTGACTTGGCAGCAATCTGACATCGAGCAGAAACAGTCGGGTTAATTCGGACAATTGAATATGCTCGGGACTTCGCACCATCCCCCATCCATGTCCGGAAAGTTTTCCCACGATCTTGACGCCGGCCAATTTATTCAGGATAGCTTCGACATCTTCGTAACCGATACGCAACTGTTTGGACAGGCCGGGCAACTCCTGCACCTCACCATTTTGCATACTTTTGCGCATCAATTTGAGGATGCTCAGGGCGAAGTAAAGACGTGCCGCCTGGTCGAGTTTCAATGCGTGCGTGCTTCGCCAATGCGACAGCGCTGCGGTGATGATCGCCCCAAACAACAGCGTGAGCCAGGACAGATAGATCCAAAGCAAAAAGATCGGCACACTGGCAAATGCACCATACACCAGCTTGTAGGTGGGGAAGTGCGCGATGTAGAAAGCAAATGCGCGGTTCATCGACTCGAAAGTGATTGAGGCGATGACGCCACCGATGACGGCGTGGCGCAACGGGACGTAGCGGTTTGGCACAACACGAAACAGCAACGTGAACGCGGCGGTGGTAAGCAAGACGGGTAGTAGTTTCAGCATACTCACACCGACTGAGGACATCTCTTTTGCATAACCAACCGACAAACCGACCAGCCACGACGTCAAAGAAAGACTACCGCCCACCAGCAAAGGTGCCAAAGTAATCACTGCCCAATAAACCAGAACACGCTGTAACATATTGCGCTGGCGGGTCACGCGGAAGATGCGGTGGAATGCATTGTCTATCGTCAGCATCATCCACATCGCCGCGACTGCCAGAAACACGATTCCCACCGCCTTAAGGCGGGAAGCGCTTTCGGCAAATTGCTCCATGTAGCGAGAGATCATCTTGCCGCCCGTTTCCGGCAACATGTTCGACAAGACGAAACCTTTGAGACTAGTCGACAGGTCTGCGAAGACCGGAAATGCCGAGAAAACAGTCAACATGATGGTGATGAGCGGCACCAACGACAATAATGTGGTGAAAGTGAGACTGGCCGCCATCTCGGCGCAGCGATCTTGCTGCAGTCTCACGCCAACCAGACGCAAAAATCGGAAAGCGTCGTGCACACCCAGATTTGGAAGTTTCATAATTTTGTACAACTGCCTAGAATGGCGGCATGATACCCGACAAGACCTCCCCCAAAAACAATGCCCGCATCGCGCGTCAAATGTTGCGCGCCCACCGCTACGGCGCACTCAGCACCTTATCGAAAAAATTCGACGGACATCCGTTCGGTTCTATCACGCCATACCTGGTAGATCACGATGGCAGCCTGTTAATTCTGATTAGCGCCCTGGCCGAACATACCAAAAACATCCAAAACGATCCGAGAGTCAGTCTCATCACCCACAATCAGGACGATCCGCATATCCAGACCCAAGGGCGCGTCACGCTGGTGGGTAATGCCAGTTTGTTCACGGATCGGGAGCAAGCGGGCAAACGTTATCTGCGCTATTTCCCCGAAGCGCAGACTTATTTCGACATGCACGATTTCGACTTCTTTCGCATTGTGCCGCTGGCGCTACGTTACATCGGAGGCTTTGGCGACATCCATTGGGTGAAGGCCGACAATTATCTCGTTCCACTCTACCCGCTCATTCGTGCCGAGGCGGCATTGCTGGAAAAACTCAACTCTTCACATAGCGCAACGCAGGGCCACTTGGTCGGCATTGATTGTGACGGTTACGATCTGCGTATCGACGCGCGAAACCTTCGTCGCGATTTTCCGACTCCCGCTCTTGACGCTGACCAAGCACTGCTCCTGCTGGAGGACTAGTCAAAAAAGGCATCGAGAACGATGCCTTGCAAAACCTGAATGCCTCCTGTTGATCTAGCCGCGTACCCCCTTCAACTGGACAGATCTTTCCGCTTCCACGGGCGACTTCACTGGCTCAATGCCTTTTTCTTTAGTAAGGGTCGTTGAAGTAGTCAATAGGCCACTGTCATCGACCTGGTCTGGCTCTGCGCTAGCCTTCTTTGTAAGGGACTGCATGTCGACCTTGTTGTTGAGCCGTTCTGTCGGGTCAACAACTGTTGTCTTTTCTTTCCCCTTGCGGCGCAGAGGATCGCTGGTCGAATTCGGCTCCACCGCTTGAACCACTCCCGGAAACACCGCCCCCAGGAGCACCACTCTTGCGACACGTTTTCTCATCACGATCCCCTTCAGTTGGGGGCGTCACACTTGCGGGTGCGCCCTTTCGGCTCCGGTATCCAGCTTGTTTAACGCATTCAAATAGGCCTTGGCGGAAGCTACCACGATATCGGTATCCGCACCCTGCCCGTTCACCACGCGACCGCCTATCGCCAAACGCACCGTGACTTCACCCTGCGCATCCGTGCCGCTGGTGATGTTGTTCACCGAATACATCAACAACTCGGTTCCACTGTGCACGATCTGTTCGATGGCCTGGAACGTCGCATCCACCGGCCCGCCGCGCTGCGCTTCGGCGTGGTGTTCTGCGCCGCCCACACTCAGGGTCACCTGCGCCTTGGGCAAAATCCCCGTTTCGGAATGGGCGCGCATGAACACCAGACGGAAATGCTCGCTCACATGTGTCACTCCCTCATTACTGACCAAGGCCTGAATGTCTTCGTCGAAGATTTCGCTCTTGCGGTCGGCCAGTTCTTTGAAGCGTGCAAACGCGGCATTCAACGCATCTTCATTTTCCAGCACGATCCCCAGTTCCTGCAAACGGGTACGGAAGGCGTTGCGCCCGGAAAGTTTGCCCAAAGACAATTTGTTGGCGCCCCAACCCACATCCTCGGCGCGCATGATTTCGTAAGTCTCGCGATGTTTCAACACACCGTCCTGATGGATGCCCGACTCGTGTGCAAAAGCGTTGGCTCCAACGATGGCCTTGTTCGGCTGCACCGGATACCCGGTGATGCTTGAGACCAGCTTCGAAGTCGGCACGATCTGTGTAGTGTCGATACCCGTATCACATGTAAAAATGTCGCGCCGCGTCTTCACCGCCATCACGATCTCTTCCAGCGCGGCATTGCCCGCGCGCTCACCCAGGCCGTTAATGGTGCACTCCACTTGACGTGCGCCATTCATCACCGCCGCCAACGAATTGGCGGAAGCCATACCCAAGTCGTTGTGACAATGTGTCGACCAAATCACCTTGTCGCTGTTGGGCACGCGCGCGATCAACTGTTTAAAGCGCTCACCCCACAACATCGGAATGCTGTAACCCACGGTATCCGGCACATTCAGCGTCTTCGCCCCCGCTTTAATGACCTCGTCGAATATACGCACCAGAAAGTCGATCTCCGAGCGCACCGCATCTTCGGCAGAGAATTCGACATCGTCGGTGTATTCACGTGCCAGTTTCACTGCCGCTACAGCGCGCTCAACAACCTCGTCCGGTGACATGCGCAACTTCTTCTCCATATGGATGGGTGAAGTGGCGATGAAAGTGTGGATGCGTCCGCGTTTGGCCGGTTTGATCGCCGCGCCCGCCGCGCGAACGTCTTTTTCACTGGCACGAGCCAATGAGCAAACCGTTGATCGCTCGATCACCTTGGCGATGCTATGAATCGCATCGGCATCACCGGGGCTGGCAGCAGCAAAGCCCGCCTCGATCACATCCACACCCAGTTTTTCCAACTGGCGCGCGATGCGCAATTTCTCTTCTTTGGTCATGGACGCGCCGGGACTCTGCTCGCCGTCGCGCAAGGTCGTGTCGAATATGATTAATTTGTCGGTCATGATTTGCTCCAATGCAATTGTTCATCCACGGCTCAACACCAACCGAGCCGCCTGATTTGAAACGTGTGGGTGGGTTTAGTTTGCGCCTTGGCGCAGCTTCAGCGCGGCCAGCAGGCTGAAGGTGGAATGCGATTGCGAAATGTGTCTTGAAAAGTGCATGTGCGGGAATATAACGGCTTTTATTTTGGGGCGCAACCCAAGAAACGTCATCTGAACCAGCGGCGGCATCACCCCTCATACCCAATCATCAAACAGAGCGGCTTGGGGGAAATCCCAACGGTTGGGAATTCAGTCCGACTTATCTTGCGGAAATTATTGCCTACATTTTGCTGATCGTGCCTGCTTCTGACCACAGGACATCACCAATATTCCCCCTATCCAATTCACGGAGTTCCCTTACTCCTTGGCTATGCCATGCTTGTGTTTCACCACAAAATTTTCAGCAACGCGAGCTAGTTCAATGAACTTTCAAGATCCAGATAGGCGATAACCTCGGAGCCGTTCCCGCCGTATTCCAGAATGTCGCATATTCCCCGGAGAAGACTGATTCCACGCCCATGCCGTACCAGAGCATCACCTTCACCATTTTTTAATGCTGCGAAATCAAACCCGCCCCCACTGTCGCACATGCGTATCTTCAACCAGTCGCCATAATGTGAACTGATGCGTTCCAACCCAATTTCAATCTGACCATGAGAAAGGTTAGCCAATCGCAACGTGCGCTCTTCGTAGTACCGCCCCATACCCTCCTCGTGTTGCTTGAGGGAAGAATCAAGTTTGAGCACACCATGATCCAGCGCATTGTTGAACAGTTCCGACAACACCATGAAGATCGTCGAATCGGAATTGCCTGCCTCGATGGTGCTGGTGAGTCCAGTCAACATGGGCACCACGTCCAGATACTTGAGTTGGGGTGCAGTCAGGGTGATGTCCATTTTCCAAGTGACCTGTTCGGCAGCGTCTTCAATCTCCACGACAGATTCATGCTGCGCCTCGCTGGCCTTCGTTACCTGGCGCGACGCCAGCTGCGGAGAAGCCGGTGCGGCACAGTCAGCACATACAATCGCGATATCATCGCGGACACGCTGATCGTGCAACTCTTCCGTGATGGATTGCACCAGATGCTCGAACGGGTTTGGCCTATGGTGGCTTACTAGAAGCTTCGCTTCCAGATCAAACGCTTCCCCCTCTTCCAGTCCCAGTTCGGTCACCCCATCTGAACACATGCACACCCGGCATTGTCTAGTACCGTATTCATAGTGCCCGATCGTGCTGTCGAAATCTTTTGCAGCGAGTACACCCAGCGGCAAATGACTCGAAGTGAAACGGTGCAAGACTGCGCCCTCCGAGTCCAGCACGAGACCATCCGGACAGCCGCCGTTCCAGGCTCGCACCGTACGCTCTCGGGTATCGATGGAAATGATATTCGCAGCAACATATCGCGGTAGCGAAACGTATTTGCGCACCCGGGCATTCATTTCTTCCACGATGCTGCTAATGTCGAATCCCTTTGCCGTCATTTTGTAGAAGGGTTCGACCACGGGCATGATCGTCAGAGCGGCCGCCAAGCCATGACCTGCGCTGTCTGCCAGCATAACGTTCAGGTAGCCGTTCGGCGCACGCGCAGCGGCAATCAGATCCCCGCCAAAGTCCTCCGCCTGGATCAGATGAAATTTCACTGCCGGATCGGTGATACGTTCAAGAGCGGACAATCTTTCCATGAATCGAACCGCAACGACACGGTCATCCTCCACATGAGTCTGGTATTCGGCCAGTGCCTTATTCTTCAGCGACAACTGCGACAGAAGATGCTGGCGCTCATGTAGCGCTTTGATTTTTGCTTCCAGCATCTCGTAGTGCACCGGCTTTTGCAGATAATCATCGCCCCCGGCGCGCAGCCCCTCGATGACATTCTCAGGCTGGTTCATCGCTGCCAGAAAAACGATTGGTGCCTGGCCTTCTGCCAGCCGGCGCATCGCACCCACGATATCGTAACCACTCATGGACGGCATGTTTACGTCCATCAGTACCAAGTCCGGCTGCTGTTCGCGCAACAACTCCAAAGCCCGTTGTCCACCCTCGGCCAATATCGGCTGATGTCCCATCCTGCGCAACATTGTCTCGATCACCAATCGGCTGAGATGTTCGTCATCGACCACCAGTATGCGCAATGGCGTGGACGGCAATGATTCGGTGCGCGGCGGCATCACCTCAATCCATTTTGAACAGTTTGCCAAAATTGGCGATCACCAGAATTTTGCGCACCGTTTCGTTAGGCTTGCACAATTCTGCGGACTTACCTGCTTCCTGCGCACGTTCGCGCATCAGCATCAACATGCCCAACGCGGAACTGTCCAGATAGTCAACTTTGGAAAAGTCGATGCGTATGGACCGCACCGTCGCATCCAGCAACAAAGGGGTGTAGGCGGTTCGAAATTCTTTCTGCGTGTTGAAGTCGAAGCGACCTCCCAGATACATCGTTGCCACCCCGTCCGCTATAGTTATAGATATGTGTGTAGTCATTTCATCCTCCCGAATAATTGCCAATTATTTTTCGCGCGTGAACCGTGCCAGCACCCTTTGCGCCATGTCGCGTATGCCCACCACCTCATGCGCCGCACCGATGTTGATGGCCTCGCGTGGCATGCCGAATACTACACAAGATGCCTCGTCCTGCGCCAAGTTATAGGCGCCTGCCTGGCGCATCTCCAGCATGCCAGTGGCGCCGTCCTTACCCATCCCGGTGAGCATCACACCAATGGCGTTCGACCCGGCATGTTGGGCCACCGAACGGAACAACACTTCTACCGAAGGCCGGTGATGATTGACCGGTGCAGATTGGCTCAATTCCGCGATGTAGTTGGTGCCACTGCGTTTCAGCAACAGATGGGAATGTCCGGGTGCGATATAGACATGCCCGGGCAATACCCGTTGATTGTGTTCGGCTTCACACACAGTCATCTTGCACAGACTATCCAGACGGGCAGCAAAAGACTTCGTGAAAGCCTCGGGCATGTGTTGTGTGACCAGAATAGCGGGTGAATCCGCCGGCATGGGCACCAGGAATTCTTTCAGCGCTTCAGTCCCCCCGGTGGATGCACCCACCGCAATCAGCTTCTCGGTGGTCGCCAAACGGTTACCGATGGGCGGCAAGATCTCCATCGAGCGCGCAACCTGTCTGGCCGCAGGACGCGATTGGAACGCCACCCGAATCTTGCCGGCGATCTCCTCGGTGTAGGCAGTCATTCCTTCCGCCACCCCCAATTTAGGCTTGGAAACGAAATCGACCGCACCCAACTCCAAAGCGCGTAACGCGATCTCCGATCCCCGCTCGGTCAAACTGGAAATCATCAACACCGGCATCGGCCGCAGACGCATGAGCTTTTCCAGAAAGGTCAGCCCGTCCATCTGCGGCATCTCCACGTCCAGCGTCAACACATCCGGATTCAAGGTCTTAATCATCTCGCGCGCCATCAACGGATTGCTGGCAACACCTACAGCCTCCATATCCGGCTGGCTGTTGATGATCTCTTTCAGGATGCTGCGGATCAGCGCCGAATCGTCGACGATCAACACTTTAATTTTGCGTTGTTGGGTATTTTGATTCATCAGAACAACTCCACATCACCCTGTACGTCGGAACTCTTGATGCGTTGGCCATATTGTATTTCGCGTTGCAGAATGGTGTCGTTATGCGCCACCCGCAATTGCTTGACCAGTGTTCTCCCGGTTTGCGGAAAGTAATATACCTTGCGTGGAAACAGACCCAGCAGATCCTCGGCCAGCAAAGATATGTTTTCAGTCTGCAGGTAATCGATGACAAATTCGGCATTGCGTTGCCCCACGTTGGCCACGGTGAAGCCGCGCAACACATTGCCTCCGCCAAATACCTTGGCTTCCAGATTGCCGCGTTTCGCGCCTGACTTAAGCAACTGGTTGATCATCAACTCCATCGCGTAGGTGCCGTAGCGTGCCGACGTGCCGGTAGGTGCAGTTTCAGTATCACTGCCCGGAAGCATGAAATGATTCATGCCGCCAATCCTGCTCACGCGATCGCGAATGCACGCGGCCACACAGGAACCCAACACCGTCACCAACACCATATCCCGGCCGGTGACATAATATTCGCCGGGCAAAATCTTGACCGCATCACTATTGAAGTTACGGTCAAAATACTGGTTGGGTGAAAGTACTTCCTCATAATTGTGATCCGGCATGCCCCCCCCGTTAACCTGTGAATTTCTGCGACTGCATTGACGTGTTCCGAGCGGTAGGGTGATGCGCAGATTTGAACGGGTATGAAAGCTCGTACACTGTCTTGCCGCGCAATTTGAAATACGCATCGGCATGATGGAAATTTTCCGAATGCCCGGCAAACAACAAACCATCTTCGCGCAGCAGCGGCGCAAATCTTTTCAGGATGGCGAGCTGGGTATCCTTATCGAAATAGATCATCACATTGCGACAAAAGATACCATCCAGTCCGCCATGGATAGGCCACTTCTCATCCAGTAGATTCAATTGGCGGAACGTAATCAGACGTTGAAGTTCAGAACGCACCTTGACTTGGCCGGCATGGCTGCCTTCACCTTTTAGAAAAAATTTCTTAAGCTTTTCATCCTCCAGTTTCTCCACCCGATCAATTGAATACACACCTTTACGTGCTGTTTCCAGCACATTGGTATCCAGATCGGTCGCCAGAATCGTGACGGGCGGATTGAAACTATTGAAAGTCTCCACCGCAGTCATTGCCATGGAATACGCTTCCTCACCGGTGGAACTGGCAGAACACCAAAGCTCGATGGGATGGCTGCCGCGTTGTTTGAGAAGGTGTTCCGCCAGCAACGGAAAGTGGTGTGGTTCGCGAAAGAAAGAAGTGAGGTTAGTGGTCAACGAATTGACGAACGCCTCCCATTCCTTCTCGTCATTTTGTTCCAGCCGTTTCAGATATTCGCCGAAGGTGTTTATGCCTGTCGCGCGCAAACGCCGCGACAGGCGGCTATACACCAACTCCTGCTTGCTGTCGCTCAAGGTGATCCCGGCATGCTCATAGATCATCTTGCGCACCCGGTGAAAATCCTGGGTGGTGAAATGGAACTCTCTGCTGTCGGGATCTTTCATTTTTTTCCTCATTTTAGGATCAAGGATTGAGCGCATAGCAGGCCGGCAGATTCTCCCCGATCCCCATTCCCCAATCCTGATTTCAAAACTCTTTCCACTCCCCATCCTCGGCATCATCTGCCGGTGGCGGCAACGGACGCGCGCTGCGTTTTGCCGGAGCAGGCTTCGACGGAGCCGATTTGGCCGGCGGCAACTGCCGCGCAGGGGTACGCACCGGGGCGATCGTATGAGCCTGGCTCTCGCCCGACAATTTGAAGCTACTCATCATTGCGGCCAGTTGTTGCGCCTGTTCCTCCATCGACTCCGCTGCCGCCGCCGCTTCTTCGACCAGCGCCGCGTTCTG
>CXWL01023549.1_pt1 | contig 17935 bp, 15 predicted proteins | sample 590931 | NCBI WGS metagenome assembly CXWL01 (sample SAMEA3498368, study PRJEB10139) | groundwater metagenome | biome: water well; material: biofilm material | place: Germany | collected 2015-04-27 | reverse complement strand
GTGTCGAACACGACCTCGCCCTTGCGCGTCTGCTGCACGATCGGCACGATCTGCGACTTGAAGCGGCCCTCGGCGATGGCGACGGCGGCGCGCCGTTGCGATTCCACCGCAAACGCATCCTGCTCCTCGCGCGAAATATTCCACTTGGTGGCCAGGTTCTCCGCGGTGATGCCCATGTGGCCGACGCCGAACGGGTCGGTCAGCACAGCGACCATCATGTCGATCGCCTTGGTGTCGCCCATGCGCGCACCGCTGCGCAGGGCCGGCATCATGTAGCCGCCGCGCGACATGACTTCCACGCCGCCGCCGATGCCGTAGTCGAAATCGCCCAGCATGATGTTTTGTGCGGCCGTCACGATCCCCTGCAATCCCGATGAGCACAGGCGGCTGACCTGCATGGCGACAGAATCCATTGGCAGTCCGGCCTGGATCGACGCCACCCGCGACACGTAGGCGTAGCGCGAATCGGTCGGAATGCAGTGGCCGACGATGGCGTTGCCGATCAGCTTCGCCTCGACGCCGGAACGGGCGATGGCTTCCTTCATCACGATGCCGGCCAGCTCGGCCGGCTCCATCGTGGACAGCGACCCGCCAAAACCGCCAATGGCGGATCGGACTGCACTGAGAACAACAACTTCTCTCGTCATGGTAAAACTCCTGTTGGTGATGGATGAAGCACTGTGCGAGCGCGGCAGAAACCTGGGTGCTGCGTTGTGGAACGCATTTGCCAGGAGCGCTTGAGCGGGCATCGGGCACCGCCAAGCGCGCTCATGCCGTTGATCCGGCAATTCAATTGAGGGTGCACAATTATAGAAGGGACCGGAAGGACAATATCTTGACGTAAATCAAAGGAGTGCGTGTTGGGCGAAAACTGATGGCCTCGGCCCGGCGGTCGGCGGACTCGATTCCGACTCCTGCCGTGCTGCGTGTCTACTGGACCAGTGGTGTGTCGGCAGCATCGAGATCTACGCCTTCGATCATGGCCTGTCCTGCCAGCATTTGCAGGCACTGGCGCAATGCGGTCACCCAGGTCTGCTGACGCAGCGCCATCTCCACCGCGCCGCGCACAGTATCAAAGGACTGTGGCAAGCCGCCTTCGCGCTTCAGCACCTCGACCACGTGCAAGCCAAAACGGCTGTGAACGAGGCGTGGCAGTACACCGACTTCAACGTGACCGAACAGTTCGCGCGCGAACTCGGCGGCACAGTCGTCAGGCTTGAGCCAACCAAGCTCGCCACCATGCTCGCCGCTGGGGCAGTTGGAGAAATCACGGGCCGATCGGCCAAACTTGTCAGTGCCAGTGCCATCGTGGCAGCGCACCTCGAGCAGGCACGCCTCGGCGCGGTTGCGCAGCGCCACCACGTCCGTACCAGGCGTCACGGCAAACAGGATGTGGCGAACCAGCACCTGTTCTCCGGTGCGATAGCGGGCCGGGTGGGCGGCATGGTGGCGCTGGCAAGCCTCGTCCGATGGTTCCGGCAGATGCAGTTCGCGTTCCAGCCAGGCGTCAATCGCTGTTGAGGCCGCTTCGCTGAACACACCGTCGATCGGCGGCGCATCGGCGGCGTCAAGCAGGCCATCGCGCATGGCGGCCTGGCGCAAGAGTTCGGTGCATGCGCGCTGGCGCAGATCNNTTGTCCGCTTTCGCCGGCGCCCCGAAATTGACTGATTCAACTCGCATGGTGCGTCTCCCATCAAGTTCAGTGGTCGGCGCCAGGCTGGCGCGGATCGTTGTGGCCGGCAGGCAGATTCAGCCGTCGGCTCCGCACAACCTGGTGAGGGCGGAATAGATAGGCCACGGTGGCGAACCCGCTCCACACGTGAACCAACCGGCTGAACGGGAATAACAGGAAGATCGTCATGCCGAACACGATGTGGACAAGATATGGCCAGGCCAAGGCGGCAAGCGCAGTGGAGTCCACCGGCCGCAGCGTGACAATGCGCTGCGCCCAGTCGGCCAGGATCAGCATCACGCTGCCGTCGGCGTGCTGCAACGAAAACGGCAGCGTGATCAGGCCCACCACGAGCTGCACCCACAGGATCACGAGAATCGCGATGTCGGTGCGGTGGCTGGTAAGGCGGATCCGGGGATCGAATACACGCCGATACAGCAGCAAGGTCAAACCCACAAAACAGATGATGCCAGCCACGCCCCCCGCCACGACGGCAAGCTTCTGCTTGGTCGCCGCGCTCATGAAAACGCCGTACACCGAATGGGGCGTAAACAGTCCGACCAGGTGACCAAAGAACAGGAACAGGATGCCGAAGTGGAACAGATTGCTGCCCCAGCGCAGCATGCCGGCACGCAACATCTGCGACGAATCGCTTTTCCAGCTGTACTGGTTCTGGTCAAACCTGATCAGGCTGCCTATCAGGAACACAGCGAAGCAGATGTAGGGATACACCTGGAATAGGAAACCGTGTATGCCGCTCATGTCGACGCTCCTGGTGTCGCTTCGCTCTTGCGCACGATGTGCACGGGCTGCGCCTGGCCAGGGCGCGCCTGTCCCTTGGACGAGCAGCCGTCGAACACAAGCGGCTCGGCCCAGCTGTCGTCGAGTGGCTCCTCGGCCGGCGGCTTCACGGGCTGCGCCTTCTCGCCCGCAAGTTCGAGCAGCGCGCCCAACACGCTCGCATAGGCACTGTCGCGCTGTTGCAAGGCGCCAAAGATGCCATTGAAGATGTGCGCCATCTCGCCGAGGAAGGCACGCGCCTCCCGCGCCGGCTGGGTCGAGACGAATTCCAGCACCGCCGGCAGGTAGTCTGGCAATTCGCCCTCGACCAGGATCAGCCCTGCCGCTTCGTAGGTCCGCCCCAGGTCGATCATGGCCGGGCCGCGTTCGCGGGAGTCGCCATGAACGTGCTCGAACAAGTGCAGCGCGGTGCGCCTGCCGCGATCGAAGAGTTCGACGTAGTCGGACTCGGCCTCGAGCTGATCGGCGCGCCGCAGCGCGTCGATCAGCGTATCGAGTTCGGCCAGGCGCGCCGGTGACAGCGCGCGTTCCTGGTGCAGCAGCTCGCCCATCTCGGGCAAGTGCGCGCGCATCCGCTCGTCCGGATAGCCGAGCACCGCGGCGAGCACGCGCAAGCTCCTGGACATTGGCCGCAAAGTGTTTAGTGCACACATGGTCAAATCTCCGCCTTGATGGGAATCGTGCGCCTTTTCTCGGTGCCGAACAGGCTCGCCTCGCTCGTGCCCTCGGAGCAGCCGTTGCCGAAGGTGAAGCCGCAACCGCCGCGCACGTTGAAGGTATTTTCGGCGTATTCGCGGTGCGTGCTGGGAATCACGAAGCGGTCTTCGTAGTTGGCGATGGCCATTACGTGGTACATCTCCTCGACTTCGGCCCGGCTGATACCCACCTGTTGCAGCACCGCCTGGTTGATACGCCCGTCGACGTGTTTCTCGCGCTGGTAGGCGCGCATGGCCAGCATGCGTTCGAGCGCACGCACCACCGGCATGGTGTCACCCGCAGTCAGCAGGTTGGCCAGGTACTTGACCGGGATGCGCAGCTGATTCACATCCGGGATCTCGCCGTTCGCACCCACATGCCCGGCGTTTGCCGCTGCGCTGATGGGCGACAGCGGCGGCACGTACCAGACCATCGGCAACGTGCGGTACTCTGGGTGCAGCGGCAATGCCACCTTCCATTGCACCGCCATCTTGTAGACCGGGCTGTTGCGCGCCGCTTCCATCCAATTGTCGGGGATGCCGTCGATCTGCGCCTGCGCGATCACCTTCGGATCGAAGGGATCGAGGAAAATGTCGAGCTGTGCCTGATACAGATCGCGGTCATGCTCGACACTTGCCGCTTCCTCGATGCGGTCGGCATCGTACAGCAGCACGCCCAGATAGCGGATGCGGCCGACGCAGGTCTCGGAGCACACGGTCGGCTGCCCGGCTTCGATGCGCGGATAGCAGAAGATGCACTTCTCCGCCTTGCCGCTCTTCCAGTTGTAGTAGATCTTCTTGTAGGGGCAGCCGCTCACGCACATGCGCCAGCCCCGGCACTTGTCCTGGTCTATCAGCACGATGCCGTCTTCCTCGCGCTTGTAGATCGAGCCCGATGGACAACTGGCCACACACGCCGGGTTCAGGCAGTGCTCGCACAGTCGCGGCAGGTACATCATGAAGGTGTTTTCGAACTGGCCGTAAATGTCCTTCTGGATGTCGTCGAAATTCTTGTCTTTCGAGCGCTTGGAGAACTCGCCGCCAAGGATCTCTTCCCAGTTCGGACCCCAGACGATCTTGTCCATCTGCTTGCCGGTGATCAGGCTGCGAGGACGTGCGGTCGGGGTGGCCTTCATCTCGGGCGCCGACTGCAGATGCTGGTAGTCGAAGGTGAAGGGCTCGTAGTAGTCGTCGATCTCGGGCAGGTTGGGGTTGGCGAAAATGCGCATCAACAGCTTCCACTTCCCGCCCTGACGCAATTCGGTGACGCCGTTGGCCTTGCGTTGCCAGCCGCCGTTCCACTTGTCCTGGTTCTCCCATTCCTTGGGATAGCCGATGCCGGGCTTGGTCTCGACGTTGTTGAACCAGGCGTATTCCATGCCGGGGCGGCTGGTCCACACGTTCTTGCAGGTGACCGAACAGGTGTGGCAACCGATGCACTTGTCCAGGTTCAACACCATGCCAATCTGGGCGCGGATCTTCATGCCACTTCTCCTTGGTCCTGCACAGGCTCGATCAATTCGTCGGCAACCGGCGTATCGAGCCAGTCGACCTTGTTCATCTTGCGCACCACGACAAACTGGTCGCGGTTGGTGCCGACGGTGCCGTAGTAGTTGAAGCCGTAGCTGAACTGCGCATAGCCGCCGATCATGTGGGTGGGCTTGAGCACGATGCGGGTCACCGAATTGTGGATGCCGCCGCGTGCGCCAGTGATCTCGGAACCAGGCGTGTTGATGATTTTTTCCTGCGCGTGGTACATCATCACCATGCCCGGTTTGACCCGCTGGCTGACCACCGCACGGGCCGCAATGGCGCCGTTGAGGTTGAACAGCTCGATCCAGTCGTTGTCCTCGATGCCCACCTTCCTGGCGTCGTCTTCGCTCATCCACACGCAGGGGCCGCCCCGGCTGAGCGTGAGCATCAGCAGGTTGTCGGTGTAGGTGCTGTGGATGCCCCACTTCTGGTGCGGCGTGATGAAGTTCAGCGCAATCTCGGGGTGGCCATTGGGCTTGACCCCGTGGATGCCGGCGGTCGCTTTCAGGTCCACCGGGGGGCGGTAGCTGGTGAAGCCTTCCCCGAAGGCAATCATCCACGGGTGGTCCATGTAAAAGTGCTGGCGGCCCGTCAGCGTGCGCCACGGAATCATCTCATGCACATTGGTGTAGCCGGCGTTGTACGAGACGGTCTCGCTCTCGATGCCGCTCCAGGTGGGCGAGCTGATGATCTTGCGCGGCTGGGCCTGTATGTCGCGGAACCTGATCTTCTCGTCCTGGCGGTGAAGCGCAAGGTGGGTGTGATCGAGACCGGTCTGCTTGCCCAGCGCGGCCCAGGCCTTGACCGCGACATGCCCGTTGGTTTCGGGCGCCAATTGCAGGATCGTTTCGCAGGCGTCGATGTCGGTCTCGATCTTCGGCATCCCGCTGCTCGCACCTTCGGCGCTCACCAGGCCGCTGAGCTGACCGAGCTGCTCGACTTCGGTCTGGGTGTTCCAGCTGATGCCCTTGCCACCATTGCCGAGCTTGTTCATCAAGGGGCCAAGCGCAGTGAAGCGCTTGTACACGTTGGGGTAGTCGCGCTCGACGACGACCATGTTGGGCGCGGTCTTGCCAGGGATCAGGTCGCACTGGCCGCGCTGCCAGTCGCACACGGCGAAGGGCTGCGCCAATTCCGACGCGCTGTCGTGCATTAATGGCGAGAGAACAAGCTCGCGCTCGACGCCGAGGTGGCCGAGGCAGACCTCGCTGAATTTCTTCGCGAAACCCTTGTAGATGTCCCAGTCGCTGCGCGACTGCCAGGCCGGGTCCACCGCCGTCGACAGCGGATGGATGAACGGGTGCATGTCGCTGGTGTTGAGATCGTTCTTCTCGTACCAGGTGGCCGTGGGCAGCACGATGTCGCTGTACAGGCAGGTGGTGCTCATGCGGAAATCGAGTGTCACCAGCAGGTCGAGCTTGCCTTCCGGCGCCTTGTCGTGCCACACCAGCTCGGTCGGTTTGGCCTCTTCGGCACCGAGGTCCTTGCCCTGCACGCCGTTGCTCGTGCCAAGCAGGTGCTTGAGGAAATACTCGTGGCCCTTGCCGCTGGAGCCCAGGATGTTGGAGCGCCACACGAACATGTTGCGCGGCCAATTGTCCGGATGATCGGGATCGGTGCAACTGAGCTTGAGCGTTCCTTCTTTCAGCCCCTTGACCGCGTAGTCCCTGGGCGCCATGCCGGCTGCGGCGGCGTCACGCACCACCTGCATCGGGTTGGTCTGCAGCTGAGGCGCCGAAGGCAGCCAGCCCATGCGCTCGGCGCGCACGTTGTAGTCGATCATGCTGCCGCGGTACAGCTGCTTGTCGGCCAGGGGCGAGAGCACCTCTTCCATGCCCAGCTTCTCATAGCGCCACTGGTCGGTATGGGCGTAGAAGAAACTGGTGCTGTTCATCTGTCGCGGCGGACGCACCCAGTCGAGGGCGAAGGCCAGGGGCGTCCAGCCGGTCTGCGGGCGCAGCTTTTCCTGGCCCACGTAGTGCGCCCAGCCACCGCCGGACTTGCCGATGCAGCCGCACAACATCAGCATGTTCATGACGCCCCGGTAGTTCATGTCGCTGTGGTACCAGTGGTTCATCGCCGCGCCGATGATCACCATCGACTTGCCGTGCGTCTTGTGCGCGTTCTCCGCGAACTGGCGCGCCACGGTGATCAGTTGTGCGCGCGGCGTGCCGGTGATGCGCTCCTGCCAGGCCGGCGTGTACGGCGTGTCATCGTCAAAGTTGCTGGCGGCCCACTCGCCGGGCAGGCCGCGGGCCACGCCGTAGTTCGCCACCTGCAGGTCGAACACGGTCGCCACCAGCACCTCGCGCTGCTCGCCGGCCTCGCCGAGCACGATGCGGCGCACGGGAACCGTGCGCACCAGCACGTCGGTCTGCTTGTTGCTCGGGAAGTTCTCACTGACGATGCCGCCAAAGTACGGGAAGCCGACCTTCGCGCTGGCGGCGCCCGGGTGCTCGCCCTCGAGCAGCGACAAGCGCAGCTTCACCTCATGGCCGTGGCGGGCTTCCTTCGCTTGCAGGTTCCACTGGCCTTCATCGGCGCGTCCGTCCGGGCCCCAGCGAAAGCCGATGGCGCCGTTCGGCAGCACCACCTCGTCCAGTTCGTCGAAGGCGACGGTTTTCCAGTCGGGATTGTTGGACTGGCCGAGCTTGTCGCTGAAGTCGGACGCGCGCACGTAGCGGTCGGGCACGTTGATGGCCTCGCCGCTGGGCAGGATGTGCTCCTTGAGGATCACCAGCATCGGCATGTCGGTGTAGCGGCGCACGTAGTCGTCGAAGTAGGCGCTGCGCGCGCCCTGGTCCGGGAAATAGAACTCCTTCAGGATCACATGGCCCATGGCCATCGCAACGGCGGCATCGGTGCCCTGTTTCGGGTTCATCCAGATGTCGGCCAGCTTGGCCACTTCCGAATAGTCGGGTGTCACCGCCACCGTCTTGGTGCCCTTGTAGCGCACCTCGGTAAAGAAGTGGGCGTCCGGCGTGCGCGTCTGCGGCACATTCGAGCCCCAGGCGATGATGAAGCTGGAGTTGAACCAGTCGGCCGACTCCGGCACGTCGGTTTGCTCGCCCCAGACCTGCGGGCTGCTCGGCGGCAGGTCGCAGTACCAGTCATAGAAGCTCATGCATACCCCGCCGATCAGGCTCAGGTAGCGGCTGCCCGCCGCGTAACTGACCATCGACATCGCCGGGATCGGCGAGAAGCCGATGATGCGGTCGGGTCCATGTTTCTTGATCGTGTACACATTGGCGGCCGCGACGATCTCGTTGACCTCATCCCAGGTGGAGCGAACGAAGCCGCCCAGGCCGCGAATCTGCTGGTAGTCGCGGCGCTTCACATCGTCTTCCACGATGCTGCCCCAGGCGGCCACCGGATCGTGCGCGGCGCGCGCGGCGCGCCAGCTCTTGAGCAGCCGGCCGCGGACCATCGGGTACTTGACGCGGTTCGCGCTGTACAGGTACCAGCTGTAGCTGGCGCCGCGCGCGCAGCCGCGCGGCTCGTGGTTCGGCATGTCCCAGCGGGTGCGCGGGTAGTCTGTCTGCTGCGTTTCCCACGTGACGATGCCGCCCTTGACATAGATTTTCCAGGAGCACGAGCCGGTGCAGTTGACGCCATGGGTGCTGCGTACAATCTTGTCGTGAGCCCATCGGTTGCGATAGCTGTCTTCCCAGGTGCGGTCTTCTCCGGTGGTGACGCCATGGTCGCCAGAGAACGCCTCGCGGGGTTGTTTGAAGTAGCTGAGGCGGTCGAGAAAATGACTCATGGGAGAGTCCTCCGGATCGGGGTGGGCGTTGTGTCCGCGCGCGAGAAAGTGGCTCGCCGAGGTTCTTCAGGGGTTTTTCGCGTACGCGTTCTGGCGCAGGTAGAACCACCAGTTCAGCACCAGGCACAAGGCGTAGAACACGGCGAAGCCGTACATCGCATGTTCGGGCGTGGCGGCCTTGATCTGGGTGCCGATGACCACCGGTGCGATGAAGGCCCCATACGCGGCGATCGCCGAGGTCCAGCCCAGCACCGGACCGGCCTGCTGGCGATCGAAGATCACGCCGATGGTCCGGAAGGTCGAGCCGTTGCCGATGCCGCTGGCGGTAAACAGCAATACGAACAGCGCCATGAACGGCAGAAAGTACTGCTCCGGAGTGGAGGACCGGTAGGCCAGCGACATCACATAGCCCACCGCCACCGAGCCCGCCACCATCACCGCCGAAATGATTTGCGTGACGATCGATCCGCCGAACTTGTCGGCGATCCAGCCGCCGATCGGGCGTACCCCGGCGCCGACGAACGGGCCGATCCAGGCGTAAGTGAGGGCCGAAGGCGCGTTCGGATTCTTCAGCGTGTGCTGGATGACGCCGAACGCGTCCGGCACATGGCTGATGCCGAAGATTACCGTGATGGCCAGAGGAAGCGCCATCGAAAAACCAATGAACGAGCCGAAGGTGACGATGTAGAGCAGCGTCAGCGCCCAGGTATGCCGGTTCCTGAATATCTTGAACTGGGTTGCGATGCTGTCTTTCATGGGGCCGAAGGCCGTGAGCTTCATCACCAGCAAGGTGCCCGCGATGATCAACGGCATTGCCACCCACATGTTCAGCACGCCCATGCCAGTCGGCGCAGGCAGGTAGAGGTACAAGCCCACGCCGGCCGGCAGGAACGATAGCGTGTAGAGCCAGATGATCTTGAGGAAGGCGGCGATCGTGCCGCCGGTGTTGGGGGAAACCGTCGTCAGGTTGTTCATGCCGAACCAGCACAGCGCGGCCAGCGGAACCAGCGAGAGCAGCCACGCCAGGCCAGCGTTCTGGATGTAGGTCGGCGTGCCCGCGGCGATCTTGCCGAAGATCCAGCCGCTGTCTTTCACCAATACCATGGGCTCGCCGCCCAAGGCGCCGAACAAGCCCGCCGTCATCACCAGCGGTATCACGATCTGCATGCTGGTGACCCCGAAATTGCCCAGGCCCGCGTTCAGGCCCAGCGCCGTGCCCTGGAGCCGCTTGGGGAAGAACGTGCTGATGTTGGACATCGAGCTGGCGAAGTTGCCGCCACCCACGCCCGACCATAGCGCCATCAGCTGAAAGGCCCAGAGCGGCCAGTCAGGGTGTTGCAGCACGATGCCGGTGCCGATGGCCGGCGCGATCAGCATCGCGGTGGTCAGGAAAATGGTGTTGCGCCCGCCGGCCAGCCGGATCAGGAACGCGGCCGGAATGCGCATCGTGGCGCCGGCCAGTCCGGCGATGGCGGTGAGCGAGAACAATTCGGCCTGGCTGAACGGGAAACCCAGGTTCAGCATCTGCACCGTGATGATTCCCCACATCCCCCAGATCGCGAAACCGCACAACAGGGCCGGAACCGAGATCCACAGATTGCGGTAGGCGATTTTCTTGCCGGTGCCTTCCCAGAAGGCCTCGTCTTCAGGGCGCCAGTCTGCGATGTCGGCACCATGCGTGGACTTCGGGATGGCGCTGGAGGCCTTCATGGTCGTGTTCATGGCAATGTCCTTGGCGGTGGCCGAGATCTCATCCGTTGAGGCTGAACGAGCGAGCATGCTTGCCCATGACTTCGGTGCGACGCACTTCGGTCCAGTACATCCAGATCAGCGATACCCAGACCACGCCGTACATGAGCATGAAAGCGCTGGAGCGGATGCCGGTGAGGTCCATCAGCACGCCGAACAGGATCGGCAGCACGAAGCCGCCGAGGCCGCCGGCCAGACCGACGATGCCGCTGACAGTGCCGAGGTTGGTGGGGTAGTCGTCGCTGATGTACTTGAAGACGCTGGCCTTGCCGAACGCAAAGGCAATTCCCAGCAATAGCATCAGACCGGTGAAGGCATAGATGTTCAGCCCGATGTGAAAGGTCTTGGAACCGTTGACGGTGGCCACCGTGAAATCGGTCTGTGGATAGGACAGCAGGAACAGGCACACCCAGCTGACCCACAACACCCACCAGGTGACGCCGTGCGCACCGTACTTGTCGGACAGCCAGCCGCCAACCGCGCGCAACACACCTCCCGGCAGCGAGAAACAAGCGGCCAGCAAGGCGGCGGTGCCGATTTCCAGGCGGTACTCGCCGACGTAATACTGCACCATCCACAGGCTCAATGCCACGTAGCCGCCGAACACAATGCTGTAGTACTGGCAGTACTTCAACACTTTCGGTTCCTTCAGCATCTTCAACTGTTCACCGAACCTGGTGTTCGAAGGAAGCAGGTGTGCAGGGTCGCTGGCGCTGAAGAGCCAAAACAGCGCCACGGTGCCCAGCATGACTCCGGCATAGACCTTTGGGACCATGGTCCAGCCGAAAGCCAGCAGCAGCGCCGGGGCGACGAACTTGTTGACGGCGGCGCCCGAGTTGCCGGCACCGTACACGCCCATCGCGAACCCCTGGCGGCTCGCCGGGAACCAGCGTGCGACATACGGTGTGCCGACCGAAAAAGCGCCGCCGGCCAGCCCGACGAACAAGCCGATGACCAGGAAGTGCCAATACGCCGTGGCGTAGCTCATCAACCAGATGGCGGGGACCGTGACGGCCATCAGAAGCGTCATCACGATGCGCCCACCGTACTTGTCGGTCCATATGCCGAGCGGAACGCGGATCAGCGAGCCCGTGAGCACTGGCGTGGCAGTCAATAGGCCGAATTCGGTGGCGCTCAAGCCCAGCGATTCCTTGATCGGGATTCCGATCACGCCAAACATCATCCACACCATGAAACACACGGTAAATGCAAACGTGCTGACCAACAGCACCGAAAGCGCCTGATCGTCCTTGTTTGTGGTGATCATGTCGAGAGCCGCTCATTGCGCATGCATGGGCTCTGGCGATCAAATCGTCGTTCGCGGGAAGCGCCCGAACCGGCTCTGCCATCACTTGACAATGTCCACGTGTTCACATGGAGGCCTTGTTTGTCGCCAATGAGGGTATGCATCGCTCTGACCCTTCGACATGGGTTGCACAAGCTGCAATAGCCGCACTTTCAAGTCGCTGCGCGGACCGGATATTTATTCATAACTGTACGTATAGATTGGCCGCGCGTCTGTGAGTTGACGCACATAGCCATGATCAACCTCCGCCAGAATTTTCNNGTATGCGATGACCTTGGGACACGGGGCTTAGACATGATGACCTCTCTGGTGCGAATCATTGAAGCACCGCGGTTGACACAGCCTGTTTACCGCGACGCAGATTCGGTCAGGTTGCATGCAACGAGAGTTTCGCCGTCCCGTTTCAGTTGCGCCAGCCGAAACCGGAAATAGACGGGACACAGGACCTGCTGTGTCAGAAAAAGAACGCCAACCCCACGAACGGCCACAGAAATGCTGATTTTTCGCAGCATGGATGGGCGGCAAGTTTGCCGAGCCCGCGGCGAGAAAATTCCGGGCCGCGCAGACCGATGGGCGAAATTGTGCTTGACCCTGACGCTGGCGGCAGACTCCAAGATGTTGGTTCCGCCGCAGCTCGCGGCCTACCTAAGGAACTACCATGTTATCGAAGCGAAATTTTTCGAACCAGATTCCTACTTTACTCCTCAGCTTTTCCTGGTTGGCGATCGCAGCCTTCGCCTCGCCCCCAACCCTTGCTGCGGACGATACGCGCGCGCGATCGGCGGCCTGTGGTGAAGGTTCGGCAGACGTGGCCAGCCGGCTTCCGTCGAGTTTGATCAAGGCCCTGTATTCGATCGTGTCCGGTCCGCCCGACGGCGCGCGCGATTGGGCGCGTCTGCGTCGCCTGCACGCGCCGGGGGCGCTGATCACGCCAACCCAACACCACGGCCGCAACAATTTTTCCGCAGCGCCGCAATCGATCGAGCAGTTCATCGGCTTGAACGAACGCTTGTTTGCAGGCCGCGGGTTTTTTGAGCATGAGCTGATTCAACAGGTGGAAATATTCGGGCATATCGCCCATGTCTGGAGCAGTTACGAGACGCGCGAACAAGCCACCGGCCCGGTCATGGCGCGTGGCGTGAACAGCTTCCAGTTGTTGAATGACGGCGAAAAATGGTGTGTGTTATCCGCCACCTGGGATGCCGAGACAGCCGACCATTCGATCCCGCCCGGCTTGGTCTCGGATGCCGTCTCACGTCACTAATTCAGGGTCAGCGCCGCCTTCGATCGGCCCGCCTTGATGGCGTTGTTGCAGCAAGAACGAGAGGCGCCCGGCAGCATGGGCGCGAATCTGCTGCAGATCGGCAATACGCTGATCGAGTTCGCCCAGCTTGCGCTGATACAGCATGATGACGTCGGCACAGATCAGGCGCCGACTGCGCTGTTCCGGCTCCAGCATGGAGGCGACCGGCCTGACCTCCTCAAGAGAGAAGCCGCTACGCAACAGTACGCGAATCCGCAAGACGTACTCAATGGCGGCGACATCAAAATAGCGATAGCCGTTTTGCTTGCGCTGCGCTTTGAGCAGGCCGCACTGTTCGTAATGTCGCAACGAGCGCACGCTGGCGTTGGTGCGCCTGGCCAGTTCGCCAATGGAGAGCATCAGCATGTCGTCAGTCGGGGCAAGAAAATGAAAAACTGTCGGTGCGAATCAAGCGTCAACAATCATGGCGTCGCCACCAGTGCATTGAGTGCTTCGGCCACGCGCGCGGGCATGTCTTTTTCGGGGATGCGGGCAATTTCCGCAAGGCTCATTCCGTGCCCCAGCAAGTAGCCGACCACTTCCCAGCCGGCATAGTAGGCCTCACGCTCCAACCCGGACGCTCCATGTCCGATGGTAAAGCGCATCACATCCTCGCTCTTTTCGGAGTCCAAATAGGGGCGGATGCCGAGAAGGATCTCGCGCCGCCGCAGTTTCGCCTGCTCCAGCCAGCCCGGTGTCGCCTCGACAAAATCCCTGGCCGGGCGCCCAGGATTCAGTTTCTCGGCGACCCGCATGGCCAGTCCCTCGGTCAGCACCGTCGTGCCGATGCTGCGTATCCAGCCGCCCGTAACGCTCCCCGTGGCAATTTGTACGGCATGGGTGAATTGGTGGGCCATGACCAGCGCGCGCTGGTCCGGGGACATCTCGACAGGAATGGCGACAGCGATGCGGCCCTCCGCTGCCATGGTGAAGGCGTTGTACTCGAAGCCGCCAACGTACGCGATCAGTTTCATGGTGGCGGCGCGATCGAGCTGCAACAACGCGGCCACGGCGTCCACGGTGATCTGCGGGTTGGGCGACATGCCCGGCACCCCGGCACGAATCTGTTCCAGCGCCGCTGGATAGCGTGTCCAGGCATTGTCGAGCAGCGTGCGGGCCATCATTCTGCCTTCCGGCGTGGGCGGCACTGCAGCAAAGTCGTACATTTGTTTCCATAACTCCCAGCGGCGGTCCGGGGTAGCGAGCTCCCGCTCGGCTGCGCCATAAAAAGCCATGAACTTTGGCGACAGATCGGTGGTAATTAGGGTGACCTGAGCCGGCGGTTCCGCAGGCTTGGGCAATCTGCTGTCGCCAGTTTCCGCGGTAGCGCCAGTCTGGCAGAAAGCGATGGTCGAGAAGAGCAGGACAGAGGCGATCGCGAGGGAAGTTTTCAATTTGGCTCCGAGGGGTAAATTTGCCTGCAACGGCAAGACGTCAATATGGGCAGCAACGCCGGTCGCTGCATCAAGAGAGGAAACCGGGCAGGATCGACATTCTTGCGGCGATCAGTAATCCCAGCCGGGCTATTCCTGTACGGATACGTTCGGGCGGTACCGTGACGAAACTCAATCGCAAGGTATTTGACTCCGGCGCATTGGCATAAAATGGCGCGCCCGGCATGAAGGCCACATTCTCGGCCACAGCGTCTTCCAGCAATGCCATGCTGCTTATCTCTCTTGGCAATGTCACCCAGATAAACATCCCGCCTTCCGGTTTGGTCCATGTCACGCCGGTCGGAAAAAACTCGTCCATCGCCGCCAGCATCGCCCGGCATTGATCGGCATACAGCGAGCGGATGGTCGGTATATGCTCGGACAGGAACCCGTCCTTGATCACTTCATGGACCACCATTTGCGTCAGTTGCGAGGTATGCAGATCGGCTGCTTGCCGGGCTTGTTCCAGCTTGCGCGCAAGCGGCAGCGGCGCCACGACATAGCCAAGACGTATTCCGGGCGAGAGTATTTTGGAGAACGATCCCATATACACGACGCCGCCAGGGTTCATCGTCAGCATCTTGGTCAGCGGCTCGCCGTGGTAATTGAGCACGCCGTAGGGGTCGTCTTCGATCAGGGGCAAACCAAGCCGTGCGCAGGTCTCCACCAGCTCGATCCGCCTAGCCAGCGGCAAGCTGCGGCCGGTCGGGTTCTGAAAATTCGGCAGCGCGTAAAGCATGCGGGCGCCTTGGCCAATCGCCGCTACCGAGCCTGGCAGCAAGCCGAAATCGTCGGTCGGTATCGAGATGAATTTCGGTCGATATACTGAAAATGCCTGCAAGGCGCCAAGGTAACTTGGCGTCTCGACCAGCACTTTGCTGCCTTCGTCGATCAAGACTTTGCCGAGCAAATCGAGGCCCTGCTGCGAGCCGGACACCATGATCACCTGCTGCGGACAAATCCGAACGCCATCGGTCGACAGGGAGTCCGCGATCCATTCCCGCAGCGGTGCATGACCGTCGCTCGGACCATATTGCAGGGCCACTTTTCCTTGCGATTTCAGCACGCTGGCGAAGGCTGCGCTCATGCGCTCGACCGGAAAGGTGGAAGGCGCGGGCAGGCCGACCGCGAACGAGATCACCTCCGGGCGCATGGTAATTTTCAGGATGTCATTGAGCGCCGAGTTCTTGAGCGGCTTCGCGCGCTCAGAGAACTGCCATTCGAGCGGTGCAGGTGGTGCGGTTTGCATGCTGGTTCCAGTGCCTTCCTGAAGAATAATGGAATATTGCCGTCATTCGATCGCGACAGCCAGACGAGCAGGGCGCTTGATAATCCCGGTCGCAAGACAGGTGCCGAGTAGTACCATGGCGCCCCCGGTCAACATCGACAGACCGATCGTTTCATGCAAAAAAACAGCCCCCCACACCACGCCGAACACCGGCGCCAGGAATGTCACCGTCATCGCTTTCGCCGGGCCGATACGGTCGATCAGCTGAAACAGCAGAGCGAATGCAATGCCGGTGCTGGGAATGCCCAGCGCTCCGACGCTGAGCCAAGCATGCATGCTCGGAAGCACGTGAGGCCATTGCCAAATTGCGAACGGCAAGAGCGTGAGAGCGGCCCCCAACTGACATCCGGCGGCGAGCACGATGGGATCAATGCCGGCAAGACGGGCTTTGGAGTAATTGGCCCCGATGCCGAACAACAGTGCGGCCGCCAAGGCAGCGATCATTGCGCTGGGATTGCCGCCGAAACCGTTATCCCACACCAGCACCACCACCCCGGCCACGCTGACCAGCAGTCCTAGCACGCGGGTTCTGGTCAGTTGTTCACCCAGCCAAACACGTGCAATCAGCGCCCCGAACAGCGGCGTCGTTGCATTCATGATCGACCCGGTGCCGGCGGTCAGCGACAGCAAGGCATAGGCCATCAAGGGAAACGGCAGGGCCGCATTGATAATTCCAATCAACAGAACCGGCCCGGCATGGGACTTGAGCGACGCAATCCCGCCGCGCAGCCACAGGATCGGCAACAGAAACAAAGCGGCCACGGTGACACGCATTTCGATCAGCGGCACCGCGCCGAACTCGGGAACTGCGGTGCGCATCAACACAAAGGAGCCGCCGAACAACGCACCTACCAACAGCAAGCTCGTCATATCTCGTAGTTTCATGTGTTCCTTTTGTTGACTAGCATTAACATAAAAGCCCCGTGCTGCCAGCATGTACCAATGCCGCACGGGTGCGATTCGGCATAGCGATCTACGCGGCCGCTGGCGCCAGCAGCGGATCGAGCGCTTGCGCCCGGTCCTCGCCATACACGGAGATCGAGTTCATCGTGTGATAGGTCTCCCACACGATGCCTTCCGGGTCGATCGCCCAGTGCTTGTCGGACTCGGCATAGCAGCAGCGCGCGCAAGTCTCGTCGTGGGTGGAAATGTTTGCAGCGCCGAGGGCGGTGTACAAGGCCTCGAGTTCCTGCGCTTCGGTGACTTGGATCCCCAGATGGTCCAGGCCGGGCTGCCGGTCGCCCTTTGACGAAATGGCGAAATTGATGCGCGGGTCGTCGAGCTCCCATTTCGCGTAATCGGGCTTGTGGACGGTGGGAGCGGCCCCGAACAGCGTCGCGTAGAAAGGGATCGATTTGTCGAGGTTGGCCACGCTGAGGTGGACATGAAAGCGTTTCATCATAATCTCCATTTAACTAGGTATATAGATATATTGGTGAAAAAAATGCCCTGCGCTGCTAGGGCATGCCCTTGCAGCAATCGCGCATCAGGTACTCGCCGATCGCCTTCAGCTCGGGAAAGCAAACGCTGTTTACGACTTCCTTGCCGCGCCGCTCACGCTTGACCAGGCCGGTAGCGACCAGCGAGGACAAATGGTGAAACTGGGTCGACGCCGCCATCCCTGTCGCTTGTTGTATCTGCCCGACAGTCAGGCCGTCATCGCCCGCTTGAACCAGAACACGCAGCAAACCGAGCCGTTGCTCGCTGCCGAGCGAGGCCAGCCGCTTGGCCATCAGGGCATCGTTTTCAGAGATATTGAACATCATATCCAATTATATGGATATGTTGCCGGATTAGTCAAGCGGCGCGCGAAACAGATTTTCCACGACACTGGTGATGCCGTTGCGCCGGCGATTCTCCAACATGTCGCTGCGAGGCCGAAATGGCAAAGAACCCGCTGGTGCTCACGCAGCGCTCCTTGCCGCATGCGCTTTTCTCCGGCAAGCGGGTGCGACGGGGGCTGGTCATGGCTATACCGCTCGAGCCGACGGAATCAACTGCTGTCTGGTGCGCAACAGGGATGTCCCGGCCGCTCTGATGCAAGGCCTGAATGTCGCCATCGAGAGCTATGAAGCACGGCGCGGAATGGATCTGCATCCGACGTATGCGGTCACCCCCGGACGCGAACCGCTTGGTGTGCTCGATGCATGGATGTGGGCGCGTGAAATGCGCGATGCCGACGGTGTGCGCGAAGGGCAGAAAGAGCGCGCGCTGGATCGAGGGCTATGAGCGCGTCGCCGAGATGGCCGCCAAAATGGAGGACACACGGCTGGTGTATGTGGCCGACCGCGAGGCCGACTTGATGGCGATGGTGCGTCGCGCGCGCGAACTGGAAACCCCGCTCGATTGGCTGGTGCGGGCCAAGCGCAACCGCTGCCTGCCCGATGGCGA
>CXWL01105251.1_pt1 | contig 17937 bp, 18 predicted proteins | sample 590931 | NCBI WGS metagenome assembly CXWL01 (sample SAMEA3498368, study PRJEB10139) | groundwater metagenome | biome: water well; material: biofilm material | place: Germany | collected 2015-04-27 | reverse complement strand
CTTGATTTCCTTCGCACTGATGTGTTGCGCCATACTTTCCCCAGAGATATACCTAACCAACGGACTTGATGATTACATGAACCGGCCACAAAAGGAATATGCCAAAATATATAGAAGTTCATCTGCCTACACATTCGCGCCCTTCATAATCAATGGGGAAACAGCTAGAATTGCGCCCTTCGCAACAACAAAAACGAATTAAGGAAATCACCATGTCCATGTCCGACCGCGACGGCTTCATCTGGTATGACGGCAAACTTGTGCCCTGGCGCGATGCCACCACCCATGTACTTACCCACACTCTGCATTACGGCATGGGGGTATTCGAAGGAGTACGCGCGTACGAAACGTTACAAGGCACGGCCATCTTCCGTCTGCAGGAGCACACCGATCGCCTGTTCAATTCGGCCTACATCTTCAAGATGAAGATGCCGTATGACAAAGAAACCTTGATGGCGGCACAGAAGGAAGTGGTGCGAGCCAATAAGCTGAAATCCTGTTACATCCGTCCCATCGTGTTCTATGGCTCGGAAGCGATGGGTATCGCCGCCACCACCCTGAGCGTGCATGTCGCTATCGCCGCATGGCCTTGGGGCGCCTATTTGGGCGCGGAAGGGATGGAAAAAGGCATCCGCGTCAAGACTTCCAGCTTTACGCGCCATCACGTGAACATCAATATGTGCCGTTCCAAATCGGTTGGTACCTATACCAACTCCATCCTTGCACATCAGGAAGTGGCGCAGGACGGCTACGATGAAGCGCTGTTGCTGGATGTGGATGGATATGTGGCCGAAGGCGCGGGCGAGAATATCTTCGTCGTGAAAAAAGGCAGGCTCTACACACCGGATCTGACATCGTGCCTGGAAGGCATTACGCGCGATTCCATCGTCACGCTGGCAAAGGACATGGGGTTGGAATTGATCGAGAAACGCATCACCCGCGACGAGGTGTACTGCGCTGAAGAAGCGTTCTTTACCGGTACGGCAGCCGAAGTGACTCCGATCCGCGAACTGGATACACGCACGATCGGAATCGGCAAGCGCGGCCCCGTGACCACCAGGTTGCAATCCGCATTCTTCGACATCGTCAGCGGCAGGAACCCAAAATACGCAGCTTGGCTGGCACACGTATAAGACTCGGAACTTAACATACGGAATAAGGGGAAGAGCATGTCAAACGAGACCGTCACACACCGCTACGTCGAAGTCACCGCTGATGCATTGCCTTTGTTCTGCCCGACACCGGCAGTCAGCCTGTGGAGCGCGCATCCGCGCGTCGCCATTCCGGTGGAAAAGCTTGGAGAGGCAGCTTGTCCCTACTGTGGCACCCGGTATAAATTCAAGGGCGAGCTACCTCACGGTCATCACTAGCATCTCACCCAACCCTCCCCGATGGGGGAGGGGATAAACCAAGAAGGCCAAATGCAAAAAATCCTCGTCATCGCGCCGAGTTGGGTGGGTGATTGTGTGCTGATGCAACCCATGCTGCACAGACTGATCCAGCGACACCCCGGCACATGGATCGACGTGCTGGCCCCGCCGTGGACAGAGAAGCTACTGCGGCAGATGCCGGAGGTGCATGATGTCATCGTCAATCCATTTCCGCATGGAGCACTGCAGTATTCCGCACGTCGTCGTTTGGGCAGGCAGTTGCGTGCGGGGGGATACGATCAGGCGATCGTATTACCCAACTCGTGGAAATCCGCCCTGATTCCTTTTTTTGCAAGCATTCCCCTGCGCACAGGGTTTATCGGAGAAGCACGTTACGGCCTGCTCAACGATGCACGCAAGCTGAACCCGAAAAAATTGCCGCTGATGGTGGAACGCTTTGCGCAACTCGCCGAGGCAACGCAAGACGAGATCGATCACACCATCCCCTCTCCTCAATTGCATGTGAGCGATGCGCAACGCGCGCAGACTTTGGCCAAGTTCGGCTTGTCATCAGACGCGCCCAACGGGCATGTCAATAAAACCACACATGCCCGCTTCCCCCACCCTAACCCTCCCCCACCCGCGGGAGAGGGGGCAAACGAATCGCTACACGAGTTTCACCCTATTGCCGTATTCTGCCCCGGTGCGGAATATGGCCCGGCCAAACGCTGGCCGCCCCAGTACTACGCCGAGCTCGCGCAACGACTGCGCGCGCAAGGCTACACAGTGTGGTTGATCGGCTCGCCCAAAGACAGGGAAGTCGCCGACAAGATCGTGGCACTGGGCAATCCTAAGGTCGTCAATCTGTGCGGCATCACCGATTTGGCAGACGCGATTGCGCTCATCTCCTGCGCCGATCTCGTCGTCAGCAACGATTCCGGTCTGATGCACATCGCCGCCGCGCTGGACAGGCCGATGCTGGCGATTTTCGGTTCGAGCAGTCCGCAATTCACTCCGCCGCTGTCGGGCAAGGCGCAAGTGCTCAAACTTGACCTGCCCTGCAGCCCTTGCTTCAAACGTGTTTGTCCGCTGGGGCATTTCAACTGCATGATGCAATTGACCCCGCAAGAAGTGGCCAGACACATTCCCATCCGTCAGGTGAAATCATGACCCGCATTCCCAAGGAAATCTTCAAAGCCTATGACATACGCGGTATCGTCGGCAAAACGCTGACTGCCGGGATTGTCGAAGCCATCGGCCATGCCCTCGGCTCGGAAGCCGTTGCGCGCAAACAGCACAGTATCGCCATCGGGCGCGACGGGCGCTTGTCCGGCCCCGAGTTTGCACAGGCACTGGCGCGCGGCATCCGGAAGAGCGGCATCAACGTCATCGACGTGGGACGCGTCGCCACGCCGATGGTGTATTTCGCCGCCTTCCAACTCAACACGGATTGCGCGGTGATGATCACCGGCAGCCACAACCCGCCGGACTACAATGGCCTGAAGATGGTGCTGGCAGGCGAAACGCTGTCAGGTGACACCATCCAGTCCTTGCGTACACGCATTGAAAACGGAAATCTGACGCACGGCTCCGGCAGTTATTCGCAATACGACATCGCGCCGGAATACCTCGCGCGCATCATCGGCGACATCAAACTGGCTCGGCCGCTTAACATCACCGTGGATTGCGGTAACGGTGTGGCGGGCGATTTTGCCGCCAAGCTTTATCGCGGGATCGGTTGCAGCGTCACCGAGCTATTCTGCGAAGTGGATGGCAACTTCCCCAACCACCACCCCGACCCTTCCGATCCGCACAATCTGCAGGACCTGATCACCGCCTTGCGCGACAATGGTAGTGAATTGGGACTGGCCTTCGACGGCGACGGCGACCGGCTGGGCGTGGTCACCCAAGACGGCAAGATCATCTTTCCGGATCGGCAGTTGATGTTGTTCGCCGCCGATGTGTTGAGCCGCAACGCGGGCACGGAAATTATCTTCGACGTGAAGTCCACGCGCAACCTGTTCGGCTGGATACGCGAACATGGCGGCAAGCCGACACTGTGGAAGACCGGCCACTCGCTGGTGAAAGCCAAGATGCGCGAGACCGGCGCTTTGCTGGCCGGCGAGATGAGCGGCCATGTGTTCTTCAAAGAGCGCTGGTACGGCTTCGATGACGGCCTCTATGCCGGTGCGCGACTGCTGGAAATATTGAGCAGGGTGAGCGACCCGAGCGCCACGCTGAACGCCTTGCCGGATGCTGTGTGCACACCCGAACTGCACATCCACACCGCGGAAGGCGTGAACCATGCCCTGATCGCACGCTTGCAACAGGAAGCCCGCTTCACGGATGCTCGGGACATCATCACCATAGACGGACTGCGTGTGGAATATGCCGACGGGTTCGGCCTGATGCGTCCATCCAACACCACGCCGGTGATTGTGTTGCGCTTTGAAGCCGACGATGCCGCTGCGTTGCAGCGCATCCAGAATGATTTCCGGCGCGTGCTGCTAAGTGCTGATGCCACCCTGGTTTTGCCATTCTAACGGCAATCCATTTGCTTTTTTCTGGCCATAGACCACGTAGCGGTTCTTGCCCGCTTGCTTGGCCTGATACATCGCCTCATCGGCATGGCTCAGCAATTTCTCTACCCCGGTCGCATCGGCCGGATAAAGACTGATGCCGATGCTGGCGGTCACTGTAGCGTTGAATTCACCCAGTTCGCAGGGTTGCGACACGCTCTTGATGATCTTGCCCAACACCCGCTTTAATCCCCCGCCCGGCGCGATGCCGCGCAGCAAAATGGTGAACTCATCCCCGCCCAGTCGCGCCACGGTATCACCCTCGCGCACACAACCGCGCAACCGCTCTGCGATGATCTGCAGCAACTTGTCTCCGGCAGCGTGCCCGTGCGTATCGTTCACCGCCTTGAAACCGTCGAGATCAATGAACAGCACGCCGAATTGACTCTTGCCGCGCTTGGCGTGGCTGATCTCCTGCTGCACCCGATCCACAAACAGCATGCGATTGGGCAGATCGGTCAGCGTATCGTGATAGGCCAGATAATGGATCTGCTCCTCCAGTCGCCGTTTCTCGGAAATATCCTGCTGCACCGCTAGAAAATGCGTCAACTCGCCTTTGTCGTTGAACAGCGGCGAGACACTCTGTGTCACCGTGTAGAGTTCGTTCGACTTGTTGCGATTGACGATATCGCCGCGCCATGGCTTGCCGGACAGAATGGTGTCCCACATTTCGCGCCAAAAATCCTTGTTATGCTTTCCGGAATTGAACAGCCTTGGGTTACTCCCGATTATCTCTTCGGCTGGATATCCGCTGAACCGGCACAACGCATCATTCAGCCATTGCACATATCCGTTGCAATCCGAGATGAACATGGCATTCGCCGCATTGCTCATGGCCGCTTCCATCAAGCGTAAATCCTGCTGTTCCTGCGCCCCCAGCATCGCCACGGTAACGCGCGCAGCAAAAGCGGACAAACGACTCACCGCAAGTTTGTCAAATGTATCGTCACGCACGGAATACATCATCAATGCACCAATGACTTTGCCCCCGATGCAGAGCGGCATCGCCAATATGCTGCGCATGCCATACCGTTCGGCTCGCTTCCGCCAAGCCGCGAATTGCAGCGAGTCGGTGCGCAATACCACCGGCCGATTCTCGCGTATCGCCATCCCTGCCGTACCGCGGCCCAGCGGCGTGTCATCCCAGCGCACTTCAATCCCGTCAAGATAATCGGATACTCCGGCAGCAGCGACGATATCGACCGCCCCACCATGTTCTTTCATACCGATCCACACCAGCCTGAAATCGAACAGTTCGACCAGGCGCTGGCAAATACGCTTGACCACGTTCTGCAAATCGTACTTTTGCAGGATGTATTGGTCGATCTCCTGCAAGAGGTGGTCCGTCACCACCTGTTCACGCAAGTTGTTACGCAAGGTCGCCGCCGCCAGTTCGCGCTCGACGGTAGGTACGAGCCGCTGCCGATCAGCAAAGCTGACGCAGTCGTTTGCGCCGAGCCGCATCGCTTCGGACAGACTCAGCCGGACCTTGTCGGGCAATAGCACAATGCACGGGATATCCAGATCATGACGGCGCAATGCGGCAACGGTTTGCTCGATGGAAAACTCATTGGGAACGGGAGTGACGAACAGCACATCCCACTTCTTCTGCAGCGCCGATTCAAGTGCAGTGGGATTGCTTGCCTGTCTGGCGTGCGGTACGTAGTTGCCCTGCCGCAACGCTTTCATCACTGATGCCGTCCCGTCCGCTGGTGTCGCAACGAACAGAACGCGCAGATCGATCATGGGGTAACTGACTGCCTGAGGGATGTTCCGATACCGGTCTCGCTCAACCATCCGAGATCGATCAGGTCGTGCAACAACTGACTGAACTCCGGCAGACTCTCCGGCTTATTGACGAAACTGTTGGCCCCGATCTGGTAGCTCAGCACGACATCGGAAGGATCATGGATTTGGGAGTAAACGACGACGGGGACACTTTGCAAACGCTCATCCATACGCAAAGTGCGCAACACCGCCAACCCGATCAGCTTGGGTAGCTTGAGGTCGATCAGGATCAGACGCGGCACCGGATGCCCGTGCTCAGTTTCAGCGCTCAACCACTCCAATGCCGCCACGCTGTCCGGAACGACCGCCAGATGCAGCTCACCCGGACAGCTTGCCACCGCCTGCTGCACCAATAGGATCGCGGCTTCTTCATCTTCCACCAGCAATATCGTATCGCCCGATTGCTTGAACATAGCCTCTTTCCTTAACAACCATCGGTCGTCAAAAGCACGCTTTCCGCTCACTCACCCCTTACTTGTGTCCAACCCTACTACATGGCCGGATGATTTGGCAACCTGCAGGCAATCACAGCCTGGCTTTAATCCAAGCTTCGACAGAAGCGAGTGCCGCAGCCAGATGCTCGGGTTGCGTGCCGCCTACCTGCGCCATGGAGGGATTGCAGCCGCGACACGTTACTGGCAAAACTACTAGCCATTCGACTAGGCGAGCAAACTACACTCACCAAGTCGCTGGTTATGGCGCAGCCAGCCGCTTGCGGGAGCGGCTTGCACGCCCGGCCTGTCCTACCTATAACTTTGCCTTCACCCAATTTGAAACTGAAGCCAGTGCTGTTGCCAAGTGCTCCGGTTGCGTGCCGCCTGCCTGCGCCATGTCCGGGCGTCCGCCGCCTTTGCCGCCCACTTGCTGTGCAACAAAGTTGACCAACTCGCCCGCTTTTACTTTCGCAGTGGCATCTGCCGTCACGCCAGCGATCAGACTGACTTTACCGTCGCTCACCGTGGCCAACACGATAGCTGCGGATTTAAGTTTGTCTTTTAGCTTGTCCAGCGTCTCGCGCAACACCGCCGCATCTGCTCCATCCAGTTTGGCTGCCAGCACCTTCACGCTGTTGATGTCCTGCGCCTGTGCCAGCAACTCGTCGCCCTGTGCAGAGGCGAGTTTGGATTTCAATGCGGCCAGTTCTTTTTCCATATTCCGCTGTTCTTTTTGCATCGTCGTAATCTTTAGCATCAGATTATCCGCAGACACACCAGAGAACCCCAATTGCTGAGAAACTAATTTATAGTCATTCTCCAGCTCTTGGAAACAAGTCAGCGCACGTTCTCCTGTCACCGCCTCAATGCGACGCACACCGGCAGCCACGCCGCTCTCGGCCACGATCTTGAACAGGCCGATATCGCCGGTGCGCTTCACATGGGTGCCGCCGCACAGCTCGATGGAGGAACCGATGTTCAGCACGCGCACCACATCGCCGTACTTCTCGCCGAACAGCATCATCGCGCCGGTCTTCTGCGCATCGTCGATGGCCATCACGCGCGACTGGCATTCCGCATTGGCGAGGATCTCGGCATTAACGATCGCTTCAACTTTTTGTATCTCGGCATCATTCATCGGCTGCGTATGCACAAAGTCAAAACGCGTTTTGTCGGCATCCACCTGCGAACCCTTCTGTTGCACATGCGACCCCAGCACTTCGCGCAAAGCCTTGTGCATCAGGTGTGTCGCCGAGTGGTTGCGCACAGTATGGCTACGTGCCGTGACATCCACCCTGGCCGTCACTCCGTTTCCCACGGTCAGCTTGCCGGTCTTCACCACGCCGTGATGGCCGAACACCGTCGCCTGGATTTTCTGCGTGTCTTCCACGGCGAAGATGCCATGCACGCTGCGCAGTTCGCCGCTGTCGCCCACCTGACCGCCGGACTCGGCATAGAACGGTGTGTCGTCAAGCACCACCACCCCCATGTCGCCTTCGTTCAATGCGTTCACCGACACACCGTCCTTGTACAGTGCGAGGATGTTGCCTTTGTGTTCCAAGGTCTCGTAACCGTGGAAAGTGGTCGCCGGGCCGTCGTATTCGAGGTTCGCCGCCATCTTGAACTTGCCTGCGGCGCGCGCCTGCTCCTTCTGGTGCGCCATCGCCTTGTCGAAGGCCGCAACGTCCACCGTAACGCCATGCTCGCGGCAAACGTCGGCTGTCAGGTCGAGCGGAAAGCCATAGGTGTCGTGTAGCTTGAATGCGGTCTCGCCGTTGAACACTTTGTTGCCAGCCTTGGACATCTCGACCAAATCAGCCTCGAGGATCGCCATGCCATGCTCGATGGTGGCGAAGAAGCGCTCTTCTTCCAGCTTGAGGATTCCCTTCACGCGCACCTGTTCTGCGACCAACTCGGGGTAGGCAGTGCCCATCTGCTCCACCAGATCGGGCACCATCTTGTAGAAGAACGCGTCGCGCGCGCCCAGCTTGTAGCCGTGGCGGATGGCGCGGCGGATGATGCGGCGCAGCACATAGCCGCGCCCTTCGTTGCCGGGAATCACGCCGTCGGCGATGAGGAAGGAGCAGGCGCGGATGTGGTCTGCCAACACCTTGAGCGAATTTCTGGTCAGATCGTTGGATTTGGTTACGCGTGCCGCTGCACAGATAAGATTCTGGAACAGGTCGATCTCGTAATTGCTGTGCACATGCTGCAACACCGCCGAGATACGCTCCAGCCCCATGCCGGTATCGACGGAAGGCTTGGGCAGCGGATGCATTACGCCCGCCTCGTCGCGGTTGAACTGCATGAACACGTTGTTCCAGATTTCAATGAAGCGGTCGCCGTCTTCGCCGGGACTGCCGGGTGGGCCGCCGGGGATATGTTCGCCGTGGTCGTAGAAGATCTCGGTGCAGGGACCGCACGGGCCGGTGTCGCCCATCATCCAGAAGTTGTCGGAGGCATAGCGCGCGCCCTTGTTGTCGCCGATGCGGATCACCCGCCCGGCAGGCACGCCAATCTCCTTCACCCAGATGTCGTAGGCCTCATCGTCCTCGGCATACACGGTGACGGTGAGCTTATCCTTGGGCAGCTTGAACACCACCGTGAGCAGTTCCCACGCATAGTTGATCGCGTCGCGCTTGAAGTAATCGCCGAAGCTGAAGTTGCCCAGCATCTCGAAGAAGGTGTGGTGACGCGCGGTGTAACCGACGTTCTCCAGATCATTGTGCTTGCCACCGGCGCGCACGCATTTCTGCGATGAAGCGGCGCGCGTGTAGGGGCGCTTGTCGAAACCGAGGAACACATCCTTGAACTGGTTCATGCCAGCGTTGGTGAACAACAGCGTCGGGTCTTCATGCGGAACCAGCGAACTGGAGGCGACTACCGTGTGGCCTTTGGAGGCGAAATAATCCAGGAATTTCTGGCGGATTTCACTGCTTTTCATGATGCACCCTGAGTTCTAAAGTCACGTTCCAGACAGGCTGGACAAGGCGCGCATCATACCATGCAGTGCATAGTCGCTCACGCTGGGGATTCATACATTCGGCGCATTGCGCCTAGAGGTTAATGCGACCCAGGCAGTCTGTTACTTGAAGCGATGTATTTTACTTAGCCGTGAAAGACTTCCAAGTTTCAGTAGGCGCTCTGGATGAACAGATTTCTTCGGAGGATTCCGTTCACTAGGCACCACAAGGCGAAGACGAGTGTTCTCAAGTTTGAACGCATCATTGACAGAGAATGCAATTCGGTACTCATTCTGCTGGCTATAGCAATTAAGCTTTGACATCGCAATTTTTTCGGGGAGTGCCCAATCGACAATTGGTGGATCATCTTCAGCGTAGTACGAGACTGCCCCATGTACTAGAGTTTTGTTCTTGATGGATGGCCGCCGCAATATGGCTGCTCGAATTCCTGCAATGAACCTTGCGGGGTTGAGTATCTCCACACAAGCATCAGCTTGAAACTGAGCTGCTAGGTCAGCACTGAATATAGTACTCATACAGCAAACGAAGATGTCATCTTCATTTGCTGCGGACTCGAAAGAATGTGGCAAGACCCGTTTCTCCTGCGTATCAATGAGTGTGATTTCCAAGCCTCCGTTAGGACGATAGAGCTTTGTTCCTTCGAATTCGTCTCCGCGAACTTGAGCGTCTTCGTAATCCCGAAAATAGGACAAAGAGCGAAAGAGAACCTCCCCTCTTCGAACGAAAGCGTCAATGTACTTTGCCGAAAGATACTTATAGAGAATTGGCACGCAACGTGCTTTTGCGGCGTCCCTTGTGATCGCAGTGTTAGGAGTTAACGTGTCAACCATGCTGTTTGCTGTGGCATTTTTGCGCTAGCACTGCTTCTAACCACTGCGCCCCTAACGTGGAAATAGCAAGCCTACGCTGTTTTTTGCGCAGGTCCTTTTGATTGCCGAGTTGGGCATCATGGCTTGATGGATATACTTTCTTCGATGCTCACTTGCTGGCCGTACTTGGCATCACCGTCTGTCGTTGAGACGGTAATCTTACGTCCGGGAAAGATGAAATAGACAGTCGTGAACTCAGCACCAGGAATGCGCTGAACACTAGTACTGACTACGGCAGACGCCCCTGACGCAGCCATGGCACTTTCAATGGCGGAGTACAGCGCTTTGGTAACTTCGACAGAGTTGACCTTGCCTGTAAAGGAACCCCAGCTCCTCTGAATCCAAGCAAGCCGCCCTTTCTCAAAAGAGACACCACCAATAACAGAAACATTGGGCGGTTTGCTTTCAGACAGGAAGAACATGTTGCTATTGCCTGTGACCGTGACGACATGAAAGTGAGCGTGAAGCTCTTTCATTAGGGCGTCTTGCTCCATGCCGAGCGATAAAGAGACTGAGCCGATTGGTAGTTCGGCTGCGTGAGCGGTAGTAAAAATGCAAAGTATCAGAATGCCAAAGTAGCGTGTAATTCGCATATAGAGCCTCAAGCAACCATCAAATAGCTTCCGGTTCTGTCGCCAATGCCAAGCAACAGGTTTTCAACGCTGATGTCTTCGTCGATCTCGTCCCAGTGCAATCCACTACCGCCGCCGCTAATTTCGAAGTGTTCGCGTTGTGTGGGCGTGGCGTTCATCAGGCGCGGGAAATAGGCCAGCGGCACGCCAAGTCTGCGACCATCAACGAAGTCCACCCACATCGTGTTCGTATCGAAACTAACTGCATTAGCCAAAGAACTCATACCATGTCCTTTCTATCAATTGGCGGTTATCGGCAACCACCTTCGCAAGTTCGTTCAATTCCTGACTGCTTAATCCGTAGCTTTCCGCTACGCGGACTTGCGGATCAACCCAGAATTTTGCTGTCGCCCCCGCTCTTCTAACATGCACGTGCAACGGCTCTCTTGGGTTGCCTTCGTTGGAGAAGAAAAAAAACGTGTAGCCTTTGTATCGCAATATAACAGGCATCGTCAATCCTCCGTGTCCGTTGTACGCATCACTTTGAAGATCACATCCATGGAAAAACCCCGCGATTGCAGGAAGCGCATCTGCCTGGCTTTTTCTTTTGCATCTTGCGGCAGTGTCCCAAACTTTCTTTGCCACACTTCACGCGCTGTATCCAGTTCGGTTTCTTTCAATGCAGGCAACGCGGCGCTGATCAGCTCCTCGGCGATGCCGCGTTGCCGCAACTCATGGGTGATGCGTTGAGTGCCAAAACGGTTGCGTTTGGCATGCACCAACTGCGTGGTGGCACGTGCATCGGAGAGCCAGCCGCGTGCCGTCAGATCATCCAGCAACGCATCCAGATCAACCGGGGGTAGGTGTTCGAAATCTTCCCCGGTTTGCACATGCGGCAACAGCTTGGCGCGCAACTCGGCTCGGCTGTATTCGCGGCGTGCTAGATATTGCAAAGCACGCGCGCGCAGGCTTATTTCCGGTCGTGCAGAGCGTCTTCCGTTCTCCTTCGATACACCGCGCTTTGCGCGGCACTCAGGACGAACGGAATCCGTATCGAGGTACTCAGGCTTTTTCCTCAACGGCTTTGCCTGCTTTTGCACTGGCTTTTTCACTTGCTTTCGCAGGTGCCTTTACAACGGGCTCGAGTAAAGCCACACCGACGGCTTCACGCACCTTGTTTTCGATCTCCCGCGCAACCTCGGGATGTTCGTGCAGATACTCGCGTGCGTTGTCTTTGCCCTGCCCGATCTTCTCACCCTTATAGGCGTACCAGGCACCGGCTTTTTCCACCAGCTTGTGCTGCACACCAAGCTCAATGATCTCGCCTTCGCGCGAGATGCCCTCTCCATACAGAATATCGAACAACGCTTCGCGGAACGGTGGCGCAACCTTGTTCTTCACGATCTTGACGCGCGTTTCGTTACCGATCACCTCATCGCCCTTCTTGATCGCGCCGATACGGCGGATATCGAGACGAACCGAGGCATAAAACTTGAGCGCGTTGCCGCCGGTGGTGGTTTCCGGATTGCCGAACATCACGCCGATCTTCATGCGGATCTGGTTGATGAAGATAACCATGGTGTTGGAACGATTGATGTTGGCGGTGAGTTTGCGCAAGGCTTGCGACATCAGGCGCGCATGCAAGCCCATCTGCGCGTCGCCCATCTCGCCTTCGATCTCGGCCTTGGGGGTCAGTGCCGCAACCGAGTCGATCACCACGATATCGACAGAGCCGGAGCGCACCAGCATGTCGACGATCTCCAGTGCCTGTTCGCCGTTGTCGGGTTGCGAGATCAGCAGGTCTTCCACTCGCACGCCGAGCTTCTGCGCGTACTGCGGATCGAGCGCGTGTTCCGCGTCGATGAAGGCCGCTGTTCCGCCCAGTTTTTGCATCTCGGCAATGACTTGCAGGGTGAGCGTGGTCTTGCCGGAGGATTCCGGGCCATAGATCTCGATCACGCGACCGCGCGGCAAACCGCCGACCCCTAACGCGATATCCAGACCCAGCGAACCGGTGGACACGACCTCGATATCCTTGATTGCTTCGCCCTCACCCAGGCGCATGATGGAACCCTTGCCGAACTGTTTTTCGATTTGGCTCAGTGCCGCTGCGAGTGCTTTGCTTTTGTTGTCATCCATGACGATTCCCTTTCAAAAAATGGTGAGGGATTGTGGCACAACATTTTAGAGTTGTACAGAACGTTCGTTCTCTTATTAATTCAAGCAGTTTTTGTATTGCTATTCAGTAGGTTAAGCACCCCTTTCAGGGCGATTTGCATGGATTGCTCGCGTACTGCGGCACGATTTCCCGTCAGATGATGCAGGCGCGCATGCACCTCACCGTCGCGCAAAGCCCACGCGAACCAGACCATACCAACCGGTTTTTCTGCTGTTCCGCCATCAGGTCCGGCGATGCCGCTGATCGACACAGAGATGTTGGCGCGGCTATGCGCTAACGCCCCTGCCGCCATCTCGCGTATCGTGGCTTCGGATACTGCGCCGTGCGCATCCAGTGTGGATTGCCGCACGCCCAGCATCTCGACCTTGGAAGTATTGGAGTAAGTTACGAAGCCGCGCTCGAACCAATCCGAGCTACCTGCAATGTCGGTGATCGCCTGCGCGACGCCGCCGCCGGTACAGGACTCTGCCGTCGCCAGCATCATGCCGTGCGCTTTGAGTACTTCTCCGACCTTTTCGGCTAATTTTTTCATTTTCTGAAAACCCTTTAGCCACAGAGATCACAGAGCACACAGAGAGATTGAGTGGAAACGCTACGGTGTAGATTTTCTCTGTGAACTCTGTGTTCTCTGTGGCCAGGCTTGCCTTTCATTTGATATCAAGCCAAACCACGCGCCAGATCGTTCTGAATATCCATCACCGCCTCCAGCCCCACCGCGATGCGGATCAAGTTATCGCTGATCCCCGCCGCCGCGCGTGCTTCCGGCGTGATGCGTACATGGGTGGTGGTCGCCGGATGGGTGATGGTGCTCTTGGTATCGCCCAGATTCGCGGTGATCGAAAGCAGCCTGGTGTTGTCGATCACACGCCAAGCCGCTGCCTTGCCACCCTTCACTTCGAACGCCACGATGCCGCCGCCGGTCTTTTGTTGTTTCATCGCCAGCGCATATTGCGGATGCGACGGCAGACCGGGATAGAACACGCGTGACACGTTGGGTTGCTTTTCCAGCCACTGTGCCAGTTGCAGCGCGTTGGCACTGTGCGCATCCATGCGCAGCTTGAGCGTCTCGATTCCCTTCAGGAATATCCAGGCGTTGAAGGCGCTCATGGTCGGGCCGGTGGTGCGCAGGAAGCCATACACCGGCTCCATCAATTTTTTGCTGCCCAGCACCGCACCGCCCAGCACGCGACCTTGTCCGTCGATGTATTTGGTGGCGGAATGGATCACGATGTCCGCGCCGAATTCAAACGGTCGTTGCAGGATGGGCGTGCAGAAACAGTTATCGACTGCCAGCAACGCGCCGCACTTCTTCGCCACGGCAGCGATCGCCGCGATGTCGGAAATCTCGGTGAGCGGATTGGACGGCGTCTCCAGAAAGAACAGTTTGGTATTCGGGCGCACAGCTGCCTGCCACTTCGCAACATCGGTAGCGGAAACAAAAGTGGTCTCCACGCCGAATTTTTTCAGCACGTTGTTGAACAGGTTCACCGTCGAGCCAAAGATGCTATGCGAGGCGACCACGTGATCGCCCGCCTTGAGAAAGCCCATGCAGGTGGCGAGGATGGCGGACATGCCCGACGAAGTCGCCACGCATTGCTCGGCACCTTCCAGCGCGGCCAAGCGCTGCTCGAACATGGTGACGGTGGGATTGGTGAAACGCGAATAGATATTGCCCGGCTCTTCGCCGATGAAGCGCCTGGCTGCCTGCTCGGCGTTGTCGAACACGAAGCTGGAGGTGAGGAACAAGGCCTCGCTGTGCTCATGGAACTGACTGCGCTCGATGCCTGCGCGCACTGCCAGTGTTTCTGGTTGATATGAATTTTCTTCCGACATGGTCACTCCTGAAAACGAAAAACCCGGAAAGCTTAGCGCTAAACCGGGTTTCCCCCGCTTTAGCTGTATTTGTAATGCGCCCGCAAGCTGTTCCTCAAATCGGCGCAGACAGAAAGTAGCACCCTCCGCAGCTTTCCGTCAACTTACATCGAAGTCTCACTCATCACCAGATCCAGCTGCATCTGGTCGTCACTGGGCTCCGGCTCCCTGGTTTTGCCGCCCCGTGCAGCTTCAACGATATCCAGATATTCCGGCGTGATGTCGCCGGTGATGTAGCGACCGTCAAAACAGGAAGCATCAAAATCGCGCAGTGCCGGATTGGCTTTGATGACGGCGGATTTCAGATCGGCGAGGTCCTGATAAATCAAGCGGTCGGCGCTGATCTCGCGGCAGATCTCCTCGTCGGTGCGTCCGGTGGCGATCAGCTCGCGGCGTGTCGGCATATCGATGCCATATACGTTGGGGAATTTGACGGGCGGTGCGGCGGAAGCGAAATACACTTTGCGCGCACCAGCCTCGCGCGCCATCTGCACGATCTCGCGGCTGGTGGTGCCGCGCACGATGGAATCATCCACCAGCAACACGTTCTTGCCTTTGAATTCCTGGCTGATCGCATTCAGTTTCTGGCGCACTGACTTCTTGCGCAGCGCCTGTCCCGGCATGATGAAGGTGCGCCCGATGTAGCGATTCTTCACAAAACCTTCGCGGAACGGGATGCCCAGATGATTGGCGAGTTGCAAGGCGCTGGGGCGGCTGGAGTCCGGGATCGGGATCACGACGTCGATGTCGTGATCTTTCCATTCGCGGCGGATTTTTTCGGCAAGAAATTCACCCATGAACAGACGCGTGGCATACACCGAAACGCCATCCATCACCGAATCGGGACGGGCGAAATAGACGTATTCGAAGATGCACGGATTGAGCTCGGTGTGCTCGGCGCACTGCTGGTTGTGGAAGTTTGAATCCAGATCGATAAATACCGCTTCGCCCGGTGCGATATCGCGCAGAAACTTGAAGCCGAGGGTATCCAGCGCCACACTTTCCGATGCCACCAGATATTCCACACCCGCCTCGTTTTGATGGCTGCCTACCACCAAAGGGCGAATGCCGTGCGGATCGCGGAAGGCAAGCAGCCCATACCCGGCGATCATCGCCACCACCGCATACGCGCCTTTGCAGCGGCGATGCACGCCGGACACAGCGGCGAATATCTTTTGCGGATCGAGTTTGTAGCCGGTGGCCTTCTCTTGCAGTTCGTGCGCCAGCACGTTCAGCAGCACTTCAGAATCGGAACCGGTATTGATATGGCGCAGATCCTGTTGATACATGGCACGGCGCAACTCCTCCGTATTGGTCAGGTTGCCGTTGTGCCCAAGCACGATACCAAAAGGCGAGTTCACATAGAACGGCTGTGCCTCGTTGTGATCGACCGCGGAACCCGCCGTCGGATAACGCACATGGGCGATGCCTGCATTGCCCTGTAATGCGCGCATGTTGCGGGTGCGGAACACATCGCGTACCAGGCCGTTTCCCTTATGCAGATGGAACGTCCTGCCGTCCAGCGTGGCAATACCCGCCGCATCCTGTCCGCGGTGTTGCAACACCTGCAAACCGTCATACAGCAACTGGTTCACCGGTGAATTCGCTACGACACCTAGAATCCCGCACATAATTGTTTCTGCTTTTCAGTAAAGTTGATCCGTCTATTTCCGCACTGCGTTTTCCGGTACATAGTCTTTGGCATACAGCGCCGCTTGCTGCAAAGGCTTGCTCGACCACGCGTCGCGCCACCAGGGTTTCTGCGGCAAGACGGTCAGCCCGCCCAGCCACACCAGCGCCAGCACAATCAATATTCCGCGCGCCACTCCGAACATCGCGCCAAACTTTCCATCCATCCCGCCCAAGCCGGCGAACTTGGCCAATCTTGCCAGCAACCAGGCTGCGATTGCGCCGACGATCAGCGTCACGATGAACAAGGCCGCGAATGCGGCCGCCGAGCGGATGTTCTCCGCACCCACCGCCCCGGGAATATACGGCAACACCAGTGACGAAAAAGTGCGCGCTACAACGTAGGCCGCGATCCAGCCGATCAGCGAGAACAACTCATACATAAATCCACGCCACCAGCCCAGCAAGGCTGAAAGCGCGATGATGGCGATCACGGCGAAATCAAACGCAGTCATTGGAACTTATTCCAGATTGACCACGTTCGGGTGCAACCCCAGCGCTTCCAGCTTGTGCTTTATCTTCTCCGCCGCTTCGCGGGTCGGATAACTGCCGACGCGCACACGCACCATGCTGCCCGCCTTCTCGGTATAAACGTGGTAACCCTCTTTACTCAGCCTGGCATACATTTGCCTGGCGGTATCGGCGTTGGAATATGCCCCGACCTGCACTACCCAGCCGGACTGAGGAGCAGACTTCGTACCGGCTCCGGATTCGACTTTGGGTTTTGTTTCGGGTATTGGCTTGGGTTCAGCTTTGGGTTTGCCCTCGGCCTGCACAGCTCTGGTTGGCTGGTCTGCGACAGGCGCCGCGCTGACTGCCGAAACAGGTGTCGTCGTCACTCCGGAAGAAGCAACTGGTGCGGCACTCACCGCCGAAACAACTTCATTAACCGGGGTGCTCGTCGCTGCAGGATGGAATGCAGGCGCATGGTCTTTATCCGGGATGCGCAACTCGATGTCGCTGGTAGTAGTGGGAGAAGGCTCGCTGTCGAACAACATGGGCAGGATGACCACGATAGCCAGTACTAACGCCACCGCGCCGATCAAGCGGCGTCGAGCCTGCCGTTTCAGGTTGGATTCTTCTTCTGTTGAAATCTGTTTTGCCATCGCGAATATCGGGAAGATCAACTGGCACGCAAGCCGCGCGTCCGCATCACTTCCGCCACCGTATAAAATGATCCGAAGGCCGCGATTCTATCATTTTCGCCCGCCCGATTGCTGGCCTCATGCAGGGCTGATGCGATGGAAGCGCAGACCACAACCTCTCCTCTGACTGGGCTATTTTGCAGTACTTGTGCCAGTTCGTTTGCCGTTGCACCGCGCGGCGCGGCTATGCCCGCGGCCAGCCACACATCAATTTGCGCGTCCAATGCTTGAATCACTCCGGCCATGTCCTTGTCCTTGAGCATGGCGAACACGGCAAAGGTCTTGACGGGAGGCAGATTGGCGAGGTTCTGCGCCAGCGAACGTGCCGCATGCGGGTTATGTGCCACATCCAGAATCAACTGCGGTTTGCCCGGTACGAATTGAAAACGTCCCGCAAGCTCCACTTCGACCAGCCCGCGCCGCACCGCCTCCATGCTCACAGGTAATCTTTCTTTC
>CXWL01015358.1_pt1 | contig 17942 bp, 12 predicted proteins | sample 590931 | NCBI WGS metagenome assembly CXWL01 (sample SAMEA3498368, study PRJEB10139) | groundwater metagenome | biome: water well; material: biofilm material | place: Germany | collected 2015-04-27 | reverse complement strand
CAGGCCGATGTTGCCTTCCTGGATCAGGTCGAGGAACTGCAGGCCGCGGTTGGTGTACTTCTTCGCGATCGAGATCACCAGGCGCAAGTTCGCTTCCGTCATCTCGCGCTTGGCGCGGCGCGCCTTGGCTTCGCCGGTGGACATCTGCTTGTTGATGTCCTTCAGGTCCTTGATCGAGATGCCGATCTTGTGCTGCACGGCCTGGATGTTGCCGAGCAGCTCCAGCACGGCGGGCTCGAGGCGGATCAGCTGCTCGCTCCAGGCGTGTCCGGAATTCAACTCGGCGGTCAGCCAGCGCTTGGAACCCTCGGCGCCGGCGTAGATCTTGATGAAGTGCTGGCGCGGCATGTTCGCCTTGTTGACGAGGATGTCCTGGATCCTGCGCTCGTGCGAGCGGATTTCCTCGACCAGGCTGCGCACGCTGTCGCACAGCCGCTCGACGGTGCGTGCGGTGAAGCGGATCGTCATCAGCTCGTTGGTGATCTGGTCGCGCACCTTGAGGTAATCCTTGTCGCGCGAACCCTTGTTCTCGAGCGCCTTCTTCAGCTTCTCGAACAGGCGGCGGATGCGCGTGAATTTCTCCAGTGCCTCGGTCTTCAGTTTGAGCAGGCTGGCGGCCTGGACGGCGTTCTCTTCTTCCTCGGAGGCGCCCTCTTCTTCCTCGATCTGCTCTTCCTCTTCCTCTTCGGAGGGCGGCGGGGCGGCCTTCTTCGGCTCGAAGTCGGCCTTCGCGTTCGGGTCGATGAGGCCATCCACCACTTCGTCGATGCGCGACTCTTCCTTCTCCACCTTCTCGGCCAGGTCCAGGATGTTCTGCACCGTGGTCGGGCAGGCGCTGATCGCCTGGATCATGTGGCGCAGGCCGTCCTCGATGCGCTTGGCGATTTCGATCTCGCCCTCGCGCGTGAGCAGCTCCACCGAGCCCATCTCGCGCATGTACATGCGCACCGGGTCGGTGGTGCGGCCGAACTCGGAATCCACCGTCGAGAGCGCGGCCTCGGCCTGCTCCTCGACATCGTCGTCGGTCTGCGTCGCCGCGGGCTGGTCCGGGTTCAGTACCAGCTGTTCCTGGTCGGGCGCCTGGTCGTAGACCCGGATGCCCATGTCGCCGAACGTGGAGATGATCGCCTCGATCTGTTCCGCGTCGACGAGGTCATCCGGCAGGTGGTCGTTGATTTCCGAATACGTGAGGAAGCCGCGGTCCTTGCCCAGCTTGATCAGGTTCTTCAGGCGCGTGCGGCGCGTCTCGGCGTCTTCTTTCGGCAGCTCCGGAGGAATCAGCCAGGCGTCCTTCTTGCCCTTGCGGCCCGGGCGGCCCTTGACGCCTTTGCCTTTGGCAGCGGCGACGTTCGCTTCGAGGAGCTCGAGCGCGGCCTTCGCGTTCTTGATGGTCGGCTTGGCGCCAGCCTTGCCCTTCTTTTCTTCAGGTTTCCCCGCGACCTTGCCCACCGGCCCCTTGACGGGAGCGACGACTTTTTTCGCAATGACCTTCTTGAGGGGCTTCTTCGCGGCCTTGAGCTTCTTCGCCGCAGGGCGCGCTTTCGGCGCCAATTTCTTCTTCAACACCTTGCTTTTAGGTGCTTTTTTCTTGGCCTTGGGGACGCGGGCGGGCTTCGATTTGCGCTTGAGTTTGGCCATTCTTGCCTCGTGGACGCCCCGCTAACGCGGAAGCGGAAAAAGGGCGCGATTCTACCCTAGGAAACAGCCTGCCTGCAGCGTTTATTCTCGGGAGAACGCGGGAAAAAACCGTGCCAAATCACAGGCTGGATGGCGTCATCCGCTGTGACTTCAGCTGGCTCTGCTCCTGCAGCAACGCGCTGAGTTGCCGTACGAGACGCGGATCGCTGTTCACCCTGGCCTTGAGCGCGTCGATTTCCCGGTCAAGTCGGGCGATCTGGAGGCTCCTGTAGGCATTGCCGAATTCCACGGACACCACTTCGGGAGAGAGCTTGAACGTTTCGGAATCCATCTGGGCCTGGGAAATCAGGTTCTCGAAATCGGTTCCGTTCGCGAACTCCGAAAGGAATGCGAAGGATGCGTCGCTGGCCACCTGCTGGCCCGCGATGAAATTCAGGAACCCGGTTTCAGGCAGATGCTCATCCAGCAGGTCCAGCTTCAACTCGCCCACCAGGGCGGGCGCAACCAGGACGTACCGAAGCAGCTTGCGCTCCAACGGCACCACGGCAGTAGATGCCGGCTTTCCGGGACTCGGCCTCCGATACTCGGGAGCACTGCCTGGTTGCAGCAGGCCTTTTACATCGTCCGTCGAAACCTGCGCCAGCGACGCAAACTCCCTGAGCAGCTGGATTCGCAAGGCCGGCGCCGTGAGCTTCTCCAGGAAGCTCTTCGACGAAATCAGGAACCCGGCACGGCCTTCCGGCGTGTTGAGGTCATGCTGAGCGCGAAGCTCGGCGATCAGGAACTCCGAGAGCGTGGGGGCTGCGCGTACCAGCTGCTCGAAAGCCTCCTTGCCGTACTCGCGGATGTAGGTGTCCGGATCGTGCTCGGCCGGCAGGAACAGGAAACGGATCGGCTTGGCATCCGTCGCGAGCGGGATGCTCGTTTCGAGCGCCCGCCAGGCGGCCTTGCGGCCGGCGGCGTCGCCGTCGTACGAGAACACCAGCTCATCGGTCAAACGCAGGAGCTTCGAAATGTGGTCCGGCGTCGTCGCGGTGCCCAAAGTCGCCACCGCGTAGCCGACGCCGAATTGCGCGAGCGCAACGACATCCATGTAACCCTCGACCACGAGCACGCAACCAGATTCGCGCAGCGCTTCGCGCGCCTGGATCAGTCCATATACTTCGCGCCCTTTGGAGAACAGCGGCGTCTCGGGCGAATTCAAGTATTTTGGCGTGTCCTCCGGTTTCATCACGCGGCCGCCGAAGCCGATCACGGAGCCCTTCGAGTTCAGGATCGGGAACATGACCCGGTCGCGGAAGCGGTCGTAGCGCTTGCCCTCATTGGCGATCACAAGGCCCGCCTCTTCCAGACCCTTCTGCTCGTAGTCCGGGAATGCGGCCTTCAGCGCAGTCCAGTCGTCCGGTGCGTAGCCGATGCGGAAACGCGCCGCGATCTCGCCGGTGAGGCCCCGGTTCTTCAGGTACTCGATCGCGCGCGTGGATTTCTTCAGTTCGGCGCGGTAGAACTCCATCGCCCGCTCTAAGAGTTCGCCGAGGCTGGCTTCCTTCTCCTTGCGCTCGACCTCGTGGCGTGCCGCCTCGGGGCTGCGCGGCTGCGCCTCGGGCACCTGCATTCCCACCGACGAAGCCAGGTCCTTCACCGCATCGACGTAGCCCATGCCGCCGTAGGCCATGAGGAAGCCGATCGCATTGCCGTGCGCGCCGCAGCCGAAGCAGTGGTAGAACTGCTTTGCGGGGCTCACGGAGAACGAGGGCGACTTCTCGTTATGGAATGGGCAAAGCCCCGAGTAGTTCGCGCCGCCCTTCTTCAGCCGCACATAGCGCGACACCACCTCGACGACGTCGACGCGGTTGAGCAGGTCCTGCTTGAATGACTCGGGAATCATGGAAATCAGGGACAGTCCACGATTTCCAGTTTAAGCCGAGCGATGGCTTTGGGAAATCGTGGACTGTCCCTGATTTCTATTGCAGCTTGGCTTTGACCAGTCCTGATACCTTGCCCATGTCGGTCTTGCCGGCCAGCCGGGGCTTCAGCAAGCCCATGACTTTGCCCATGTCTTTGGCGCCAGCCGCGCCGGTTTCCGCGATGGCGGCCGTGATCGCCGCAGCGACTTCCGCCTCGGACAGCTGTCGCGGCAGGTAGGCCGACAGCACCGCGATCTCGGCCTTCTCGACTTCGGCCAGATCGTTGCGGCCGGCTTTCTCGAACTGCGAGATGGACTCGCGCCGCTGCTTCACCATCTTGTCGATAATGGCGAGCACGTCCGCGTCGCTGAGCACCACGCGCTCGTCGACTTCCTTCTGCTTCATCGCCGACAGCAGCAGGCGCACGGTGCCGAGGCGGGCCGTCTCCTTGGCCCGCATGGCGGACTTCATGTCTTCTGTGATCGTGTTTTTCAGGCTCATAAAATCAAAACGCCCCGGCAGCAGGCCGAGGCGTTCGCGGGTCTCAGGGCCGGGTCCTAGTACATCTTCTTCGGCAGCAGCTGGCTGCGCAGGCGCTTGTGGTGGCGCTTCACGGCGGCGGCCAGCTTGCGCTTTCTTTCCGTGGTCGGCTTCTCGTAGAACTCACGCGCGCGAAGCTCGGTAAGGAGGCCGGTCTTTTCCACGGTGCGCTTGAAGCGGCGCATCGCCACTTCGAAGGGCTCGTTTTCCTTGATGCGTACGGTCGGCATGCGGTTCCTGTATCTGGGCTAATTCGGAAAGGGCGAGATTCTATCAGAATCATGGGGTTCCAAGGCACAATCCCGGCATGCTGATCCTGGGCATCGAAACCTCCTGCGACGAGACCGGCCTGGCGCTCTACGAGACGGGGGCGCCCGGCAGGCTGCTGGCCCATGCCGTCCACTCCCAGGTCGAGATGCACGAGGCCTACGGCGGCGTGGTGCCTGAGCTCGCCTCCAGGGACCATATCCGGCGGCTAGTGCCTCTCAGCCGGCAGGTCCTCGAACGCGCCGGCCGCAGGATCAGCGGGATCGGCGCGATTGCCTACACGGAGGGCCCGGGGCTGGCCGGCGCGCTGCTCGCCGGTGCTGCATTTGCGCGCAGCCTCGCCCAGGCGCTGGGCGTTCCCGCCATCGGCATCCACCACCTGGAAGGCCACCTGCTATCGCCGCTGCTCTCTGCCCGCGCGCCGCAATTCCCGTTCGTGGCGCTGCTGGTCTCCGGCGGCCACACGCAGCTGATGCGCGTCGAGCAGGTGGGCCGGTACGAACTGCTGGGCGAGACGCAGGACGACGCCGCGGGCGAGGCCTTCGACAAGACGGCGCAGGCGCTCGGCCTGGGCTATCCCGGCGGACCGGCGCTGTCGAAGCTTGCGGAATCGGGCGAACCAAAGCGTTGCCGCCTGCCGCGGCCGATGATCCACAGCGGCGACCTGGAATTCAGCTTTTCCGGCCTGAAAACCGCGGTCCTGACGTTGATGAAGAAGGAAGGTCACCCGGAGAAGAAGGACCTGGCGCGCGAGTTCGTCGACGCCGTGGTGGAGGTGCTGGTGGCGAAATGCGCCCTGGCGATGCAGCAGACCGGCCTGACGCAGCTCGTGGTTGCCGGTGGCGTCGGCGCCAACAGGCAGCTGCGCGCGGCGCTCGATGCCAAGGCAGCCAAAGCCGGCTTCGACGTGTTCTATCCCGAACCGGAGCTATGCACCGACAATGGCGCGATGATCGCGTTTGCCGCCGCGTTAAGGCTGCAGGGCATGAAAATGATGCCGGCGTCGGACCACACTTTCAGCGCGCGGCCGCGCTGGGACCTCGCTTCGCTTACGTAGGAAATTACGCCGCCTTCTCACGTTTCTTGCGCGCCGCGTAGGCTTCCAGGTTTGTCGCGGCGATCTCCAGCACCGGTGTCGCAAGCCCATGCTTGCGCCCGCGCGCCAGCAGCGCGCCCAGGATGTGGTCGCCTTCGGCTTGCCCGCCGGACTCGATGTCGCGCAGCATCGAAGCGGCGAACACCGAGCCCTGCTTCGTGAGCATGCCGCGGTAGTTCTGCAACACGCCCTCAGAGGGCGGGAAACCTTCCGCCTTCGCGATCGACACATGCTCGGCAAGCAGCGCGAGCGTGATTTTCTCGCCCGAACCGGTGGCCACGATGTCGCCCACCATCGAGCGCATCAGGCAGGTGATCCCGGCCATCGTCGCCAGCAGCACCCACTTGTCCCACAACGCCTGTTCGATCGCGTCCGTCAGCTTGATCTCGCTCTTCGAGCCGGCGGCCGCCGCGGCAAGCGCATCGCAGACGCTTTTCTGACTCGCGTGGCGCGGCCCGAAAGAAACGCGATGGAACTCGTTCAGGTGCCTGATTTCACCGTCCGGCGCGAGCGTCGAGGCGATGTAGGCGACGCCGCCCAGCACGTGTTCGCGGCCGAAGCGCGCGTCCAGCACATCCAGGTGCGACATGCCGTTTAGCAGCGGCAGTACATTGCCCTTGCCACCCGTCATGGCTGGCGCAATCGCATCGATTGCGCTCTCAAGGTCGTAGGCCTTGGCGGTGAACAGCACGATGTCGTACTCCGGTTTTACCGCTCCCGCGACCACGCATTTCGGCGCCATCGACAGGTCGCCGCCTGCCTTGCTCGAAATGCGCAGGCCGGATTTCGCGAGCAACTCGGCACGCTTCGGCCGCACCAGGAAAGTGACATCCGCGCCCGCCTCCGAGAGCCTGCCGCCAAAATAGCCGCCGACCGCGCCGGCGCCCAGCACAAGTATCTTCATGGGGTTTTCTTTTCTCCAAGACGGGGTTCGGTGCCGCGCGCCAGTCGCACAATGTTCTCCCGGTGCCGCCAGATGAGCATCAGGGAGATCGCCGCCACGACCGGCGTGATGGGGCTCATCTGGAACAGCAGCCAGGACCAGAACACCGCGAACACCGCGGCAACGATGGAAGCGAACGAGATCATTCGGAAGAAGAACACGATGATCGCAAAGGTGGCGAGGGCGCCCAGCCCGAGGTACAGGCTCAGCGAAAGCAGCACACCGACCGCCGTCGCGACGCCCTTGCCGCCCTTGAAGCCGTGGAATACGGGATACAGGTGGCCGAGGAACGCCATCGCACCCGCGATTGGCGCGTCAACCCCTGTGGCCGGGCTTTCGCCGGTGTAGAGCACCGCCAATCCCACCGCGAGCGCTCCCTTTCCAGCGTCGCCGATGAGCGTCAGCGCCGCGGCGAGCTTGTTGCCGGTGCGCAGCACGTTGGTGGCGCCCGGATTGTTCGAGCCGTAGCTGCGCGGATCGGGCAGACGCATCGCCTTGCTCACCACGACGGCGAAGGACACCGATCCGAGCGCATAGGCGGCGAGCGCGATGGCGAGAGTTTCGATCAGGGCCGGCTGCATGCGGCCATGATTCTATAATCCCGGACTCAAATGGACTCCATCCTGATTCGCGACCTGAGGGTCGACGTGCTGATCGGCATCCACAAGCGCGAGCGCTATCTTGCCCAGGTGGTGTCCATCGATCTGGACATCGGCATCCCCGGGACCACGGTATTCGCCAGCGACAAGGTGGCCGACACCATCGACTACGCTCAGGTGGCGCTCAAGATCAAGGAACTCGCCGGCACCGGCCACTTCCGCCTGGTGGAGACCTTCGCCGACCGCATCGCGAAGCTCCTCATCGACGATTTCAAGGCGCCATGGGTGAAGGTCAGCGCCGCCAAGATCGGCATCCTGCCGAACGCCAAGTTCGTCGGCGTCTCCATCGAAAGAAAACGCTAGAACTCGGCCTGCTCTCCGGGCTTGAGCGGCAGGATCTTCGTCGATGTGCTGCCCAGGGCCTGGATCAGCTCCTGCGGCGTGCCCTTGATGAACGGGTTGGTGCCGTAGTGCATCGGGATGGCGAACTTCGGCTTGATCAGCTCGCGCAGCGCGTACGCCGCATCCGCGGGATCCATCGTGAAATGTCCGCCGATCGGGATCAGCACGAGGTCCGGCTTGTAGTACTCCGCGATCAGCTTCATATCGCCGAACACGCCGGTATCGCCCATGTGCCAGATCTTGAATCCGTTCTCCAGCTCGATGATGAAGCCGACCGGCTCGCCGCCCGGGTGCGTCTCGTCCTTGTCGCTCGCCGGATTGCGCCAGACATAGACCGAGGAGTGCTCGGCCTTCGTCATGGTGACCTTGATTCCCGGAGCAGGGGTGACGCGTCCGCTCTTGTTGAAGCGCGGCAACTGCGCGCCGGGCAGCACGCCGAGCGTGGTCAGCGTCATGTTCAGGTCGCCGGGCGCCCACAGCGGGATGTTGTTGCGTTTGGCGATCTCCGGCGCGTCGGCGATATGGTCGCCGTGCCCGTGCGTGACAAGCAGCACGTCAACCTTGCCGAGCGCGGCGAGATCCTTGTACTTCGCCGGCGTGAACGGATTCTTCAGCAGCCAGGGATCCGTCACGATCACCTTGCCGCCGGGCGTGGTGATGCGGAACGCGGCCTGCCCGAGCCAGAGCACCTCGACCTTGCCTTGCTGCGCGAGCGCGGGCGCCGCAACGAGCGCGAGAATGAGGCATTTCAGGAGCTTAGAGACAGTCATGGTCATTTCCCCTTGGCGGCATTGGTGCCCGCGATCTTTCCGAACACCGCGCCGTTTGTGAGCCCGGTACCACCGGGATAGTTGAAATAGAAAATCCCGCCGACCAGTTCGCCGGCGGCGTAGAGGCCCGGAATCGGCACGCCGTCCGACGACATCACCTGGGCGTCGGTATTGATCTTGAGGCCGCCGAAGCTGAAAGTAATGCCGCAGGTCACCGCGTAGGCCTCGAAAGGCGGCGTATCGAGCGTGTTGGCCCAATTGCTCTTGTTGATTTTCAGGTTCTTCGTTCCGCGCCCGTCCTTCACGTTCGGATTGAAGGCGACATCCGTCTGCACCGCGGCGTTGTACTGTCGCAGTTCCTCCAGCGCCGCCTTGCCGTCGGTGTCGTCCAGCTTCGCGCACAGCTCTTCGAGGCTGTTGGCCGTCACCTTGGTCACCTGCTTGATCTTGTACTCGTCGCGCAGCTGCCCCTTCACCTTGGCATCGAAAATCTGCCAGGCGAACTGCCCGGGTTGCGACAGGATCACGCGGCCGTACTTGGCGTAGGTGTAATTCCGGAAGTCCGCGCCTTCGTCGACGAATCGCTTGCCTTCGGCGTTGATGTACACCCCCCACGGATAGGAATGCTTCTGGAACTGGTCGCCGATCGCGAGGTCGCCGAACTCGGGGGCGTTCCTCTCCCAGGCCACCGCGTGGCAGCCTGACCAGTTGCCCGCAGCCGCCGCGCCCACGGCCAACGCCATGCGGATGCCGTCGCCGGTATTGAAGTTGGTGCCACGCACCTTGGCCAGCTCCCAACCCGGGCCCAGGTAGCGCACGCGCTGCTCGGGATCGGCCTGGAATCCGCCGGCCGCAAGCACGACCGCCTTGGCGGAGAGTGTTTTCGTTTTCCCCTGATGTTTGACTTTTACTCCTGTAACCCCCGAATCGTCCGTCATCAACTCGAGAGCCCGCGCCTCGAACCAGACTTCGATGCCGTTCTTCTTCGCGATCGCGGTCAGCGATTCGACCAGGCCCGGCCCGCCTCCCACCGCCTCCACCGTCAGTCCACCCCAGAACTTGAAGCGGCCGTTGATGTTGAACGCCTGGCGTCCCCACGCGGCGGTGAAGCGCACGCCCTTTTGGCGCATCCACTCGACCGTGGACAGGCTCCTCTTCACCAGGATTTCGGTCAGGTCCGGGTCGCAGCGGTACTCGGTCACCCGGCCCATGTCGTCGAGGAACTGCTCCTCGGTATAGGTGCCGAAATCGGTGCGCTCGATCTCCTCCGGGCTCAAGTCAGGGATCGCGCGCTTGAGATCCTCCACGCCCGCATACGCGCAGCGCATCAGCCCCGCGGTGAAGCGCGAGTTGCCGCCCGAGACTTCCTCTGGCGCACGCTCCAGCACAAGAACCTTCTTCGCCGACTCTGCAGCCGCCAGTGCCGCGCACAGCGCGGCATTGCCGGCCCCCACCACGATCACGTCATACGTCATAGGAACGATTCTAACGGGCAGCGGAAACCCCTGCTGCTACCGTTCGCGCCCCGCCTCGTGCCAGGCCTTTTGCACGGGCGATAGCAGGAATTCCAGGATGCTGCGCGTGCCGAGATGGATCTCGCCAGCGACCTGCATGCCCGAGGACACGCGGTAGCGCTCCTTGTCGGCGACCAGTTCCTGCACCTTCAGGTCGACCAGCGTACGGAACGCGAGCGGGCCCATCGGCCGGTCGCGTCCCGCGAGCGCGTCCGAGCGCGTGTTCGGCGAGGGTGCTTCGGTCGCATCCGCGCTCACCTGCCTGACCTTGCCTTCGATCATCCCGTACTTCTGGAACTGGAACGCCACCAGCTTAAGCTTCACGTCCTGCCCGGGACGGATGAAGCCCACATCCTGGTTCGACACCCATACCTCGGCCAGCATGTCGTCGTTCTCCGGCACCAGCGTCATGAGGATCGTGCCGGGCGAGGCGACGGTGCCGATGGTATGGGTGGCGAGGTCCTTCACCAGGCCCGCCTGCGGCGCGCGCAATTCCAGCAGGCCGAAGCGGTGCTCCTGCTTGGCGAGCTCCTGCTGCGCGCGCTCGGCCTGGGTGGCCGCTTCGACGCGCTCGGTCTGTAGCTGGCGGCGGTAGTCGGCTGTGATCTGCTCCATCTTGCGCTCCGACTGCTCGATCAGCGCCTGGTTGGAACGGATGGTGGATTCCTGCGTGCGCAGGTCCTGCTCCTTTTCTATCCTCTCGCGCTGCTTGTCGGTGTACATGATGCGGCCCGCGAAGCCGTCCTTCACCAGCTTCTCGTAGGCCTTCTCCTGCTCCTGGTAGTGCGGCAGCACCTGCTCGAGCTTGGAACGGGTGGCCTGCGCCGCGACCAGGTCGTGCTTCGCCTTCTCGAGCAGGCTGCGCTCCTGCGCGAGCGCGTTCTGGTAGGCCTGCACGTTGGCCCGGTACTGCACCTCCACCTGTGCGTGGAGCTCCGCCGGCTCGTCCTTCTCCCGCGCGAAGCCCCTGCCGTTCATCTGCGCATCGATGCGGCGCAGCGCGATGCGCTTGTTCAGATACTCGGTGCGGATCGATTTCACGTCCGCCCCGGTGAGCGCCGCGTCCATGCGGATCAGCACCTCGCCTGCCTTCACCGCCTGGCCTTCCTGCACCAGGATCTCCTTGACGATCCCCTGCTCGGCCGGCTGCACGATCTTGAGGTAGGTCGACGGCACCAGCTTGCCGTCGGTCACGGCGACGATGTCGAGCCGGCCGAACACCGCCCACAGCGCCAGGCCGGCGAGCAGCGCCAGCAGCAGGCGCAGCATCCAGCCCGCCAGCGGCGCCGGCGGCTGGTCCTGGATGCGCAGCAGCGGAGGTGAGAAATCCGCCGGGTCGGCCTTCGGCGGCCCGGTGCGAAACAGGCTCACGAGGTGTACACTCTGAGTGTAACCATCGCAACGGACCTGAGCCCCGCCATGGATATCGGAACAAAGGAACTGCGCAACCGCCTGAGCGAAATCCTCGACCGGGTCGCGCGCGGCGAGCGCGTACGCATCGTGCGCCGCGGCAAGCCGGCGGCGGAACTCCGGCCGCTGAAGACGCGCGCCCGCGGCCTGCCCGACCTGAGCGCGTTCCGGGCCGGCATCAAGGTCAGAGGCAAGGCGACCAGCCGGCTCGTCATCGAGGAGCGCCGCAAGGCACGGTACTGATCGTGTACCTGGATACTTCGGCGCTCGGCGCGCTGTATATCCCCGAGGCGCTGTCCGCTGCCGCGGCGGAGGCGCTCGGCACGGCAACGCCGGCCATTTCCGCGTTGACCGAGGCCGAGCTCGCCTCGGTGGTCGCCCGCCGGCTGCGCGAGCGGACCCTCTCCGCCACCGACGGCGCGAGGGTACTGCTCGCCTTCGATACCCATCTTTCCGAGCACCGCTACCGGCGGTTGCCGGTGGTCGCGCAGACCTTCACGGACGCGGTGACGCTGCTGCGATCGGGAACCGCGGTCCTGTCGACGCTGGATGCCTTGCATCTGGCACTCGTGGCCTCGCACCGCGAAGCATTGTGCACCGCGGACCGGCAACTTGCCCGCGCCGCGGCGCGCCTGGACATCGAAGTGCATCTGGTCCACGCCTAGGAAAGCTTCACCAGGCCTTCCTGCAACCCGCTGAACGGGCGCAGGGTTTGCGCTTCCGACCCAAAACCGGGAGCGCCGATGACCTGCTGCGCGGCCGCGAGGCTGATCCCTGCCAGGCCGTTGTTCCTGCCGTACCAGTAGGCGAGGTCGCCGCCGATCGCCGCATCGTCGGCCCCCGACAGATGGAATTGCAGCAACGCATTGGTTACCGCCCAGCTCGTCAGCCCCGGGCTGTCCGCGCGCGCCTGGTCGAATGCGCCGACCAGCCCCGCGAAGTCGAAGCGCTGCACCCTCTTGTTGAACAGCGGATCCGCGGAACCGGGATCGAAGGCCTCCGTCGCATCGAGGATCAGCTGGAGACTGAGCACGCTATGGTTGCCGCCGTACCAGTTCTTGAGAACGACGCGGTGGTTCTCGCCCGCCGACACCACCAGGTCCCTGCCCGATCTGGACAGGCTCAGGTCCTCATAGCCGATGCCGCCGCCGAAAGACAGCGTGTTGCCGCCGTCGCGCCCACCGTAAACCGTATCGATCCCGTCGCCCGCGTTGAACGCGATTACGTCGTTGCCCTGGCCCACCCGCAAGGTGTCGTTGCCCGTGCCGCCGGCGATGAACGCCGACCCCTGGCCGCCGTAGATCAGGTCGTCGCCCGCGCCGCCGTCGAGCAGGTTCTGCCCCACGCCCCCGCGCACCACGTCGGCGCCCGCACCGCCCTGCAGGACATCGTCGCCGCCGCCGCCGCGCAGCAGGTCGTTGCCGGCGTCGCCGTTCAGATAGTCGCTGCCGCCGCGCGCCACCAGCGTTTCGTCGCCGGCGCCGCCGAATATCACGTCATCGCCCGCGCCCCCGGTGACCGAGGAGCCCGCTGCCGCGCGCACGATCAGGCCGAAGTCCGAGACCGCGCTCGCGCCCGCCGCGTCGGTGGCCGTGACCGCGAGGTGCGAGATGCCGATGTCGGATGCAAGCGGGTTGCCCGTGAACGTCCCCGTCGATGCGTCGAAGCTCAGCCAGGCGGGCAGAGCGCCGCCGTCGTAGAGCGATGCCGAAAGCTCGAGCGATTCTCCGTCTTCATCGGAAAAAACATCCGCCGCGAGAGAGAATACGGCCTGCGCCCCGGCTTCGAAAGACCGGTCGGCGATGTCGTTCGCGACCAAGGGCGCATCGTTCACGTTGGCGATCGTCAGCGTGAAGGTCCCGGTCGCCGAAAGGCCGCCGCCGTCCGCCGCCCGGATTTCCACGTCCAGACCGCCGACATCGGGCTGCAACGGCGTCCCGGCAAGCGTGCGCGTCGCGGCGTCGAACGCGAGCCACCCCGGCAGCGCGCCGCCGTCCGGCCGCGAGGCGAACCATTGCAGCGGATCGTTCGCATCCTGGTCGGTGAAGGTCCCTTCCGGCACCGTGAACGAGAACGCCGCATCTTCCTGCGCCGACTGGTCCGCGACCGCGTTCGCCAGCAGCGGCGCTTCGTTGAGGTTGCCGACATTGACTGTGACCGTCCTGTCGAAGAAAGCACCGGCTCCATCGGTCGAGCGGATGGTCAGGCTGCGAGCCGCTCCGGCCTCGAAGTCCAGGCCGGCGGCGCCGACCCTCAGTTCATCGCCCGCGATCGCGAACCGCGTCCCGTCGCCTCCCGGCAGAATGCTGTAGGTGAACGTGTCGCCCGCGTCCTCGTCTGTCGTCGAGAACGTCCCGATCGACGCATCCGGCGCGTTCTCCGCCACCGTGTCCGCGGAAAGCGCGATATCGGTTGGCGCGTCGTTGCTGTTCGCAACGGCGAGCGCGAAGTCGTCCCGCGCGAACAGGCCGGCGGCATCGGCCGCCGTGATCCTGAGGTTCAGCGATCCCGTGTCCGATTGCGACGGCGTGCCCGAAAACACCCGCGTCTGCGCGTCGAACACCAGCCACGCGGGCAGGTTCGAGCCGTCGGCCAGAGCGGCCGTGTAGGCGAGCGTGTCGCCCGCATCCGGGTCGGAGAAGGCATTCGCCGGCAACGCGAAGCTGAAAGCCGCGTCCTCAACCGCCGACTGGTCCGCGACCGGGTTGTCCAAGGTGGGCGCACGGTTCGAGGCGATGAACGTAATCGGCTGCGGGGCAAGCGCGAAATCGGCGCTCGCGAGGACGGCCTGCTGCTCTTCGGTCGCCAGGCCGTCGAGGCCGCCCGTCCTCGCGTAACGGTAGGCGATGTCGCCGCCGATCGCTTCCGTCGTGCTGACCGTGAGCAGGTTGTCCGCCAGTGCCTGCGCGGCGGACCACACGGAGATTTCTTCCAGTTCGCTCGCGTCGAAAAACGCCTGCAGCACCGCGTTCAGATCGTAGGTCCGGATATCCGCGCCGATGAGTTGCAAGGTTCCGGCCGGACCGTTCTGCGCACCTTCGCTGTAGGCATAGGTCCGCACGCCGCCCGCCCCGGCGACCCCGATGCGCACGCCGTATTCCCCGTCATTCTCCACCCACGACAGCTCGATGTCCGCGGCCGATGCGCCGCCGATCGACAATGTCCACGGCGCGCCATTTCCCGCCTGCGGGAAGTCCTCGCCGTCGCCGGAGTTGAAAGCGACGACACTGCCCGTGCCGAAAGCCTGGATGCGGTCGTCTCCCGCCCCGCCGATGAAGAGATTCCTGCCCTCCTCCACTTCGCCGGATTCCACCCTGTCGTTGCCCGCGCCGCCCATCACGAGGTTGTGGCCCTCGTCGCCCGAGACGCGGTCCGCGCCTTCGCCGCCGGCCAGGATGTCGTTGCCGCCCAGTCCGTAGACCCGATCGTCGCCCGTCAGCGCGTCCACCGTGTCTTCGCCGCCGGACAGGAACAGGAGATCGGAAAATTCCGTCGCCGAGGGCTGCACGACGCGACTCTCCATCTCGGCCGCGTTCCACAGCGTGCCGTCGGCGAATTTGACCTGCTCGATCCGATTCTCCTCGGAAAACCAGCCCGACAACTCTATCCGGCCCTCCATGCCGCTCATTCCAAGGTACAGCGAGCCCCATGGATCGGCGAAGACGAAAACGTCCGCCGGCGCAATGCCGGCGCCCAGGCGAAGCGTATCCAGCCCGCCTTCGTCGTCGATTTCGTCGATGCCGCCGCCGATTTCATAGACGTAGCTGTCGTTGCCTTGCCCGCCTCCCATGTTGTCGTTGCCGGCGCCGCCGAAAATGGAGTTATTGCCCGCGTAGGCGTAGAGATCGTCGTCGCCGCCGAAGCCGAAAATGGAGTCGTCGCCGGCCGTGTCTTCGATCTCATCGGATTGACCGGTGCCGAAGACGATCGAATTTTCGTCGCGCAGCGTGCCGTCGGCGAATTCGATCCGCTCGATGCTGCCGGCGCCGGTGTAGTACCCCTGCGCCGTCACCGTGTCGCCGCTGGAGACATTGCGCAGTACGAGGTTGTTGCCGGTGCGCGAGAACGCGATCTCGGAGGGCGCGACGCCCGCGCCGAAGCGGATGGTGTCGCTGTTGCCCGCCAGCTCGTCGTAGTCGTAGACGATGTCGGCGCCGTCGCCGCGGTTGAAGAGATAAACGTCATTCCCTGCGCTGCCGTACAGGCCGTCGCTGCCGGCGCCGCCCGAGAGCGTGTCCGCGCCCGGCCCGCCGCTGACGGTGTCGTTGCCGCCATTGCCCGAGAGCGTGTCGTTGCCCCCCAGCCCGGCGATGCGCTCGCTACTGGCGCCGCCCGAGAGAATGTCATTGCCGGCCGTGCCGACGATCGAGGTCTGGCTGCTTGCCAGGCGCAGGATTTGCTCCAGCGTGAAGCGCGATCCGTCGACGAAGCGGAACTCTTCGACGCCCTCGCCGGGCAGGTACTGCTCCGCCAACGCGTCCGGATGCCCCACCGGGGGCAGGCTGGCTTCCTCGAAACCATAATTGACACCGGGAATTTCAAGGTCGAAGCCGGCACTGCCCCAGCGCACCGACAGCGTTCCTCCCGCGAACCAGGGCTGTTCGGGATGCTCGGCGGCCGCGTCCGGATCGACGCTTACCGTCAAGGCGAGGTCTCCCAGCGTCAATCCCGGCCCGAACTCGACCGCGTCGCGCGAGAGCACGCCCGCCGCCATGAGCTGTTCCAGCGCCGCCGTGTCGTTGCGCGTCAGCCGCGGCGCCGCGGGCAACGGCGCTATGTAGGTCAGGGTGTCGCCAGGCTGGATGTCGCGCAGCGCCTGTTCCTGCGTTTCGAAATAGCGCGTGCCCTCATGGGTGGGGTCGTTCGGGCTGCTCAGGCGGTATTCTCCGCTCTGCCGCATGCGCTCATCCCAGTTGAGGATGCCCTGGCCCTGGTAGTACCAATCCAGATAGGCCGTCAGGTCCGGCCCGCTATCGGTCAGCACGTCGATCCCCGTCTCCGCGGCGGTGTACAAATAGCTGTCCGAGCCGCCGCCGCCATCGAGCGTGTCGTTGCCGTTGCCGCCCAGGATCGTGTCCCGCCCGGCGCTGCCCTCGACCGTGTCGTTGCCCTGGCCCGCATCGACGAAGCCGCCCAGAAAGCTCGAGCGATCCGCCCCGTTGTCCAGAAATTCGTTGCCCGCGCTATCGTGGTCGCGCAGCGCCGTGTGCGCGAGGGCGAAGCGCCGCTGCGCGGTGGAGGGCGACAGCGGATCGGCGAGCGTGTCGAAGGCCGCGTTCGCCCGCCAATCCAGCCCGGGCGTGTACATCGACACATCCATCGTCACCGTGTCGTCGCCCCCGCCCGCCTCCACCAGCGCCGAGCGCGCGGCGATCTGGCTGGCCGTGCCGCCCGAGGCCACGTCCTGCACCCGCACCTGCCCGTCGGTGGTGGTGGCGGTGTTCACGGTCTGCACCGGATCGAGCGGGGTCACCGGGCGCGCTACGGGGAGTGCCGGATTGCTGACCGTGTGATGCACCCGGTAGCCCTCCAGCTGCCAGAGCGAGGCATCGTTGAAGATGCCCGGATTACCGATGCCCTTGGACACCGCGCCCTGCGGCGGCACGCCGACCCGGGTGCCGTACACCGGCACCAGCTGGTCGCCCGGTCCGAGCGGGATGACGGTGAGCAGCGCGCCCGTGACCTGGTTGCGCGTCGGGATGAAGGCGCCTTCGGGCAGCTCCGCCGTGGTGCCTTGCGTGGAGTACACCGGAGCGCGGCCCTCGCTCGTGCCGCGCACCGTCGGCCGGCCGATGACGCGCACCGAGCCGGTGATCGTGCGCGGCGCGAAGTAGGATTCGAAGGCGTTGATCGTCGCGGCGCTGCTGGTCAGCGTCGAGGTGACCAGCCGGTTCACCGTGGTGGTGGTGGTGCTCACCTGCGCCGCGTAATTGAAGCCCCATTCGACCTTCGTGTAGGCGTTGGCGCCCGTGGCGGCGTACCCCTGCGTCTCGCGGCCCGCGCCGAAGGCCTGCTCGCGCTTGGTGCGGAAGGCGGTCTTTTGCGCCGCGAGCCAATCCCCTGCCAGGGGCGGGGGCACCGACTGCAGGGCGGCGATGCTGAAGCCCTCCTCGCTGCCCGCCTCGCGGATGCTCCAGTCCTCCTGCCAGGCCTGCGGCCGGAGGTAGAAGTCCTTGATGAGGAGCGCATCGCCCGTGGCGCCGATGCTCAGTGCCAAATCGTCGCCCGACTGCTCGGCCTTCAACATCGCGCGTGTGATGCCCGGATCGAGTTGGATGGTGTTGTCCGCCTCAATGTCCCCGTCCTCGATCACCGTGTCGCGCCCGCTGTTGAAGCCGAGCACGTAGGTGTCGTCGCCCGCGCCGCCTGCCAGGCTGTCCTCGCCTGTGCCTCCGTCCAGCGTGTCGTCGCCCGCGTTGCCCNNGAGCGCATCCGCCCCCGCGCCGCCGAAGAGCCGGTCGCCGCCCTGCGTGCCGAACATCGCGTCGGCGTTCTCGCTGCCCCTGAACTCGAAGCTTCCTGCCGCGTACTGGCTCATCAGCTGCTGGTGCGTGAGCGTCACCGTGCCGCCCTCACCATCGTTCAGCGTGATCGTGGCAAAGCCGCCCAGCTCCCCACTCTGGATCGACACGCCGCCCGTGGCGGGGGTCGCGCCTTCGTTTACTTCGTCGCGCACGTGCAGGCTCAGATACGTCTCACCGCCGTCAGCCTCGTACTGCGTGACTTCGAGGTTCGTTGCGTCGAGCGCGCTGTATGCCGTCAGGTCGAGGTGATTCACGCCCTCGTAGTCCGCCACGACATCCCCGTCGCCTGCGTAGACGGTGTCGTCCCCCGCGCCCCCCAGCACCAGGTCCGC
>CXWL01021524.1_pt1 | contig 17943 bp, 15 predicted proteins | sample 590931 | NCBI WGS metagenome assembly CXWL01 (sample SAMEA3498368, study PRJEB10139) | groundwater metagenome | biome: water well; material: biofilm material | place: Germany | collected 2015-04-27 | reverse complement strand
CTCATAATGCTGAGGTCGGTAGTTCAACTCTACCCATCACCACCAATAACTTCAGGCAGTTGCGAGCTGTCGCCGCGAGCGTATCAGGGTCATTGCGGGACTTTTGCGGGAGTCGGAGTCACACACTTTGTCTGCCGCCGCAATCAGGTGGGTCAGCTCGGCCGCTGAGTAGTGCGTCGTGATCCGGCTGGACTTGTGGCCCAGCAGATCCTGACGGTCCTCCATGCTGACCCCGACGGCTCGCAGCCGGCGTCCAAAGGTGTGCTTCAGGTCGTGCACGCGAATGGACCTGAAGCCGTCCGGGCATCTCTCGCCGATCACCGTTTCGTACCTGGCCGCCGCCCGTTTTCGCGCCGTTCTCCAGGCGGAGTCCAGCATCTTGGTGACCGGCCTGCCCTTGTAGGTGAACACCCGCGTGGCATGCACGCCACGCTGTTCGTCAATGACTGACCGGGCCACGTCATTCAGCACGATCAGTCGCTCCTCGCTGTTCTTGACGAACTGTTTGGGTATCACGAACACGCTGGTCCCGAGCTCCATCACCGGACACTCCCAGTCCCACTGCAGCTTCACGACCTCCTGCTCCCGGGTGCCCGTATTGACCTTGAACAAGGCCATCCGGGCCAGATGCGCCGGCAAGGCTGCAAACAGCAGCCGCTGCTCATCCCAGGACAAGGGGTAAGGCTGCCTGGCGTTCTTGTTCGGCACGAACTGAATCAGCGGCGGCGTGTGCAGCCAGGTGAGACCGTGCTCGTCCCGCCAGAGCCTTGCCGCCAGATTCAGGATGCGCCGGACAACCGCCAGTGACCGATTGACGGTGGCCGGTTTGACCACCTTCGCCCGGCTGGTGAGATAGGGCTGCAGCGTCCCGATGTGCACTCGATCGAGCGCCATATGACCGATGAAGGCATCCAGGTGTTTAAGCTCCTGGACATCCCGGTCAATGCTGCGCTTGTGCTGATGCTCGTTCACGTACTTGGCCGCTGCTTCCCGGAATGTGCGGGTCGGTCGCACACCGTAGACTGTGGCCTGCCGGATGACTTCCATCCGGTGGACCAGGAAGCGCTCTGCCTCCTCCAGACTCGCGGTGCCACAACTCTCGGCAACCCGTCCATACCCCGTCACTCGCTTGTCGATGTGCCAGACCCCACCACGCTTGATGAGGCCCGGCGTTCTTACACGTCCCATGGCTTGATCCTTTCAGCCGAGGGACGCCCGTTGCGGCTCTTATAGTCGTCCGCCCAGGCATCGAGTTCAAGGCGGTCGAAGGCGATCCCCTGGACGCCAATTCGCACCTCGGTGAGACAGGGGCGGACCTCCCGGTTGAAGCGGTTCCGGTCCATGCCGAGATACCCCGGCGCGTCACGGAAGCGCAGCAGCCGCGGCAGGGGTCGTGGACGGGCGCTCACGGGTCGCCTCGCTGGTGCGACAGGGGGACCAGGCGTCGAGCGGACGTGGAGAGAGGATGGACGCGACGGGGCATGGTGAGTTTCTCCGGGGAGAAATTCTCCGCCGTGCCCGCTACTCGCGAAACCCGCTCCAGCGCAGCCCAGCGTGGACGGCACGCTCAGAGCCCCGGCAGTAGAAGAAAATGCTAAGAACGCTCGGCACGGCGAATAACTTTTTCCGTGCTGCCCTAACCGACGTGCAGACCTCAGGAAGCGGCAACGGCAGTGCCGTGGCCTTTAATCTTGCTGTCCGCCCTCTCCTCGCCAATGTGGTCCTCGCTCCTGGCCGTGCCTCCATCGGTACCTGCATATCATCGTGTCGCCAACCTGTCGGCAACATGCACAGGCCTCGTGTGATGATCTGTCGTCCACCGTGTCAGCGAGCTGTCGCGCACCAAGTCTGCGGCGCGCATTCGTCCGGTCGTGCCACGGTTTCGATTGGGGTGATCTGCAAACCAGTTTTTCTCTCCCATGGCATCCATGTTGAACGTGGCGGGATGGTGAAAGTGGTTCGGAACAAGCGGCAGGTTCAATGCAAGGCCCGCCACGCGTGCTGGCCGGCTCGTGTCAAAGCATGGTTGTGAAGAGGGGTCAGACGGCAGCAATCCTGCGGCGCACAGTGGCTCAACGGAGTAACGACGGTGCGCTGGCTCGCCGTGTTCGCGACCCACGTGGCCGAAGCCGCACCGCGTTCGCTGCATGCTGCTTGCTGCACATGAAGACACTGAATGGCAGCGTGCTGGCGGCGTGCGAGTACGCTGCCGCCCATCGACTACCGGAACACCGCTTCAGCAAGGTGCGGTGCCAGTTGTGTATCACTCCACTAACCCAGGACCGGCGGGGTTTGCTGCATACGGGCCGCCAGCTGCCGAGCGGGTCGAGTGCCAAATCAAGGCACGAATTAAGATACAGTGGTTCCACCGTGCCACCGACGCTGGCCACGCGCCCCGGCAACCTCGAAGCCGGCGGCGAGCGCGCAGTGAAGCCGGGGTGTCGACACGAAAAAGGGTCGCCATCGTCGCGGAAACGACCCGGCCGGGCGCCACGGTGGCGATGATCTTCCACTGGCGGTCAGCGGCCCGGAAAGCTTTCAGCAACACGTGGAGAATCAGGAGCACAAGCGATGATCATTGTGTCGGCGGGCATCGCTGTGCACTCCGCGGCCGGCTGCAGCGACATGGGAGAGCGCCTTCACCGGCTTGACTCGCGGGCGCAGGAAACCCTGCACAAAGAGGTGTTCTCGGGCCGTCTGCTGGCCGTTCGGGACCAGGCCGCGACGGTGCTTAAAATCTGGTCGGGGGCGGTGATGAGTAATGCCGGAGACGTGGCATGCGAAATAGCTGGATAGCCTTCATTGCGCTTGCATGCACCGCTGCGACCAGTGCGCAGTCGCCCGCCGACTCGCCGAGTTCGATCGCCGTGAAAATCCGCGCGGCCATGGACAGCAGCATCCGCAATAGTACTGAAAAGGAACGCGACGCCAATCGCTTGCCCGTCGAAACCCTGGAGTTCTTCCGGCTGAGGGATGACATGCGGGTCGTCGAACTGGCGCCGCAGGAGGGCTGGTACACCAAGATTCTTGGTCCGGTGCTGGCTCAACACGGGCACCTTTACGTCACGCTGGGCGGCACCCGCGGCGTAGAGCCGTTGCTGGCCCAGTACCCGAGCTTGGGGGGTGTAGAGATACTGGCCCTGAACGCCAAGATGGTGCCCAACACCGAGTCCGGTATTGCCGACGGCTATTTTGATATTTCGGCGTTTCAAGTCCCGACGGAAAACATTGACCTGGTGGTCACGTTCCGCAACTATCATAACTTCACGCCAGCGGCCCGGGCCCACATCAACCAGGCGGTATTCAAGGTGCTAAAACCCGGCGGCCTGTATGGCGTGCTGGATCACACGCGACGACACAACGAACCCACCACGCTGGAAAACTGGCGGCGCATGGACCCCGTGCTGGTCATCAAGGAAATCCAGGACGCCGGCTTCAGACTGGTGGACTCTTCAAATATCCACTACACACCGGACGACGAGCTGCGGTACGAAGTCGGACGAAAGTCTGTCAAAGGCAACAGCGATCGGTTTACCTTGCTGTTTCAGAAGCCGGACTAGCGGGCGCGCTATCCGGGGCGTGGCCTACGGATTGGCGTAGCCGTTTAACCAGGTTCCGCCCTGAAAGCCGCAGCCGATTTTGAGCTGGTCGGCTTCGCCACTGTAATAGACGATCTGGGTCGAGCCCTTGTCGCAGGTGCCGACCACATCCGCCGTGGGGCACGCGCCCCCGACAGCGTCCGTGTCGTTGACCCACTCCCGCTCGTCCAGCGCGGCGCAATCCTCGGCCGTGACCGGCATTTCGCAGACGTCATACGCGCCGTGCGCGCTTTGTTGGGTGTAGTTGCAGTGCCCGCCGGCCCAGGCCGAGGGGCTGACGATCAGTCCGCCGAGAGACACGGCGAACACCGCCCAGTAGCTTATTGTGCGCATCACAGCAACTCCTTGGATTGATCACTCGCGGCTCACGTTTTGCCGGTAGCCTAGTCCCAAGTCCGGCCCGCGTAAACGCCGGCCCTCACGCCCCGTCGGCGCCAACGAGGATCTCGATGCGCTCGGACAGGACGGGCGGGTGGTGCGGGACGTGATTGCCATCACCGATCAGGAGCTGCAGCGTGTGTTTTCCCGGCGGCAGCTCGACATCAACTTCCGGTTCCCCGCTGCCGACGTCCAGGTGGTGCGCATCGCGGGTGATCGGCCCGCCGGGAGTGGCCGGCGGGGTGTCCACCAGCACGTGAAAGTGCCCGGCCCGCGGGTCCTCAGACCCGGCCGGCGCCAGCGTCAGGCCGGTGACCGCCATCTTGAGGGTGAAGGTTGGCAGGACCGTGGCGCCATTCACGGGGCTGACGATCGTCGCCCGAGCCCCTGCCGGCGCGGGCGGGGGCGGGGCGACGGTGTCCGCGATGTCGGGGATCGACATCGGGGGCTCCGCCTCGTCGGGCGTGTCTGGGACGGCGGAAAAGGGTCCCGTCGGTGGTTGCGCGGTGGTTGGCGCGCGTGACACGGGGGCGGGCGGCGGGCGCTCAAGAGCCACGTAAGCCACCGCCAACGCCAACGCCAACGCCATCAGGACCAGGATTGCAACGACCGGCTTTTTCACAGTGAGATGAGGCTCCGAAAATGTCGCCGTGCCGAGAGCGATCAGCCGGTTACTCAGCAGACCCATCGCATCGCGGTCTTGCTTTTAGCTTACTCCGCTGACATTGCCCGGAAACCCATCTCGTTGACATTGACATTGACATTGACATTGACATTGGCATTCGTGAGCGTAAGGTCAGGTCGTCGGGCAGGGACGCCCGTTTCTTGATGAACATCTTGAACCAAGAAGCGGGGTGACGCACGTGCAGTGCAGGGGGAAATCTCAGCGCGGCGCAATTTGCCGACAGACTGTTCAGCCGAAAACCTTGACTCTCTCGCGCCGCTGTCGGCAATTGCTCCAGGCACTGGCCTCCTGCATCACCGTGTCGTTGGCGCTGGCGGGCTCTCTCGTGGCACCAAGCGCCCTCGCGGCCGTGGGGCGCACGCCGGGCGGGTTCTCGGTCGACCCGAGTGGGGCGGCCACCTACACCATCCCGATCAACGTCGCGCCCGGCGTCAACGGTCTGCAGCCCACCATTGCCCTGGTCTACGACAGTCAGGCGGGCGACGGGCCGCTGGGGATGCGCTGGTCCCTGGCCGGTTTTTCCAGCATTTCCCGCTGCGACAAGACCGTGGCCACGAACGGCATTGCCCAGGGCGTGGCTGGCAACAGCACGGACCAGTTCTGCCTGGACGGTCAGCCCCTGGTGCGGGACGCCGCTAATACGGCGGCCTATGGGGCGAACGGCGCCGTGTATCGCACCGAGGTGGATCGCTACGTCCGGGTCACGTCCTACGGCGACACCAACGGCGGACCGACGTATTTCCAGGTCCAGCAGCCCAATGGCCTGACGGCCTTCTACGGCAACACGGCCGACTCACGGATCGCCTCGCTCGGTACCTGGAAGATTAACCAGATCGAGGACAAGTTCTTCAATTCCGTGCGCTTCACCTACAAGGCCGCCGGCGAGGATTTCAATCCCGCCGAGGTGCGCTGGACCGATCACTGCGGCGCCCTGGCCTGCACCGCGGGCAGCGGGGACCGCTACAAGCTCACATTCCAGTACGAGACGCGGCCGGTGGCCGATCAGCGCAGCGGCTATCTTGCCGGCTCCGCCTGGAGCCGCAGCACGCGCCTGCAGAAGATCACCTACCAGCTGGACTCGGTCACGGTTCAGGATTACACCCTCGCCTATACCGCGACGGCGAGTACCGGCACGCAGCGCAGCCAGCTGGCGAGCGTCACCCAGTGTGGCGATGCGAGTAGTGGTTGCCTGACGGCGACGTCGTTCCAGTGGGCGAACGGCGTCTCGGGCTGGAACCCCACTAGTTACGTCGCCGGCCTGCCCGGCAGTAACGTGTCGCATAACCTCTACGGTGATTTTGACGGCGACGGTCGAACGGAATTCGTCAATGGCCATGTTCTGAGCACCGGCAATTGGACGATTTATCATGCCAATGGCACGGGGTTTACCCGCTCGGACACGACGACCAGCCGGGTTGAGGAGGCGCTGGCCGGTGATTTCGATGGGGACGGTCGCACGGACATTCTGGGGATTGACCCCGGCCTCTCTGAATGGGTCATCCAGATCTCGACGGGCAGCCTGACCGGGGCCGCGTTTACGACGAGGCGAACCTACATCGCGGCGGCAGCGATGAACGTGCCCACCGTGATGGACTACAACGGCGACGGACTGCCGGACCTGCTGTACAGCCGCGATAGCCTCGTCCACATGCGCCATAACACGGGCCTCCCGACCGGCGACCCCTTCGCTGGCGAGGTCGATGCCGTGAACCTGCCGACGGATTGGGTGCCTGCCCAATACCTGGCAAATGTGTCCAACCCGGAACTGCGCACCGTGGATTTCAACGGTGACGGTCGCGAGGACCTGCTCTACCGTTTCCACACGGCCAGCACTGACGCCTGGTATGCCTATGTTTACGCGGGGACCGCCGCCAGTGAGGGCGCCTGGACGTGGATGGGTACGCCGATAAACGGCTCACCGAGCCAGCCTCTTGATGTCATGGTCATGGACATCAATGGGGATGGCCTGTCGGATCTCGCCTATTGTGAAATCGGACCCGCCTATTACGGCGGCGGGTGCGGAAACGTGAGCACCATGCTCAGTACGGGCACCGGCTTCATGCCAGCCGTCGTGGCCGCGGGTACTGCTTCCTCGTATTCGTTCCATGTCGTCGTGGACTACAACGGCGACGGACGGGACGATTTGATGGTCGACAGAGGGTACGTGCACCTGTCGACCGGTACCACGCTCTCCGATGTCGAGATTGCGACACCTCTGCAGACGGTGTTCCCGATCGGCCTGACCGCGGTAGCGATCGATGCCACCGGCGACGGGGCACCGGATCTGCTCGCCAACTGGCAAATGGATCTGCAGGACACGAGCCGATATTGGAATTTTTATGCCCACAAACCACCGTCTGTCAGCCTGGCACCGGTGGGCGACCTCGTCACCGCCATCACGGATGGCCTGCAGAACACGATCTCGCAGATCACCTACCGGCCGCTCACCGACGACGGGACGGGTGGGGTCTACACGGCGACCGACGTCGACGACCAGCCCTCGCCGACTCTGCCAGGCGGGTCCAACCACCTCGTGCGCGGCAGTTCGCTGCCCGTCGTGAAGCAGTACAGCACCAACGACGGTGTGGGCGGCGCGTACCTGGTCAACTACCATTACACGAACAACTGGCTGAACACCCAGGGGCGCGGCCTGCTGGGATTCCGCCGGGTCGAGCAGACGGGCGGCCCGACGGGTGCCCTGCAATCCTCAACGGTGTATCGCCAGGACTTCCCNNTGTTCCCTGGCCTCGGGCACCAAGGTAACGAGTGTGGCGACCCAGTGGGCGCCAGAGCAGACGCCCCTCAGTCAATTCAGTACGGATCCGCCGTACCGTCAGGTACGGGAACTCTCAACACAAACCGTGGAGTACAACGCCGCTGGCGCGGCGCTGCGGACCACCACCCGTGGAACTACCAACTGGAACTATGCTCTCGGTGCGCCGAACACGGAGGTGACAACCGTACAACCGGGCAGTGGCGGTTCGAGTTGGACGACCACCCGTGGCTACACCTATGGAAACTCGGCGGTCGCCGCGGCCTGGTGCCTCGGGCTGCCGACCCGCGTGGACGAGACGCGCCAGAATCCAGTGGGCTCGCCTGCCACCCGCACGGTGGCGTTTGAGTACCTTGACAATTGCAAGCCGTACGCCCAGTACGTCGGCGCACCGAACACTGCCAAGACGTTGCTAACCTCGTTTGGCTATAGCACCTACGGCAACCCGACCGTTCGAAACGAGACGGATGCGGTCGACCAGACCAAGATCCGGAGCACCAGTTTTGCATACGGCAATGGCCCATACCACCCGAGCGGCGAAACTCGGCTCATTACCCCTAGCACTAGCGTATCCACTTTCACTCCCTCGGGTGAGCAGTGCGGCGGTACCACCACCACCGTCACGACCCCTGGAACCGATTTGCCCACGACGTTCACGTGGGACTACCGGCTGGGCCTTTTGCAAAGCGAGACCACGCCACAGGGGGTGGTCACGAGCCGGACCTACGACGCGTTCGGGCGACCCACGGCGGCGGACGAGACCACGCGGGGGCTTCACACCGACATCAGCTACTCCCTGTGCAGCGGCGATTGCTTCCCTGCCCACAGTGCCTACAGGACCACTGCCACCGGCACGGACGGCACGTCCTCGTCAGCCTACTTTGACACTTACGGCCGGCAGGTGGGTTCGGCCACGCGGCTCATCGATGGCACCACCGAGAGTCGGCAGGCCACCCGCTTCAACGACCTGGGTCAGGTCAGCGAGCGCGACGTGCCCTACATCGGTACCGCGGCCGGCTTCGTTCGCTACGACTACGATGCCATTGGCCGACTCCTGAAGGAGACGCGACCGACGGGCCAGAACGTCAGCACGTCGGGCCCGACCGAAACGAGCTACGCCTATGCCGGGCTGACCACGACGGTGACCGACCCGGAGGGTCGCACGCGCGTGCTGGAGTCGAACGCCGACGGCACGCTCAAGGAGGTTCGGGAGGGGCCACTCGGCAGCCCGACGAGCTACGAGTACACGCCCTTCGGGGAGGTGCAGACGATCACCGATGCCGGCAATCAGGCGGGCACGCGGGCTGTCAGCACGTTCGGCTACGACGCCCGCGGCAACCTCACCTCGCGCAGCGACGCCGACCGCGGCAGCTGGACCTTTGAGTACAACGCCTGGGGTCAGCTCATCTGGCAGGTTCAGCCCAACGGCCGGCAGGATTTCATGTACGACGCCGTGGGGCGGCCGTTGACGCGCACGGACAAGACTGCCGGCGCCTCGACGGTGGAACAGATCACCAGCTGGTCGTATTACGTGAACACCGACGGCGCGCAATCGGGGCTGTTGAAGCAGGTCACCACGGACGCTTACTACTGGCAGACCTACACCTATTACACCAGCGGCACCGGGAAGGGGCTGTTGCAGCAAGTCAGGACGGCGTTCCCGCAAGCGACGCCGACGCTGCCCCCGTTTGACACCGATTACAGCCTCGACAGTTTTGGCCGCCTGCAGACCGTGACCTATCCCCAGACGCCCAGCGGGCGTTTCCAGGCGCGCTACAGCTATGCCAACGGCTACCTGAAAAACGTCTGCCAGGGCAACGGCACCGCCTGTGTGAACGACCTCTACACCGTCGGTGTCCCGTATTTGCCCACGATGTCGTCAATGGACGCGTTGGGGCGGGTGACGAAAGCCTGGTTTGGCAACGAGGACTACTTCGGTGCCGTGGAGCGCTACACCTTCGACCCGGCCAATCTCCGGCTGTCGGCCATCCAGACCATCACCCCGGGCCAGACCTATGCACAAAACTACGGTTACCAGTGGGACCGGGCCGGCAATCTGACCCAGCGCACGCAGCCCGGCGCGCAGGAGAACTTCACCTACGACCCGCTCAATCGCCTCGACNNCCCCAACGGCAACATCACCAGCAAGATGACCGGGGGCACGGGCGGCGGCATCGGCATCTACACCTACGGCACCACCACCGGCGGCGGCCCGCACGCGGTGAGTAACATCAGCGGCTTTAACGGCGGGTCGTTTCACTACGACGTGGCCGGCAATCTCGATTGCCGGTCCTGGAGCAACAACGCCTGCAATGCCGGCTCGACGACCCTCTGGTACAGCTTCAACCTGCCGAAGCGCATCCAGACCTCGAGCGACACCTACGCGGATTTCCTCTACGGCCCGAACCGGGAGCGGGAGCGGGTGCGGACCACGGAACACGAGGGCACCACCGACCGCGTGGTGTTCCACGTCGGGCCGCACTTCGAGGTGGAGACCTCGACGGCCTACCCCGGCACGCACTACCGGTCCACGGTCTTCTTCGGGGAGCGGGCGGTCTACGCCCGGGTCGACGGGCCCAGCCCCCTGCTGGAGGAGGGCTACCTGCATCAGGATCACCTGGGCAGCCTGGACCGGGTGACGGCCGTCACCGGCAGTGCGGCCCAGGCCTCAAGCTTTGATGCCTTTGGCAAGCGGCGCCATGCCACCACCTGGGCCAATGACAACACCGACGCCCTGTTTGCCGAGACCCAGTGGCTGGAGCGTGGCTACACCGGGCACCAGCAGCTGGACGGCGTGCGGCTGATTCACATGAACGGCCGGGTCCAGAATCCCGTCTGGGGGCGGATGCTGTCGCCGGATCCGGTGGTCGGGGATCTCAGCCGGCCGCAGAGCCTGAATGCGTACAGCTATGTGATGAACAATCCGTTGTCGTTTACGGATCCGACGGGGTTTGAACCCGATTACCCACGCGGCGAGTGCCCGCCTGACGCCGACTGCACTTGGCATCCTTCTCAGGAACAACTTGACTGGCTGCGTGACAATATTAATCTCTCGAACCAGCTGAACAGGTGGGAAGCAATCGGCGCGAAGATCTTAAATCGCTACGGCAACATTGATAATCGTGCGGTCGCCCGTAAGTCCTCAGAGGTATTCAATAAGACGACAGACTTTCTATTTGGTGACCTGATTCAGGGGGCCGCGTGTGTCTTTGATGGGGGATGCAAGTCACAGGAACAGATTCATGCGGCCGCAACGTGGGTGCTAGCGGCGGCAACTTTGGGCACTGGGCCGGTCGCGATGGAAGCGGGCGAAAGTATCCTAGTGATTGGCAGAGGATTCGATACTGCGATTGCGAAAGACTGGGCGGGTCACACGGTTATCGATCTTCCAGCAGCGGAATGGTCGCTCGCAACCAATGACACAATGATCAAAGCTGCTATTGATGCGCGCCAGACCATCTACTTAGCGTCGTCGACAACAGCAAAGAACATGTTTAATGTTGTTGAAAACAGGGCGACGGTATTCGGCAGGGAGGTTCAGCAATTTCTTGAGGCCGGATACCAACGCATCGGTGACTACCTGTATCCGCCGGGTGTCCCATGAGCAACGCTGCTTGCGACGAGTTCAATTTGGGCATACTAACTCCAGATTTGAATCGAGCATACCTCCCGCAGCCCATTCCTACTGCACGGGACGGTGAGATTTGTACACTGCTGTCGCTGACTATCGCTGATCACCGCGTCGCGCGATTTGCACACTGCCTGGAAGACGGACATGCCATGGTGTTACGGGCATTTTCTGAAAGAATGGCGTCGGCGGCAGTCCGCGCCCGCGATCCGGAAAAACTTCGCTTGGGGTTAATTGCGCTGCTCCTTGCATGGCCCGGACCAGATTCCAGAGATTCTTTGACGATCTTGCCGCTCTTTTGCGATGCGAGCGGAATACTCGGACTTGATTCTGCGTCGTTTGTTGCCACAGTTCGACAATCAATTGGAGATCAACTTTCCGCGCCGTTTGTTGAATTTCTCACTCGGTCCGACAAGAACCAAAGCCTAAAGTCAATGGGATATAGCAGAGGCGCCGACAAGGACGGATTTCGATACATACGTAATTGGTAAGTGGGCAATCAGGTCATTCGTTTGCCGCCCCGATCACCGAACCTGAACGCCTATGCCGAGCGCTTCGTGCGCTCGATCAAGGACGAATGCCTTTCACGGGTGGTCCCGATCGGGCAGGGGATGGTGCGCCACGCATTACGCGAATACATGACGCACTACCACCTGGAGCGCAATCATCAGGGTATCGGCAACCAGATTATTCAGCCGCCCGAAGCGATGTGGGCTGAAAAGGGCGGCATTGTGCGGCGCAGTCGGCTCGGTGGGACGTTGAATTACTATGAGAAATGCGCTGCGTAGGTATCGGCCGAGTTTTGGAACACTACGGGACCGGGTACCCCGCCAATGCGCCTGCTACGCCGCCTGAGGTTCCCTAAGGCTCGCTAGAAATTCCCTGTTCCGTGATCTAGGGATTTTGACCCGGAACCCCTGTCTTGACGCGAGATTCGAGCGCTGTCGCCGGTCCAAAAGCGGCCCGGCAGAACATTTTCCCTGCAAATTCCCTGTTGAACTGGGAAACTATGGCCCGGAGACGAGTTCGGGTATGACTCGTTCCTCCGCCACATTTTTTCCGCCCTAGCGCAGCGCCGGCAGAACCCGTTCCCCGATCAGCCTGATGGCGTCGGCCGGGTCGTCGTGCACGCGCAGGGCGATCTCCGTCAGGCCGGCCGCGGCAAAGGCCTTCAGCATTTCGACGGCCGGCTCGATCTGGTCGAGGCCGCCAGCGAATGAGATGTTGCGTATTCCGGCCCATGCCGGGCCAGTATTCCGGGGCAAGCCGGGCCGGGATTCCGGTCCATGCCGGGCCACCGTTCCGGAGCATGCCGGGCCGGGGAGAGTGAAGCGGGCTAACCGCCGCTACCGTGGTCTCTTTTCCAGTGGGAAGGAGACCGACGGTGGGGCAAGCGAGGTTACCCGTGCGCAAGATCCGCGAGGTTTTGAGGCTCAAGGCCGAGGGCTACAGCGACCGCCAGATTGCCCTGTCGATCGGCAGCTCGCGCTCAACGGTGCAGGAGTGCCTGCGCCGGGCGCGTGAGGCCGGTCTGGCCTGGCCACTGCCGAGCGACGTCGATGAGACCGTGCTGCACGCGCAGTTGTACCGGCGCGCGGTGCCGCTGTCGCGCACCCCCCAGCCGGACTTCGCGCACCTGCACCGCGAGCTGTCACGCCGTGGCGTGACCCGGTTGTTGCTGTGGGAAGAGTACCGGGCGGTGCACGCCGACGGCTGGCAGTACAGCGTGTTCTGCGATCAGTACCGCCGCTGGCGGGCGCGCCAGGAGCCGGTGCTGCGGCAGGAGCACGCCCCCGGCGACAAGCTGTTCGTCGATTACGCCGGGCAGACCGTGGCGGTTATTGACCGGCACACCGGCGAGTGCCGGGCGGCCCAGATCTTTGTCGCCGTGCTCGGTTGCTCCAACTTGAGCTATGCGGAAGCCACCTCCCGCCGCGTCAGACTAGTTGTCGCTCCCATAGAATAACCCGGGGCGGCGATGAAGGAAGACAGTGGCTCGATACGGACAAGCATTCAAGGACCGAGCGATAGCCCGGTTGCTGCCGCCGGAAAGCGCGGTGCTCGACGAGGTCGCGTTGGCGGTGGGCGTTAAGGCAGGCACGCTGCAGCGCTGGCGTGATGAGGCCCTGTCCAAGCCGGCGAGTGAGCGCGTCTGGACGGCGGCAGCGCGCTTCGACGCGGTGCTAACGACGACGGCCCTGGACGAAGCCGGCCGAAGCACTTGGTGCCGTGCCCACGGCGTGTACCCGCAGCAGTTGCACCGCTGGCGACAGGCGGCCACACAGGCGCTGGCCGAGCCCGAGGAAGCGCGTGCCAGTCCGTTGCAGACCAGGCACGATCGACGGCGCATCAAGGATCTCGAACGCGAGCTGCGCCGGAAGGACCGTGCGCTGGCCGAGACGGCCGCCCTGCTGGTGCTGTCAAAAAAAGTCGCGGCGATCTTCAGCACGGGCGAGGCCGAATGATCGGCCTCGAAGCTCGCCAAGCGCTGGCCCAGGACATTCAGGCGGCGCATCAGGCCGGTGCCCGTTGGCAGCCGGCGTGTGCGCTCGCGGGCCTCGAGTTGCGCACGCTGCAGCGCTGGAAGGCGCAGGCCGGGCTGGTCGTGGGCGATGGCCGGCCACGGGCGGTGCGCCCGACGCCGGAGCATGCCCTGAGCGCGGCCGAGCGTGCGCAGCTGTTGCGCGTGGCCAACGAGCCGCGCTTCGCGGCCGTGCCGCCGGCGCGCATCGTGCCGGTGCTGGCCGACGAGGGCGTGTACCTGGCCAGCGAGTCGAGCTTCGCCCGGGTGTTGCGCGAGCACGGTCAGACCCGGCACCGCGGGCGTGCCAAGGCCCCCAAGGCCTCGCGGCCACCGACCACGCACATCGCCACCGCGCCCCGCCAGGTCTGGTGCTGGGACATGACCTACCTGCCGGCCACCGTGCTGGGGCGCTGGTTCCACCTGTACCTGATCCTGGACTTGTACAGCCGCAAGATCGTCGGTTGGGAGGTGCATGACACCGACCACGCTGACCATGCCGCACACCTGGTGCGGCGCACGGCGCTGGCCGAGGGCATCGCCGCGATGACCAGCAAACCGGTGCTTCACGGTGACAATGGCGCCACGCTCAAGGCCACGACCGTGTTGGCCATGCTCCACTGGCTGGGCGTGAAGCCTTCTTACTCGCGGCCTCGGGTCAGCGATGACAACGCCTATGCCGAGGCCCTGTTCCGCACCGCCAAGTACCGGCCCGAGTTCCCCGCCCAGGGCTTCGTCGATCTTGACCAGACACGCGCTTGGGCGACGGCCTTCGTGCACTGGTACAACGTCGAGCACCGGCACAGCGGCATCCGCTACGTCAGTCCGGCCCAGCGTCATGCCGGGCACGATCACGCCATCCTGGCCGCACGGCATGCGTTGTACACAACGGCACGCGAACGCAACCCGGCGCGCTGGTCTGGTGAGACACGCAACTGGTCGCCAGTGCGTGCGGTCACGCTCAACCCTGAACGTGACTCGCTCATCAGCACGACCTCTGACTGCGGCAATAAACAACCGTTGGCAGCATGAAGCAGGCGACAACTACCTTGACACGCGCCGCCTGGAACAGCGGCACCGGCCTGTGCAACGCGGGCGCCACCACCCTCTGGTACTCCTTCAACCTGCCGAAACGCGTCGAGTCGGGCACCACCACCTACGCCGACTTCAGCTACGGCCCGAACCGGGAGCGGGTGCGGACCACGGAGCACGAGGGCAGTGACGAGCGGGTCATCTACCACGTCGGGCCGCACTTCGAGGTGGAGACCTCGACGGCGTATACCGGCACGCATTACCGGTCCACGGTGTACTTCGGCGAGCGCGCGGTCTATGCCCGGGTCGATGGCCCCGGCGCCCTGCTGGAGGAGGGCTACCTGCACCAGGATCACCTGGGCAGCCTGGACCGGGTGACGGCCGTCACCGGCAGTGCGGCCCAGGCCTCGAGCTTTGACGCCTTTGGCAAGCGCCGCAACACCGACTGGGCCAATGACAACACCGACGCCCTGTTTACCGAGACCCAGTGGCTGGAGCGCGGCTACACCGGGCATCAGCAGCTCGACGGCGTGCGGCTGATCCACATGAACGGCCGGGTCCAGAATCCCGTCTGGGGGCGGATGCTGTCGCCGGATCCGGTGGTCGGGGATCTCAGCCGGCCGCAGAGCCTGAATGCGTACAGCTATGTGATGAATAATCCGTTGTCGTTTACGGATCCGACGGGCTTTGAAGTGCGATTTTTTGATGGCTCCTGCGGGCAAACGGAATGCGCGCCGGAAAATCCGCCACAAGAAGAGATTATTGTGACGGCCGGACGTTGCCCCGATCATGATTGGGCCTGCAAAAGCGCGCAATTGCAGTATCAAATCGCGCTTCTGGATTTTAGTCTTAATCTCACCGAGAGCCGGTTGGGTGCATCAACGCTAGCGGCGATGGAGCAGTCATCTGGCTACTGGGAGCGAAAAGCGTCGCAGACGTTCGTGGCGCTAAGTGGCGTCGTAGTCGGGACGACGACAGTGATCGGAATGTATGTGGCCGCCACACATGCTATTAGTCTTACTGTGTCATTAATATCATGGCATTATCCGCGCTTCTTCGTCTACTGGGTGAAGCAGCATGGACAAGGAGAAGGGGTTTGCCCGTTACGTGGATGCGCTGGCCGAGACGCTCGGGCACGCGGATCGAGTCGGACCGCTCGGCGATTACTGCCGGGGGCTGATGCTGTCGGGGGATCGCAAGAGCGTCGAGCCGATGGCGGCACTGGTGGCGCCGCAGCGAGCGGGCGCGAAGCATCAGTCGATGCATCATTTTGTGGCCAAGGCGGAGTGGAGCGATGCGGCGATGCTGGCGGCCGTGCGCCAAGCAGTGCTGCCGGCGCTCGGTGCCATTGAGGCGTGGATCGTGGATGACACTGGGTATCCCAAGAAAGGCACGCATTCGGTCGGGGTGGCGCGCCAGTACTGCGGGCAGCTGGGTAAGCAAGACAACTGTCAGGTGGCGGTGAGCGTCTCGGTGGCGAACGAACGCTCGAGTCTGCCGATCGACTACCGACTGTACTTGCCGCAGGAGTGGGCCGAGGACGTGACACGGCGCAAGAAGGCGGAAGTGCCGGCGAGCATTGGCTTTGCGACCAAGAGCGCGATCGCGCTCGAGCAACTGCGTGTGGCGCGTGCCGCACGGGTCCCGGTGGGGGTGGTACTGGCCGACGCGGGCTACGGCAACGACACGGATTTCCGGCTCGGCATTGGTGCGCTGGGGCTGACCTACGCGGTCGGTATTCAGGGCAGTACGACGGTGTGGGCCGAAGGCCACCAGCCGCTGCCACCGCGCGGCGACGGGGGCCGCGGCCGACCAGGCACGCACCTGCGCCGCAACCGAACACACCAGCCCATCGACGTAAAAGCCCTCGCACATGAGCTGCCCGCTCGCGCCTGGCGACGTATCGAATGGCGCGAAGGCACCGCGGGTGTGCTGGCTTCGCGCTTCGCGCGCGTGCGTGTCCGAGCCGCCCATCGCAATGAGGTGCGCGCCGAGGAGTGGCTGGTCATCGAGTGGCCGCTGGCCGAAACCGAGCCCAGCAAGTACTGGCTCACCACGCTGCCACCGAGTATCGCCTTCAAAGAGATGATCCGTCTGATCAAGCTGCGGTGGCGCATCGAGCGCGACTATCAGGAACTGAAGCAGGAGCTCGGGCTCGGTCACTATGAGGGGCGCAACTGGCGCGGCTTTCACCATCACGCCACCATGACCATCGCTGCCTACGGCTTCCTGATGCGAGCGCGCCTCACCGGAGGCGCCAAAAAAAACGCTGTCGTCCGCCCAAGCGACCCGCTGCTGCGCCTCCCGCCGCGACCCAAGAACTTCATCCCACGCGGCTCTCCCCGTGCGGCCTGAAAGACACACCCCTGACTCAATCCGCACGATGCGCATCGAACTCGCTATGCTGCTGGTTCGCAAGCTACCCATCTGCCCCTGCTGTCGACGCGTCATGCAATCCATTAACTTAATGACACAGTAAGACTAGGATTGAGTATAAGCCGAACAAAACCCCTGACATGCCGAGGACTCCCAGGGCGGCGAACCGAACCCCGGCGCTTCGCGAGCCGGCGCCACGATCGGCCACCGGAAGGGCCTGGCAAATGTCACGCTCCCGTACAGATTCTCGCAGTGCACTGCGGCAACTTAATTGGCGCGCCAGGGCGGATGAATCTGGGCACTGGCAGGCTGTGGTGTCGCTGAATTGAACTCTGACAGACTGATCTAAACAGCAATTTTCCGTGGCGGAATGCGGACAACCTTGCCGTCCTCGACCACTACGATGTGATGGCCGGCTTTCTTGTGCGCCAAGAGGGCGGCATGTACGCCCTCCCGGGCCGCAGCGACTACCCGCGTGTGCTGGGTGACGTCTGCTGGCCGCTTGATTCGAGCCCCGGGCTTAATTTTTGTCGAAGATGTCTTTTTCATATTTCCGCCGAAGGCGCTCCCACGGTCCACCTTTGTCCCAGTGTACCGGTCCGCCGACATTCCGCCAGGCAATCGCACGGGGGTCCGGCTGTCCGGAGTTATCGAGGAGCAGCCAGGAGTCGGCGAAGGGCCGGTAGAGGTTAAAGAAATTACCGAGGCTGCGGGCATAACGTCGACGCACGATGGTCTCCGGCACGCGGTGACCCCCGGTCCGCACCCGTTCACGGACACGCCTCACCGCCGCCGAAGCACTGGGCAGCCAGAGGTTAGGCCATCGATCTCGCCTTCGCGCCGATCCTTCACTGTGCCGTCCGCCGGACCGTGGCTGCCGATGTAGTTGTCCTCGACGACATCCCCGGGCGCGCCGTTGTGGTTGTCGGTGCCGCCGATGAAGCCGAGCTG
>CXWL01007419.1_pt1 | contig 17946 bp, 8 predicted proteins | sample 590931 | NCBI WGS metagenome assembly CXWL01 (sample SAMEA3498368, study PRJEB10139) | groundwater metagenome | biome: water well; material: biofilm material | place: Germany | collected 2015-04-27 | reverse complement strand
CAGCGCGCCATCACCCCGGCGCACCTTCTTGCGCAACGGCCTGGCCTTGGGCGCGGCCGGCCTGGCTGGTTCGGTCCAGGCGGCGGCGCCGCTGGCCACACGTTTTCCCGCTTCGATGAGGACCCTGGGCCAGCCCGACTTGGCCTATGGCCAGCCCTCACAGCACGAACAGGCGGTGCAGCGCGTGGCCCATCCCAACGCGCCGCAGACGGCCGGCTTTGCCATCTGGCGCACGCCTTTGCAGCAGCAGCGCGGCATCATCACGCCCAGCGGACTGCACTTCTCGGTTCACCACAACAGCCTGCCCGACATCGCGCCCGAGCGCCACGAGCTGATGATCCACGGCCTGGTCAAGCGGCCGCTGCGCTTTGACCTGGAGCGCCTGATGCGTTACCCCATGGTCAGCCGCATTCACTTTCTGGAGTGCGCCGGCAACTCGGCCGCCAATGCCTTGTCGCCGACCGCCCGCAACGACACGCTGGGCGACCTGGCTGGCGAGGTGTCGTGCTCGGAGTGGACCGGCGTGCCGCTGTCCTATTTGTTCAACGAAGCCGGCCTGCAAGACCGCGCCAAGTGGGTGGTGGCGGAAGGCGCCGACGGCGGCTCGCACGCGCGCAGCCTGCCGTTGTCGGCCTTGCTGAAGGACGGCATGCTGGCGCTGTACCAAAACGGCGAACGTCTGCGCCCCTCGCAGGGTTACCCCTTGCGGCTGTTCATGCCGGGCTGGGAGGGCAACGTCAGCGTGAAGTGGTTGCACCGCCTGGAAGTGACCGATCTGCCTGCCTACACCAAGGACGAGTCTGGCCTGTACACGCAGATATTGGCCAGCGGGCAGATTGAGCGTTTTGCGTTTCACATGGACGTCAAGTCGGTCATCACGCATCCCTCTGGCTTGCAGACCATGCCCGAGCCCAGAGGCTTTTACGAGATCGCCGGCCTGGCTTGGTCGGGCCATGGGCGCATTGCCAAGGTGGAGGTGTCGACCGACGGTGGTGCAAGCTGGGTGCCGGCGCAATTGCACGGCCCGGTGCTGGACCGTGCCTTCACGCGCTTCACGCTGCCCTGGCAGTGGGATGGCAAAAAGGCCACCTTGATGAGCCGCGCCACCGACGAGCTGGGCCGAAGCCAGCCCACGCGTGCCGACTGGAAGCGCAAGTACGCCATGCAGTCGTTCCACCACTACAACGCGATGCAAGCCTGGCGCGTGGGCAGCGACGGACGGGTGGAGAACGTGTATGCGTAGGCTGATCTCTGTTCGCATGGCCGCGCTGTTGTTGGCGGCAATGGTCCTGTCCACGTTGATGGGGCTGGCTGTGGGTGCCGCGCGCGCGCAAGTGGTGGCCCCAGTTGTCATCGGCCTGGGCCAGCCCTTGGAGCGGGCGCAGATCGAGCGCTATGCCATCACCATCTTCCCCGATGGCCGCAACCTGCCGCCAGGGCAGGGCAGTGTGGCCCAGGGCGCCACGCTGTACCAGGCGCAATGCGCCGCCTGCCACGGCAACAAAGGCATTGAAGGCCCGGCAGCGCGCCTGGCTGGTTCGGACGGCTTCATCGGCTGGAGCGACCCCTTGCGCCCCTTGCGTGTCCTCAAGTACCCCTTGCTGGTGGTGTCAGTCGGTGCACGTTGGCCCTATGCCACCAGCCTGTTTGACTATGTGCGCCGCGCCATGCCGCACCACGCGCCCAAGAGTTTGAGTGATGACGAGGTGTATGCCGTGACGGCGCACTTGTTGCACCTCAATGAACTGGTGCAGTCTGCGACTGTGATGAATCGGGAGACCTTGCCGCGGGTTGTCATGCCTGGGCTGGAGAAGACGGTGTTGGCTTGGCCGAACGTCGCCCCGTAGTTCCAGTGCGGGGGGCCACGATGGTCGCTTCGCTAACCATAGCGCCCGCCCGTCATTGCGAGGAGCGCAGCGACGCGGCAATCCACGGTGGCGCGCCCCAGCCATGAATCGCTGCGCCGCGCTCGCGGTGACGCGGCGCTCGCGTCATCGCGAAGCCATAAGCTGCGGCGATCCATGGTGCCGTATTGCAGCAGCGGATTGACGCGCTCGCACTGCCGGTCTGAGATCGCCTGAGTCGCGGCGACCGAGTGATGACGGCCCGCCACTGATTGGCCGTGCCGAACTGGGCGCGAACGCGCGACCCCAACGTGTGGGATGCCTGGGTCTGCAAACGGGTCACTTCCGACGCTCAACTCGGTGATCTGCTCGCGCCAAAGCGGGCGGTCACGTCTACCGGTCGACCGACAGCAATATGGCGCCGATTTCATCAAACCGAATATCGTCCATTGGCCAGGAGCCGGCGTACACATGTGACTTCTTTCTGGATGCCCAACCTGTGCTACCTGCGACGTTTGGTCGGCTAGGTTCGTTAGGGAAGGTGGTGCCCGGTCACTCTCATACCTGAATGAAAAAGTCTCTGATGCGAATCGGCATGGACGCCAGGCACGCCATAGAAAGCCTCTGGACTTTGCTGTACATTGCAGTATATCTACAGTCAAACCGTCGTTGGAAAAATCATGGCCACAGAAAAGACCACCACATTGACCTTTCGTATCGAGCCCAACATCAAAGAAGCGTTATGCACTGCCGCCGACCGCGACCACCGTTCCATCGCCAACATGGTTGCGGTGATGATTCGGGAGCATTGCGCGCGCGTGGGCATACCGATTCAAGACAAGCAGGCACCGCCTGCACCGGTGGCAGTCAAACCAAAGTCACGTAAATGACATGAGTCAGACCAAAGCGAGCCCCATGGAACTGCCTGTGTCCAACCCCTTCTTTGACCACCCGATCCTCAACTCGCCCTACGGGAGCCCGCGGCGGCATTGGGAGTTGGACCCCGACGGCCAGCCAACCCAGCAAATCCTCGAAACTCGTCGGCGCGCCGAATTCATCACGCCCATCCCCAAGCCCAAGAAGCGAAAAAAAACCGTTCAACAAGACGAGATGGTGTTCGACGAGGGGCAAAACCTCTCCACCGCCGCCCAGCAATACGATCCCACCTCCATCATCAACCAGGTGCGCCAAAACGTCGAATCGTGGCGCGCCTTGCCCAACCCCAGCCAGTGGCAGGTCACGCCCGAGACGGCACGCCTGCTGCAACACTGGCGACACCACAAATTCAGCGGCGTCCGTCCCTTCTTCTGCCAGGTCGAAGCGGCTGAAACCGCTATCTGGCTCACCGAAGTCGCCCCGCAAACTAAAAACGGCAAGTTGTTGCTCGACCACCTGGCCAGCGCCAACAAGGATGCCAACCCCGAATTGATGCGCCTGGCCTTGAAGCTGGCCACCGGCGCTGGCAAGACCACCGTCATGGCCATGCTGATCGCCTGGCAGACCGTCAACGCCGTGCGCCGGCCAACCAGCAAGAATTTCACGCGCGGCTTCCTGATCTGCGCGCCGGGCCTCACCATCAAAGATCGTCTGCGCGTCTTGCAACCCAACGACCCCAACAGCTACTACAAAGACCGCGAGCTGCTGCCCAGCGACATGCTGGATGACATGAGCCGCGCCAAGATCGTCATCACCAACTACCACGCCTTCAAGATGCGTGAGCGCATCGAGCTGTCCAAAGGTGGCCGCCAGTTGCTGCAAGGCCGCACTGGGGACGCGCCGCTGACGCAGGAGACCGAAGGCCAGATGCTCCAGCGTGTCATGCCCGATCTGATGGGCATCAAGAACATCATGGTCATCAACGACGAGGCCCACCATTGCTATCGTGAAAAGCCGACACCTGACGATGACGAAGCCCTCAAAGGTGACGAAAAGAAAGAAGCCGACAAGAACAACGAGGCCGCCCGCCTGTGGATTTCGGGCCTCGAGGCCGTCAACCGCAAGCTCGGCATCACCCGCGTGATGGACTTGTCGGCCACCCCGTTCTTTTTGAGCGGCTCTGGCTACGCCGAGGGCACCCTGTTCCCTTGGACGATGTGTGACTTCTCTCTGATGGATGCCATTGAATGCGGCATCGTCAAGCTGCCCCGCGTGCCGGTGGCCGAGAACATCCCTGGCGAAGAGATGCCGGTGTTCCGCAACCTGTGGGAACACATCCGCAAAGACATGCCCAAAAAGGGCCGTGGCACTGGGGGCGATCTGGACCCGCTCAAGTTGGTCCTGCGCCTGCAAACCGCGCTGCTGGCGCTCTATGGCCATTACGAGAAGACCTACAAGCTCTGGAATGACTATGGCATCAAGGTGCCGCCCTGCTTCATCATCGTCTGCCAGAACACCGCCATTTCCAAGCTGGTGTATGACTTTGTCTCCGGCTTTCATCGCAAGAACGATGACGACACCACCACGCTGGAAAACGGTCGCCTGGCGCTGTTTCGCAACTTTGACGACAGCACCGGCAACCCGCTGCCGCGTCCCAACACGCTGCTGATTGACAGCGAACAGTTGGAAGCCGGCGACGCGCTGGACGACAACTTCCGGGGCATGGCTGCTGATGAGATCGAGCGTTTCCGCCGCGAGATTGTGGAGCGCAGTGGCGACGCCAGATCGGGCGACACCATTACCGACCAGGAACTGCTGCGCGAGGTGATGAACACTGTCGGCAAGGCGGGACAACTCGGTGGCGGCATCCGCTGCGTGGTGTCAGTCTCCATGCTGACAGAGGGCTGGGACGCCAACACCGTCACCCATGTGCTGGGCATTCGCGCTTTTGGCACCCAGTTGCTGTGTGAGCAGGTCATTGGCCGCGCGCTGCGGCGCCAATCGTATGAACTCAATGAAGAGGGCCTGTTCAACGTCGAATATGCCGACGTGTTTGGCATCCCGTTCAACTTCACCGCCAAACCCGTAATCGGCCCGCCGCAACCGCCACGTGAAACCGTGCAGGTCAAGGCCATGCGCCCGGACCGCGATGCGCTGGAAATTCGCTTTCCCCGCGTCGAAGGCTACCGCGTCGAGTTGCCTGAAGAACGCTTGAGCGCGAGCTTCAACGACGAATCCATCCTGACACTCAGCCCCGCGCTGGTTGGCCCGTCCATTACCCGCAACTCCGGCATCATCGGCGAGGGTGCCGACATGAGCCTCAAGCACCTGGGTGACATGCGCCCCAGCACCTTGCTGTTTCAGCTCACCCAACGTCTGCTCTACACCAAGTGGCGTGACCCCGGCGAAGCGCCCAAGCTGCACCTGTTCGGCCAACTCAAACGCATCGTCAAGGAATGGCTCGACGCGGTGGATGACGCGGGCAAGCCCAAATACCTGGTCTGCAAGGGCGACACCTACCCCGCGCTGCTGATGTACCAGGAGCTGGCCGACATGGCCTGCAACAAGATCACCGCCGCCATCACCCGCCAGTTTGAGGGCCAGCGCCCCATCAAGGCCCTGCTCGATGCCTACAACCCCACCGGCTCCAGCGCCCATGTGCGATTCAATACCAGCAAAACCGACCGTTGGGAGACCAGCTCCAAACACTGCCAACTGAACTGGGTGATCTTGGACAGCGACTGGGAGGCCGAATTTTGCCGCGTGGCCGAATCCCACCCCAAGGTGCTGGCCTACGTCAAGAACCACAACCTGGGGCTGGAAGTGCCCTACCGCTTTGGCTCAACCCTGCGCAAATACCTGCCTGATTTTGTGGTGCTGGTCGATGACGGCCACGGCCCATCAGACCCGCTGCACCTGGTGGTAGAGATAAAGGGCTACCGGGGCGAAGACGCGATAGAGAAAAAGTCCACCATGGACACCTATTGGGTGCCCGGCGTGAACCATCTAGCCAGCTACGGCCGCTGGGCCTTTGCCGAATTCACCGAGGTGTTTCAGATTCAGGCCGATTTCAAAGCAACGATTGATGCGAACTTCAACAAGCTGATCGAGGGGGTAACGGCATGACGCTTGCTGCACTCTTGAAATGCCAAATTGGCATTTCAAATCTGATTGAAGGGCTGAATCCATGAGCGCCATCATTCCCAAACCAGAGAATCTGGCAAAACTCGTCTTCTTGGTCCGCGGCGAGAAAGTGCTGCTCGATACCGATCTGGCTGAACTCTATGGTGTCGAAGCCCGAGTACTGAACCAATCCGTTGCGCGCAACCGTGCCCGATTCCCTGACGACTTCATGTTTCAGCTCACAACCGCAGAGTGGACGACTTTGAGGTCACAAGTTGTGACCACATCAGGTGCCAAAGGAGGCAAGTCGTCACAAACTGTGATGAGTTCACCAACAGCCGCGGGTTTGACATCACAAATTGTGATGTCAAACGGCAGAGGGGGACGACGCACGCTGCCCTACGCCTTCACCGAGCAAGGTGTCGCCATGCTCTCCAGCGTGTTGAGATCACAACGCGCAGTTGAGGTCAACATCGCCATCATGCGCACCTTCGTCCAGTTGCGCCGCCTGATGGACTCCAACCGCGACCTGAGAATGCGCATCGAAGCCATGGAAACCCGCTACGACGAGCAGTTTTCGCAGGTCTTTGACGCCATCAAACAACTCATCGCCGAAGACAAAACGCGCAAAGCCAAGCCCCCCATCGGTTTTCTTTGACGCAAATTGCCTCTGCCACCCACGCACACACCAGATTCCCCATGGCCACCAAACTCAGCACCAAACACGTTGAAACCCTCACCCACGACGAGGCCAAGCGCAAGAACATTCCGTCAGTGGAACAGCAATCCATTGCCACACAAGAGCACATCGCACCCAAGCAAATCCGCTACCCACGCAATACTGATCTGGACCCGCAACTGGTCTGGCGCGGCAAGGACGAGCAGGACTGGAGCGACCTGGTGGTCAACGCGCCACCCCTCTACATCCAGGAAAAAGTCCACCCCAAGGTGCTGATTGACGACCTGTTACGCACCACCAAAGAGCGCGAACATGAAGCTGGCCAGACCACCGCCGACCTGTTCTCAGACTTCAACGGCATCCCCAAGGGCGCGGACAAAACCGAGTTTTACCAGCACGACCAGAACTGGACCAACCGCATGATTCTGGGCGACAGCTTGCAGGTGATGGCCAGTCTGGCCGAACGCGAGGGCCTGCGTGGCAAGGTGCAGTGCATTTATTTCGATCCGCCCTATGGCATCAAATTCAACAGCAATTTTCAGTGGAGCACCACCAGCCGGGACGTGAAAGACGGCAAGGCGGACCACATTACCCGCGAGCCCGAGCAGGTCAAGGCGTTTCGGGACACCTGGCGCGATGGCATCCACTCCTACCTGACTTATCTGCGGGATCGGCTGACGGTGGCGCGTGATCTGCTGACGGAATCGGGGTCGATTTTTGTGCAGATTGGGGATGAGAACGTGCACCGGGTGCGGGCGGTGATGGATGAGGTGTTTGGAGAAGACAACTTCTGTGCACAGATCTCATTCAAGAAGACCGGAGCTGCAACAGACGATCTGATCGCATCGGGGGTAGATCACCTACTCTGGTTCAGCAAAAAGCGCGAGAGCGTCAAATTTCGTCGAGCCTACAAGTCACGCAACCTTGGTGATGAAGGAACCGAAGAGTACATGTTCGTCCATGAGGTCGATGGCCAAACGCGACGCGCAACCGACGAAGAACTGCTTGGGCTCAAGGAACTCCCCGAGGGGGCACATCCGTTCCGCTTTACAACACTGACCTCAGGTCATGAATACAGCCAAGGACTTGCGTCCTTTAGCTACCAAGGTCGAGACTTCGGACCAGGCAAGAGGTATTGGTCAACTCACCGCCAAGGTTTGCTCCGTTGCGCTTACGCCGGACGTTTGGTTGGGCGTAGACAAGAACTATCGTTTAAAAGATTCTTGACCGACTTCTCTGCGTTGCCGTTGATGACTTCGTGGACCGACACGATGATGTCAAGCCGTGGCGAAGATAAATTCTATGTAGTCCAAACATCAGCGAAAGTCATCCAGCGTTGTTTTCTCATGACGACTGATCCCGGCGACCTCGTGCTTGATCCCACCTGCGGTTCCGGCACAACAGCTTTTGCGGCCGAGCAATGGGGCCGCCGGTGGATCACCATCGACACCTCGCGGGTGGCACTCGCCCTGGCTCGCGCCCGCATCATGGGTGCACGCTATCCGTTCTACCTGCTGGCCGACTCGCGTGAAGGCCAGATCAAAGAGGCCGAAGTCACCCGCACTGCACCCAGCACCCAGCCGGTGCAGGGCAGCATTCGCCACGGCTTTGTTTATGAGCGCGTGCCGCACATTACGCTGAAGTCCATCGCCAACAACGCCGAGATCGACGTAATCTGGGACAAGTGGCAAGCCACGCTGGAGCCGCTGCGCGAGAAGCTGAACGCCGCGCTGGGGCGCGCCCCATCGTCATTGCGAGGAGCGACAGCGACGCGGCAATCCACGGAGCCGATGGATCGCCACGCCGTTCCAGCTCGCGATGACGGGAAGCCGGCCTGGCAGGAATGGGAGATTCCACGCGAGGCCGATACCAAGTGGCCGGACGCGGTAAAGAACCTGCACGTCGCCTGGTGGCAAGCACGCATTGCCCGCCAGCGTGAGATTGACGCCTCCATCGCCGCCAAGGCCGAATTTGAGTACCTGTACGACAAGCCTTACGACAACAAGAAGTGCGTGCGTGTGGCTGGCCCCTTTACCGTCGAATCCCTCAGCCCACACCGCATGCTGGGCGTGGACGAAAACGACGAGCTGATCGACACCCTCAGCGACAACATGGGTGAGTACCGCGCTCGCCAGTCCTTCCCGCAGATGATTCTGGACAACCTCAAAACCGCTGGCGTGCAGCAGGCGCACAGGGCAGACCGCATCACCTTCACATCCCTCACCCCCTGGCCAGGTGAAGGCGCAGTGTGTGCCGAAGGCCGCTACCTTGAAGGTGAAGTTGAGAAACGCGCCGGTATCTTCATCGGTCCCGAGTTCGGCACCGTGCAACGCAGCGACCTAGTGGAGGCCGCTCGGGAGTGTGGCGACGCGGGCTTTGACGTGCTGATTGCATGCGCCTTCAACTACGAAGCCCATGCCACCGAATTCAACAAGCTGGGCCGCATCCCGGTTCTCAAAGCCCGCATGAACGCCGACCTGCACATGGCCGAAGACCTGAAGAACACAGGCAAGGGCAACCTGTTCGTCATCTTTGGCGAGCCCGACATCGACATCCTCAGCCCCGATGGCAAGAGCCTGAAGGTGGTGACGGCAGGCAAAGAAACCTACCCCGTGGCGGCAGGCGCCAAGCTGATGATCAAGGTCAAAGGCGTGGACGTGTTCAAACCCCAGACCGGCGAAGTCATCAGCGACGGTGCCGACGGCATCGCCTGTTGGTTCATTGACACCGACTACAACGAAGAGAGCTTCTTCGTGCGGCATGCCTACTTCCTGGGTGCCAATGACCCCTACAGCGCCTTGAAGACTACGCTCAAGGCGGAAATCGACAAGGAAGCCTGGGACACGCTTAACAGCGATACCTCACGCCCATTTGATAAACCGAAATCCGGGCGTGTGGCGGTGAAGGTTATCAATCACCTCGGGGACGAGGTGATGAAGGTGTTTAGGGTGGGTGGGTAATATGGTCAAAAAGATTCAATCCTCATTCCCCGGCGGTTCTAAGTCTCGAGTGAACCGTGCTGGCAACAATGTACGCGATGACAATGCGACGGCTGAAGATTTGCGAGTCATTGATGAATGGCGTGCGGCACATCGAGGCGTCTTAAACACGTTTCAGGCCATCCTACGAAATCGTACGCGCGGCTCTGGAATCACGGTTGCTCAACGCCACAAGCGAAAGCGAACAATCTTCGATAAGCTTCAGAGGTTGCCGGGGATGCAACTTGCGCGAATGGACGATGTTGCCGGGTGTCGTTTGATCTTCAAGAGCCTATCCGACCTCCATCGATTTCGCGACCAATTTCACCGCGCCCGCTTCAATCACAAGCGACGCAACGACCTCGATAGGTACGACTACATCAAACAACCCAAGGAGACTGGTTATCGCGGCATCCATGATGTGTATGAGTACGACGTAAATTCCGATGTTGGGCAAAATCTCGCTGGGCTAAACGTTGAAATTCAGTACCGTACTCTAGTTCAGCACGCGTGGGCCACCGCTGTTGAGGTAGTTGGTTTTATTACTGAGAGTCAGCCGAAGTTCCAAAAAGGCGATAAACGCTATGAGCATGCTTTGGCCCTTGCTAGTGAAATTTTGGCGCGGTCACACGAAAAACTTAAAGGTCCGATTCCAGATACTTCAGATAAAGATTTGGTTGCCCAGTTTTTGGAAATTGATTCAGAACTGGGCCTTATCAGAACGCTTCGTGGATTGAACGCCGCGAATAGAGTGGTGTCTGATCGTCGAAACGCAATCCTGATTTTTTCTGGTGATGGTGCGCTTGAAATACGTACTTTCAGGGATGCGACAGATGCTCTTCGGTCATTGTTTGAGCTTGAACGCACAATGCCGGAAAGAGATATTGTCCTCGTGCGGGCCGACTCGAGCGACGACGTTCGACTAGCTTTCCGGAATTATTTCTCCGATGCTCGTGATTTCATTCGCCTCTTGGAAGGGGGATGCACAAAACTAGCAAGCCCCAGGCAAAGTAGCCGCGTTGCTGCCAAAAAGAAACCGTAGCGATGGACTTCCGCATCGCCGACACCTTCACCGACAGCCTGGCACGCCTGACCGGCGACGAGCAGAAGGCCGTCAAGACCACTGCCTTTGATCTGCAACTGAACCCGGCGCACCCCAGCATGAGCCTGCACCGGATTGAACAGTCCAAAGACAAGCATTTCTGGTCCGTGCGGGCGGGCAGCGACATCCGCATCATCTTGCACAAGACGCAAGCGAGCTTGCTGCTTTGCTATGTGGACCACCACGACAAGGCCTACGACTGGGCCGCGCGGCGCAAGCTGGAAACCCACCCCACCACGGGCGCGGCGCAACTGGTAGAGGTGCGCGAAACCGTGCAGCAGGTGATCGTGCCGGTCTATGTGCAGGCCGAACTGCCGCTGGCCCACAAGCCAGGTGCGGCACCCAAGCTGCTATTTGCCAATAGGCCGGATGGTGAACTGCTGGGCTACGGCGTACCCGCCGAATGGCTGGACGACGTAAAAGTCGCCACGGAGGACAGCTTGTTGGCGCTCTCCGACCACCTGCCCGCCGAGGCGGCCGAGGCACTGCTGGAGCTGGCCACCGGTGGCAAACCTCGCATACCCACACCCGCGGCTGCCACAACCAACCCGTTCGACCACCCCGACGCGCAGCGCCGCTTCCGCGTGATGACCAACGTGGCGGAGCTGGAAGCGGCACTGAACTTTCCATGGGAAAAATGGACCGTCTTCCTGCACCCCGAACAGCGCCAGTGGGTGGAGCGCGACTACACCGGTCCGGCCCGCGTGTCGGGCTCTGCGGGCACCGGCAAGACCATTGTGGCGCTGCACCGCGCCGCGTACCTGGCACGCAGCGACCCCGATGCACGGGTGTTGCTCACCACCTTCTCGGACACACTGGCCAGTGCATTGCACACCAAACTCAAGCGCCTGCTGGGCAGCGAGCCGCGCCTGGCGGAACGTATCGACGTGGCTTCACTCAACGCGATTGGGCTGCGTCTGTACAAAGCCCAGCAAGGCTCGATCACGCTGGCCAGCCGCGCAGCGGTGCGGCAGATGGTCAGCGATGCATCCAAAGCATTGAGTGGCCACAAATTCAGCTTGCATTTTCTGGTGACCGAGTGGGAACAGATCGTCGATGCCTGGCAGTTGGCAGGCTGGGACGACTACCGCGATGTCACCCGCCTGGGCCGCAAGACGCGCTTGCCCGAGCCTCAACGGGCGATGCTGTGGGCTATTTTTGAGCAAGTGCGCAGCGCCTTGGCAGCACAGAAGCTGATCACGCATGCGGGCATGTTCACCAGCCTGGCAACCACGCTGGCGGACAGCAAACACCCGCCCTATGACTTTGCCGTGGTGGACGAGGCGCAAGACCTTAGCGTGGCGCACTTGCGCTTTCTGGCGGCGCTGGGTGCCAAACGGCCAGATGCACTGTTTTTCGCCGGTGACCTGGGCCAGCGCATTTTTCAGCAGCCATTTTCATGGAAGTCACTGGGCGTGGACATTCGGGGCCGCGCGCGTACGCTGCGCATCAACTACCGCACCTCGCATCAAATTCGCCAGCAGGCCGACCGTTTGCTGGGCGATCAGGCGGTGGATGTGGATGGCAACAGCGAGACCCGCAGCGACACGGTGTCGGTGTTCAATGGCCCGCCGCCGATGATTCGTGTGTTCAAGTCCGAGAGCGATGAAGTCAAGGCGGTCGGTGCATGGATGGTCGAACAGACAAACGCCGGAGTCTTGCCGCAGGAGTTTGGTGTCTTCGTGCGCTCTGACGCGCAACTGGCGCGGGCACAAGCGGCCGTCACCGCCTCTGGCTTGCCCTTCAAGGTGCTGGATGAGCATGTAGAGACCGCCAGCGGCCATGTGTCGATCATCACCATGCACCTGGCCAAAGGGCTGGAGTTTCGCGCTGTGGTGGTGATGGCCTGTGACGATGAAGTCATCCCCCTGCAAGAGCGCATTGAAACGGTGGGTGACGATGCCGATTTGCAGGAGGTGTATGACACTGAGCGGCATCTTTTGTACGTGGCCTGCACGCGGGCGCGGGATCATTTGCTGGTGACTGGCGTGGAACCTGCTTCGGAGTTCTTGGACGACTTCCGCCTTGTGCCGAGGACCCGCTGACCATGCAAAGTCCAATGGTTGTTTGTGATGGCTTAGGTGACATCAACCCTGGGGACAGAGTGCGCCTCCGGGGGCTACAGCTCTTTCCATTGCGGCCCACCCGTTAGGCTACCGGCTTTACGCCGAGCACGCTCGGTTGCGCCCCTGACCCTTGGCTTTGTACAGCGCCTCATCCACCCGCGCCACCAGCGCCGTGCTGTCTTGATCGCTGGCCCTCTGGCATCCAAAACCCAGGCTGCAGGTGACCGCGCGTTGGCCGGAGGCAAGTTGCACGGGTTCGTCCGCGAGTGCGCTTCGGAGTCGTTCCGCCAAAAGGCCTGCGCCCTCCAGATCGGTCTCGGGCAACACCAGCAGAAACTCTTCGCCCCCAATTCGCCCGGCGGAATCAGAGTCGCGCAGGACGCCGCGAATGCGCGCGGCAAACGCCTTCAGCACTTCATCTCCGGCGGGGTGGCCCAACTCATCGTTGACGCGTTTGAAATGGTCCAGGTCGCAGAGGATCACCGCCATCGACCTGCCATGGCGACGGCTGAGGTCGAAGACATTATTGAGGTCGCCAAGAATGGCGCGGCGGTTGGGCAGATTGGTAAGCGGGTCCGAGGTACTGAGGGCCACCAGTTCTTGATGGAAGGCGCGTTCCACACTGTCCATGGGCACGAAGCGCAGAAGGTGCCCACCGATCGCGATGCGATCGCCGGCAGTCAGTGGAACCACGCCCACCACCGGGGCGCCATTGAGATAGGTGCCGTTGGTGGACCCCAGGTCCTCCAGGGTCGCCCCCTGCGCAGTGGCGCCCGGCATGGTGATCCGACAATGACTGCGGCTGGCCTGGTCGTCAACGATGAACACGGTTGCAGAATTAGAGCGCCCGATGATCGTCTCGCCCGCGCTGAGTGAAAAAATCTGTCCCTGGGCCGTCCCACCATAGACCACCAACGTGGGAACGACGCTTTCGTTCACCCGCTCCGGCTTGGGCATCCGCGCCGATACGTTGATGGTGGCGGCATCGTTCCATGGCTTCTGGGATTCTGATGACATGGGTTCCATCATATTCTGAAGATGAAAGTAGGGGTGCGCCGAGCCTTGTCTTGCCCCACCCGTCACCCTACAATGAATTCGCACAAAAAGAAGGGGTCGATATGGCGCGTCGTACCTGGGGTCGGGGCTGGTCTATCGGCCGCGTGCTGGGCGCCGTGCTGTTGGCGCTGCTGGGCGCCGCGCCGGGCCGGGCGCAGGACATTCCGGCCACTGGTGACCAGGCCTGGGCCGCCGCCACCGAGCGTGCCGACCAGCGCATCGCCGATTTTGAGCGGATACAGCGCGGCGGCAACCCGGCCGAGGTGCGCAAGGCGGCGCTGGCCTTGCAGCAAGACCCGATCGCCGTGGCGCGCCTCAACAAGAACGGCAGCAATACGCTCAAGGGCAGCCTCAATCACATACTCGACGGCATCAAGACCAACACCAAGGACGCGGTGCGCAACCGCGTGGCCGCCAAGTTTCGGGTGCCGCCCGGCGAGGTGACTTTCTTCGAGGCCACCAACCCGTCGGCGGTGCCCAAGGTCGGGCAGGATTGGGACGTGACGGTGCGGGTGCGGGGCAAGGACGTGCGGGTTAGCGATATTCGCGACATCGTGCACGACGCCTACTACGAGGCGGCCACCGGGCGCGATGCACCGCCGCGCCCGGCCAAGCCCGCCACGCCACCGAAGCCGCCCAAAGGCGTCAAGCTGCCGCCGGTGCTTGAGTTGCCGCCGCATCCGGCGGACGTGTTGGCGCACCAGCAGGCGGTGGAAGTGATCAACTCGCAGGGTGCCGAGGCCTACGGTGGCAGCAAGAGCGAGGGCTCGCGCATCATCGAGGGGTCCAAAGACCAGCGCCTGCGCGACCCGCATCAGATATCGGACGCGATCGAGGTCAAGAGCAACCTGCCGCGCGAGAAGGCCCTCAAGCTAGAAGGACAAGCACAACAACATCTGCGCGATGCGTTCCAGGCGGAAAAAGCGGGCGACTTCACCAAGGCGCGCGAATCGCGCCTGCTGGCGCGCGACAAGATCCTGGATGCCCAGGGTCAGTGGCTGGAACAAGCACGCCAGTACGACAAGCAGTTCAGCCGCCAGATCAAGCCACGGGTTGAAGGCGTGGGTGGCGCGGTGCCCGATCACGTGCAGCGTGGCTCAGAGATTCTCAAGGCGATTGCCGATGGCGAGATGTCGCCCGCCAAGGGCCGCGAGGCGCTGATGGCGATGGGTGAAACACCCGAGTCCATCATCAACAAGGGTGCCGGCCTGGTGGAAAGCTCGCAGACCGTGCGCGCGCCCGGCACCAAGGGCCGGGCGCCGGCTGATGTGCTGCCCGACAACGTGAAAGACCGCATCGAACTGGACCGCTTGCGCGACGGTCGTGAGCCGCTTGACCCTGCCGCGCGGGGCAAGGGCGACAAGGGCACCAAAGGCGACAAAGGCAAACCGGCACCCGCCAAGCCGGGCACCGGCGCAGCAGGGCGCATCGGCGCGGCCACCACCGAAGTGGCCGGGGGCGTGGGCGGCACGCTGGCCGCCATCACGCTGATGGTGGATTACCAGGCCTGCCTGGATGCCGGGCGCGACCCCACCGAGTGCAAGCGTGACCTGACCTTGGCGGTGGGCGGCGTGGCGGTGTTTGCCGGCGTCACCACGGTCACGGCGCAAACCCTGGTGGCGCTGGGCATCAGCACGGCGGCGGTCAGCGCGGTGGGCGCGGCCATGGCGGTAGTGGGCGTGCCGTTGGCCATCTACGGCGCCTTCGAAGCCGGTGAGCGCTGGGCCAACGCGCCGGAGATTCGTGCCAACGCCTTGCTGCAGTTGCAACAGCGTGAGTTGCTGATGGGTTTTGGCCGGCTGGTGCAAAAGGTGCAGACCGAGGTGGACCAGTTGCAGGGCCTGCGCGCGCAGTCGCTGGGCCTGTGCCAGCAGAGCAATGGCCAAGTGCAGGCCGCCTTGAGCCTGGACCAGCAGATTCGTGCCCAGGACGGCAAGCTGCAGGCCCTGCTGGCATCCGTCAAGCGTGGCGCCAGCCAGTGCGCGGAGGCCAGCAAGCTGGGCGAGCAGATCGAAGCCCTGCAACGCAAGAGCAAGGACGACGAAGACCGCACCATTGGTGACTTGGACCAGGCCAACGCGCTGGCCAAGCGCTGCAACAGCAGGATTGAGGCCGACAAGATTCGCGAGCTGTACGAACACAGCAAGCAACTGGCCAACCGGCTGCTGGCCGACGCCGCGGTGGCGCGCGGCCGCAACAACCGCCTGACCGCCCTCAAGGTGCAGGTGGACCCGATCAGCGGCGATTTGCAGACCGCGCAAGACTTGCGCCGCGCGATCGGGTCCAGCCACGGGCAACTGCGCGACCTGTCTGGCGCATTGGTAGCGAGCCGCGATCAGCTCCAGGGCATCGAGGCGCGGTTTCAGAGCAAGCGCGCCTTCATTCAGGCCCGCATCGACCAGTTGCGCACGGTGTTGCCCAACCAGACCCCCTCGGAGTTGTACCGCGAGGAGTTCGTCAGTGCGCACTATGCCCTGGCTGGTCTGCGCCAGTCGTTTGCCGACGCCGGGGCGTCCACTGTCTGTGCTTATGCCGGCAGCGACCCGAGCCAGGTGGTGCTGATGCAGCTCAACGCGGGCAATCTTTACGGCGCGGCGGACGCTGGCTTTGTGCAGGCGCGCGAGCAGGCTCACGCGTGTGGCACTGTGCCTGCGCAAGACCGGGCCGTGGAGGCCATGGAGGCGTCGGCCAACTGGGCGCAGTCGGCGGTGGAGATGAATGACTTCTTGCCCAAGAAGGCGCAGGCCTGCCAGAGCCAGGGTGGCGCCGGCGCCGCGCCAAATCAGTGCCCGGCCAATGCGGCCTCGGTCTGGAGCGAGGAGAAGCAGAAGAACGTCTGCCGCTGCGTCAAGGGCGTCAAGGTGAGCGAGGACAGAAAGAGCTGCGTGCCGGACACCAAGAACGAGCCGGTGGTGATTGCCTGCAACACCACTACCAAGGCCGGCACCAACCCGCCGCAGACCGTCATCGTCAATGTCGGGCGCCGTGCCGGGACGGCGCACTTCCAGTTTGAGATGTTCAACGTGCCAGACCACATGATCGTGCAATACGGCGGCCAAACGCTGGCCGACACCGGCTGCGTCAGCGGCGCGGGCAAGCTGGCGCTGCCCTTGTCGGGCGTGGCTGAGCAGGTCACCATCATCGTCAAGCCGGCCTGCCGCAAGTCGGATGAAACCAAGTGGAACTTCACGCTGAGTTGCCCCAGCACCGAGCAGCCGGGCGCGCCTGGAGCGCCTGGTGCGCCGGGCGTGGGCGCTACCCCCGCCCCGGCGGTTGGCCCGACCCCACCCGCCTTGCCGCCCAGCGCACCGGGTGTCATCACGGCCTTGCAGCTTGAGGCGGTCAGCGGCCAGGCCAGCATCGTGCCGCGTAGCGCGGCGCCAAGCCAGCCTTTGCGCCCCGGCGGTGAGTTGCGCAGTGGCGCCGCGCTACAGACCGGTGCTGGCGCGCAGGTGGTGATCAAGAGCCCTCGGGAGACGCGCGTCATGATCGGCCCCAATAGCCAAGCGCAGGTGGGCGGATCGGATGCGCGCACCCAGGTGATGGAGCTGCAGCACGGCACCATCGACATCAACCACCGCCAAGGCGCCCCCGGCTTTGACGACGTGGTGATCCGCACCCCCGAAGGCACGGTGCAAGCGTTGGGCACCCGCTACCGGGTACAGCGTGACGAACGAGGCACCGAGGTGCAGGTATTTGAGGGCAGCGTGCGCTTGACCGGGCGCTACATCATTCGTACCTACGCACCCAATGTCGAGCGCGGCAAACCTTCGCCGGTGAGAGAAATGGATTTGCGCGCCAGCGAACAGGCCTTGATGGTCAACACGGTGCTTGGTCCTGCCACCCCGTCGCCGGTGCCGCCGCTCGTGCCGGCGCCGTCACGGGTGACGCCCGGCGCCGTTGGCACGCCCGCAACCCCTGTGGCCTCGCCACTGAGCCGCGTTGACCCATGGAACGATGCGCGGGTGCAGCAGTGGATCGACGAGTGGATGCGCAATGCCAAACCGGTGGTGCGGGCCGACTTGCCCGGCCCCTGGCGCTTTAGCGAATGGGGCCAGGTGCTCGGCCCAGGCAGTACGGCGGCGGGGGCGCCCGATCACCCGGCGGGGTGGTCGCGCCACCAAAGCTTGTGGGCCAAACGCACCCAGTTCGATTCGCTCAACCTGTGCACCCTGGGCGAGTACGTGCAGCGGCGCGTGGCCGGGCGTGGCATGGAGGGTTG
>CXWL01000969.1_pt1 | contig 17951 bp, 25 predicted proteins | sample 590931 | NCBI WGS metagenome assembly CXWL01 (sample SAMEA3498368, study PRJEB10139) | groundwater metagenome | biome: water well; material: biofilm material | place: Germany | collected 2015-04-27 | reverse complement strand
AATGGATTCATTGTCAAAACATTTCCTTTAAATTGAGATGGAGTTTGTTTTTGAACAAGCTCCTGTGGTGTAGTCCGGCTAAGCATACTGCCCTCTCAAGGCAGTGATCTCGGGTTCAAATCCCGACGGGAGCACTTCAACATTGGGGTATAGATAAGGATGCCCCATTTGACTATAAACGAAAGCTATGTCTAAAATCATAGTTTTATACTAAACTAACATGATCTGTATTTACAAAATTGTAGGTTCGATAGATAAAAAATAACTACATGAAGTTTTTAACTGAATTATGCCTAACTGTGCTGCTTGCAGTCATGATGAAAGAGATCATTTTGCTGGCATAGATGGGTTCAATCATTGTGCATCTTGTAAATACAATGATACTGACTGTCCTAACTTTGTGAGGAAAACTGTTGGAACTTAAGTTTTTTTAGAAAAATGATCAAAATTTGAATAAAATTTCATTACCGCAAGGTTTTTCTAAAATTGTAACTAAACTGATTTATGAAAAATGAAGAAAAATCAAATGCTGATAAAATAGATATTTCTATTATCCAAAATATTACACAAATCATTCATGTTGAAAATCATAATATTTTTAACATCTTCAACAACATATCTACAAAAATTTCATCGAGTATAATGTCTATCAAACCTATCGTCAAAACTCATTCTAGATTTTTTCAAGTTATGGGTCTTGTTGTGGCAATAGTTTTTGGTATTATTTCTTCAGGAATTCTACCAACAGAATTACTAACAAAATCAGAAAAAACAGACGATTACATGAAATATGATACTATTCCTACTTGGGTAAAGAAAACAGGCCCATTCAAAAAAACAGTGTTTGATGATGGAAGTTCAATTTCTTTTGATTTGGGACCTACTGAACTGATGTATTTACCTACGAAAGATGGACAAAATGTGTTAATTCCAGAGGGTCTTGAATTTAGCTCAATCATTCCTATTTTTGGACCGTATATTGAATTTGATCAAAAATCATACTCGACTATAGACAAAGTCTACATTACAATAATTGATTTTTGGAGAAACACTGATCCTAATACTATTGAAAAACTAGGTTCAGCATTTGGAAAAAATATTGAAATTACCACAAAAAGTGGAAATCACTTAGACTATATTTTTACAGAAACTGGTAAAGATACTGGGATTTTCACAGGGGAAATTCAATTAACAGGTCCGGTACAATTTGATTTGAATAATGATGGAATAATCGACACAGATGGAGAAACCTATGGTCAGGGCCCTTACAATGGTATTCTTGGAACAACCAACGATGATGAATTAATTATTCGATATTATGTCACACCTGAAAATTACATTTCTAATTCAGTCTCAATTAAGATGATTGAAGGTAAGATTTCAATTCACCAAAATAAACAGAATCCTGAAAAATTCTTTGTTTATTTGGATGATTGGGATATTAATTTGAATTATTTTGAAGAAGAACGAGCCACTATTACCATAACTTCTGATTCCGACCCAGAAGGAGTACTTTTGGTTTTATTTGAAGAAACATTTTCAGGAACTTTTTTTAGAGAATTTCAAATCTCAGAACTTAATGGTTTAACAATTAATCCTGGTGATAAACTGTCAGTTGTATATGAAGATAGAACTTTGCCTTCTCCTTATACTCTAGGAGATTCAAAAAAGATTGTGGGCTCTACAATGATTGAACAAATTCCAAGTATTATAAAAAAATAATCTAAAAAAAATTAGTAATTTTTTCCTAGATGAAATTCAGTGTTTTTGAGAAATATTTGATATCTAATGTTTTATGACTTTGATTACAACATGTTCGTTGTTTTCTTCTATAGAATTTCTAAATTTATCTTGATCTCTAATCATACCTAAATCATACACTACAAAAATTAGGTTTGCATATTCTGTCTTGTAAGCAACAATATCGTCATTAATTTCTGAGATGATTTCTTTTTCTTTTGTAGTCGAAGTACATAATTTAGTTTCAATGACTGTGCTTATCTTATTGAATACAAAGTCTGGAATGTATGATTTTGAGGAGTAAACAATGGTTGGTTTTTCACGTGTAAACTCTTTATCCAAATCTGCACCTATAAACAGATTTTCAAGTGCATCTTGAATTTCTTTTTCTTTTTCAGGGATCTTTCGAATAAGTTTTCTTAACTTTGTATCAATTAATGAAATGATTTTTACTATGTCGCTAGATTGTGCAGAAGGATCTTTTCCTTCATAGACATCCTCAACTCCTTTTCGTTTAATCTGTTCAATTCCAGATTCTAACAAACCTTTTGCTGTTTCAAGAGCTGCCATGTATGTCTCTGTCCTTTTTTGATTGATTACTGATTCCATGTCGAATTGATTAGCAATAAAAGATCCTTTAGGAGTCCATTGTAATACACTGAAACTCAGATATATCCTAGAATTTTCACCAAAAATATCTTCTAACAAATACAGTGTGTCACTAAGCCATTTTGTATGTGCCGCTGATAGATGGGTTCCTTTTTGTAAATTTTTAATTTCATAAATTTGATTTTGTAGCGATTTTATAGTATTTGTTTTATTCATGATTGTAATCTATTTACTAATTTCACAAAATAAACTTTGTAAATATATTATAGAGACATTAGATCATGCTTAAAAGGGCATTATGATAAGAACATAATATGGCAAGACATGTTTTTCTTAGTTTTGTAGAAGAAGACTTGAATTTAGTGAACTTGTTTAGAGGTCAAGCAAAAAATGCAAATAATGATTTAGAATTTGACGATTATTCAGTGAAAGTTCCATACAATAGTAAAGATGCAGATTACATAAAACAACAAATTAGAAATAAAATAGATGGTGCTTCAGTGACTGTTTGTTTAATCGGTCATAGTACACACAAAAGTGAGTGGGTTGACTGGGAAATTGTTGCCAGTAATTCTAAAAAAAAGGGCATTGTAGGAGTTAGGTTACATAGTTCTGCATTGGATATTCCACCACCTTTTCTAAAATCCACAGGTGCAAAAATTGTGGATTGGTCAATCACAGATATTGTCAGAGCCATAGAAAATGCCTAAGTGATTAACAAAATTGGATAAAACTGAATTTGAAAAATATGTAAATGATCGTTATTATGATCAAGTGAATTGGTATGATAAAAAATCAAAACATAATCAATCCGCATATGTAAAGTTACAATGGTTGTTGATAGTATCTTCTGCAATGACACCAGTGTTGATTGCAATATCTTTTGGACTATCAGAATATTCTTACTTGAAATGGATTTCAATAATAATTGCAGTAATTGTAACCATTACTTCATCTGTAATAAGGATTTTTAAATTTCATGAAAATTGGATCACGTATAGAACTACATGTGAAACATTGAAAAAAGAAATTCACTATTATAATGCAGGTGTTGGAGAATATTACAATAATCAAGATAAAGAATCTACATTTGTACAAAGAGTAGAAAGTTTAATTTCACAAGAGAACACTTTATGGTTAACCATATCTAAAAAAGAAGATACAAAAATCAATCCGTAATCCAATAAAGACTCGCAATATTTTTTATTATTCTGATCTTTATCTTAATAGAAATACAATGAAATTGTTTTGTCTTAATTATTTTTTTTATATTCCACAAAGTCTGCCTAGAAATCCCAAATGATTTGACATCTTTTGGTTTTAATTCCAAAATTCGAGATCCTAGTTCTCTGAATTTTCTTTCAATCTCTGATTTATTCTCATAAATGACATAACTATTCGAATCTACACCAAACATCTGAACTTTATCCAGATTGTTGCTCTCCTTTCCAATATGAATAATTTGAGATACGATGATCTGTTTTCTACTCAAAACACCCTCATTCCCATCTAATTTTGATTCTGGATTTCTCTGATATTCCAAAATTTCATCAGTTAATGTCTTCCAGTATTGTGCACCACGAATTTTCTTGCCAGAATTATAGTCAATGCAGTACTCAAAGACTGCATGTCTTACAGGCTCCAAATATGGCGCAATAGGTCTTATTTGCATGCCTGTATCTGGATTAATTCCGTTTGAAAATCCAAGTAATACAGTGTTAAATGGTTTTATCTGGGGTGAATAATCTTTTCCTGCATTAATCTTTGAGAACCATTTTAGATATTCGGGAGAGGTCAACACTAGTTTTTGAATAGCGTACTTGCTGTTGTATTTTTCATAAAACTCTGTCCATTCCATATTACCATGATGTAAATCCAAAATATCTTGCCAAATCTGCTTGTACCATGTATCGGAATTATCATAAAATGGATTTACCAAATGCCCTAGACTGTGTCCGGAATATTTTTCGTCATCAATTATCACTTTACCATTTTCAATATTATAAAGTGCATAACGCTTTGTAGATATTCCAAAAAATAACTTGTGTGTTCGTTCCAGTTTAAAGATAGGAGTATCAAATGAATATGGACTTAATGGCTGGAAAAATTCCTGAATTTCTTTTGAATATAATGGTGGAACAAGCATTGAATCTGTATCACAGTAATAATGAGTTGTATCATGTTTGTCCAAAATAATTTCTGTGATTCCAAGCATCAAACGCAAGCCAGATGTTATGGAATTTCCAATTATTGGATTAAACATGTGACCTGCATTTTCCAGATGTTTCTTTTCTAGAGTAAATTGCGTCAAGCCGTACACATCAACTGGAACTGGTTCAGATTCTACACTAGTTTGAATTTCAATAAATATTCCATAAGATATTGCATTTGATATTATTTTGATTATATTTTGTAATCTGTCATAGTAAAGATATTGGGGGTGATCTTTTCCAAAATAATCTCTAATTTTTTTTAGTTTCTGTCTGTATTCAACTAGTTCCAGAAATGGATCCTGTGTATTTGGATCAATTGTAATTCCATGTAACGTAATTTTGTTTAATCCTTTTTGTATTCCTTTTGGGACAAACGAGTATGCTTTGAGAATTTTGGGAGTTTTGCCAGTCTTTAGTTTAGAAAATACAATATCAGAATAACAATACCATAGTGAAGTCTTACAAGATATGGTCTCCACTCCTATATTCCATGCGTGTTTTTGACCAAATTGGGCACGAACTGGCAAGACATCATTTTCTGGAACTATCAATGCAATTCCCTGCATTTTGCTCCAAAATTCCGGATTACGAGTATCTTCTAGTTTTATATCATTTAGAAATTTTTCAAACGATACAGTAGAATCAACAGATTCGATTGATTCTGCAATGATATACTTCCAGAGATTCTGGATTATTGATGTTGTACAGTAACTTGCAAGAAAGTCAAGCTCATCTACTAGTGTAGAGGTTTTTCTTGCTTTGCATTCTGCTCGTCCGCCAAAAAAACCATTCATGGAATAGCCTAGTATTTCAGGCGGAAAGTTTTGATTTTGTTTTAGAAATGGCTTTACACCAATCTTTTGCAATATTGCCTTTGCAATAGAAGCAGGAGTGTATGCTCGTGTAATTGGTATAGGCAAATCATATTCCTCAAATTCCTTTTTTGCATTACAATATAATGGAAAAGTTGCTTTCACTCTACTAATGCATGATGTTGTGGAATTTTGATTTGTATCAACATGTGGAATTTTAAATGACTTGCATGCAGATTCAAATGTGTGTACAGTGTCAGTTAATGAATAAGTCAGAGTTCTAAGATCAACAAAATATCCCTTAAAGTTTGAAGATTCTGATTTTGTGCTTCCCCATTCAATAAATGAATACGGAGTTGCTCCATGTGTGATGTGTAGTCGTGGATAGTTTAGATTTAAAGTATACAGCAATGAAAAGCCATCTTTTTTGCGCAGTCTTGCTGGTGTTGCATTAATGCACAGTCTAGTCAGGATAAATGGCAAGTCAAACCCGACACACAAAGTTTTCAAATCATGTGATTCGTAAAGAAAAATTCTTCTAAATTCTTCAATTGAATAGACATGTGTGGAATTTTGTTTTAGTGATTCTAGTTCTTTTGAAGATATATCACCATAGAAAAATCCAGATTCTTCTAAAATATTATTTTGGTAAATCTCAAAGTATCCGAGTGTAAGATTTTGGCAATAGTCATGTTTTGTATCACAGTGAATTACCATTATTCTATCAAAGAATGGCTTTGAGCCAAAGTAATGGCGCTCTTTTTGTGCCTGTTTTGGTACAGTGTAGGCACGAACTGCAATATTTTCCATATTCATTGATACCACGAAACTCCGTGTGCATCAAAGATTCTTCGCGCCTTTGCCTCAAATGCTTCTGCCAATCCGCGATGCAAAAACGCCATCCTTAGTTCTGGAGGATTATCATTTCGTAGAGATTCTTTTGGCCACCATCTTTCTTGTTTTCGTGTGAATCGTCCATGACAGTTTCTGCAAACAGTTATTCTAAACCCTTCATGATTTCTTTCTCTCCCTGGATGGTGTCCTTCCAAATCAAGAGGATCATCGTGTCCGCAAATTACACAAAATCCTTGACCTATCAGAAATTCCTCAATCCATTTTTGCTCATCTAATAAAGCATTAATTTTATTAAAATAATCTTCCATCTTGTTACCTCGTCTTGTAGATTGTAAAGAATGGCAGATCTTCTTTGCCTTGCAAAATGGATATGATTGAATCAATGTTTGTATCTAGTTTGTGGCGTCTTCCATTTGCGTCTGTGATACTATCAAATGAATCTAGTGCATGTTTATCATTGTTATCAATTCTTCTTCCAATTGCAGAGTGATACCTTGCAATCTTTTTGGAATTTGCAGTGCCTTTGACAGTTATGAATACCTCTTTTCCATTCTCATAAATTTTGAGTTTACGTGGCAGAGAATCTTTTTTTCTTGCAATTATTCGGTTATTCTTTTTTGTAATTGCATTACCAAGCTTCTTTTTTACAGTTGCAGAGTTTATTCCAACAAGCTTTGTTGCATGTGAGAAGCTAGTTCCCTTTCTCACCAGTCGCAACACTTCTAGAGCGTCATCATATTTTGCCTGTTGCTTTGATGTAAGAGAAGTCTGTTTCATTTTTTCACCCTACATGATTTAATAATTAGTTCGTTATCTTTTCCTAGCGATAACGAAACATAGTCTCCTGCTTCAATACCGGTTGATCTCAACCAAAACAATGGTAATGCTAGAAGACGAGAATATCCTTGTGGGATAATTTTTCGGAGATTTTTAGATGTATGCATTGCATTTTATAAAAGAGTGCAAACTGATATTTAAACTTATACTATGAATAATATACTATTCATAGTATAAGATAAATAATTGTAATTAATATGTAATTTGTGCCTAAACCATTAGGATATCAGAAAAAAGTAAGACATGGAAACCGCATGCTTGTACTATCATTACTCAAAGATGAAACAATGAGATTCTCTGAATTACAAGATCTTTCAGGCATGTCTCCAAGAGGATTAGCAAAAGTTCTCGCAGATTTGAGCGATAGTAAACTAATTAGCAGAGAAATAAAGGGTCGATGGCCTGCATACATTATCACAAAGAAAGGAAGGGATACACTTTCAGAAACAATGACGCTTGGAATAATATCTGATGAAATAGTAAAAGCAGATGGCCAGTATTTTCATGATTATTCTAAAATATATTCTTCAATTGAAAAGTCAGGCCCATGGGGAATACAAGACGATGTAATAATAAATAAAGAGTTGGAAAAAGAAATACCAAAATTTTTGTATAAAATAATAAAAGATACACATGTGAATATTTATAAAAAATTTCAAGATGTGATGGACACAGATGCAGACCCCATGAAAGTAATTAATCAAAGAATTGTTGTGGGATTTGTGATTGACACCACAGGATTATTGCAGTCAATCAAAGAAGATTCAATTGAAATATTAGAACAATTGGATAAATCAACAAAAATCAAGCCAAAAAAAGCAAAATCAAGGGTCAAGAAATGAATCCTCTGTTAATTTCAGGTTTTGGCACCTCAATTAATGTAGAAAAAAGAAAATTAATCATTAATAACAAATTAAATAATAAAAAATACGAATTTTATCCACATAAAATAGACTATGACAACATAATACTGGATAATCATTCAGGATTTATCACATTTGATGGGATAAAGTGGCTAATGAAGCATGATATTTCACTAACTATACTAAATTGGAACGGAAATATACTTGGAATTACTCTACCTGAATCACCAATATCAGGTAAATTAAAAATAAAACAATACCAAACATATCTATCTATTAATAAAAGATATGATATATCTGAGAAACTAATATTTTCTAAGATAGATTCATCATATAATTTACTAGAACAATTATCAGAGTTTTATTTAATAGATATAAAAAATATAAAAAATATATTTGATAAAGAAAAATACGAATTTCTAAAAAATACACATGAAAATAATATTACAAATCTACTTACCTACGAAGGTAGGGTTGCTCAAGCCTATTTTGCCACTTTAGGCACGATTTTTAGGCAAATTGCACCTGAATTTGGCTATTCTGGCAGAAAAGTAAAGGAAAATGCTCGAAATTACAATGCTTCAGATGAAATTAATGCATTATTTAACTATGGATATTCTATTTTAGAGTCAGAAATTAGAAAAATACTAAATTCTTTTGGATTGGATCCTGAAATTGGGTTTTTACATGAAGTTTTGCCATCAAGAACCCCACTAGTTTACGATATCATGGAGTTATTTAGGTGGATTGTTGATTTATCGGTAATACAATTACTAGAAAATACTCCAAAACTAAAAAAATCAGATTTTATTACTACAGAAAACTATCATATTCGACTAAAAGACAGTGTTGCATCACTATTAATTGATAAAATTAGAGATAATTTCAAAATTAAAGTGCCATATAATGGTAAAAACTACTATTATGATATCATTTTATCAGATAATATTTCTAAATTATCATTATTTATTTCTGAAAAAAATAAAAATATAATATTTGAAATACCAAATCTATCTTTTAAAAGAAATGACTATCTATCCATTAAAGAAAAAATACTAAAAATGACGCCTGAAAATAGAAAGAAACTTGGAATAAATAAAAGTACTTTATTTTATATGAAAAAGAATATCCAAGAAGGAAAAAATATAAAAATTTATGATAAAATAATTAAGAAATTAAATTAGATTATTCTTTTTGTTGTTCTTTAAACTCTTTAATCCAATTTTTTATTTCTAATTTTAATTGTTGAATATTACCATTTTCAGCGTCATTTAAAATATTCCATAAATTAGAATACTCAGAATCAAGATTTAGAGAAATTGATAATTTTTTAAGATTATTTAGATCTTTTATTAATTTAGAACAAATGTCTAAATCATCTAAATTCTTATCAGCTAAACGTAACAAAACTACCGCAATCTCACCTTCGAATTGTTGTTTACCAAATTCTTTCCACGTTTTTGCAGATTGATCAGAGATTATTTTTTCTGTGGCGGCCAATTCAGATTTGGAATCTATTGTTTTGAGGGGTTGAAAAGAATTCACAAGATCATATAGCAATTTAATTTCATTGTGTAACTGAGTATCGGAATCAAAGAAAGGATATTTCATGAATAACAAATGATCTCTAGTTTCACCTTCTATTCCCATCAAAATGATAATAATTGTCACCTTTTGTTGTTCTTGATCATTTATCAAAACATGTTCTACTTCTTGATGAAATTCATATAAGCGATAACGCCTATTGCTTTTTTGAATTATACCAGATTTGTTATTTTTCAATACCATCATACCTACCGCAGAAAGTCCACCAGCAGCATCAAGAGTATTATTTTCAAAATCATGTTCAGTGTAAAAAGGAGGGTTAAAACGAGGTAAAGAAATAATCCCTAATTCTATTTTTAATGATAATTCTAGAGCCGTATAATAAATACGTCCATTGATTTTGGTTAATCCAGGTTTAGGAATAAGTTTGTAGAATACATCTGAGGATAAAACAAATAGATCTTCATCTAATTCTGTTTTGTCGAGTTTTTCTTTTATTTTTGGATCTCTAATACCTATTGAATCATATTTCCAATCATTGAAGTTTATTTGTTTTATTGTCCAATTTTCAGGTGGTTTGTTTATCACATATCTTCTATATGGATCAGCAATTTGTTGAGGTTCAGGAGATTCAATTTCATCCTGAGTTACTTCATCTTCAGCAGGAGATATTTTTTCATCTGAACCTGTAGGAGCAATATATTTTGAAACATCATATCGTTTAATGAACACTACTACAACAAGAAATGCTAAAAAAATTACAACCATAAAAATGCCAACAGAAATTCGCTCTTCCGAGGTGTTGGAAAGAGTCAACCAGAGTGTCAGAATACCTTCAATAGCAATTAGAAAAATTGTTAATAATGGATACGGTCCTTTGATGGTCGTAGGATCAAATTTTAGAACCATATTCAATTCATAAAATATGAGAATTTAACAATTTGTAAGAGATTCATTTTCAAGATAATTCATCAGCATAATTAAGTTAAGAGTTAGTTCCTATTGCAGTTTGAAACAGAGCAACGATTGTTCCTGCAATAATTGATGCGATTATTGATGTAATGAAAGGTAACATGGATTTGATAGATGTGGGATTTGAAGTGGATATAGATGAGACTTGATTTAGTTTGAATGTATCTGTCAGATATTTTAAAAGATCAAGTCTGTTTTCGCTTTCTAATTTACTTAGAATTATTCCTGTGTAATTTGATAAATCGACAGACAATAGTAATTTTGTATAAAATTTTTCTATATCATAAATTCCAATTTTTAAATTATGCCACAGATGTTTATTGTAATAATTTAGACCTTTTATCACATATCTAGTATTTTCTATCTCAGTGAGATCTTCAAGATTTTGAAGTATTTTGAAGCATCCTATACTATAACAAAGATTAGAATCTGAGAATCGACCAAGTGGACTTTTGTATAAATAAAACGAATAAACCATCATCCCAGGAGCAATTGGTAAACTGTAGAAAACTAACTGTATCTTGTAAAATCCTTTTAGAGCCTCTTGAGTGGGATTAGATATAGAGTATTCTAAAAGGACACTAAGAATTAGCGCCATAATTACAGAAAAGATAACCACCCATATGAAAAATTCAATGCATCTTTTATGAAATTTATGTAACATTTCATCACGAATCAACATTTTTTCAAACCCAATTTTTTCAAAAAACGGTCTTGCTGAATTTTTATTTTTAGTTTTTGAACGTCTAGATGAATATACAAACGTGAATGGTATAACATAGATAAAAAAAGCAGCAGCTAAAGATAATCCTAAAGTATCAGAGTTACCGATTTCAACATCAATTGTAGTTACAATAAAAAATATCAAAACAAAAAGAATTGGTGGTAAGACATAAGAAAATATGTATGAGATTTTTTTTTCATGTTTTACGATATTTTGATAAGTTAGTTTTTCAGCAGACATTTGTCAAAATCTCATCATTTTAAATTTTTGAAACGATTTCGTTTTTCAACTAAATCATCTATTTTTTGACCAAAGTCTTCGATGTTTAATTCATCGATTGAACTCTCATCAGCAAGAAAAGAATTAAGATCATCTCGTACCTTACGTGGTATTCCTTTTTCAGCAACAGTCATTATTTGACATAAAAGCATATAATTTAGTGCAGTGGAATAACTAGCATCATAGCCATCTTCAATCAATATGGCCCATGTTTTTCTCACATAATCATCAAGTATTGGATTTATTGCAATAGTTTTTTTCACAACTGGCATAGTATTACTAGCATACTATCATACTTAAGGTTTATGCATACTATAGAAATTGGGTTCTGTCCATCCCGCGGTTGATTTTTTTGATGTAAACCTTTGGTTGATCGCTAATGATCGGGACAGTACCAATGGTGTACTATACGGTAATTGTTTTTATACTAGAATCACTATTACTTTGATCAATGACGATTACATGGAGTAGTGATATTACCTATGTAACAGGAGGTAAACACAGTTATCCCAAAGAAGAAGGAGTGTACATTATTTTCTCTCGTTCAAACAAAAAACCACAATATGTAGGTCAGGGAAATATCAGAGATAGAATGTCAGTACATGAAAGCAATGATGAACCAAATTCATGTGTTAAAAGCGTAATGAAAAATCGAGATAATGTCTTAGTACGTTATGCTGTCATCCCTAGCGTTAATGAGAGAAATAATGTTGAATATACAGCAGTGTCTATTGCAGGTCTGGATAATTTATGTAATGAAATAATGCCACCAGAAGGTAAAGTAGACTATACACTCAACATACCATTTCTAAATGATTTGTTTTAATGAACATATCATTTTATTTTTTTTATAAAATTTTCAGTAAAATCTTCATGTCCGATTGTTCCACATTCTGTATGATAATAACCGCCAATTTGAGGTGGAATATTATCCCATTTCCAAAAACCTTTTTTTGCATTTATTTTAAAACCACATTTTTTACATTTGTGAAATGAGCTAACATACCAATCTCGGAATAATTCTGGAATCAAGATCCTTGTAAGTTGTTTTGCCACTATTTAGATCTTTTTTCGTAATATATCGGAACTATTTCCATTTAATCTCATTCCTTAAAGCTTCTGCGAGTTCACTACTGGTGATTTCTCTAGTTACAGATTCTATCTTTGCTTTCTTTCATAGATCAGTATCTATTTTGATTGATGTAGTTATAATTCACCAACACAAGACACTAATTGAAACATCTTTCTTACTTTGATTGATGATTTGAACTAGGTTTTGTTGAGCGTAATTGTTCAAAATACTTGATTTGCTCTTGCAATTCATCATTAGAAATATCAGGTTGTTCTTCAACCCATTCACGTAGACTTTGTGCAGTAGGATCAGCATCACTAATTTCTTGAAGAGTTTTTAGAATATCATTATCCAAAAAATTTCTAATTCTTTTTGTATCAGAGGGTTGTAAAAAAAGTCCAACTGGGCCATTCATACCAAATTTTTGATCAATAGGAGTATACTGTAGTGCGACAGGATACTTTAGAATATGCAAAGACACTACAAATTGAATAACGTTTGTCATTAATTCAAACCATTTTAAAAACGCTTGTTCATTGAATCTATTTGTATTAGATTTTGCCAGTTCTTGATTGGAATGATAATGACCTCTAGAATGTGTAAAATCAGATAATTGTTTGAAAAGAATATCGATGTTTTTGAAAATATTGTGTTTAGAATCAAATATCATGATGTTTTGATTTGTTTTTAACTTTACAAAAACAGTTTTTTTGAAAGGGGTTTTTTCTGAAGCTCTAAACCATTTTTGAATGTCAATATGGCTATTGTCATTTATGTCCCAATATACTGAAAGAAGGCCCAACTCCAATACATTTCTTAATGTAACGATAGCAGATTTGTAAAATCCCAATTTGCAAAGCTGAATTGAATTTTCTAAGTCAGAGTTAGATTCCACTAATGGAAATATGTGACCTGACCAAAAATTTTCCAAAGTCTGAGGTATTAAATCCTCAAGTGCACGAAATATCCACAAAATTTCTTCAATTGTAGATGAAAGATCATTTCTAGATTTCAAAAATGTATTACTTTGTTCAAGAACTTTCAGAATATTTTCATCTGAATTTAGAAGATGGATGTGATTTGAGTTTATGTTTTCAACATCCATATCAATAAGAAAAAACACTAGAAATTAAGATCTTTTATTTTTCTTTGATAAGTTGAAAAATTATTCCTCTTCGCTTTCCTTTAATTTCCTAACAGAATATTGGATAGCGTGAGAATAATTGGCAAACCTAGATGTCTTGATTTGGACCTCAATCCACTCCAAAAGGTCAGAGTCAATCGCAATACTGAGTTTTTGCTTTTTCATAAGGAAAATAATTAGTAAGACCTATTAAGAAGGGGTACGAATAGTTCTTACCTATGGCGAATACTTTAGGCATAAATAACGAATACCTAATCAGCCAAGAAGAGTTTGAAAAATTCTCAGTAACATGCAACTATTGTGACAGCAAAGTGCCAATCACCAAGCTAAAAACTCACATTGTTTTAAACCACTTTGAAAAACACAAATAATTTAAAGATGAATTTGGGATGTCATTAAATTGAAAAAAAGAGTTCGATGTAAAATTTGTGAGATCTATCTATCAAGTGAAGGATTTCTAAAGTATCATTACAAGACACGACATAAAAATGAAAAAGTGTAAGAATGATTTTTTTGTAGAAAAGTAAAAACAACATCATTTTTTTGAATTTATGATCCACTAGAGTTTCTTTGTATATGTCAGTGCTGATTGCTCAAAGTGTAATTTTGTGTAAAATCTATGTGCTTCCTTTCTTTGGTGTCCTGATTCCAGTCGTAATCTAAAGCATTTTTTCTTTTTTGCCATATCAATGCATGAATCCATCAATAATTTTCCAATGCCTGAGCGTCTCTGATCTTTTGCAACAACGAGATCTGGGATGTATAACTCTGGATTTGTCTGATTTAATTTTGAAATAAATATTATACTTACCATACCTACAAGTCTAGAATCAGATTCAGATACTAGGATTTTTTTATCGTTATCTGTAAGATATAGCATGATTTGTTTTTCAAAAAGCATTTTTTGTGACTTGTTTTTTGGTCTTGGTCTTTCAAGATCATAGAGTAGTTCCAAGATTGCCGTGATATCTTTTTTTGTTGCAGGGCGAATTTTGATGTGATTCACTGCCATGTCTTCAACTTATAATTTTTAAATGTAAAACATATAAATTCATTCAATCTAAATGCTTCACTATGGTAAAACCAATTCCAGATGGATATCATTCTGTTACCCCAACTTTAACCATAAGCGGGGCATCTAATGCAATAGAATTTTACAAAAAAGCCTTTGATGCAAAAGAAATTTACAGATTTCAAGGACCAGATGGCAAATCAATAATGCATGCAGAAATCAGAATTGGTGATTCTGCAATAATGCTCTGTGACGAAATGCCAGAAATGGGATGTTTGTCTCCAAAATCAAATGGGGGACCAAGCGGTTCAATATACCTATACGTAAATGATGCAGATTCTGTTTTTAGCAAAGCTATTTCAGCAGGAGCAAAACCAATGATGCCAATTATGGATGGATTTTGGGGTGACCGTGTGGGAGTGCTAACAGATCCATTTGGACACAGATGGGCAGTAGCAACCAGAAAAAAAGACATGACATCAGATGAGATACAAAAAGCTGGTGCTGAATTTATGAAAGGCCAATGCAAGTAGATTTTTCTTTATACTTTCAGTTTAGTTTCAATAACATTTTGATTGATTCCATCCAAGATTAATTAATTCATAAAGTATTCTACTTTCCAAAAACTTGTTCAAGTGTTCGTGGCTTTCCATCTTTGAATACTTCACAGCTGCAATACTTCATTGAAAATGCAGCCATCTGCATAATTATTGGTTTTAATGCTTTACCTTTTTCTGTTACCGAATATTCTATTCGTATTGGTGTTTCATCAAAGACTTTTCTGTTGATCAGCTCACTTTTTTCCATCTCTTTTAGTCTAACAGAAAGCGTCTTTGGATTTATTCCCTCAATTGATTCCAGAAACTGGTTGAACCTGCTTTGTCCAAGCATTGTAATGTTGCGTAGTATGTGGATTGTGAATTTTTTTCCAATAATTTTAAAAGTGTTATCTACTGGACAGCATTTCATCTGCTCTGATATAATTTTTAGTTCTTGGGGCATCAACTTACCAAAACCTCATCTACTTTCTTTAGAGTAACTTTCTAATTAATATACTTACCTTTCTATAGTAACTATAAGAAAGTAACATGGAATGTACAGACGGAACATGCAAAATAGAAAACACAGAAAATTGCGCTTGTGGTTCTAGCAAATCATACGATGATTGCTGTGGATGCGAGACAATGGATCCAATACAACACGCAATGATGGCTTGGCACAAGGCATTTTTTGCAGCACACCATGATGCAATGACTGAGAGAATGAGAAAGAAAATAGAAACAGCATACGGACCAATTATGGACAAGGCAGCAGATGCTGTCTTTGAAGCAATGGGAAAGATGTGGAGCTCTATGCTTACTCAATCTGAGGCAAAAAAAGAAGTCGCATCAAAGTTGCAAAAAATATTTTCTGAAGCAAACAGGAAGTAAAATTCCTTTTTTTCTTTTTTTATTAACTATTCTTTTATTCTCTCCATCAAGAGTAAAAGTATTATTTTTGTATTATCTCAAATTCTCCTTTGGAATGGTATTGGTAATAAAATCATTAACTTCGTGACACGAATGACTTTCACGAGTTCCAGATGGAATCCTTCCATTTTGTATACATTCTAGGTAAAAATCCCACGGAATAATCATAGTTGAATATGGTATGATAAACATTGCAGTAACAACTATTCCAGCAATTACAATTCCAATGTAATAGTATGTTGTATTTTTCATTTTCTTTCTTGCCATTCGCAGGTAATGTTATCAAGATGATGAGTAGAGTTGTCCCATATCATCATCGGTTGATGATCAGTAATTTTGTTTCCATCAAAGCCAATCCAGTTTCTATCATCCATCATTTTTTGATAATCACAACGTTTGAAAATGCTGTCTATTTGTTCATCACTAAATTTTTTAGCTTTTATTTCCTCATCAATATAATAATTTAAGATAAATGTACATGCAATAGCAGTTATTAAAACAACACCAATAATTATCAAAAGTCTAGTTTTCATTTTCTTTTTCTCCAAATTATTACAGATGCAATTCCTATCACAACATAGATGATCCCAGATAAACTAATTGAATAACCAAGAATGCTACAATCCCCACTTGTAATCTCATACCATGGAAATAAGACCTCAATTCCTACACTTTTACTACACCCAAATGCATGAGATGTAGAAAATAATAGTACCAGACTAACAGAGATTATCAAAAGTCTAGTTTTCATTTTCTATCCTCAATTGTAAATTCTTGTTTTACATCCCCGAAACTTCCCCTGTCTTGAAAGTATGATGCCAATACCACATATTTTCCAGCAGTAGTGTTTTGAATTTGCCCATTTGATGTGTTTATCTCAATATGAATTGGAATTACGCGATGATTTTGTAAATTTGACTTGCATATCCCTGCATATTCCTGCAAAAACAGTTGTGGATTTTTTTCATGTACTTTTAAGATAGTTACAGTTCCTCCCCCACAGCCAGAACCATTTCCATAAATCATCACATCAAAGACTATTGATTCATCTTTGTGATATTGATCACGCAGTCCAACTATTTTTATTCCAGGATTTGTGTTATTCCAAGAACGTAGATCCCAAGAACTTACAGGTTCTATTTTTGAATTTACCACAATTATGTAAGGATATCTTTTGGCATAGTCTTCCCAAAATTTTTCTGTGTCTGTCTTTTCTACGGTTATACCACTAATGGAACTTGGCGGATACATGACTACAAGTGCAGATAGTATGAAAATTCCTATAGTAAATGATATAATTAGAATTATAGAACTAGTTTTCATTTTCAATCTGTTTAAAATTATTTAAAATCATATATTTCTGCATCTGTATTAATTGCACATAGTTTCATTGGATCTTCAAGACTAAATGATATCACTGCATTATTTTGTATGACTCCGCTAAAATATCTAAAGGCAACCACATTCTCACGTATTACTCTGGTTTGGTCTCCCTTTTCACTAACAAATGCACCACAAAATGTTGTTTCGTCAGGCTTCATCTCAAAGTTATCATCTCCAACAACAAATTTTTTAGGCATGTTGACTATCTTGCCTCCTTCATTAAGATAATCCTGAAATGTTTGCCCTACATCAACTTCCTCCGATTTATCAAAGTAGGACAATTCTGTGATTGTTTTCTCAGCCAGATCATGTTGTGCATGGCAAAAACATGATCCGTAAGAGGGCTTACATGGGTCAGGATTCTCACTCAAAATAGCGGCTTTTGTAAGAGTGTCTCTATGTAGATCACTTTGCAGCCAGTA
>CXWL01005072.1_pt1 | contig 17954 bp, 19 predicted proteins | sample 590931 | NCBI WGS metagenome assembly CXWL01 (sample SAMEA3498368, study PRJEB10139) | groundwater metagenome | biome: water well; material: biofilm material | place: Germany | collected 2015-04-27 | reverse complement strand
CCCTGCCGACTCGGCTGCACCAACTGTTGCATCGGTCCATTTCCCATTACCCTCCTCGACGTCAAAACCATCCAACAGGGACTGCCCAGCCTCTCGCAGGATCAGCGCCTGCGCATCAAGCAGCGTGCCGTCGAACAGACTGCCGCAATGGAGGCCGCCTTCCCACAACTGACCCATACCGAGCTGCTCGACAATTGGTCAGACCTGGAAATCGACCGACTGGTCACAGAGTTTCATCACTATCCCTGTCCAGCACTCGAACCGGACGGTCGTTGTGGCGTCTATCAATACCGCCCCCTGGTTTGCCGATCCATGGGCATCCCGACAGAAAGTCGCGGTCTAGCCCATGGCGCCTGCGAAGTCCAAACATTCATCCCGATTTTGCGACTCCCCTCCTCATTCCGGGAGGAGGAAAATCGCTTACTACAGGAGGAAACCCTCGCATTGGAGACCCTTCGTCTCGCGACAGAATCAGCAGGGGAAGAAATGCTCCTGCCCTACGGGTTCTTAGCTGGACATAGACAAGACGGTTCGTAAGACTACTGCTAGACAGAGGATAAAACCCTGTGCTAATGTCTCAAACCTTGGTTGCGGGAGCGCCTGTAGCTCAGCTGGATAGAGCATCAGCCTCCGGAGCTGAGGGCCACAGGTTCAAATCCTGTCAGGCGCACCAGCAAACAGGCAAGGGACAGTCGCCGCACATAGATATCCGCCACGTACATACCCGGTGGGCCGTTAGCTCAGTTGGTAGAGCAGCTGACTCTTAATCAGCGGGCCGTAGGTTCAACCCCTACACGGCCCACCAAAATCAACCACTTACCGCTTCAACTCCCCTGGCACCTGAGCCGACTGTGATAAAGTGTGATACCGGCTTCAGCCGGTCCAGCACTTCCACGCCATCCCGTAGGCTCTCTGGATAGTGGTGGGCATAGCGCTGCGTCATCATCGGCGACTTGTGCCCAAGGAGCCGCTGCACTTTGTACAGTTCGACTCCCGCCTGAACCAGCCGCGTGGCGAAGGTATGCCGCAAATCGTGGAAATGAAACTCCTCGATTCGAGCTTTCTTCAACGCCAAGCGAAACGCTCGCCGTAAGTGTCCGCTCTCCAAGGCTGTGTGTGTTTTGCTGGGAAAGACCAAATCCGTACTTAAGGAGCGAAGGGTTCCCCGCTCTTTAATTAAGCTTAAGATGGTCTGATTCAACGGAATGGTTCGGCGTTCTCCGTTTTTCGACTGGAACACCATCACTGTTCGGCGTGTGAGGTCCACGCCACGCCATGAGAGAGACAAAATCTCTCCCATTCGCATTCCTGTTCCCAAGGCAAACTGCACCACATCCCGAAGCCACGGCGCACAGGCCGCAAGTAAGCAGCCCTCTTCGTCAAGCGTCAACCACCGATCCCGCCCGTTGCTCTCTCGCTCCATGGAGACGGAGAGCACAGGATTGCGCTGGCACCATTCCCACTCTCTTAGAGCCAGATTGAAGGCCTTTTTGAGGGTGGCAAGATGGCGGTTCACAGAAGCCGGGGCTAACTCCGCCGCAAAGAGATGATTCTTGTACTCGACAATCAGCCGTGGCGTAATGTCCGCTAACGGCGTACCGTCGCCAAAGAATCCCCGCAAGCGCTTCGCATAGCCAATATAGGATCGCTGGCTTGCCTTCTTTGTGGCATGTTCGCGCAGGAACCTGTCCATGAGTTCGCCAAAGGTCCGGTTCTGTTCTTCCAGCGTGATGCGGTAAGCCCCATCACGCAATTGCCGCCGCGTATCCCCCAGGATCAATTCAGCGGCTCGCTTGTCCGTCTGATTCGTGGACGCCCGAACTTGCTGCCCTTGATACGTGAAATTCATCCACCAGACTTTTCCTCGTCTATACAGCCCCATCCGCTACCTCCTTTCCGATAGGGCTTGATCTCTGTCTGGTTTCCCCGTGGGGGGAATTATAAGCGGCCCGCTTCGCACGGGCAATCACTCGGTCGATGTCAAAGGCACTCGCACGCACACGTGGAGACTCAGCCGCTTTCGGTCGCTCTCGAAAGCCCTCTACCCACTGGTCAATTTCATCCTTCCGAAAGCGCACAAGACCGTGAATCTTGAGGCAGGGGATGCGCCCCTGTGCGGCCCAAGCGTATAGAGTGCATGGTTTGATGCTCAGATACGCTGAGAGCGTCTGAACGTCCCAGTAATCTGAGAGCATCGCGTTAACCTCTTTGAGAGCGATAGGAAATCATCCAAGCGTGCGTCCCCATGACTTTTGATGCTCAAACCAAGGTATTTGAGCAACATGGCACTTGGCTTGAGGATATTGGGTTTTCCTGGCCGGCCAATTCTCTCAAGCCATTTTGGGACCACTCGATTGAGAGCGCGAAAGGCCGTAGCTCTCTTGCACGAGATCTGGTGGCAGATCACATCGATTCTCGCCTGGTAGATGGTCCCTCTTGAATAGGCATCAATGGCAAGCATCACCAAGAGTTTTTCACGGGCTTTAAGTTCCTTGAATCCCGACACATAGTTCAAGATGCTTCGGATCTTCCCTCGGCCTTTCTTTGGCTTCCGTTGTGGCTCAGGCCGCTTCGGAGTCCTTAGGCTTGAGGATGGAGAGGACGGCCTCTCACGACTCTCGATCAAGGCCAGATCGACTCCTTTATCAGCGAAGAACTTTTGAAGTTCTGGTGAATGCCGTATCATCATGAGACCCCCTCGGGCGTGGCTAACGCCTTCTTAGAATGAATTCATTAAAGAAATAGAAAAGAGAACTTTCGCAAAAACATAGAGCCCGGATGAATGCGTCTTTGAGTCAGTACACAAGAACAAGAAAGAGTGCTGGGAACCGGTAGTAGTAAAAAGGGATGGGTAAACATGATTACTCCTCGGGCTCCTTGGTACAGTTCTCAATCACTTCATCGAGACGCGTACGGTCAAAAAGAACACGCCGCCCAAGCTTGACGTAAGGAATCCATCCCCATTGAGCCCAAGACCACAGGGTGCGATGGGAAAGCCCCAGGTATGCCGCAGCTTCCCGTGCCGACAACAAGCGCTTTTCAGATTCCATTTGTCTTCCTCCCTGACCGATCACCGACGCTGTACGCCTTTTGAATTCGTTCCGCCTTTGCCGCATACTACGGATCTCATAAAGGGGGCCAGCCATGCGGTCTAGTGATGAAAATGGGAAAAGGCGCTCAATTTCGTTACTTCGAAAGAAAAAGGCTGTCGCTAGGACCTTGGAGTACCCAAAGAAGGACGTGTTCGACCAAGTATTCTCTGCTTCTCCTCCAATCGGGACTCTTGCTGAAGGGATAGAGCGGGTATTCGTCGATACAAACCCTCGGCGCCTTGAGAAGTGGAGGAAGCGATGCGAGAAAGAGGCTTCTAGCCCTGAACTCGCGTTCTTTGCCGCCCTGCTGTGCGGCTGTCATTTCCGCATTTCTCAGCCAGACGCGCCTTCTGTCCTTGGACAACTCTGGACATGGCTAACCCAGCATCCTCAAAAGATGGATAAAGAGCTGGCGGAGGTGCTGATAGATGCCCTGACTCCCGCGATCAAACAGACCATCGAAAATCGAGGGCAGAAAAAGGGATGGCCGGAAGGGACTTTTGAAAGAGAACGAGGGAGACCACCAAAAGCGAGAGGCGCATTAGTCGCTGCCGTGCTTGCGGAACGCCTACTATCCCAAAACGGAGCGAAGAAAGGGATTGCTCTCGACCTCGCTACAGACTTGGCTGCTATTCTCTCAGGCCGACAGCACGTAGAGCGATTGGAGCTTTACCGTCTCAGAAAACGAATACCACGGGAAACCATTGCTTCACTCAGCGGAGAAATTACCAAGTGGCACGAACAGCTTCAGATCGAGGATGGGCATCGAACAAATGATCGCAAGCCGGAAAGTGAATCACCTGAGCAGCAGGCGGAGTGGAAACGAAGGCACAAGGACTTTACACAGACGCTGTACTCCTACGGATGGGAACAGCTCATGGCTCACGTCCTTCGGAGACTACCAGAGGGCATTTGGCAGCCTTTTTGGCAACTTCACACCTCAAAGACTAGCCAGAAATAATGTGATGGTGAAATTAACTAACGAGCTCACTCGCACCATTCAATCACTGTCCATAAATTGTGTCTGTTCTTACCCGCCTAACCCCTTGAACTCATGAAGTATAAATAGAGCCTGTGCCTGTCCGTAAATCAGATGGTTGAGAGACAGAGTGCCCGTGCCAAGAATCCATAGCCTCGTGTTACTTTACTACTTTGTATAGCAAGCAGCCTTGCGCTTCTCTCCTCGTTGACAAGTGCTTGAAGACAAGGGAGAATCGCGCACAATTTGTATCTTCGCAAGAGCAGGAACACCGATCGCGCCAATGCGGCGATAGGCGGTATCGAGGAAGCGTCTACCGTATCTGCCTGCTAACACGTAAGCGGAAAGGGAGATTAAGCATGGCGCAGGTCGTTTCGTTCATCAACATGAAAGGTGGCGTTGGAAAAACCACGCTTGCCGTAAACGTCGCATACGGACTGGCCTATTCTCATAAGAAAAAAGTCCTGATCGTTGATGCTGATCCGCAATTCAATGCCACCCAATATCTTCTTGAAGACAAGAGGTACTTGAAACACATCAAGGATGAAAAATGTACGTTGCGCGATGTTTTTATTCGACGCGCGGGGCGCGTCGACACCGTATCTGGGAAAGCCCCGAAGCACGATAAGGGCAAAATATCGTTGGCTAAAGCAAGTCTCAACATATTTGATGGTGGCGCAGGACGCGGGAAACTCGATCTTATCCCATCCACGCTTCAGCTCATGGAGATTGAAACCTCTAAGCGCGGCACGGAAAACAACCTGCGACGATTTCTTGCTGATCAAGCCAAGGGCTATGACTACGTAATAATTGATTGTCCTCCTACCATTTCAATCTTCACGCAGGCAGCCATCCTCGCGAGCGATAGGTATTTAGTCCCCATTAAGCCGGATCCTCTATCGGTTATCGGTCTTCCGCTTCTTGAAAGATGGCTAGAAGAATTTACCGAGGATAATGGGAAAGACCTCAAATCTGTGGGCCTAGTATTTACATTAGTACGCGGACCTCTTCCACGTCGCATGAAAGAAGTTATGGAAGAGCTAAGATCAAATAGGAACGACCAAGTGTTTAAGACAAGTCTTAGCCAAGCGGCTTGCGTCGCAAAATCTGTTGAGGTTCATAAGCCGATCTTCCTGTCTGACAAATCTCATAAGACAGCAGGGCAAGTATTAGCGATTACGCAAGAATTTTTAGACCGGACGACTGGAGCTTGAATTCGATGGAAGATAAAAGACACAGACCGATGCTTTTGTTCATCAAGAAGATGATGGATGTTGCTGCTGGTTATAGTAAAGACGACCTGATTCAGTTTCGCAGCATCGCATCGCACGACTATCGCGCATTAGTTCCGTTAATCGAAGAATACCTCCGTTTGGCCGAAAGATCAGACACAGATGTCGTTTCCAAACATAATCTGATCTTGCCGTCCAAGTCTGATACGAAACAACCAGGTCGAATGCATCTATTTGATTTACTCCGCGAAAAGCGGTTGTTCCCATCGAACAATGACCTCGCCGCCTTTGCGCAAAAGATTCTTACGAATGTTCCGTCAGGGCGATTCGGCAAGATTTCTCGGCCCGAGATTGCCGCTAAAATAATTGAACATTTAGAAACGTTGCCCGAAGAAACCAGGGAGCGACTGGAAGCGTCAATGCGGGATGCGTTGAGACATGGATCTAAGAAGCAAACAGACACGGGTAGCTTTTTGTCAAAATGGGAGAAAATCATTAAAGGGATAGACCTTTAAAATGTCCATTGCGGCAATCCCATCAGTTACCCGAGATTTGAATGGTGTACTTGCATTTTTGCAACGTCGGAAACTTGTCTCGGCAAACCCTGACAAAGACCTTTTGGTTGGCGTAAAAAAGCTTCACCGAGCTACTTATAGCCTCATCCTTTGGAGATTTCGGTTGCGACATACTCCACCTCACGGGCGTCCCTTTATTGAGGAAATTGCATCCGATGCCTTACAGATACTTCCTCATGCGCTGGCTGGCTATGTGAAAACGACCAACCTACTTACCAGGGGGATTATCGAAAACACTCTACGCTACCTATACTTTTGCGATCACCCCATTGAGTTTCAGAAGATGAATAGTCCGAAAAAATGGTATCTGGAGCCGAAGGAGCTTTTCGAGTATGCGTTAAGTCACCCGAGTTTGGTGTCTGTTGAAACTAAATTTCACGCCATCAGCAACCTCAGGTCTCTGTATAGCGATCTATCTGGAGCAATACATGGAGGGCGCGTAACAGACCTAGAAATGCGTGTCGCGCTGAACAAGATTGTGTTCGAACAGAAAGCATTGGATCAGCATGTTGTCTTTGTGGAGAGATGTGCAGAAGCGGTGAACTTTGTCTTATCCACTTTCCACGTTGATAAATTTCGTGCATTTCAAGCGGAAGATCGCAGAATCATTCTGAGGTCAATACCTGCCTTGGGAAGACAGGTATTGAGCAACTTGTGATCAACGAGGGGAGCGAAGATCATCAGTGAAGCGCAACCACCGTTCCCCTTTGCGCAACGTAGCTCCGGCAGGCTGTCAGCAAGCTCAAGCCTTAAGCCACTCCACCTACTCGCTTCTTCACATGCTATTCTAACCCTGCTGCGCCAATGCTCAGACCTGATATGGAGGGGAAACCTGGAGGACTCGTATCAGAATAAATGCGGTCGTAAAACGGTCGTATAGCAGAGCTACTTTCTGCTCATCCCCTCTCACTCAATCTCACTCATTATCAGGTCGCAAAATATTGAAATCTTGACGCTTGGCCTGTGAATAGCGCTTCCGTATTGAGAGCTCCGAATTGCCCCCAAATCAAATCCCGCCTTCGGCACCAATCGGCATAATACCTGTCGTACAAAATAATTTTTGTGCCTCTCATAGGGGAGGCTGCGAGATTTGAAAACCCCGAAGACCCAGAGACTATAGTTCCTGACCTTACCTCATCGTTTCGTTCTCAATCACTTACAGCAGAGTCAGAGGCAGATGAAACACCTATCAAAACCGATGGGACACGATAGTTCTGCCACAGTTTAGCCACAACTAGTCATGTTTGTTTTACTAGAGAAAACGCTTTAATCTGTGTACTGATAACATCTCTTCCGGAAATATGTAATGTTTTTAAGGCATGGTCATGAGCCGTCAAGCTAGATGCTAATAAATACTCAAATTTGAGGTGATAGGTGACTGAAAACTATAGCAATACAGAGATTCATCGAGAGCATGTGGTGGTGACAGTTCATGGTATTAGAACCTACGGATCATGGCAAAAGCGTCTCAAGGAAATTCTTGTTAGAGCAGACCCTGGGCTCGAATCATTGGCATATGTATATGGTTACTTTTCAATGCTTGCCTTCATTCTTCCACCCTTTCGTTGGATTGTTACCGCAAGGTTTAGACGTGCCTTGCTTGAACTTGTTGAAAAACATCCGCAAGCCCGAATTGACATTGTAGCCCATAGTTTCGGTACGCATCTTGTCGGTTGGGGACTTCGGGGTATCCCACAGGAGAAGCGCCCTTGTCTACATACCGTAATTTTGGCTGGGAGTGTACTCAAGAGAGATTTTCCGTGGAGCGAGTTAATTGCTGCTGGGACCATAAAGAGAGTCATTAACGAATGTGGGATTGAAGACAGTATTCTTTTGCTGAACCAGCTATGCGTTCTTTTTACGGGAATGGCAGGTAGAACAGGATTCATCGGTATGACGGGGGAGATGTTCAAGAACCGCTTCTTTCGAGGTGGGCACAGCCATTACTTCGTAACCAAGAGTGAAGAAGAAATTGATTTCATGGAGAAGTATTGGCTCCCTGCATTAGTTGCCAGCAATCCGGTCCCTGATATTGATGAGAGGCATGCGCCAGGAGTCTTGAAAGGGCTGATTGACACCATTGCTCAGAATGCTGAGCCAATTAAACTCACGATCTACGCGGCAATCCTCCTACTGCCAGGGTTTTTGTTTTTTATGCTCTATCAGGACGCCGAGCTTCAACGTATGGAAGCCAAGAAACAGCGAGATGTGGCCGTAGAACAAACTCAGCATGCGCAAAAAGCGAGCCTTAACCTTATAGAGACCGTCGAATGGCTATTCAATGAAACTCTACCCGTACGATTCGATCTTGACTCGTCTAGCGTTAAGGGTTTTGGTAAGAGAGAACAGTTGATCGTGAGAGAATTAACAACTCGCCTAAAAAATGCCAATGTGAGTGAGAAGATCCTAATTAGGGGGCATACCGGTGATAGTACAGATAGCAATTATGGACTTATTCTGGCGGATGAATTGGCCAGATCAATGAGGGTTAAGCTTGTAGAGGCTGACTTACCATCAGGATTTGAAGTCAGTATTACTTCATGCGGAAAGGCATTTCCTCTGTACACGAAAGCGGTAAAAGTCCCAACGGAGAGATGGGAACTAGACAATAGATTCACCCACCGAGTGGTTCTGAAGATTGTGCCTGCTCCTTCACTGGCAAGTTCCCGCGACGGCGTTATTGGAAGTGGCTGTCACCGGGAACTGTTTATAACGGATCAAAATGAATAGATTGAAAGTACTGGTGATATGGGGATGCAATAATGAGGGGACATGCTTAGAATTGCAGATTCGCAGACTCAGCGTGAAAAACTCGAACTTACCGCGGCCCGCTGACTTTAGGCGTTTCGGTTTGAAAAGCAGCGGGCCTTTGAGGCTGAGTTATCACAGTCCTACCAATCTCAACCCGAGAGCACATCACAATGACGGAAGCCAGAACGGACGATCATTCAAGCACTTGCAGGGCATTGCCCAGGAGAACATCACACTGTAACACCCCGCAAGTAAACCGCCAACAGCCCTAGCGATAGTCTTGGGCTGTGATAAAATAGGGCTAACTACGTATACATTGAGCAGCCGAATAAAAAGTCGGCCTTGCTGTGATAATTTGTGATAGAGGGGGTCAAAATCACAGACTCTATCGACTCCATAGAATCTATCGAGAAGTTGCAAACACCTGATTTCACGAAAGAACGGGGAAACCGTTGACCGATCAAACCCTTGTAAAAATGGCCCCGAAAGGCCTCTTAATCAGCGGGCCGTAGGTTCAACCCCTACACGGCCCACCAAAATCTCCTCTCCACGCACTCTCTACTCCTCCCTGTCATTCCTCACGGACCGCCGGTCATCATAGACAGAAGTGCATCTCCTATTCATCCCGGCATGGCATCGCCCTTCCAGCCTCAACAAGGGCCGGCACGTGAGGTGTCGCAGCGAACTATTGCCTACGTCTCTTCAGGGGAAACTAGAATCGATACTGAAGACTGAGTGACGTATTGGTGTTGAAGAAATCGCGCGTGGCGGCATTCGAGGATCGCTGACTCCGCTGAAATCCCAGAGTCATCGCTGTGGCCTGATTCACTTCATAGGTCAGCTCCGCAGACCCCTGATGCGTCGTATCGATCACCCCTCGATTCGAGTCTCCGACAATCTCGCTGGTGAAGACTTTCCGTCTATACGCATAGCCGAGGGTTACGGATAGGAACCTGCTCACCTGAGCCGTGGCCCCCACCGACGCAAAATGTTGGCGATAGGAGACATCGTCTTTGAATTGAACCTCCTGCCGTCCATCGGCCAACCCTCGTTCGTAGAGGTAGGCCGTCGCCAGCGTGAGCCAAGAGTTCATCCTCCACTCCAGTTGTGACCCCGACGTCCAGAACGTGGTATCCCGCTCAGCAAACACGTCATTGAATTGGCGAAGCCCGTAGCGGCCGACTAACGTGGCCGTGAGATGCTCACTCAAACGGCGCTCCAGTTGTAGTCGCCAGATGTGGGACGTCACCCGCTCTTCTTCATCCAAACGTTGCCCCGTGCGTCGTTCGTAGTTCGGGCCCAGGAAGAGATTCGGGACATAGCGATAACGCAGCAGGAGAGACGTCTCGGAATCGAGCGCCTGCTTCACTTGAATCCGGTAATTTCCATGATTAAAGATGGGATTGTCGGTGAAGATGAAACCATGCGCTTTGAACGAGACTTCGGTCGGACCGAGATTCGTGGGGTTCGAGGTATGGCGAAGGTCGACGGAAGGCTCCCAGACGATGTCGCTGGGCTTCTTCACCGGCACAATGGCCGGCTGGCTGGGATCTTCACTCAAACTCAGCCGCCGAGACGACGAGAGCTCGAACACGTTGTCGGTGTAGAGGACCTTGGCCTCCGCTAGGGCAGACCAGTCGGCCGCTGCATCACGAGGCGCAAAAAGATGCGCAGTACATAGGAGCAAGGAAAGACCGCCCAGGATCAGGCTGCACGAACGCAGGCCATGCTTCTGAGACGGCCAAAAGACCGAAGGTAGAGCAATTTCTGCCACGCGTCTTCTTCAGTGAGGACTAGAGAAATACATGAGGGCAAGTCCATGACGAGGCTACCGAAATGGACAACATCTAGGCCGCGCGCTTCGAGACATCCATCATCACTCTGGTCAGCGCTCCGCTCGCGTCTGTGAAGGCACCACCCAGTGCCAACGCTTTCTCGGCGCCAGCGACATCGCCAGCCTTTCTCATGGTGATGACAGAGGCAGCCTTACTGTGGAACTCCGTGTGAAGGCGATGAATCTGTTGATAGTCGCCAACAACCAACGCCTGCTTCCCATCTCCTTCGAGCCATTTGCCGAAATCGCAGACATTGTTCTTCTGCACGGTGGCGGCATCGAGCTCTAACTTCCCATCCATGAACTCACGAAACTTCGTTTTCCACTTGCCGTGCGCCCCAATCGCCGCCGTAATCGCCTCTTTGAGCGTCATCGTATTCCCTTCGTTCAGCATAGACCGATGTCGTGACGCTAGCCATATCGGTTACTCACGAAGAGAACTTGAGGTGCGATCAGCTGTACTGAAGTGAGGCAAGAGTCTTACTTAACGCCAGCGAAGGATCGCACGTAGAGCAGCACGTGCCAGGCTTCTTCTTCGGTGAGGACCAGCGGAATAAACGAGGCCATATCGGTCCCAGGGCTGCCATTTTTGAGGATCCAAATCAGTTCGCCATCCGTTCTGGCCGCTTGCCACACTTTGTCGGTGAAATTGCGCGGCAGCTTTCCGACAAGGCCTGGAATGTCCCCGAATCCCTTCCCATCTTTGCCGTGACAGGTGACGCAGAAGGCCTTGCCATGAAATATTGCCTTCCCCTTTTCAATATTCTCAGGCGTGACCTCGAAAGGGTTTGTCCAGGTCCTGGCTTCCTCGATCTTGTCGATCGGCACTCGAGGCTTGAGGACCGCTTCATCTGCTCCGAAGGCCGGGATGTCCCACGAGCCGACTGCCACCGCTACACATACCGCGCCCAGAAGGTATCGATGCATCGCCCTTCCTCTCGTCTTGCCACCAATCATGGACATTGCGACAGCAATAGGGACCAGCCTCGCCCATAGAGAACGAGGCTGGCCCCACTATCGATCCTACTTATCGGAATGTCCAGGGAACTTGTGCCCGAGGGATTGCGGGAAGGTCACAGTACCATCTGGAAACTCCTGTCCATGCTGCCACAAGTGATAAATCACCCCGTCTGTCCCTGCCGCAATTTCTGCCACCTTGGCAGCCTGATCAGCCGGCATATCGAGGATCTGGACGCGGCCCGTGGCGATTTCGACTTTATGGTCATGGAAATGGCGGTGCCACTGGATCGCGGGCAGCTTTCGCGTAAGATCCTTCGCGACGAAATATTCGATGGCCACTAATTTGGCTTTAGGATCCGTGGAATCGAACAGCAAACATTGGAGAATCTGATCTGAAACCCCTTTACAGTAGTGATGGAACGGCCCACCAGGGGTCCCGTCGGCCATCATGTGCGGAGCTTGCACGTGGATATCGAATCCTTCGACCGGAGATTTCGGCTCCCCGCTGACAGCCTTCTGCGGAGCCACTCCGGCACATCCGATCGCCGCAATCGCGACCATGGCAAGCAGACCTTTTCTCATCACAATAGACCTCCTGAGGTTGGGGTTGGTTGACCGAACTGAATTGACCTGGCTGTCTAAACCCTGACATAGGGCTTCAGGATACTGAGAGTCCGGCCCACACGAAAGGATTCATGTATCAATATTTTTAGCGATTATTTTCTTCCGTTAAGAATCAGCTGAGACCAAACCATTACTTCTCAACTACTTAGGCAGTTTCGGCATCTCAAACTTTATCGGATCCCCAGTTAACGACTTGAGAAATGCCACCACATCGGATTGTTCATCCGGCGTAAGTCCCAAGGGCTTCACCAGGGGACTCAGATTCGAATTTGGGCCACCGCCGCTATTGAGGAACGCGACGACCTCATCAAGCGTCTTGAAGGCTCCGTCATGCATGTAGGGCGCGGTCTCGATAATGCTCCGCAGCGTCGGCGTCTTGAAGGCGCCTTTGTCTTTTTCCGCTTTGGTCACATAGTAGCGCCCCAGATCCTCTTTCAGCGGGCCGACTTGAGGGACGCCGAGATTATGGAATTGGTTATCGGTGAAGTTCGATCCGTTGTGACAGAGGATGCAGCGCGCCTTGCCTTTGAACAAGGCCAGACCTCGCACGGCGGATTCATCCATGGCTTTCACGTCGCCGGCTACATACTTATCGAAGGCGGAATTCGTGGAAATGACGGTCCGTTCATAGGCAGCAATGGCCTCGGCAATTCCTTGCAGATTCACCTCGGTCCCGAAAACGGCCCGGAACTGCTGCTGGTAGCCTTTGACCTTGCTCAGCTTGCGCACAACATTCTCGTGCGTTTCCCCCATCTCGATCGGGTTCTGGATCGGCCCGATGGCCTGCTCTTCCAGCGAGCGGGCGCGGCCATCCCAGAACTGCACATGATTAAATGCCGTATTGTAAACTGTGGGCGACTGCCGTCCGCCTACACCGCCGTCGATCCCGATGGAGGTTTGGCGAGGATCGGCAAATCCGGTCCCAGGGTTGTGACAGAAGGCACAGGAGATGGCCCCATTCTTCGACAGACGGCCATCGAAGTACAGTTGCTTGCCGAGTTCGACTTTCGCTTTGTAGTTCAGATTTGATGAGGGCGCCGGAATCGACGTCGGGAGTGGGCCGATATCAGGGACCGTCGCCCCATCGACCGTCACCGTTCCGTGCGGCGCAGAGCCGGAAGGCGACGCCTGCGCTGACCGCAGATCGTCGAACAGACATACCGCTGTTGCAGAGACCACCAGCCCAACCAGGCTGACCGCCAACGCTCGATTTTTCGTCATACTCATTCCTCCACAGTTCAGATCCATCACGATCTCACCAACTCTGCTGCGTCAGAACATACCATGGGCCGATTCGTTTAGGAGGCTCAACCGAGGAGAAAACTCGGTTGAGCCAGGACAGACCTTGAGAGTCTGCATATAGCGCTGTGCAAAACTTAGCTGAGGATGCTCAAAAAGTCCGTCCAGCAAGGCCGCAGCGAGCGAAGGCCCGAGGCGTACCCATTAGGGTACGTTGAGGGTCTGAACGACGCGAGAACGCCGCTGGCGGACTTTTTCAGCATCCTCACTATCGACCCACGGTCGATCTCATCAAGCTGTCCGCCTGAGGAGGCGAGAACCCCTGATATCCTCTGTGGCGTTCGGCGAGTTCCAATACGGAGAACGGCTGACCGTCCACCAGTTCAGGCGCCGTGAAGATTTGCCGGAGCTGACCACCGCGGGCTCCGACGATCTGACCGGTAAAGACCACTCCTTTGGCTTTCAACCGTTCCATCGCCAACTCGATATCTTCCACACGCACCGCCACATGATGGAACACCTGATCGCCAAACGTATTAACCCAACCGGGGATGATGCTGGTGCGGCCCTGCTCGTCGGAATAGGCTTGATCCACGAAGAGCGCGGGATATCCGACCTTCCGATAGACCTTCGCGTACCAATCTTCATACTCGATCGTTTCGCTGTACCCATAACCCAGCCTCGTGAATTCCTCTGCACGCCGGTCGATATCCAGCGTCCGCAGCGTGAGATGGTCTGCGACCGAATAGAAACCGACCCCCGCTTCATCCAGCGAGGCGCGTAGTACGTTGGCGGCCCGATTACCTGAGACGTACGTCGCGATCATCCTCTCGATGAGCCCATCCAACTCTGCCGCGTGATCCATGTTGGCGACTCCTTTCCCTGATATCCCGTCATTCTCCGAAGGTGATGCCCTGGGCCAATGGCAATTCGCCGCTCCAGTTGATCGTGTTTGTCTGCCGCCGCATGTAGAATTTCCAGGCATCCGAACCGGCCTCGCGTCCTCCGCCGGTGGTTTTCTCTCCGCCGAACGCGCCGCCGATTTCAGCGCCGGAGGTTCCCAGGTTGATATTGGCAATCCCGCAATCGCTGCCGACTGCAGACAGAAACTGCTCGCTCTGTCTGAGATGGTTGGTGAACAGGGCCGACGAGAGGCCTTGCGGCACATCGTTCTGCATCGCAATCGCTTCATCGAGCGTCTTATAGGTCATGAGGTAGAGAATCGGGGCAAAGGTTTCCCGCTGCACGGTCGGCCAACGGTTTTGCGCCAACACGATCGTCGGCTCGACAAAATTTCCTGGTCCGGGAAGCACATGCCCGCCACAGAGAATCTCTCCCCCTTCTTTCTTGATCTCCTCGATGGCCTCTCGATATGTGTGCACGGCGGCCTGATCGATCAAGGGCCCCATCAGCACACCAGCCTTGAGCGGGTCGCCGATCTGCACCTGTTTGTAGGCCGATACCAGACGGGAGACCAATTCACCTGACCTCGATTCCTGCACAAAGAGCCGTCGTGTGGTGGTGCAGCGCTGACCTGCTGTGCCGACTGCGCCGAACAGGATAGCCCGAATCGCCAGGTCCAGATCGGCAGTTTCATCGACGATGACGGCGTTGTTTCCGCTCAGTTCCAACAATGTCCGTCCGAGTCGAGCTCCCACCGCTTGCGCGATCTGCCGACCGACCGGAACCGACCCGGTGAAGGAGATTAAGGGCAGCCTGCCATCCCGCACCATCGTCTCGGCCAGATCGATACGATCCGTGATGACAAGCGAAAATATTCCTGACAGCCCCTGCTGCTCCATGACCCGATTGCAGATCCGCTGAACGGCAATCGCGCAGAGCGGCGCTTTCGGAGAGGGCTTCCAGACCACGGTATCCCCGGCGATGGCCGCAATGAAGGCATTCCAGGCCCAGACAGCCATGGGAAAATTGAAGGCCGTCAGGACGCCGATCGGCCCGAGCGGATGCCACTGTTCATACATGCGATGGCTGGGCCGTTCAGAATGCATGGTCTGGCCATAGAGCATCCGCGATTGGCCGACCGCGAAGTCAGCCATGTCGATCATCTCCTGCACCTCACCGTCACCCTCGGCCTTGATCTTGCCGACTTCCAGCGACACGAGGCTGCCCAGCGCATCTTTCTTGTCCCGGAGAGCTTGGCCGATCAACCGGATTATTTCGCCACGCTTCGGCGCCGGCACCAGGCGCCATTGTGCGAATGCCCGCTGCGCCTCCCCTACCACCCGCTCATAGTCGGCTTCCGTGGCCGGAACCACTCTGGCGATGACGTCTCCTGTTGCAGGATTCCTAGAATCGAACCGGCTCTCGATGGACAGGGACGACCACCACCCGACTCCCGTGCTGGCCCCTGGATTCAGGTCACTGAGCCCCAGTTCTGTCATGATCTCCAATGGCTGCTTCATCGGTATGAGGCTCCAAACCGGTTCTCGATGAAATCGTGCAGCAGGAATGATTCCTGAGTCACGAACCCCTTATACCGCTCAGGAGTTTGGAGCACGAGGTCCGCGACGGCACAGAGGCTCGAAGCGGTCGTCACTTGAATAGCGGACCAGAGCTTCCCTTTAATACATTGGGGATAGATTTTCTTCACATAGTTCTCCTCAAACAACGCGCCCTCCCTCCTCCCCGTCACGGAGGCATAGATCAGCACGACATCTTGCAATGTCTGCGGGATCGCTTGTTCGAGGATACGCTTGAGCGTGTCCCGATCCTCGTTCAGCTTGAGATCGTTCATCAAGAGGTGAATTTTCTCGCAATGGCCCGGATACCGGAGCGTCTTGTAGTTCATGGTCCGGACCTTTCCCGCATAGGTATCCGCCAACGTACCCAGTCCTCCGGATGTGTTGAAGGCTTCATAGAGAAGTCCATCCACCTCGATCGTCTCATAGCCTTCAAGGGGCTGAAGGGGTACCTTTTCTCCCCCCTCGATTCCATAACAGATGTTGCCGTACTCATTGATGAGCCCATCCGTCGACCAGGTCAGCGAATACTTGAGCGCATTACTGGGATGCACCGGCAAGGCGCCCACCCGCATTTTGACCGTATCCACCCGATCGAAATGGGTGATCAGGTCCTGCGTCACAATGCTAATGAAACCGGGAGCCAGACCGCATTGCGGCACAAAAGCCTGCGGTGAGTCGGTGCTCAGGACCTTGACTTGATTGGTGACCTCGACGTCCTCCGTCAGGTCGAAATAGTGCAGCCGATGTTCCCTGGCCAATCCGGCGACAATCGGATTGCAGAAATAGGGAAGGCTCGACAGGACCGCATCGAATCGATGCGCCGTCAGATAGGCGCTGATGGTGTCAGGATGCCGGACATCGAGAAGCAGGGGCGTAACTCGCGAGAGACCGAGTTCACGAACAAACCGCCTAGAGGCATCAAGGCTGATATCCCCAAGCGTGACCTCATAATCACCGTTCTCCGATAAGAGACAAGCGACTAGAGATCCAATCTTTCCCGCACCGAGGATCAGCACGCGATGCATGGGAGGCCTCACATGTTATGAGTATACTCCTGACTGAGAGCCCAATGAACATCTCGTGAGCGGTTCCTTTGGCGGCAGGGTTGCTCCTACTCGATATCCTCCCTCGACGAGGAACGGTCAGTATCCAGAGAGCGAGAGACCATGGCCCACGGAGACAGTCTGTCCTTACCGACAGAAACAGACCGGTGACGGCACGAGTCTAGGCCAGAAACAATGGTCTAATTCGTTGATTTTACTGATGGTACGAGCTGTGAACGGGGAAAGGAGTTTGTGATAGGCTGATACACAACCAGGAGCGGCGATTATGTTGCGCATGCCTTCACGAGTCGTGCTCCCCTTCGGCTACCGGATATCCGTGCGGCAACTGTCCGATACGGAGATGGACCGCCGAGACCCCGATGCCGACGGTATCTGGGACGATGCAACTAAAACCATTTTTCTTCGTAAGCGCTTGCCGGTGACCAGGCGGCGCTACATTCTGGCTCATGAATTAGGCCATGCCTGGCTCGACTGGCAGCACCGGTATTTGGACACCGGCAAAGCCAAGAACTAGCGGGATGCTGAAAAAGTCCGCCCGCTTCGTTCTCGGCTCATCGAAATCCTCAACGTACCCCTGAGGGTACGCCTCCGGTTTCGACTCGCCTCCGGCCTTGCGGAACGAACTTTTTGAGCATCCCGCAAAATGTTCTCATCTTGCCCCATATGTGCAGGGCCAAAGAAACTCTGAAATCAACAAACAGTTGTTCCGCTAGCTAACCTTCGCCCCGGCAAGTTTGAGCACGACAGCCCATTCCGCTTCCGTCACAGGCTGGACTGAGAGGCGAGAGCCCTTTCGCAGCAACACCATGTCCTTCAGCTTGGGCTCCTGCCTCAATCGGTCGAGCGACAGACTCGTCTGCAATGTCTGACGATACCGGATATCCACCATATCCCACCGAGGGGCAGAGGGATCGCTGGCCGGGTCATAGTGGTGGTGCGTCTTCTCGAACTGCGTCTTGTCGGGGTAGGCCGTCCGCACGACCTCTGCAATCCCCACCACAGCCGGTGGCTCGGCATTACTATGGTAAAACAGCACCTGGTCGCCGACCGCCATCGCGCGCATAAAGTTACGTGCCTGATAATTCCGCACCCCATCCCAACTGGTAATCTGCTTGGGAGAC
>CXWL01029359.1_pt3 | contig 17955 bp, 20 predicted proteins | sample 590931 | NCBI WGS metagenome assembly CXWL01 (sample SAMEA3498368, study PRJEB10139) | groundwater metagenome | biome: water well; material: biofilm material | place: Germany | collected 2015-04-27 | reverse complement strand
GAGTCCGGCCAGGCTGGTGCAGTTCGTCACGGCATCACCCGCGCCCTGATCGACTACGACGCATCGTTGAAGCCGGATCTGGCACGCGCCGGTTTCGTTACTCGCGATGCACGTGAAGTCGAGCGTAAAAAAGTTGGTCTGCGCAAGGCACGTCGCGCAAAGCAATTCTCGAAGCGTTAATTCGTTTCCCCGCGACGCCTTCGGGCGTGGCGACAAGAAGCCGCCAGCTGCAAAGCCTGGCGGTTTTTTTTCGTGCCAAATTCGCACCTGGGTCAGACCTAGGTCTGACCCAGGTCTGACCCCGGTGCTGGGTTTCCTGCGCGGCGCACGGTTTTTTGTGGGCTGTTAAAATTGCAGCTTGTTTTAGGCAACATCTTATTATTTATATTCGAGGGAATGAACATGATCAAAGTTGGCATCGTCGGCGGTACCGGATATACGGGCGTGGAGTTGCTGCGATTGTTGGCCGCCCACCCGGACGCGCAGCTGACCGCCATCACCTCGCGCAAGGAGGACGGCCTGCCGGTGGCCGATATGTTCCCGTCGCTGCGCGGCCACGTCGACCTGGCGTTCTCGGCGCCCGACAAGGTCGACCTGGCCAAGTGCGACGTGGTGTTCTTCGCGACCCCGCACGGCGTCGCGATGGCCCAGGCGCCCGCGCTGCTGGCCGCCGGCGTGAAGGTCATCGACCTGGCCGCCGACTTCCGCCTGAAGGACCAGGCCGCCTTCGAACAGTGGTACAAGATCCCGCATACCGCGCCCGAACTGCTGGAGCAGGCGGTGTACGGCTTGCCGGAACTGAACCGCGAAGCGATCAAGTCGGCCAGCCTGATCGCTAATCCGGGCTGCTACCCGACCACCATGCAACTGGGCTTCTATCCGCTGCTGAAAGCCGGCCTGGTCGATGCCGGCAGCCTGATCGCCGACGCCAAGTCGGGCGTGTCCGGCGCCGGCCGCAAGGCCGAGATCGGCACCCTGTTCTCGGAGTCGAGCGATAATTTCAAGGCCTATGGCGTGTCCGGCCACCGCCATACGCCGGAAACTTCGGCCCAGCTACAACGCTACACCGACCAGAAAGTCGGGCTGGTGTTCACCCCGCACCTGGTGCCGATGATCCGCGGCATGCACGCGACCCTGTACGCGCGCCTGACCAAGGACATCGACAACGCGGCGCTGCAATCGCTGTTCGAGCAGCAGTACAAGGATGATGCCTTCGTCGACGTGATGCCGTTCGGCGCGCATCCGGAAACCCGCTCGACGCGCGGCTCGAACATGCTGCGCCTGGCGCTGCATCGCCCGCAAGGCACCGACATGGTGGTGATCCTGGTGGTGCAGGACAACCTGGTCAAGGGCGCTTCCGGCCAGGCGGTCCAGTGCATGAACCTGATGTTCGGCCTGCCGGAAACCACCGGCCTGCANNGCACGATGGCAACTTGGGTCGCGGGCGCCCGGATTCAATCCCGGCAACGATCCAGATCAAAGCGTTGGAAGTTGATAGCGGTAAATTGATCGATGTCTGATCGAATCTGCAATCCATCATCTCCCATCCCGTCTTGTTCGGTATGTCATTGCGAGGGCGCCCACCATGTTCGGTCGTAACGCGAAAAGCGAAATTGATAGCCTCATCGGCATCTCGGCCCGTATCGAGGGCGACCTCTGCTTTACCGGGGGGCTGCGGATCGACGGCGAAGTGCGCGGCAACGTGATCGCCGCCGACGGGCCCGACCATGTGCTGATCGTGTCCGAGTACGCCCGCATCGAGGGCGAGGTGCGCTGCGCCAACCTGGTGGTCAACGGCTACATCGAAGGCGCGGTATTTGCGTCGGAAGTGCTTGAATTGCAGCCGAAAGGCCGCATCATAGGCAATGTCCATTACAAACTGCTGGAAATACACGGCGGCGCGACTGTCACCGGCACCCTGACCCACGAGCAGAACGGCGAACCGGTGTTCCACCTGGCCGTGGCGGAAGCGAGCGAAGCGTGACTTGCCTCAACAGTCTATAATGGCCCTAATTGTACCCAAGTAGGAGTCACCCCATGAATGCCGTAGCCGAAATGCAAGACGTTATGCCGTCGCCGATCATCTTTACCGACAGCGCAGCGCAGAAAGTCGCTCAGCTGATTGAGGAAGAGGGCAATCCGGACCTGAAACTGCGCGTGTTCGTGCAGGGCGGCGGCTGCTCGGGTTTTCAGTATGGTTTCACCTTCGATGAAATCGTCAACGAAGACGACACCACGATGGTCAAGAACGGCGTGCAGCTGCTGATCGATTCGATGAGCTACCAGTACCTGGTCGGCGCGGAAATCGATTACAAGGACGACCTCGAAGGCGCGCAGTTCGTCATCAAGAACCCGACCGCCACCTCGACCTGCGGCTGCGGGTCGTCGTTCTCGGCATAAAACCGGCGCCGCCCCNNCGGGCGCCCTTTGCTCCGGTGACAGCGGGCAGGTTGCCCGCTTTGCGTTGGTGGAAGCGGTATCCCAGCCAGGCGAATGCCAGCGCCTCCACCCGGTTCGGGGCCACGCCCAGCACCGCCGTCGTTTGCACCGTCGTATTGCCTCCCAGCGCCGCTTGCAGTGCGCCCATCAGCGCGCCGTTGTAGGCGCCGCCGCCGCACACATACACCGCTTCCACCTGCGTCGCTTCGGACCCGATCGCGCGCGCAATGCTCACGGCCGTCAGCGCCGTCAAGGTGGCCTGCACGTCGGCCGCCGCCAGCGCGGGGCCGCGCGCCAGCGCGGCGTCCAGCCATTCCATGTGGAACAGGTCGCGTCCGGTGCTCTTCGGCCCGGTCAGGGTGAAGTACGGCTCCTCGAACAAGCGCGCCAGCAGGCCCTGGTCGACCGTGCCGGTCGCGGCCCAGGCGCCGTCGGCGTCGTAGTCCTTGCCCTGGTGGCGCGCGATCCAGCCGTCCATCAGCACATTGCCCGGGCCGGTGTCGAATCCGGTCACCGCGCCGTCCGCATGCAGCACGCTGATATTGCCGATCCCGCCGATGTTGACCACCACCCGGGTCTGGCCGGGCTGGCCGAACTGCGCGTGGTGGTAGGCCGGCACCAGCGGCGCGCCCTGGCCGCCGGCGGCCACGTCGCGGCTGCGGAAATCGGCGATCACGTCGATGCCGGTCAGTTCGGCCAGCAGCGAGGCGTTGATGGTCTGGCGCGTGAAGCCGAGCTCGGGGCGGTGGCGCACGGTCTGGCCGTGCGCCGCGATCGCCTGCACCGGGCCGGCCGCCGCGGGCGTCAACTGCGCCGCGCAGGCCGCGTAGCTGGCAGCGATCCGGTTGGCGGCGATCGCTTCGCGTTCGATTTCATTGTGGCCGTTGGCCTGCAGCGCCATCAGGTCGGCGCGCAATTGCGCGTCGAACGGGACGAAGGCGGCGCCCAGCATGCGGATCGCGCCGTCGTCGGCGAAGTCGGCCAGCACGCCGTCCACCCCGTCCAGGCTGGTGCCGGACATCAGCCCGATGTAAAGCGAAGAATTGTTTGTCATGGTCTGCTCAAAAAAAATGGGCGGGAAAGCGATTCGCCTTCCCGCCCACGATTACTTCATGGACTAGCGTGCCGCCAGCGCCGTTCCGCCCGGACGCAGCAGCGCGAAACGGTGCGTCATGTCGGCCGCCGAGTTCTTGAAGCGCGCCAGTTCTGCCGGCGTCAGCGGCGCTTGCGCGATCATGTTGATTCCCATCGGATCGCGCGCCTGGTTGTTGACGCGGAACTCGTAGTGCAGGTGGGCGCCGGTCGACCAGCCGGTCGAGCCGACATAGCCGATGATGTCGCCCTGGCTGATCTTGGTGCCCTTGCGCATGCCCTTGGCAAACCGGCTCATGTGCGCGTAGGCGGTGGTGTAGTTGGCCCAGTGCTTGATCACGACCATGTTGCCATAGCCGCCGGAGACGCCGGCGAAGTCGATCTCGCCATCGCCCGAGGCGCGGATTGGCGTGCCCTGCGCGGCCGCGAAGTCGACNNGAAATACGGGAAAATTCGAGCGGCGACTTGAGGAAGGCTTTTTTCAGCGCCTTGCCGTCGAACGTGTAGTAGCCGCCGCCAGCCTTGCTGTGCGGGTCCTGGAACCAGACCGACTGGTAGGTCACGCCGCGGTTGACGAACTCGCCGGCCAGGATGCGGCCGGTGCGCACCATCTCGCCGTCCTGCCAGAACGTTTCGTAGACCACGTTGAAGCGGTCGCCGCGTTTCAGGTCGGAGCGGAAGTCAATGCTGGTCGAGAACATCTGAATGATCTGGGCGACGATCGTGTCCGGCAGCTTGCCGCCGTCGGTGCTCGAATCGGTCGCCGAATACAGCGAATTGGTAATTTCGCGCGCACGCATCTCGACGCGCCGCTCGAGCTGGGGCGCGGATTCTTGTGCAAAGAACTTGTTGTCCTTGCGGGTGATCGAAATATTCTTGACCGGGTTGTCCTTGGCGTCGACCACGGTCGCGCGCAGCCATTGCAGCTGGCCGTCGTCGCCCGTCTTGGCCTGCACGCGCTTGCCGGTTTTCAGCTGCATGACACCCTTGGCGACCTTGTCGCTCTTGATGAAGCTGACCGCTTCCTGGTCGTCGACGCCGAGCCGATAGAGCAGGGAGGCGAGCGAATCGCCTGGGCGGACTTTTTCTTCGTGGATGAATTGCTGGGGTTCTTGCTGGAGCGCGGCGATCTGGTCCGCCAGGTTCGGCAGTTCGAGGTCTTGCGCGATGGATTTGACTGGGAGCTCGGACGCATCCGGGGCCAACGGCGCTACGCCGGCGGCGCCGAATGCGCAGACTGCAAGAAAGATAGCGCCAGCGCTGATAATGCGCGCCTTTCGCGTCGTTCCTAGCAGGCCGGTCCAGCTTTTGCCTGTGATTTTGTGTGTAGGGTTCATGCAATCAGTTAAAATTTGCCGCTTGAACATCCAATGGATGACTACTTTTTCTTGTTATTGTTATGTTTAGTTTTCATGGGGCAACGTTAATCGGATCGGGCATTATATCAAACTCCTGGGACCGCCTCACATTTTCGACTTTTCGCTGATAAGTATCTATGACCACATCCGCCCCCTCCAAGAACGCCGCCGCTGCGCCGGCCTCACTTCCGCTGCCGCTCACGGACGCCGTGCGGGAAGCGCTCGCGATCACCAAACGCGGTGTCGACGAGTTGTTGATCGAAACCGAATTCGCCCAAAAACTGGCGCGCTCCGAACAGAGCGGCAAGCCGCTGCGCATCAAGCTCGGCCTTGACCCCACCGCGCCGGACCTGCACCTGGGCCACACGGTGGTGCTGAACAAGATGCGCCAGCTGCAAAACCTCGGCCATCAAGTGATCTTCCTGATCGGCGACTTCACGTCGATGATCGGCGACCCTTCGGGCCGCAACATCACGCGTCCGCCGCTGACGCGGGAACAGATCGAACTGAACGCAATGACTTATTTTAAGCAGGCATCGCTGGTGCTCGACGCTTCGCGCACGGAAATTCGCTACAACTCCGAATGGTCCGATCCGCTGGGCGCGCGCGGCATGATCGAGCTGTCGTCGCGTTACACCGTGGCGCGCATGATGGAGCGCGACGATTTCACCAAGCGCTACAAGAGTGGGACACCCATCAGCGTGCATGAGTTCCTCTATCCTTTGATGCAAGGCTACGATTCGGTCGCTTTGAAGGCCGACCTTGAGCTAGGTGGAACAGACCAGAAATTCAATTTACTGGTCGGCAGGGAGCTGCAGAAGGATTATGGCCAGGAACAGCAGTGCATCCTGACCATGCCCTTGCTCGAAGGACTCGATGGGATCGACAAGATGTCCAAGTCGAAGAACAACTACATCGGCATCACCGAGCCGGCCAACACCATGTTCGGCAAGCTGATGAGTATTTCCGACGTGATGATGTGGCGTTACTTCGAGCTGCTGTCGTTCCGTTCGATCGCCGAGCTGGCCGAATTGAAGGCCGCGGTCGAAGGCGGCCAGAACCCGCGCGACGCCAAGGTGGCGCTGGCCAAGGAGATCGTCACCCGCTTCCATTCGGTCCAGGCGGCCGAGGATTCGCTGGCCGACTTCGTCAACCGTTCGAAGGGCGGCATCCCGGACGAGGTGCCGGAAGTGGCGCTGGGCGGCGCCCCGCTGGGCATTCCGCAACTGCTGAAACAGGCCGGCCTGTGCGCCTCGACCTCGGAAGCGATGCGCATGGTCGACCAGGGCGGGGTGCGGATCGACGGCGCGGTGGTCAGCGACAAGGCCCTGAAGGTCGGCGCCGGCACCTTCGTGCTGCAAGTGGGCAAGCGCAAGTTTGCCCGCGTGACGCTGGCCGCATGATCGCCTTGCTGCAGCGGGTCAGCCACGCCAGCGTGGCGGTCGAAGGCGCGCTGGTGGGCGCCATCGAGGCCGGCCTGCTGGTATTCGTGTGCGCCGAAAAGGGCGACAGCGAGCGGGAAGCCGATGCGCTGCTGGCCAAGCTGCTGGCCTACCGCGTGTTCGGCGACGACGCCGGCAAGATGAACCGCAGCGTGGCCGATACCCGCGGCGGCGTGCTGCTGGTGCCGCAATTCACGCTGGCGGCCGACACCAACTCCGGCACCCGGCCGTCGTTTTCGCCGGCCGCCAGCCCGCAGGACGGCCGGCGCCTGTTCGACCATCTGGTGCGCCGGGCGCGCGCCAGCCATGCCACGGTAGCCACGGGCCAGTTCGGGGCCGACATGAAAGTGTCGCTCACCAACGATGGGCCGGTCACTTTCTGGCTGCAAATCGCCCCCGCGGCGCGCCCTGGCTGAAACCTCGCGCGCCCGCTGCGGTCATACATCAAGTGGCAGGAGACTGCGATGAGACTGTGGAGTGATTCGTTTGCCGAAGGCGGGGTGATACCGCCCGCATGCGCGTTCGCGCTGATCGATCCGGATCGCCATGTGCGTTTTTCGGCCAACCGCAATCCCCACCTGGCCTGGGACGAAGTGCCGTTCGGCACTCAGTCGCTGGCGCTGTTCTGCCGCGACGTCGACGCGCCGTCGATCGGCGCCGACGTCAACCAGGAGGGCAAGGTGGTGCCCGAAGACCTACCGCGCGTCGAGTTTTACCACTGGACCCTGGTCGACATCCCGGTCGCCATCAAGTCGCTCGCGGAAGGCGCCTTTTCGGAACTGGTGACCGCGCACGGGAAACCCGGCCCGCTGGTGCCGTTCACCATCGAGAACGGCACCGAGCACCAGCTGCGCCAGGGCGTCAACGATTACACCGGCTGGTTCGCCAACGACCCCGGCATGGCCGGCGAGTATTACGGCTACGACGGGCCGTGTCCGCCCTGGAACGACCTGCGGCCCCATGCCTACCTGTTCTGCCTGTATGCGCTCGACGTGGCGCGTTTCGCGCTCGAGGGGCGCTTCACCGGCGCCGAGGCGCGCCTGGCGATCCGCGGCCACATCCTCGACGAGGCGCAGGTGTTCGGGGTGTACTCGCTCAACCCCGAGGTGGCCGAAGCGCTCGCCGGGTAAGCGCGGCCGGGCGGACCGGCTGGTATCATGGCGCCCATGCCGAACACCAACATTGTCCTGATCCGCCATGGCGAAACCGCCTGGAATGTCGAACGCCGCCTGCAAGGCCACATCGATATCGCCCTCAACCCGGAAGGGGCGCGCCAGGCCGGCGCGCTGGCCGCCGCGCTGGCCGGCGAACGGTTGGACGCGATCGTCGCCAGCGACCTGCAACGCGCGCGGCAAACGGCCGAAGCGCTGGCCGCGGCGCGCGGCATGCCGGTGCGGATCGACCCGGCCCTGCGCGAACGCTGTTTCGGCGGCTTCGAAGGCTTGCTGTACGCCGACATCGAACAGCGCTTTCCGGCCGAGTTCGCAGCCTGGCAGGCGCGCGAGATCGACGCCCCGATGCCTCAAGGCGAGCGCATTGCCGAGACTTTCCGCCAGTTCTATCAACGTGCGGTGGGCGCAATCCTGGGCTGGGCCGCGTCCCACCCGGGCCAGACGATCGCGCTGGTCGCGCACGGCGGCGTGCTCGAATGCGCCTACCGCGCCGCACTCGGATTGCCGCTCGAAACGCCACGTACTTTCCCGGTGCTGAACGCCAGCATCAACCGGTTTAGTGTCGACAATGGCAAGCTGCGCCTGGACAGCTGGGGAGAGGTCGCGCACCTGGCGCCGCGCGCGCTCGATGAATTATCGTAAAAATAGTGCATATAATTTGAGCAGCAGATCGGTTAAGATAGTGGGTTCCGTCATCATTTCCAATTCTCCAGTGCAAATCGGCCCTTACCTGCTGCGCAATAACGTTTTCGTTGCTCCCATGGCGGGCGTGACGGACCGACCGTTCCGCCAACTGTGCAAGCAGCTGGGCGCCGGCTACGCGGTGTCCGAAATGGCGGCCTCGAATCCGCGCCTGTGGGCGACCGAAAAAAGCGCGCGCCGCACCGACCATGCCGGCGAAATGGAGCCGAAAGCGGTGCAGATCGCCGGCGCCGACCCGCGGGACCTGGCCGATTGCGCCAAATTCAACGTCCAGCGCGGCGCCCAGATCATCGACATCAACATGGGCTGTCCGGTCAAGAAGGTGTGCAACAGCTGGTGCGGCTCGGCCTTGCTGCAGAATGAGGACCTGGTCGCGAAGATCCTCGATGCGGTGGTCGGCGCGGTCGACGTGCCGGTCACGCTGAAGTTTCGCACCGGCTGGAATCGCGAGAACAAGAATGCGCTGCGGATCGCCCGGATTGCCGAACAGGCCGGGATCCAGATGCTGACCCTGCACGGGCGTACCCGCGCCGACGGCTACTCGGGCGAAGCCGAATACGACACCATCGCCGCGGTCAAGGCGGCAGCCTCGATCCCGGTGGTGGCCAACGGCGACATCGGCACCCCCGAAAAAGCGCGCGAGGTGCTGGCGCTGACCGGTGCCGACGCGGTGATGATCGGCCGCGCGGCCCAGGGCCGGCCGTGGATCTGCCGCGAGATCGACCATTTCCTGCGCACCGGCGCCCATCTTCCGGCGCCGCTGGTCGAGGAAGTGCGCGCGCTGATGCATGAACACCTGGAGGCGCACTACGCGTTCTACGGCGAATTGCTCGGCGTGCGCACCGCGCGCAAACACATCGGTTGGTATGTACGCGAACTGCAGGGCGGCGAAACTTTCCGCCGGGAAATGAACCTGCTGGAATCGACCTCGGCGCAGCTGGCCGCGGTCGACCATTTCTTTGAAACGCAACACAGATTCGGCGAGCGGTTACAATACCGGCCCGCCAGCGTGCTCGACGAGGCCATGGCGGCGTAAAAAAAAGGCAAGTTTAAAACAAGAAATTATGGGACGAACGCTGCCTCAAGCGCGGTGGCGAGAACTCTAATCAGCCGGATGAAGTAGAAAAAAATGAGCAAAGAAAGCATCCAGGAAGTCGTCCAGAAAAGTCTTGAAGAGTATTTCAACGACCTGGGCGAGCAGCAAGCATCGAACATCTACGACATGGTCGTACTCACCGTCGAGAAGCCGATTCTCGAAGTGGTGATGACGCGCGCGGAGGGCAACCAGTCGCACGCGGCGCAGATGCTGGGCATCAACCGCAACACCTTGCGCAAGAAGCTGCAAGAGCACGGACTGCTGTAAGCCGCCGGCGCCCAGGAGTGGAGGCGCAGTCCTGCGCGCCACTGCCGCGCCGGTCCGGGAGCCCAGCTCCGCACCAAGAATCCTCATCAACCGGGCCACTCCCATGATCACACAAGCTCTGATTTCCGTTTCCGACAAGACCGGCGTGCTCGACTTCGCGCGCGCGCTTTCCGCCATGGGCGTCAACATCCTGTCCACCGGCGGCACCGCCAAGCTGCTGGCCGACAACGGGGTGCCGGTGACCGAAGTGGCCGACTACACCGGCTTTCCGGAAATGCTCGACGGCCGCGTCAAGACCTTGCACCCGAAGGTCCACGGCGGCATCCTGGCGCGGCGCGATTTTCCCGAGCACGTCGCCAAGCTGACCGAACACGGCATTCCGGCGATCGACATGGTGGTGGTCAACCTGTATCCGTTCCAGCAAGCCGTCGCCAAGGACAGCTGCACCCTGGAGGACGCGATCGAGAACATCGACATCGGCGGCCCGACCATGCTGCGTTCGGCCGCGAAGAACCACAAGGACGTGGTGGTGGTGTGCGATCCGGCCGACTACGGCATGGTGCTCGCTGAAATGAAGGGTACGTCGGCGGCGGCCGGCGCGGTCAGCTACGACACCAAGTTCATGCTGGCAAAAAAGGTGTTCGCCCATACCGCGCAATACGACGGCGCGATCACCAACTACCTGACCAGCCTGGGCGAAGACAAGGCGCACGCGACCCGCGCGGCCTATCCGCAAGTGCTGAACATGACGTTCGACAAGGTGCAGGACATGCGCTACGGCGAGAATCCGCACCAGTCGGCCGCGTTCTACCGCGACCTGGCGCCGGCCGCCGGCGCGCTGGCCAACTACACGCAACTGCAGGGCAAGGAACTGTCGTACAACAACATCGCCGACGCCGACGCGGCCTGGGAATGCGTCAAGTCGCTGGGCGGGCTCGGCCAGCCGGCCGGCTGCGTGATCGTCAAGCACGCCAACCCGTGCGGCGTGGCGATCGGCGCCGATGCGCTGGACGCCTACAGCCGCGCGCTGCAGACCGACCCGACCTCGGCCTTCGGCGGCATCATCGCGTTCAACGTCGAAGTGGACGGCAAGACCGCCGAGGCGATCGCCAAGCTGTTCGTCGAAGTGCTGATCGCGCCGTCGTTTTCCGCCGAAGCGAAGCAGCTGATGGCGGCCAGGCAGAACGTGCGCATCCTGGAAATTCCGCTCGGCGGCGCGAATAATCCGTTCGACGTCAAGCGGGTCGGCGGCGGCCTGCTGGTGCAGTCGCCGGACACCGGAAATGTCGGCCTGGGCGAGCTGCGCGTGGTCAGCAAGCAGCAGCCCACCCAGCAGCAACTGCAGGACATGCTGTTCGCCTGGCGCGTCGCCAAGTTCGTCAAGTCGAACGCGATCGTGTTCTGCGCCAACGGCATGACGCTGGGCGTGGGCGCCGGCCAGATGAGCCGGATCGACTCGGCCCGGATCGCCTCGATCAAGGCGCACAACGCCGGCCTGTCGCTGGCCGGTTCGGCGGTGGCGTCGGATGCGTTCTTCCCGTTCCGCGACGGCCTCGACGTGGTGGTGGACGCCGGCGCGACCTGCGTGATCCAGCCCGGCGGCTCGATGCGCGACCAGGAAGTGATCGACGCGGCCGACGAGCGCGGCGTCGTCATGCTGTACACCGGCATGCGCCATTTCCGCCACTGATCCGCAAGTCGCTCCATCGCATTCGAAGCGAGGAATGTCGTTTTGCGAGACCTCACCCGTCGCGGCGGCAAGAAAGCCTGTGTTTTTACACAGTATTTCTCCACGAACGTTGCTGGCCGGTATAACATTCGACCATGATTATTCTTGGCATTGACCCCGGGCTGCGCACCACCGGCTTCGGGGTCATCGAAAAACAGGGCAACAAGCTGCGCTACATCGCTTCCGGCACCATCAGGACCGGCAGCGAGGGGGCGCTGCCGCCGCGCCTGAAGGTGATCTTCGCCGGCATCGCCGAGATCATCCGCACCTACAATCCCGATTGCGCGGCGATCGAAAAAGTGTTCGTCAACGTCAACCCGCAGTCGACCCTGCTGCTCGGGCAGGCGCGCGGCGCGGCGATCACCGCGCTGGTCGGCGGCGACCTCGAAGTGGCCGAGTACACCGCGCTGCAGGTCAAGCAGGCCGTCACCGGCACCGGCAAGGCGGCCAAGGAACAGGTGCAGGACATGGTGGCGCGCCTGCTGGTGCTGCCCGGCCTGCCCGGCAGCGACGCCGCCGATGCGCTGGGAGTTGCCATTTGCCATGCCAACAGCCATGATGCGCTGGCATTGATCGGCGCCCTGGCGCCCGCACTGGGCGGCCTGCGCATGAAGCGCGGGCGGCTCGTCTAACCCATTCACAAGGTCATCGATGATCGGTCGCATTTCCGGAATCCTGCTTGAAAAAAATCCGCCGCAACTGCTGGTCGACTGCAACGGCGTCGGCTACGAAGTCGACGTGCCGATGAGCACTTACTACAANNCGGCGTGGGCGCGCGCACCGCGCTGTCGATCCTGTCGGGCATGACGATCGCCGACCTGGCCCAGGCCGTGACGCTGCAGGAAGCCGGCCGGCTGGTCAAGGTGCCCGGCATCGGCAAGAAGACCGCCGAACGGCTGCTGCTCGAACTGAAGGGCAAGCTGGGCGCCGACCTCGGCGCGCCGGGCGGCGCGGTCCACAACGATGCGCAATCGGATATCCTCAACGCGCTGCTGGCGCTGGGGTATTCTGACAAGGAAGCGCTGGCCGCGATCAAGCGCATGCCGGCCGGCAGCAACGTGTCGGACGGCATCAAGTTCGCGCTCAAGGCGCTGTCCAAAGGGTGACGCAGGCAATTGGAGCGGCCTTGCCGCGCCCCTGCGTAACGGGCCTGCCTTGCAAGGCAGGCTTCCGTCACCCGAGCCAAAATTGTTCTTTTGCGAGAGTTAATCGATGAGCATCCAGACCGACGATTTCAGCGAGCAGCGCATCATCGCCGCCACGCCGGCATCACCGAACGAAGAGGCGATCGAGCGCGCGCTGCGGCCCAAGCAGCTCGACGAATACGTCGGCCAGGAAAAGATCCGCGGCCAGCTCGAGATCTTCATCGCGGCCGCGCGCAAGCGGCGCGAAGCGCTCGACCATACTTTGCTGTTCGGTCCGCCGGGCCTGGGCAAGACCACCCTGGCGCACATCATTGCGCGCGAAATGGGCGTCAACCTGCGCCAGACTTCCGGCCCGGTGCTCGAGCGTCCCGGCGACCTGGCCGCGATCCTGACCAACCTGGAAGCGAACGACGTGCTGTTCATCGACGAGATCCACCGCCTGTCGCCGGTGGTCGAAGAGATCCTGTACCCGGCGCTGGAAGACTACCAGATCGACATCATGATCGGCGAAGGGCCGGCGGCGCGCTCGGTCAAGCTCGACCTGCAGCCGTTCACGCTGGTCGGCGCGACGACCCGCGCCGGCATGCTGACCAATCCGCTGCGCGACCGCTTCGGCATCGTGGCGCGCCTCGAGTTCTACAACGCCCAGGAACTGACCCGCATCGTCACGCGCAGCGCCGCATTGCTGGGCGCGCCGATCGGCGACGACGGCGCGCGCGAGATCGCGCTGCGCGCGCGCGGCACCCCGCGCATCGCCAACCGCCTGCTGCGCCGGGTGCGCGACTACGCCGAAGTGAAGGGCAACGGCGAGATCACCAGGGCGATGGCGGACGCCGCGCTGGTGATGCTCGACGTGGATTCGGTCGGATTCGATGTGATGGACCGCAAGCTGCTCGAAGCGGTCCTGTTCAAGTTCGGCGGCGGGCCGGTCGGGATCGGCAACCTGGCGGCGGCGATCGGCGAAGAGAGCGACACCATCGAGGATGTGCTCGAGCCATTCCTGATTCAACAGGGATATTTGCAGCGCACGCCGCGCGGGCGCATCGCGACGCCGCTGGCGTACAGCCACTTCGGGGTCGCGGTGCCGCGCACCAGCCCGAGCGGCGATCTATGGGACCAGGCCGGCGGCCCTATACGTTGACGATGGTGGCAGGATCGCGCGGGCGCATCGGCCGGTAGCTGCGGCCCCGTTTGCCGGGGTAGACGAAGCTGACGAACAGGAACATGGCGAAGCAGAGCAGGGGGGCGATCACCCACAATCCTTCCGGCACCTCATCGAGCGTCAGCACGCCGACGCTGCCGACGATCGGAAATGCCAGCAGCAGGGCGGCGAAGATGCGGGTGCGGCGCGATTGCTTCATGTGGGCTCCCGCCACCGCCACGACGAAAAAGCCGGAAGCGAGCAGCGCGACCAGCGCGCACGCCGCGATGACCATTTTGGGGTCGCTGGGGCGCTGCGGCGCCTCGGGCAGCAGCAGGAATGGGGCGCCCGCCAGGATCAGGGCGCCGATTACGAACGATATGCATCGAAGAAGTATCATGGCGGCTTCAAGGTTTCACCCTTGCTCCAAATAACGATTAGTTGCAAATGTCCTAAAACTATTAACCAACGATAACACAGCTTGAATTTTTTCAGAAACGCAACTTCACCATTGCGCAAAATGGCAACACATTTTGTCAATGTCGAAATTGCAAACTTGGCAGGGCAATAGCATGATGCAGATTTGGGTGGATGGGGACGCGTGCCCGATCGTGTGCAAGGAAATCCTGTACCGTGTGGCCGAGCGCCTGCGGCTGAATGTGACATTGGTCGCAAACCAGCTGCTGAAGGTTCCGGGGTCGCGGTTCATCCGTGCGCTGCAGGTGCCGGCCGGTTTCGACGTGGCCGACCTCGAGATCGTGCGCCTGCTCGCGCCCGGCGACCTGGTGGTGACGGCCGACATTGCGCTGGCCAGCCTGGTACTGGAAAAAGGGGGCTTCGCGCTCGATCCGCGCGGGGAGTTTTACACCAACGACAATATCGCCCAGCAGCTCACGATGCGCGCCTTCATGGAAGAACTGCGCAGCGGCGGGGTGGAAACGGGCGGGCCGGCGCCGTTCGGCCAGGCCGACCGCCAGAATTTCGCCAACCAGCTCGACCGCCACCTGGCGCGCTACGCCAGGGCCGGTGCCTAGCGCGGCCCAGGCTCGCCCTCGCGGATTACTGCTCGCGCACCCAGACCTGCGAACGGCCCAGCATCGGCATGCCGATGTAGCCGCGCACATTGAGCTTCTTGCCGCCCTCGACCAGCGTGGCCTTGCTCTTGTACACCTTGCCGTTGTCCGGATCGAGGATCTGGCCGCCGCTGTATTCGTCGCCCGATTTTTTCAGCCCCGACATGAACACCATGCCGATGATCGGCTGGTCCTTGTTGACGCCTTCGCACTGCACGCACTTCGGATTCTGGTCCTGTTCGGCGGGGCGGAACAGCTTCTCGATGCGGCCCTCGAGCTCGCCCTTGTTTGCGCTGATCCGGATCAGCGCCTTCGGCTTGCCGCTGACGTCATCGAGGTTCTTCCACAGGCCGACCGGCGACGAATCGTCGGCGTGGGCGCAGGGCTGGGCCAGCGTGGCGGCGAGGGTGGCGCAAAGGATCAAGGCACGTTTCATCGGCTCTCCGGTCGGTTATCAGGCAGCAGGCAATTTGGCAAACTGCTCGCGCAGCTTGGCGATGGTAGCCGAAAAGTTGACCAAACGTTCATTTTCCTGCGCCACCACGGCAGCCGGCGCGCGCGCCACGAAGCTCTCGTTGCCCAGCTTGCCGTTGACCTTGGCGATCTCGCCCTCGATGCGGGCGATCTCCTTGGCCAGGCGCTCGCGTTCGGCGGCGACGTCGATCTCGACCTTGAGCATCAGCTTGGTGGTGCCGACGATCGACACCGCGGCCGGCGACTCCGGCAGCGCATCGACGATCTGCACTTCCGACAGCTTGCCGAGCGCCTGCACGTATTGCGCGAAGCTGTGCAGCTGCTGCTTGCCGGCGGCGTCGGCCGCCTCGACGATCAGCGGCACCCGTACCGACGGCGAAATTTGCATCTCGCCGCGCAGGTTGCGGGTCGCGTCGGTCAGCGCCTTGAGCTGCGTCATCCACTGTTCGGCGGACTCGTCGATGAGGGCCGGGTTGGCTACCGGATACGGCTGGCGCATCACCGAGTCGCCGGCAGGGTCGAGCGTCTTGCCGGCCAGCGGCGCGACGGTCTGCCACAGCGCTTCGGTGACGAACGGGATGATCGGATGGGCCATGCGCAGGATCACTTCGAGCACCCGCAGCAAGGTCGCGCGGGTGGCGCGCTGCTGGCCTTCGGTGCCGTGCTGGACCTGGACCTTGGCCACTTCCAGGTACCAGTCGCAGTACTCGTCCCACACGAACTTGTAGATGCTTGCCGCGATATTGTCGAAGCGATAGTCTTCGAAGCCCTTGGCCACGTCCTGTTCGGTGCGCTGCAGCAGCGAGACGATCCAGCGGTCGGCCTGCGACAGGTCGGCTTCGCTCGGGGCGCAATCCTTGCCTTCGGTATTCATCAGCACGAAGCGGGTCGCGTTCCACATCTTGTTGCAGAAATTGCGATAGCCTTCGGCGCGGCCCAGGTCGAAGTTGATGTTGCGGCCCAGCGAGGCGTAGCTGGCCATGGTGAAGCGCACCGCGTCGGTGCCGTAGGCGGCAATCCCTTCCGGGAACTCCTTGCGCGTGGCTTTTTCGATCTTGGCGGCGTCCTTCGGGTTCATCAGCCCGGTGGTGCGCTTGGCCACCAGCGACTCGAGGTCGATGCCGTCGATCAGGTCGATCGGGTCGAGCGTGTTGCCCTTCGACTTGGACATCTTCTGGCCGGACGAATCGCGCACCAGGCCGTGCACGTACACGGTCTCGAACGGCACCTGGCCGGTGAAGTGGGTGGTCATCATCACCATCCGGGCGACCCAGAAGAAGATGATGTCGAAGCCGGTCACCAGCACCGACGACGGCAGGAACATCTTCATGTCCGNNTCGAGCACGTCGTCGTCGCGGCGCAGCGCGCCGCTGACGCCGGCGGCAAGCGCCTTGGCCTGGGCTTCTTCTTCGTTGCGCGCGACGATGATGTTGCCGGCGTCGTCATACCAGGCCGGGATGCGGTGGCCCCACCACAGCTGGCGCGACACGCACCAGTCCTGGATGTTGCCGAGCCACTGGTTGTAGGTGGTGCTCCAGTTTTCCGGCACGAACCTGATCTCGCCTTGCGCCACTTTTTCCAGCGCGACTTCGGCGATCGACTTGCCGGGGAAATGGGTGCCTTCCGGCGCCGGCTTGCTCATTGCGACGAACCACTGGTCGGTCAGCATCGGCTCGATCGCCACGCCGGTGCGGTCGCCGCGCGGCACTTGCAGCTTGTGCGGCTTGACTTCCTGCAGCAGGCCGAGCGCGTCGAGGTCGGCCACGATCTGCTTGCGCGCGGCGAAGCGGTCCAGGCCGCGGTAGGCTTCCGGCGCCTCGTCGCTGATCTTGGCGTCGAGCGTGAGCACGCAGATCATCGGCAGCTTGTTGCGCTGGCCGACCGCGTAGTCGTTGAAATCGTGGGCTGGCGTGATCTTCACGCAGCCGGTGCCGAATTCCTTGTCGGCGTAGTCGTCGGCGATGAGCGGGATTTCGCGCCCGGTCAGCGGCAGCTTGAGCATCTTGCCGACCAGTGCGGTGTAGCGTTCATCGGTCGGGTCGACCGCCACGGCGACGTCGCCGAGCAGGGTTTCGGGGCGGGTGGTGGCGACCGTGACGTGGCCGCTGCCGTCGGCCAGCGGGTACCGGATGTACCACATGAAGCCGTCTTCCTCTTCCTGCACCACCTCCAGGTCGGAGACCGCGGTGCCCAGCACCGGATCCCAGTTGACCAGACGCTTGCCGCGGTAGATCAGGCCCTGTTCGAACAGGCGGACGAACACTTCGGTGACCACTTTCGAGCGCGGCTCGTCCATCGTGAAATACTCGCGCGCCCAGTCGGGCGAGGTGCCCATGCGGCGCATCTGGCCGGTGATGGTGCTGCCCGATTTCTCCTTCCACTCCCAGACCTTCTCGATGAACTTTTCGCGACCGAGGTCGTGGCGCGAGATTTTCTGCGCGTCGAGCTGGCGTTCCACCACGATCTGGGTGGCGATGCCGGCGTGGTCGGTGCCCGGAACCCAGGCGGTGTTATAGCCGCGCATGCGGTAATAGCGGGTCAGGCCATCCATGATGGTCTGGTTGAATGCGTGCCCCATGTGCAGGGTGCCGGTCACGTTCGGTGGCGGCAGCTGAATGCTGAACGATGGCTTGTCGGCGTCGGTGGTGGCGGCGAAGTAGCCGCGCTGCTCCCACTCGTTGCGCCAGAACTGTTCAATATCGGCTGGCTCGAAAGACTTGGCTAATTCCATGATGTGGGCGTGTGTGTTTTGCGAAAACAAACATTATAGATGACCGCGACGATGGCTGCGCCGCCTGCCGCCCCTCTTTTTCACCTGGGGTCGC
>CXWL01005285.1_pt1 | contig 17961 bp, 13 predicted proteins | sample 590931 | NCBI WGS metagenome assembly CXWL01 (sample SAMEA3498368, study PRJEB10139) | groundwater metagenome | biome: water well; material: biofilm material | place: Germany | collected 2015-04-27 | reverse complement strand
CCAGAACACAAAACCAATCGCATCTACACCAGCCTTAACGGCTGACATAGCATCTTCACAGCGAGTAATCCCGCATACTTTTACACGTACCGACATAATATTACTGATTATATAGTATCTCAGGCACTAAAGGGATTACAGAGAAATCCGGTAATGCCCATTGATTGGGATAAGACACTTTTGTCAGATATAAACCCGCTGGTGAAAATGTTGGCGCTGCTAGCATGCGGTTGCCGCCTTGTAATAAGTCTTGCATCCATTCTGGTGGATATTTGCCTTTACCGATGTATACCAGATTACCGATAATATTTCTAACCATATGTTGCAAAAATGCATTCGCACGCAAATCAAAAACGATTAAATTACCGTAGCGTTGTATTTGTAAGTGTGTAATGGTTCGTATGGGAGACTTTGCTTGACATTCAGCTGCCCGGAAAGAAGAAAAATCATGTTCACCCAGCAGCAGGTTTCCTGCAATTTGCATTTTTTCCAATGCCAACGCTTGATGAAACCACCCTACCTTTCCTACCTGCAATCCTGGGCGCGTAGGTTGGTTCAGAAGCAAATAAAGGTAACGCCGCTCGAGTGCACTGTATCTTGCGTGAAAATCTGGTAAAACCTCAATTGCCCAACGAATTGCGATGTCATTCGGTAACTTTGCATTCACTCCGCGTATCCACGCATTAATAGGACGCTTCGATTCAGTATCGAAGTGCACAACCTGATAGAGTGCATGCACACCTGCATCAGTACGACCTGCTGTAGTAACACGGATTTTTTCTTGTGCAATCAATGATAAAGCAAGCTCAAGAGCATCCTGAATTGCACAACTCCCAGGTTGGCTCTGCCAACCACAATAATGACTTCCGTCATACTCCAATACTAAAACGATCCGCACGAACCGACACTACTTCTGTTGCGTATTTTGATAAAAATTCTTAATCATCAATGCCAGATTATTACAAGCTTTTCATTAACTTTTTAGCGGCTCTTTTTTGTTTTGCATCCCCATCGCGAATAACTTCCTCCAACATTTCTTTAGCACCTTCTTTATCATCCATCTCTTGATACGCTTTTGCCAAATCAAGCTTAGTTTCAACTTCTTGCCATTGCTCACTATTCTCGCTCGAATCTGATTCCTTATCTTTTTGAACAACAGAGTCAGCACTTTCAATATCCAAATTTATGCTTTCTAAACCCAATTCAGGAACAATCGGAATGATTTTTGAAGTAGCATCTACTTCATCAGAATCTAGTTGCTCTGTAATATTTGGTTCATCCATTAATTCAAGTGCACTCGGATGATCATGCGTTGATGCACTTGCTTCACCGTTTTTTGCAAGCTTTGAATTCTGAATGGCATCATCTGCTAAATTGATTGCATCTTCAGATAAATCAAAATCGATCGTGTTGTCTTGGTCAGCGTTCGATTCTACCGCATTGTCAAAATCTAATACCGTTTCTCCCGCCTCTAAATCTTTCACTGATTCGTAACCCGAAGAATCGATCTTGATTTGATCACTTTGGACAGCTTCATTGGTATCCGACAAATCAAATTCAGTTTCGTAACTCTCTTGAACAGAATGCACATGAGTGCTGACACCATCATCGGTCAAATCAATATCGCTCGATTCATCTGTTAATTGAGCAGAATACTTTGCTTCATCGTCTTCCGAATCTATCTGTGGATGAGAATCAAACTCGGCCTCATCCGATTTCTCTGAAAGATTTGCATATAAAACAGTGCTCTGTTCAAAATCTTGCTCTTCTTCATTAGATTGCTCAACACTCGAAGCACTCTGATAGGTTGAATCTTCATCATCTGATTCAGCATGGCTACTACCGGCTGCAACGACTTGTTGTGCACCAGCCATGGCCGACATTCTTGACTTCATTCTAGAAGAAAAACCTTCAGCTGCTTTATCATTTTTATTGGCATCTTCTTGCCGTTGCCGACGCTTACGCACCCACAATAATGTGGATAACAAAATCACCATTAAAAAAGCACCCACATACTCAATATTGGCGAAAATCTGGTCGGTTAATGACGTCTCTTCATCATTCGTCTCTGATACGGGTAATGGTAGCGGTGTTGGCGTTACTGCTTCCGTGGGCATCGACTGTTCGATAGGTGCCTCCAGATCCGGAATTGTCACATCCACTTGATCGCTTTCGGTTACCAACGCAATGTCTTGTTGCAACTGTACAGATGGTTGCTGAGGTTGTGTAATCACGGTCTCAGGTTTAATTTCCGTTTCAGCTGCTACTTTATCATTAGATTCCGCTCTAACTTGTGCTTGAGCAAGTGCGGCATCTTTTAACTCTAATAGTTTTTTTAAATTCTCAACGCTTTTTTCAAGCATCACCACGCGCTCATTAGCTTCTTTGAGCGAAAGGTTTTTTGCAATAGCATCTTCTTCCATCATACGCAAGCGGTCTGCGACGTTTGATGGCGTGACAGAGTCTTTATTACCATCCGTTTGTAGCGCACCGGATAAACGTAACACTTCTTTAGGTTCCGCATTCGAGCTAATTGCCTGTTTCTCGATTCGAGTGGTAATTTTGCCTTGGTCTGATTGACGTATCGTTCTCCGAGAAGATTCCTCACGGGAAGAGGACGCCAATTTTGAGCGATAGTTATGCCAGTCAATCACTTGCACACGAATTTCTGAGCTCGCCGATTTTTTGTCGATCGCATCAGCTTCACTTTTCTCAGGTATTTTCAGAACTGCTCCAACTCTCAGCAAATTCATATTGCCAGCAATAAATGCATCGCGATTGGCACGATAAAGCGCGACCAGCATCTGATTCAAATCAACACCTGCAGGCAACACTTGACGTGCGATCGCTGACAAATTATCACCCGAAACTACAGGACCATAAGTTCCCGTTGTTCTGTATGCTGAAGGATTATTTTCAGTTAGAGGAACTTGCTTGGCCTTAGGCGGTATTTTTTTAGGTATCTCTGATTCTATAGGTTTATTTTGCTGAGTTGCCGCTACGACAGGTGCTGCAACACTTGGTGCGGCAACTTGCTGCGGAGAAGACTCTGCTGGATCCAGCAACACTGCATATTCGCGCAGAATCCGACCAGATGCCCAATTCAATTCTACTAATAAATTCAGAAAGGGATCGTTGATCGCTTGTGGTGAGCTGAGTTTTATATAAGGATTACCATTTATTCTGGATTCGACAGAAACTTTAACCACTGAGAAAAAAGGCTCATATTGAATACCCGCCTGAGCAAATGCCTCTTGTGATGCAATACTCGCTCTCAGTGAGGGAATCTCATCTTTATTTGCAGTAACGATATCGATTTCAGCACTCAGTGGTTGTCCTAAAGCAGACATGAGTGATAATTTACCCAACCCTGCTGCAAAAAGTACTGTATACGGAAGTAACAGAATGATTAAGAACAAGCTTACTCTAAAGGAAGTTTTATACACTGAGATACCCTCTTTCTTTTAAAAAATAAATATTACGAGGCCAGCATTACAACGTAGATGCTTAAATGTGCTACGTTTTGGATATAAACCGATTCATTTAGTAAACTTTTATTCAATCACATAGGCAACTCATTTAAAATTTTAATTTAATAACGCGATATGACCGTTCAGTGCTGAATCAATATCCGCAACATTCTGCGTAAAGGTTCCGCAGCCCCCCATAATAACTGATCGCCCACAGTAAAGGCAGATAGATACTCACCCCCCATTGCCAATTTACGAAGTCGGCCGACATTAATCGACAAGGTACCCGTCACGGCAGCGGGTGTCAGTTCTGCGGTCGTTTCTTCACGATGATTAGGCACAACATGAACCCATTCATTAGAATTCGCAATAATCTCTTCGATCTCGTTTAAAGGAATGTCTTGTTTCAATTTAATGGTCAGTGCTTGGCTATGACAACGCATCGCACCGACACGTACACAAATACCATCAACAGGAATTTGATGATCAAATCGGCCAAGAATTTTGTTCGTCTCTGCTTGCCCTTTCCATTCTTCTCGACTTTGTCCGTTTGCAATTTCTTTATCAATCCAAGGAATCAGGCTACCTGCCAATGGCACACCAAAATTTTCTGTCGGGAATTTTTTATCGCGCAACGTTCCAGCTACCTCACGATCGATATCTAGTATGTTTGAGGCGGGATCATCCAACAAGTCCTTAGCCGCGCGATGCGTTTCTCCCATTTGTTGTATCAGTTCGCGCATATTTTTGGCACCTGCCCCAGACGCCGCCTGATAAGTCATAGCACTCATCCATTCCACTAAGCCTTTTTCAAACAATCCTCCAACTGCCATCAGCATCAGACTCACGGTGCAGTTGCCGCCAATATAATTTTTTACGCCATCTTGCAATGCTTGCTCAATCACAGGCTTATTGATTGGATCAAGAATAATCACAGCGTCCTTTTCCATACGCAGTGCCGAAGCCGCATCGACCCAATAGCCCTGCCAACCCGATTGGCGCAATTGACAGACAATCTCATTGGTATAATCACCACCTTGGCACGAAACTATGATATCCATAGCACTGAGCCGTTTAATATCGCACGCGTCTTGCAGTACCGGAATTTCTTTTCCGACATCTGGACCCACCCCACCTTTTTGTGATGTAGTAAAAAAAACCGGATCAATCAGCGAAAAATCATCTTCTTCGCGCATGCGTTGCATAAGCACAGAACCTACCATGCCGCGCCAGCCAACAAAACCAACTTGTTTCATTACCCTATTTACATCCTAAAAATTAATAAAACCGTGAACCGCTAAAAATATTTGATAAATATTAACTTATTTTATAAAGTTACAACAAATGATTTAGCAGGGTGTTACTGTTTAATTTAATTATTTGTAACATTTTCATGTAATTTAAATTCTTGAGCTACAGTGATGACAGTACCGCATCACCCATGGCTTTAGTCCCAACCGAAGGCATATTGGATTCGGCTATATCCTTTGTTCTCAATCCCGATGCCAGCACTTTTTTTATGGCCTGTTCAATCCGACATGCAGATTCTTCATGATTAAACGTATAACGTAACATCATGGCCACCGACAGAATCGTCGCCAATGGGTTGGCCAGGTCTTTACCAGCAATGTCCGGTGCTGAACCATGAATCGGTTCATATAACCCTTTATTATTCTGATCCAAAGAAGCCGAAGGGAGCATACCAATTGAGCCTGTCAGCATCGAAGCTTCATCAGACAAAATATCGCCAAACATATTGCCTGTAAGCATCACATCAAATTGCTTGGGATTTCGTACCAGTTGCATCGCTGCATTATCTACGAGCATATGCGAAATCGTGACATCTGGGTAATCTTTGGCTACTTCTGTTACAACATCACGCCACAACTGCGTACATTCCAGCACATTCATTTTATCTACAGAACACAATTTTTTCTGGCGTTTCCTGGCTGCTTGGAAAGCCACATGCGCAATACGACGAATCTCTGACTCACTATAGATCATAGTGTTAAAACCAACGCGCTGACCATCGCGTATATCAATACCACGTGGCTCACCAAAATAAATATCACCAGTCAATTCACGTACGATCAAAATATCCAAACCAGCAACAACATCAAATTTCAGACTAGATGCACTCGCCAACTCAGGGTATAAAATTGCCGGACGTAGATTGGCAAATAAATTCAATTCCTTACGAATTGCAAGCAAACCTCTTTCTGGACGCTGGTAACGTGGTAGCACATCATATTTTGGCCCACCTACCGCACCCAGTAGAATCGCATCAGCCTGACTAGCCAAGCGATGGGTTACCTCAGGATAAGGTTCACCTGTTACATCGACGGCACAACCGCCGATTAATCCATATTCTAATTCAATTGGCAGGCCGTCAGCTTTTAATGCCTCTAACACACGAACAGCTTGTGCCACGATTTCTGACCCTATGCCATCACCTGCTAATACTGCTAATTTCATAATGTTTGATTAATCACTTCATTTATTAGAATAACCAAGGCTGTTCTTGGCGTCTTTTACTTTCGAAAGCTTTGATTTTATCCGCATGCTGCAGGGTAAGTCCGATCTCATCCAATCCATGCAACAAACAGTGCTTACGAAAAGTATCTACTTCAAATTCAAAGCTGCTGTTATCTGGCGTGCGAACACTCTGATTTTGAAGATCCACAGTCAATTGATAGCCTGGGTGCATTGCAACCGAGACAAAAAGCAAATCCAATATCGCCATATCCAGTACAATAGGCAGTAAGCCTATCTTAAAACAGTTATTAAAAAATATATCAGCAAAGCTCGGCGCAATAATGACTCGAAAACCATAATCTTGTAGCGCCCACGGTGCATGCTCACGACTTGATCCACAACCAAAATTGGCACGTGCCAATAAAATCTGTGCCCCCTGGTATCTGGGTTGATTCAACACAAACCCCGGGTCGGGTTGGCGTTTTGATGAATCCATACCCGATTCTCCATGATCCAAGAAACGCCACTCATCAAATAAATACTGACCGAAACCCGAACGCTTGATTGATTTGAGAAACTGTTTGGGAATAATCGCGTCGGTATCGACATTAGCACGATCAAGAGGTGCAACCAAACCAGTAAGTGTGTGGAATTTTTCCATTTAATTATTTTAAATGCTGAGAAAGAATCAAGATTTTTTTATTTCTAGGACAGGCTATTTTTCAACTCGCGCACATCCACAAAGTGCCCGGCGATAGCCGCTGCTGCTGCCATAGCCGGACTCACCAGATGCGTTCTTCCACCAGGTCCTTGCCGTCCTTCAAAATTTCGGTTAGAAGTCGAAGCACAACGCTCCCCAGGACCTAAACGATCATCATTCATGGCCAAACACATCGAGCATCCAGGTTCACGCCATTCAAATCCGGCCGCCGTAAAAATCTTATCCAACTCTTCCTGCTCAGCTTGTTGTTTAACCAACCCCGAACCAGGAACCACCAGTGCAAGCTTTACGTTTGAGGCAATTCTCTTACCTTTCACTACCTGCGCGGCAGACCGTAAATCCTCGATACGCGAATTTGTACATGAACCGATAAAAACCTTATCAATAGTAATTTGTTGAATTGGAGTGTTAGCTTTCAATCCCATATAATTTAACGCAAGTTGTATGTCTTTACGTTTCAACTCATCAGTAACATGCGCAGGATCTGGCACTCTACCATCAATGTCGACAACCATTTCGGGTGAAGTTCCCCAGGTAACTTGAGGCTTGATTTGTGCAGCATCCAGCATCACCGTTTGATCAAAAACAGCACCGGGATCACTATGTAAAGTTCTCCAGTAAACAACTGCGCGCTCCCACATCTCTCCTTGAGGAGCAAAAGGACGTCCCTTGATATAATCAATCGTAACATCATCCACCGCCACCATGCCTGCACGTGCACCCGCTTCAATTGCCATATTGCACAACGTCATTCGCCCTTCCATTGATAACGTCCGAATGGCACTACCAGCAAATTCAATCGCATGTCCATTACCGCCGGCTGTACCAATTTTACCGATAATAGCCAATGCGATATCTTTTGCGGTAACACCCAGACCCAACTGTCCTTCAACAAGAATGCGTAGGGTTTTAGATTTTTTCATCAACAAGCATTGTGTTGCCAGAACATGCTCAACTTCAGAAGTACCAATACCAAATGCTAAACATGCAAAAGCGCCGTGCGTACTGGTATGTGAATCACCGCACACCACCGTCATACCTGGTATTGTTGCCCCCTGCTCTGGGCCAATAACGTGCACGATACCCTGACGTAAATCATGCATTTTAAATTGGGTAATGCCCAATTCATCACAATTTTGATCGAGCGTATCCACTTGTAAACGCGAAAGTGGATCATGAATTCCCTGACTACGATCAGTCGTCGGCACATTATGATCAGCAACAGCTAGAATAGAATTTAGACGCCATGGTTTACGCCCGGCGAGCTTTAGACTCTCGAATGCTTGTGGACTCGTCACCTCATGTACTAAATGACGATCAATGTATATCAGTGACATGCCTCCCACATCAGTTGATTCAGTAGGAACTACATGTTGATTCCAAAGTTTATCGTATAACGTTTGCATCCTATCTACTCAAAATTCACATTAGGATGCAATTATCCCATAAAGTTTTAAAATCAAACAAACTAAACAGGTGTGTTAATTGATGTATGAATAGATTTCATTTTCCATAGGGTCAAAATTAAACTGACACCTACAACCGCAGCGCTAATTGAAAAAGTGATATCAGGACCTAGCTCTTTCCACGTATAACCGCTAAATACTGCACCAGCCGCCCCCCCTAATCCATAGACTACACTAGAATATATGGCCTGCCCTTTAGCTTGATGGCGACCTCGAAAAAAATGATGAATAATCATCATCGCCGTTATATGGTGCGCACCATAGGTTGCTGCATGTAATATTTGCGCAAACACTATCACCAACGGCCATTCAATACACCAACCAATCAATAAAAAACGAACAATGGCACAAACAAAACTAAAAACAAGTATAAGCTTTAGACTAAAATGTTTCAGTAGCCAGGGCATCAGAAAAAAGATTCCTATTTCGCAAATCACACCGATAGCCCAAGTCCATCCCACAAATCCTTTGGTATAGCCATGTTCAACCAAATAAATTGAAAAAAAAGTATAATAGACCCCATGCGCAAATAGCATAAACAGGCTAGTACATAAAAACAGCATCACTTCTGGACGCAAACAAATTTGTCGTACTGAATGATGGAATGTTGCAACTTCTCCGATTATTTCTTTCTCGCGAACTTGATAAGAAAAGATTACAATAAAAACCTTCAAACCCAACACAATCCAAAGCAACCAAAAAATTTCCATCTTATCCAGAACATAACCCACACCAATTACTGTTATAACAAACCCTACTGAGCCCCATGAGCGAATACGGCCATAATGCATCGTACGCTCACCTAAATGCGATAGCGTAATAGCTTCCATCAATGGTAACGAAGCACTCCAAAAAATACTCACCAACAACATCAACAAAAACATCCAGCCAAAAGAATCGCCTACAAAAAAACCACAAAAAGTAACCAATCCCATCACTGCAGCAATTTGAACAACTCGAGCGCGTTTTCCAGTGTAATCAGCCACCCACCCCCAAAATGCCGGAGAAAATATCCGCGTAACGAGTAACAATGACATCAGCAAGCCAATTTGCAATGAATCAAAATTTAATGACTGCAGATATAAAGTCCAGTAAGGTGAGAAAGCTCCTATCAAAGCGAAGTAAAAGAAATAAAAACCGGAGAGTCGCCAATAGGGTAATAAAGGCATATGGTGAGTCAGTTGAAGCAAAGACATACAATCTAATTCCTAATAATAAACTAAATTCATATAGGAGGATTTTAGAATTCTGAGATCAATGGCTATTCTATGAAATCAACCAGAAAAATATGACTAATCGATGAATTACACTGTGCCTAAAGAAGATTTCAGAAACGAACGAGCTAAGCACTCGTGGTAATTCCTTGACAAAACATACAGCATCACTATAATCCACCCTTTGTTTCTGAAGCTTCTTAGCCAAATCGTAGCGAAGCTTTATAACGCGGGAATAGCTCAGTGGTAGAGCACAACCTTGCCAAGGTTGGGGTCGCGAGTTCGAGCCTCGTTTCCCGCTCCATTTCACCAATCAGAAAACAAATTTTCACATTGTTGGTGATTACACATTAAGGCGGGGTGGCAGAGTGGTCATGCAGCGGCCTGCAAAGCCGTCTACGCCGGTTCAATTCCGACCCCCGCCTCCATTATTTATTCCCACATCTATCACAGATAATCCCTAAGGTTTTTTTTATGTATTAGATTCAATTTATAGCACTGGCCACAAAAAGATACACTCGAAGATGTGTTGATGATTTTAATGTTGTTGGTGTTTTTTTATCATTTCAGCGATATGTTCAGCCCAAAAATTGATACGACTTTCGGATTCACCCTCTACCATGACTCGTATCAATGGTTCTGTGCCGGAAGAGCGAATCAAAATTCGACCGCTATTCTTAAGTTCAGACTCTGCTTCTTTGACCAATTCCTTCAGTTCATTGTCGGAATTCCATTGATAAGATGGAGGTACCTTTACATTAATAAGCCGCTGAGGATAAAGTACCACCTCTTGTGTAAATTCAGCCAATGTTTTTTGTGAATCTCTTAATGCATATAACACTTGCAGAGCTGAAATAATACCATCGCCAGTAGTATGCTTATCCCTGCATATAATGTGACCAGAACCTTCCCCCCCGATCTGCCAATTTTTTTCTTGTAGCAACTCTAATACGTATCGATCACCGACATTAGCACGCAAGAAAGGAATTTTACATTTTTTGAAATGATTTTCAATCGCTAGATTTGTCATTAAAGTACCCACCACACCTCCAGAAAGTACTTTTCGCATTTGCCGGTGTTTTGCGATGATATACACCAGTTGGTCGCCATCGTATATTTTGCCTGTCTCATCCACCATCATCAAACGATCACCATCACCGTCTAGCGCAATTCCTAAATTAGCACCATGTTGTTTAACAGCATGTTGTAATGCTGCACAGTGCGTAGCACCACATTCATGGTTAATATTCAATCCATCCGGATCTACGCCAATGGCGATAACCTCATCAGCACCTAATTCGTGCATCACATGTCTAGCAATGTGATAAGTTGCGCCATGCGCACTATCGACCACTATTCTTAATCCATGCAAATCAAGTGGATAAGGGAAAGTGCTTTTACAAAATTCGATATAGCGCGCATCAGCATCACGCAATCTACGAACCTTTCCGAGCTGCGCAGACGGTTTAGTTTCTATCGGCTTATCTAATTCTGCTTCAATTTTGTGCTCCATGTCGTCAGGAAGTTTGGTTCCCTCAGCAGAAAAAAACTTGACACCGTTATCTTCAAACGTATTGTGTGAAGCTGAAATCACAATCCCTGCTTGCAAACGTAATGCTCGGATCAAATAGGCAATTGCAGGTGTCGGCATTGGGCCCGACAAGAACACATCTACACCGGCTGCACATAATCCAGCTTCTAAAGCCGATTCAAACATATACCCAGACACTCTTGTATCTTTACCGATGACTACCGTAGGACGTTTTCCCTCCATGAGATGCCAGTCTGCATCCGCTAAGGCTTTACCAGCAGCATATCCCAGGTGCATGATAAATTGCGGTGTTATGGGTCCTTTTCCAACTCTTCCTCGTATACCATCTGTTCCAAAATATTTTTTAGTCATATTTCCAGTATTCAGTAGTTAGATAAAATGAAAAATAAGAGGTAACGTACAAACTATTGATAATCTTTATACTGCATGCTTCATTGCCGAATAGACCGCTATAGCATCTTTTGTAGCCTTAACATCGTGCACTCTGACAATTTTGGCACCTTTGATAATGGCTAGCAAGGCGGCAGCTATGCTTTCATGAATCCTTCGATCAACACTATTTCCAGTGATACCGCCAAGCATAGACTTTCTCGATATCCCTACAAGTATCGGAACATTCAATGTAGTCAATCGGTCAAGTTGCTGTAATAATTTGTAGTTGTGTTGCAATGTCTTACCAAAACCAAAGCCTGGATCAATAATAAGTTGTTCTTGTGAAATACCCACAAGCTTTGCTGCGTCAATTCGGTGCTGCAAAAAAACTTTTATCTCAGAAACAATATCCTGATACTGAGGATTACCTTGCATGTCAATAGGAATGCCTTGCATATGCATTAAGCAGATACGCACATGACGATATTGCGCAACTATTTCCAATGCCCCCGTATTACGTAATGCATTAACATCATTAATCATAAAAGCACCGGCATTAATCGCTTGTTTCATAACCTCAGGTTTTGAAGTATCGACAGAAATAGCTGTATTTTGGCCCGAGAGACCTTCCAATACAGGAATTACACGACGTAATTCCTCATCAATACCGACAGACTGACTACCAGGACGAGTCGATTCACCACCAATGTCTAGTATGTCCACACCCTCATCAATGAGACTCATTGCATGCGCGATGGCTTGCTGAGTCGATTGATAACACCCTCCATCTGAAAAAGAGTCGGGCGTCACATTAACAACACCCATAATGAGTGGACGATTAAGTGAAAACAGTTGGCTGTATGATAATAAAGTCAATTGCAAAAAATTGAGTTCTACAAACTAAAATGCGGGATGCGATTTTAAATCGCATCCCGCATTTTAGCTTAAAACTTACTCAACTTCCTTGACTATTTCCTGCGGTGTTGATTTAGGTTCCTCTTTAGCATCTGACACAGGCGACGAAGAATCACCATTGGTTGTTGAAGAGATTGATTGAGGCGGCTTCGGTGGTCGAGGTTCGCGACCTTCCATAATATCCTTGATCTGGTCGCTATCAATCGTTTCCCACTCCAATAAAGCTTTAGTCATCGCTTCAATCTTGTCTTTATTGGCTTCAATCAACTTACGCGCCAATGCATATTGCTCGTCAACAATACGGCGTACTTCTGCATCAACTTTTTGCATGGTTGCTTCACTCATATTTTTATGAGTAGTTACTGAGCGACCGAGAAAAACTTCACCTTCATTCTCACCATAGACCATTGGGCCAAGAATATCTGACATTCCCCACTGAGTTACCATTTGTCGAGCCAATTCAGTTGCACGCTCAAAATCATTCGATGCTCCCGTAGTCATTTGCTTCATGAAAACTTCCTCGGCAATACGACCACCAAACATTACCGAAATTCTCTGTAGAATTTCTTCGCGTTCCATACTAAACCGATCTTCTGTTGGCAACTGCATAGTTACGCCTAAAGCACGGCCTCGCGGAATAATCGTTACTTTATGAACCGGATCAGTCTTAGGTAACAATTGAGCCACTACAGCATGCCCTGATTCATGATAAGCAGTATTCCTGCGCTCATGCTCTGGCATCACCATTGAACGTCGTTCTGCACCCATGAAAATTTTGTCTTTTGCACGCTCAAAATCATCCATATCAACCAAACGTTTATTACTTCTAGCAGCAAATAACGCTGCTTCATTGACCAAATTTGCAAGATCTGCCCCCGACATGCCGGGTGTACCACGAGCCAGAATATCCGCTTTTACATCGGGTGAAAGCGGTACTTTGCGCATATGTACATGAAGAATTTGTTCACGTCCACGGATGTCAGGCAATGGTACTGTGACCTGGCGATCGAAGCGACCAGGGCGCAACAATGCAGGATCCAATACATCGGGTCGATTGGTTGCAGCAATTACAATTACCCCCATAGCTCCCTCAAATCCATCCATTTCAACCAGCAATTGATTCAGAGTTTGCTCCCGCTCATCGTTACCACCACCCAAACCTGCACCACGCTGACGGCCAACCGCATCAATTTCGTCAATAAAAATAATACAAGGTGCATGTTTTTTAGCTTGCTCAAACATGTCACGCACTCTGGAAGCACCTACACCAACAAACATCTCAACGAAATCAGATCCAGAGATACTAAAAAAAGGAACTTGTGCTTCACCAGCAATCGCACGAGCAAGCAGTGTTTTACCGGTTCCTGGGCTACCTACCATCAATACACCACGCGGAATACGCCCACCTAATTTCTGGAATTTAGATGGATCTCGTAAAAATTCGACTAATTCAGCAACCTCCTCTTTTGCCTCTTCACAACCAGCAACATCGTTGAAAGTCACTGTATTGGTTGATTTATCAAGCATGCGCGCTTTGCTTTTACCAAAAGAAAAAGCGCCGCCATTACGCCCACCTCCTTGCATTTGCCGCATAAAGAAGATCCAGACTCCAATGAGCAACAACATGGGAAACCATGAAATAAAAATACTCATCAACATTGAGGGCTCTTCTTCTGGTTTAGCTTCCACAATAACGCCGGCTTTTAACAAATCGCTCACCATCCAAGGATCGGATGGCGCATAGGTCGTAAAGCGACGACCATCGGACTTTGTGCCTTTAAGGGTACGCCCTTCAATAACTACTTTAGCAATTCTGCCTTGATTCAATTCGGTGATAAATTGAGAGTATTCCATCGGTACTTGCGTCGGTTGACGTACGCTAAATTGATTAAATACTGTCATCAACACAAGTGCAATCACTAGCCAAATGGCCATATTTTTTATTAAGTTATTCAAAATAGCTCCTTGGTTTGCACCTTAAACATCGATTAATTATTCTAACTCTATTTTTAAAAATATAATACAACAGAGTTATACTCCACTCCTCTCTCTGAAACAGTAAAAAAACCCACTTAACTTTACTTATTTCTGTTCCATTATTCAGAAATCTAATTATCTATTTAATCTCAGTCACAATTTATTTATTTTCTTCATTCCCAACAAATACAATTCATTACTACGGTTACGCGAGGCTTTAGGTTTTCTTATTAGTACATTCTTAAAGAGTGAGCGCATCTCGCGCAAATAAGAATCAAACTCACTCCCTTGAAAAACTTTGACCAAAAAATTCCCATCTAAGTTCAGTTGCTCTACGGCAAAAAGCAATGCCAATTCTGCTAGATGCATACTTTTTGCCTGGTCATTCGCCACGATACCACTAATATTTGGTGCCATGTCAGAAATTACAAGATCGGGTTGATTGTTACCTAACTTTTCCTTAAGTTTAGAAACTGCGCTCTCTTCACGAAAATCGTCCTGTATGAATTCGACGCCCGGTAGCGGCGCCATATCCAAAATATCTAACGCGATGACTAAACCGTGATCACCCATGATGCGACGGACGACTTGAGACCAACTTCCAGGTGCAGCACCCAAATCAACAACGGTCATGCTTGGCTTAATTAATCGGTCTCGCTCAGCAATTTCAAGTAACTTGTAAGCCGCACGAGAGCGATAGCCCTGCTTCTTTGCTTGCTTGACATAGAAATCACTCACGTGCTCTCGCATCCAAACTTTGCTGGTTTTCCCTTGCTTCATCCAGTAAAATGAAATATTTTTGATGGAATTTATGTTAACACTGACTATTGCTCAAAAGCGAGAGCTCAAAGCACGTGCTCACCCTATCAACCCTGTCGTAATTATTGGCAAAACAGGATTAACAACGAATGTTATTAAAGAGCTTAATTGCGCTCTTCTAAGCCATGAGCTGATTAAAGTTAAGGCACAAGTGGACGATCGCACAATTAGAAATGCGCTTTTTGAAGAAACTTGTCAGCAACTTGATGCGACACCTGTACAGCATATTGGTAAAATTTTTGTGATCTACCGCCCTAAACCTGAAGATTTGAATATTAAATTAATAAGACAACGTTCCGAAAAAAACAAGCGCTCAGTTCATCGAACAAAACGTAGCTTTCAAAGCTAATCCTCAGAATTTACCAGTTTATTCAAACATCAAATATACTTTACATTCAATATTTCGTATTCTCGAAGGCCGCCTGGTGCCTGTACCTCGGCAACGTCACCTGAGTACTTACCAATCAAAGCGCGAGATACCGGCGAACTGATCGATATCTTTCCTTCTTTTATATTCGCCTCATCGTCACCTACTATTTGATAAGTAACCATATCACCGCTTTGCAAGTCCTCCAGCTCAATGGTAGCACCGAATACACAAGCTCCATCCGCATTAATCAACGCTGGGTTAATAATTTGTGCACTAGAAAGTTTGTTTTCTAATTCAGCTATCCGTCCTTCAATGAATCCTTGCCTTTCCTTCGCTGCATCGTACTCAGCATTTTCTGAGAGATCACCATGCGAGCGAGCTTCAGCAATTGCAGCGATTACTGCGGGACGATGCACCGTTTTCATTTCATGCAATTCTTTGCGTAGCGCCTCTGCGCCTACGACTGTGATTGGAATAGTACTCATTGTAATTTTTACCTTTTACAATAACTGGTTTTATCATTAATTAGCGGTAGCTAAAGGAGTGGCGCACAGCTTTAGCTGAGCGTGTAATTTTTGCAAGTTATACGTTTGTAATTCGTGTCTATTATTGGTTATACCAACACAAGCAGCACGCGCTCCTGCCAAAGTCGTGTAGTAAGTAACTTTGCCTTGCAGTGCAGCGCGACGGATGGAATAAGAGTCACGAATCGCGCTTGGCTGATTTTTCACCGTATTAATAATCAAACTAATTTCACCATTCTTAATCATATCAACAATATGCGGTCGCCCCTCTGCAACTTTATTAATAGCAACCACACTAATACCAGCTTCTTTGATGACTGCCGCAGTACCACGGGTAGCATAAACGGTGAATCCAAGTTCCGCAAGCGTTCGAGCGATTTCTACCGCATCCAGTTTATCTGAGCGCTTTACACTGATAAAAATTTTACCAGTGGTCGGCAATCGCACATCAGCAGCTAATTGAGATTTAACAAAAGCCTCTGCAAAAGTCATGCCCATTCCCATTACTTCACCCGTTGATTTCATTTCTGGCCCAAGTATGGTATCAACCCCGGAAAGCTTGATAAAAGGAAAGACAGCTTCTTTAATCGAATAATAGTGAGGCACAATTTCTTTAGTTATCCCTTGTTCAATTAATGTTCTACCTGTCATACAGCGGGCCGCGATCTTGGCCAACTGCAGCCCAGTCGCTTTCGAAATAAACGGCACAGTACGAGAAGCTCTAGGATTCACTTCAAGTACATACACCGTGTTATCTTGGATCGCAAACTGCACGTTCATCAATCCCACGACTTGCAGTGCACGCGCCATCTCTCCCGTTTGACGCCGCAACTCAGTCAACAACTCCTGTGACAAATTAAATGTTGGCAAGGCACACGCGGAATCTCCAGAGTGCACCCCTGCTTGTTCAATGTGTTCCATGATTCCACCGATTAAAACGGTTTCACCATCATAGATTGCATCAACATCCACTTCAGTAGCATTATTCAAAAAATGATCCAACAAAACTGGGGAATCATTAGAAACCTTTACCGCTTCTCGCATATAGCGCTCTAAATCAGCTTTTTCATGCACAATTTCCATCGCACGGCCGCCTAACACATAGCTTGGACGCACCACCAGCGGATAACCGATTTCTTCAGCTGCCAGCAAAGCCTCATCAGGACTTCGAGCGGTTCGGTTAGGCGGTTGTTCGAGCCCCAACTGCTGAAGTGTACGCTGAAAACGTTCTCGATCTTCGGCGCAATCAATCATATCCGGACTAGTACCGATAATGGGCACGCCGTAGGCTTGCAAATCACGAGCAAGCTTTAAAGGTGTTTGCCCGCCATACTGCACGATTACACCTTCAGGTTTTTCGACAGCGGCAATTTCAAGCACATCTTCTAGAGTAAGTGGTTCGAAATAAAGTCGATCAGAAATATCGTAATCAGTCGAAACGGTTTCCGGATTACAGTTAATCATGATGGTTTCAAAACCATCTTCGCGCAAGGCCAGAGCCGCATGCACACAACAATAATCAAACTCAATGCCTTGCCCGATCCGGTTTGGACCACCTCCCAACACCATCACTTTTCTATTATGAGTAGGACGCGATTCACATTCATCTTCGTACGTTGAATACATATACGCTGTATTGGTTGCAAACTCGGCCGCACACGTATCAATTCGCTTATAGACCGGATGCAATCCAAAGCTATGACGACGCTCCCGTATCATGGTTTGATGTGTGTTGAGCAATTTTGCTAAACGCCGGTCGGAAAAACCACTGCGTTTCAACTTACGTAAAGCTTGCTGATCCAGCAAAGATAAATCAATCCCTTTAAGTGCTTGTTCCTGTTTCACCAAATCTTCTATTTGCGCGAGAAACCAGATATCGATATGCGTCAATTGATGGATCTCTTCTATCGACATATCACAGCGAAAAGCATCCGCAATGAACCAAATTCTTTCGGGACCGGGATTCGCCAACTCACTGCGAATAAGATCCAGATCCGTAGTTTTTTCATCCAAACCATCAACTCCCGTCTCCAAGCCCCTTAATGCTTTCTGCAAGGATTCTTGAAACGTGCGACCAATCGCCATA
>CXWL01124689.1_pt1 | contig 17963 bp, 15 predicted proteins | sample 590931 | NCBI WGS metagenome assembly CXWL01 (sample SAMEA3498368, study PRJEB10139) | groundwater metagenome | biome: water well; material: biofilm material | place: Germany | collected 2015-04-27 | reverse complement strand
CAATCCGCGTCCCGGCGAAATCTCGGTTGCCCTGCACGGAATTTTATTCTTGGACGAGCTACCCACCTTCCAATATTGCCAATAATCATTTCAGTATTGACTGATTGTTCGGTAATGCCTTGTATTAAACAAATATTCTAGTATTTATCTGATTGCATCGGTTTCAATTATCCTGAACAAGGCGCATTGAGTGGCTGAATATTGGATTTCTTGGCTAATTTCAGAAACCTATTTAATTCATAGTGTTGGCTGAATATTGAACCCACATCACAACTAAATATATCAATGCAACATGCTTGCATCTGGTTCAGCATTGTGTATAATATCAACATGAATGATGAATTAAACGCATTCGCGATATTGGAAATTCCATTACAGTCATTTTGAGCCATGGCTAAAAAACACTCAAATCTTGCAGCGGTGCATCATGTGTCGCCGGACGGCTTTTCACTGCCGGTGAACGATGCTGCCCTTTTTGAGGATATGATTTCCAGGTGGTCCGCCCGGCGCCTGGGTGCCCTGCGGCACCAGCAAAAGTCTGTCGGTCATGACATTGCTGTCGTCTATAACATGCTCGCGCATGTTGGCTCTGCGCCGTGGTACTGGACAGAGGACGATTTCGATTCCTGGTGCGAACACATCGGTGTCGGGCGCGCCCTGGCTGTGTCCAGCCAGCGCAAGTATCAGTCTGGAATACGCTCCTTCTTCAATTACCTCGTCGACAACGTCAAGTTCAAAAACGATGTGCGCCGGAACTATGGCATCGATCTCCGTCAGATATGCCATGCCGAAAATTGCATTCCCCATGTGCATGAGCGGGAACTGAAGAATGAGCGCCCATCGATGACACACATGCAGGTGGAAACCTTCTTCGGCGCCATCGATCTCGCTATCAGGGAAGCCGCCAGTTTCAGGTCCAAAGACCTGCGTCCACTTCAAAGAGACAAAGCTCTTTTCTTCACCCTCTACAGCGGAGGTCTGCGCATTTCAGAAGCCAGGGGCACCAATGTGACCTCTTTCGAGCCAAACCCGAACTTCCCTGAATTCGCCGAATACGGATTCATCAAGGTTTGGGGCAAGGGAAGCAAAGGAAGCGGCAAGAAATTCCGGCAGGTGCCGGTGACCCACCACCAGCTTCCTCAAATACTGGACTGGTACATCAAGAATGTCCGTCCGTATTTTTTGTACAACGCAGACGCGAATGAGGTTGCCCTATTCCTGTCCGAGCGGGGCAACCGCCTGGCGGTGTCAACGATGGAGGCACGCTTTCAGCACGCGATCGATCTTGCCGGGCTGGGAGGCCTCGGATTTACCCCGCACAGCATGCGGCACTCGTCCGTCACGCACGAATCCCTACGCTTCAGTGTGGAGGCCGTCAGGCGCAAGCATGGACATGTCTACTCTGCAACGACGCAAGGTTACATGCACATCCCGGACGAGATGGTCAACGACGAAATCAACCAGGTAGTCGGTTCACAACTGGATCGTGCTCTTGGCACAGATAACCAAAAAGGAGGCAACAAATGAGCGGAACACCAGGGCATCGCCTGACGTGGAGACTTCGCGTAATGATGGCGGAAAAGAACATTGCATCGGCGACCGAACTCCAGCGACGACTGGAGAAATCCGGATACAAGGTCACCAGCTCGCAGCTCACGCGCATCATCAAGGAACGCCCTGAGCGTATCAGCACCGATCTTCTCGACCACTTACTGGCAGTGCTGGGCTGCCACATAGAAGACTTGTTTCGGAGCGATGTGGTGCCATCGGGCGGCTCAGCAACTGATAATCCATCAGCCAGTAATGAGGCAACAGCCAGACCTAAGAAGCTGCGCGTGCGAAGAGAACCCGTCGCCGTAGTACCTGGCGATGACCTTACCGGGCCAAAAGTGACAGCATTCCCGATCCCCGACAGAAAGAAATAACGGATGCTCGCTGCCGGAATTAATTCTGCATACAAAGCTGCGCCGCTCGCGATCTGCAGTGGCTGTGGATGCAAGACGCGGCGAATCGGCAGCAGCGGCGAACCGTTATGCCTCTCTTGCTCCCTGAAGGGGAGGACGTGCATGCGTTGCGGCAAGCCTCTGCCAAGAGCAACAAAAACGCTTGAGGGAGGTGCGGTTTGCGGTTCTTGCGTGACTTATTACAAAGAGCCTAAACCGTGCCCAGACTGCGGTCAGTTAAGCCGCCGGCTCTCCCGCAACGCCACCCGCGGTTTTACGGACCATCCTGTGTGCGAACATTGTCAGCGAAAAGGTAACATCAACTGCGCTGGCTGCGGTAAAAATCGCCTGCCTGCCGGGACCCGCGAAGACGGGAAACAGATATGCAAATCCTGCATGGCAAGGGGGGATAAACCTTTCGTGTGCAAAACCTGTGGCAAGGAAGGCAAGCCGCAGAGCAAGGTCATGTGCCAGGCATGCTACTGGCGCATACGCGCGGACAAACGCTTCAAGGACTCGACCGCACTTCTGACACACGAGTGGGCTAGGGATGCTTTCCGCAAGTTCTACTCAGAACTGATCTCGCGCCAGGATGCGCTTGCCGTGGCCACCTCAAAGCTGGAACGATATTTCCTGTTCTTCGCGAAACTGGATGCAGCGTTCGAAAACCCGAAGGATATTACCGCCGGTCACTTGATCTCCTCACTTGGCGCGGACGGGTTGCGCCGCCACTCAATCCCATACAGTTTTCTGGCAAAAGAAAATATCATTCCCGCAATCACGCAAGAATCTATCGCGGCCGCGACCGAAAATCGCCGCCAGAAACTTATACTCGAACATGCGAAACACGCATGGTACGGGACGCTGCTGGAACGTTTCCACCACCACATGGAGAAGATCAGCGAACGCTACGCAGAGCGGGGCTGGAAAGGAAAACGCCGCCGGTTCGTGCCGCGCACCGTCACAGGCAACTTGCGCGCTGCGGCGGATCTCTTAAACTTCCTGGAAAAGGTGCAGCACGCCCGCAGCCTGCAAGAGGTGCAGCAGTCCGACCTCGACCGCTTCCTGGCCGAGAGAAAAAAGTACAGCGCAAACATCTACGCGTTCCTGCGCTATCTGAACTCCGAGGAAAAGCTGTTCTGCAAGCTGTCGCGGCCTTCGGTGCCGCATGGCCTGGCGGAAGACGTTTTTCTGTCCAAGGCAAGGCACGACGAATTATTGAGAGCCTGGCTCAATCCGGGCAAAGGAAAACTGAAGGAGTCCCTGATCTGTGCATTGATGCTGCTCTATGCCCAGCAGGCCAAACGGATTGTACGCATCAAGCTGTCCGACCTGGCGCATGGGCGCGACGGGTTATACCGGCTCGCGATGGGGCAGACGGTTATCTCGCTGGACAGACGCCTGGGCGAAATGCTGGGCAATTATTTGGGTCAACGCCGCGCGCTGGCGACGATGGAGGACGCCGAGAACAACGAGTACCTGTTTCCGGGGCGGACATATGGCTGGCATCTCACGGAATCCGCCGTCACTTCTTACCTCAATAAGCACGGCGTTTCAGCAAGTCAGCTTTTTTCCACGGCCCTCTACAACGCGTACATGGGCGGATTGCGCCATCCGAAGGTATTGGTCAAGGCGTTCGGCATCACAGACGAAACCGCGATCAAATACCTGAACATCATCGACCCGCAACTTGTGCATGAGGTCAACCAGAAGGTCGCCCATGCCTAGCCCATGGTGGCTGTACATGCTCGAATGCCGTGGCGGCGGCATCTACATTGGCATCGCTATTGATGTTGACAAACGGTACGGCGTGCATATGTCGGGGGCTGGCGCGAGGTACACGCGGCTCAACCCGCCGATACGGTTGCTGGGCAAGCGGGAGTTCCCTGACCGGATAAGTGCGGCGCGGGAAGAATTCCGGATGAAGCGCCTTTCCCTGCTGGAGAAACACCAATGGGCGTGGTCGTTAGGAGCTGTACCGCACTCACCACACGAGCCCGTGAATTCTCCGGTGGGTTGACTCGTCGAACACATTCATTACATCGGCTATGCCGGAGAATTGCACGAGCGTTTCGCGGTGTTTTTCTTCCACGCTTCCACACAACAGGATACAACGATCAGGCTGGAGAAAACCGGTACGGACGGCATTCCTGAACGTCGCGGCTATCCGCCCTGACTGCCGGGATATAGATTTCTGTGTCGCGCCTTGAAGAACCAGAGTGTTGAACCCGATCGGCCTGTTCCCGATCAGCAGATGTGAAAATCCCAGGGTGACCAGTTCCTCCTCATCTTCAGAAACCATCTCGACCTCGACCGCCTCGTTCCAGAAGTTGTCGTTATAAACAATTTCCGCCCGCATTAAAACTTCTTCCAGCCGGTCTTCGAACGCGAGTGCTGGTGAAACCTTTGGCGCGCGCACTAGCCGCTTGTACAGATAATCCATCGCGTCGGATGCATTGCCATGCTGCCCGTCGGTCAGCTCGACAACTCCTTCGCTGGCGACCACAAGGCCGGAGTTGTTCGCTTCAAGCCGGGCAACAGCCTTGTCAAACTGTCCGGCATCGCTGACATCGGCAAGGGATCGGAACCATTCGGCCCATTCGCGGTACGCCCAGTCGCTATCGCTCGCTTTGGGCGACAGCGATTTGAAATAGCTCGGAGTCAGTTTGTTACCGTACACCCCCAACGCCCTATAGTGACCTCGCCCGCCATGAAATGAGAGAACAGCTATATTCCTGCCCTCTGCCAGGAACGGATCTTCGATATATTGCACAACATGGAAGCGCAGACTCAAGGCCATAATGACCTCATGTTCAGAAAGTTACTTGAAACAATCTTCAGTAGCGCCATCTTGCGCTTGCAGAGCGCGTCCGCGAGTTTCTTTTGCATGTCGGTCGTCACTACTCGAAGCGGGCGCCTGAGTTCGCAGCACTCGCGAATCATCATGTCGTCGGTTTGGGAGATGCGATCCGCCCATTTATCCACCAGCGCGCTGCGAACATGACCGTAAAACGGATGGTTGCGAACAATCAAATCCTGCTGCGCTAATCTGTTTATGCTCATCAGCGGATCGCTTTCCACACCGAGCAACCCGTGCTCATGATCGAAGCCCTGAAATATTGGAATGTGCGGCGTGACCAGGCTGGCTTTGATGTTGCTGCCTCTATCCCAGTTTCCGATAAAAATGTCGAATACGACAAGCGCGGCAGCTTCTTCCGCATAATGCGATGCTACGTTCGATATCTGTGGCGGCAACAGGTCAGGCAGTCGCAATCCGGGAGACCCCAATTCGATGCTCGCGTAGGCTTCGCCGCTGCCGGTCGAAGTGAGCACGCCGCTTGCCACGGGGATATGAAGTGTTTGCGCCAGTCGCAACGCGACCAGTTCGCTGTAGACGCAGTAGGGGGACTCTATGCTGTCGAACTTGAGAATCGCATCCATCGAGCATGCCACCGGCATCGTAACGCCAGGGAGTGATTTCCTGCGGATGCTGCGGATTTTATAATGCGGGGGCATTCAGTATTACTGAGCAGACCGTACCTGGAAGCTGTTATGGTGTCATTTATTACCCAATAGTTCTACCCTTTGAATATACATCTGAGCTAAAAGCAGGAAATGTAGCGGCATGGCACACACCTGTAAGATGTCATATGTGACATTATTGTCATTATTATGGTATGTTTTTAAAATATAATAGTTTCATTATTGACATTTTTAATACTATTAAGTTATATTTAAATCCATTACGTTTTATTGGTGTCTATAATGAACAATGGTGGCTGGAAGGAGCATGCTAAAAACACGCTTAAAGCCGAACTGACACGCAAAGGGATTGGATACGATTTATTGGTAGCAAAACTCAATGCGATTGGTGTGGATGAGAATTACAACACCGTTAATACCAAAATCAACCGCGGCACATTTAGCTTTGTATTTTTTATGCAGTGCATGAAGGCGATTGGCGTAACCAATATACGATTGGATTAAATGCAATGAAAATATCAAATGGCAACTAATTTTTCTGAACTGGCCAATTTCATTTGGTCTGTCGCCGACCTTCTCCGAGGTGATTACAAACAGTCTGACTACGGCAAAGTGATCTTGCCTTTCACGCTGCTCAGGCGTCTGGATTGTGTCCTGGAAAAGACAAAACCCGATGTTGTGGCTGAGTATGCGAAACGAAAGGACGAAGGGATTAACCTGGACGTATTCCTGAAACGAAAGAGCAAGCAGGCCTTCTACAACGTCAGCCCGTTCACCGTTGCAACACTGTTGGCAGACCCGGCACACATTCGACAAAACCTGACGGCCTACATTGGCGACTTCTCCGCCGATGCGAGGGACGTGTTTGAAAGGTTCAAGTTCATCGAGCGTGTGACGGAACTGGATGACAAGGATCTGCTGTTCATGCTGACGAAGAAATTCGCCAGCTTTGATCTTCACCCCGGTGTGGTTCCGAACGAGGACATGGGAATGGTGTTTGAGGAACTGATCCGCAAGTTCGCTGAAGCATCCAATGAGACGGCCGGAGAGCATTTCACGCCGCGCGAGGTGATCCAGCTTATAGTGTATTGCTTGTTTGCAGTGGACGATGAAGCGCTGTCAAAGCCGGGTGTAGTCCGTTCCATGTACGACCCTACTGCTGGTACAGGCGGCATTCTGTCTGTTGGCGAAGCAGTCGCGCGGGCAATTAACAAGTCGTCCAAGATGGTGTTATTTGGGCAGGAGTTGAACGACGAGTCATACGCCATCTGCAAAGCGGACATGCTGATCAAAGGGCAAGACCCAAAGAACATCGTGCGTGGCAACACCCTGTCTGCGGATGGCTTCCCAAATGAAAAATTTGACTACGGGGCAGCGAACCCGCCATTTGGAGTCGATTGGAAAAAGGTTTTTGATCTGGTTCAGGGTGAGTACGAGAAGAAAGGTTTTGCCGGGCGCTTTGGCCCAGGTCTGCCCAGGATTTCGGATGGGTCACTGCTTTTCTTGATGCACCTGATTTCGAAGATGCGCCCCGCTGCCGAGGGTGGTGGACGTGTCGGCATCGTTTTGAACGGCTCGCCGCTGTTCACGGGTGATGCGGGTTCAGGCGAGTCGGAAATCCGACGCTGGATTCTTGAGAACGATCTGTTGGAAGCTATTATAGCGCTGCCAACCGACCTGTTTTACAACACCGGCATTGCTACGTACATCTGGATTCTGGATAACAACAAGAAGGGCGGCCGCAAGGGCAAGGTGCAGTTGATTGATGCAACCCGCATGTACGCCAAGATGAGAAAAAGCCTTGGCAGCAAACGGGTGCTGATTTCAGACGAGCAAATTTCAGAAATCGTGAAAGTCTACGCTGCTGGGGTCAAGGGCGCTACTTTTGAGACGGAATTCAAGGAGCCCGTGAAATCCAACTCCTCCAACCAAAGCGATGCTGATGCCCCACGTATTGTGTCCAAGATATTCGAGAATAAGTTTTTTGGTTACCGTAAGATCACGGTAGACAGGCCGTTGGCTCCAGGCAAGGAAGCAAAGTTCAAGAAGGGCGAGAAGCCTTATGACAAAGACCTGCGGGACACCGAGAACGTGCCGCTCACCGAGTCCATTGACACTTATTTCAAGCGTGAGGTGCTGCCTCATGCACCTGACGCCTGGTTAAACAAAGTCATCAAAGATGAAAAGGATGGGTTACCCGGAAAGGTTGGCTATGAAATTCCGTTCAACCGCCACTTCTACGTGTTCAAGCCGCCGCGCCCGCTGGCCGAGATCGACACCGAGCTGAAAGGCGTCACCGACCGCATCCTGACCATGATCGGCGGGCTGAAGGCATGAGCTTCACGAGCTACCCGAGCTACAAAGACAGCGGCGTGGAATGGCTGGGGGAAGTGCCAGAGCATTGGGAGGTAACGCGACTATCATCGGACACCTCGATTCTCGCAGGGCATTCGTTTGACGCTTCGCTATTTGGGTTTGAAGGCATTCCCGTTATCCGTATGTCGGATTTTGGCGGCGGGTTTGTTCAGCTCGAAGATGCCAAACGTGTTGAACCCTCGTACATACCCGAAAAATCTCTCGCTCAGGCTGGAGATGTATTGCTTGGGCTTTCAGGCAGCATTTCAAACTTCGCAGAAGTTCGGGAGCAAGACCTCCCAATTGCGATCAACCAACGTGTTGCCATCGTGAGAATTAACGAGGCGGAACGAGGAATCGTGAAGTGGTTTTTGCAGAGTTCGGAATTTACCGGCCAGATCGCCGCAGGATTACCAGAGACCACGATCCAAAACATATCAATGGGGCAACTCCGTCAATGTCGCCTTCCGAAACCTCCAACTGACGAGCGAACGACCATCGCCGCCTTCCTCGACCGCGAGACGGCGAAGATTGACGAACTGGTGACAGAGCAGCGGCGGCTGATGGAACTGCTGAAAGAAAAACGCCAGGCCGTCATCTCCCACGCCGTCACCCAAGGCCTGAACCCCCACGCCCCGATGAAGCCTTCCGGCATCGAATGGATCGGGGATGTGCCGGAGCATTGGGAAGTGAAGCGGCTCAAACACAACCTGCGCTTGCTAACGGAAAAAACCGACAGACGAGATCACCCAGTCGCTTTGGAAAACATCGAAGGCTGGACAGGTCGCTTCATTCCCACGGAAACCGAGTTTGAGGGGGAAGGCATCGCCTTCGATGCAGGTGACATTCTGTTTGGGAAGTTGCGACCCTACCTTGCGAAAGCTTACCGCGCCGAGTCATCTGGTGAAGCGGTTGGTGATTTCCACGTCATGCGGCCAGTGTCAGGAATCAACAGTCGCTTTGCTCAATACCAAATTCTCAATCGAGAGTTCATCTCTATCGTGGACGGCTCGACATTTGGCTCGAAAATGCCCCGCGCAAGTTGGGAGTTTGTTGGCGGTGTGAAAGTGACAACGCCGCCACTCCCCGAGCAAACCCAAATCGCCGCATTCCTCGACACCGAATCCGCCAAATTCGACATCCTCACCACCGAAGCCCAGCGCGCCATCGACTTGCTGCAAGAACGCCGCACCGCACTGATTTCCGCTGCTGTCACCGGCCAGATTGACGTTAAAGAGGTAGCGTAATGTCAGGATTAAGTCACAGGATTGTAAACTTCATCGGCAAGATGCTTCCGCTTTATATTCCTGATGAAGTGAATGGTGTTTTTGGTGCACGTTCATTGGTTGATGGCACATTGATATTGCCGATAGATGAACAGGAAGATGGTGGAAACGGTTTGGTCACTGTTCAGTGGCAAGGAGACCCTAGTCGTACAACCATCGTTCAAGGAGTTTATATGGCGAGCTATGCGATTGCTCGTTATATTGAGCTTCACAACGTTGCTGTAGCGAAAGAAACTAAAGATGAAATGCGCCATCTTGCAGAACACTTTATGGTTAAAACTGGTGAATCCCTTGTCTTCGATATAGGTGATGATGACCCGGAGTTTTTCCAATTGATTGGTAAAGCTATAGCATCAGATGGGAAAGATGTTCTTGTAGAAGTAATCAAGGCAAAAATAGGGCTTTAAAAATGGCTAACCTGACAAATGTGCACACAGAACGCATTTTCGAAAACGAACTCTGTGATCACCTGGCAGCCAACGGGTGGTCTGTTCGGACGCATTTGAAGGATGCGAAATCATACAGCCGTGAATTGGCGATCTTTCCTGATGACCTGATTGCATTCGTGCAAGAGACTCAGCCAAAGGAGTGGGCAAAATTCAAGCAATGGCACAACGGGCAAACCGAAGCCATGTTCGTCAAGCGTGTAGCTGAGCAACTCAATAAGCACGGCACCCTTTATATGCTGCGTCATGGATTCAAGGATTCCGGGAGTGGCGGCACGGTAAAGTTTGCCCTGTGCCAGTTCCGCCCGGCCCATAAGAAAAACCCAAAACTGTGGGAGCATTACGAAAAAAACCGACTGACTGCGATCAGGCAACTTCACTACTCTCTGCGCAACGAAAAGTGCTTCGACTTGGTCCAGTTTGTAAACGGGTTGCCCGTGGCTACCACGGAACTCAAGACCGACATGACGCAGAGCGTCAAAGATGCCATCAACCAATACAAAAATGACCGCCTGCCCCGCGATCTGAAATCAAAAGAGATGGAGCCGTTGCTGCAATTCAAGAAGCGAGCACTGGTTCATTTTGCCGTGTCCACGGATGAAGTGTTCATGACAACCAGGCTCGATGGTGACAAGACGCATTTTTTACCATTTAACCTGGGCAGGCCTGATGAGTTTGGTGGCGCCGGCGCTGGAAACCCGCCGGCACCAAAAGAACACGGGTACCCAACCTGGTATCTGTGGAAGCTGGTTTGGTCTCGTGATGTGTGGCTCGACATCCTTGGAAACTTCCTGCACTTTGAGGTGAAGGAAGAAGAAGACAAGGCAGGCAAGAAGGTGACAAAGGAGTCACTGATTTTCCCCCGGTTCCACCAGCTTGACGGGGTCTTACGCTTAGTCAAGTCTGCCGGCGACGATGGGGTTGGGCATGTCTACCTGGTTCAGCACTCTGCCGGTTCCGGGAAGTCAAACACCATCGCGTGGACAGCCCACCGTCTCGCCAATCTGCATAACGAAAATGACGAGAAGGTTTTTGACTGCGTGATTGTTATTACTGATCGCAAGGTTTTGGATCGCCAGTTGCAGGAAACGATTTCCCAATTCGAACACAAGGCTGGCGTCGTTCAAAAGATTGATCAAAACTCCGAACAACTGGCAAAAGCGCTCACCGATGGCGTGCCCATCATCATCACAACTTTACAGAAGTTTCAGTTCATCCTGCAAAAGGTGCAAGGGCTGAAGGACAAAAAATACGCTCTCATCGTGGACGAAGCACATTCCAGTCAAACCGGGTCTTCATCCCAGAAATTGCGGAGAGTCCTGACTTCGGACACAAAAAAAGTTGTAACCTTGGAACTGGATGGGGCACAGGTTGATGTGGATGTAGATGTGGAAATCGACCCGGAGGACGTAACGTCAGAGGACATCATCAACCAGGTCATGCTCTCAAGACATCGCCCGCCCAACGTAAGTTACTTTGCGTTCACTGCGACGCCAAAAGCCAAAACACTGGAACTGTTCGGGCGCCCAGGACCGGACGGCCTGCCTGTCCCATTTCATATTTACTCGATGCGCCAGGCAATTGAAGAAGGCTTCATTCTGGACGTGCTCAAGCGGTACATGTCCTACAAGACATACTACAAGCTAGGCTCGACTGCAGATGAAAAACTTGTCCCGGAAACAAAGGCCAAAAAGACGCTGGCTCGCTATGCGGTGCTGCACTCATACAACATTGCACAAAAGATTGTGGTGATCGTGGAACATTTTCGTCAATTTGTCGCGCCCAAGATGGGGGGGCATGCTAAAGCCATGGTAGTGACTGACAGCAGGGTAGCCGCTGTCCGCTACAAATTGTCCATGGATAAGTACCTCAAGGATATGGCGTATGACAAGGACATGAAGGCGCTTGTTGCGTTTTCTGGCGACGTTGAAGACCTGGAGTCCGGCCCCGAACAGTTTAATGAACGCAACATGAACCCCGGCATCAAGGGTAAGGATCCGTCAGAAGCCTTTAAGGACGATGTTTATCGCGTACTGCTCGTAGCCAATAAATATCAGACCGGTTTCGACCAGCCCTTGTTGCAAGCGATGTATGTCGACAAGAGGCTTTCCGGCGTGATGGCAGTTCAAACCTTGTCTCGCCTGAATCGCATGGCTCCAGGCAAGGAAGACCCTTTCGTGCTGGATTTCGTAAACGACCCTGAAGAAATACTGGACAGCTTTAAACCTTACTTCCGCACCGCAGAGATCGAGGATGTGACGGATCCGAATATTGTCCATGAGCTTCAGTTAAAACTGGATCAGGCGGGTGTGTATTTCGCCAGCGAAATTGAGCAATACGCGGAAGCGTTCTTTGACCCAAAACGTAACCAGGCCAGCTTGATCCATGTTTTGAAACCAGCAAAAGACCGGTTTTTTGACCTTGAAGAAGAAGATGCTCAGCATTTCAGAAAAGACCTTGGCACCTTTCTTCGGATGTATGACTTCCTGTCGCAGATTATCCCTTATGATGACGCAGACTTGGAGAAGCGCTATGTCTTTGGCAAGGGGCTGACGCCAATGATTTCAGCAATAAGCTCCGGTTCCAGCATCCTTGAGTTGGACTCGGACGTGCAGCTCACCCACTACCGCATTCAAAAACTGGGGGAGCAATCCCTCGACCTGAGCACGGGAGAGATTGTGAAGCTAAAGCCGGCATCCGATGCCGGGAGCGGAAAGACATTGACCGACGAGCAAAAGAAACTTGCTGAAATTGTGGATGCGATGAATGATCTGTTTTCAGGGGATTTGACTGAGGCCGATCTAGTTGGTTACGTCACAACCATAAAAGGCAAAATGCTTGAGAACGAGACACTGGAAGAACAGGCCACCAGCAATACTGAACACCAGTTTGCGATGGGGGACTTCAAGGACATCATGATGGACATCATTATTGATGGGCAGGAAAGCCACAACAAGATCGCCGAACAACTACTCAAGGATGAGAGGATTTTCGCGGCCATGCAGGGATTACTCTCAAAAAGCGTATATGAGTCTTTTCGTGATCTGCACAAAAGTTAAATTAACATCTCACAGTTCAGTTAAAGAATAGACAATGGCATTCAAATTAACTAAACCGTCTGCAATCTCTCTTGAATCGCCTGAAAGTCTTTTTCGAGACATCAAAACCAAGAAGGTACATGGCCCCCTTGCTGACCAAGCCGACCTCTGGCGCATCTATCAAGAAAAAGCACTAGAAAAACCAGACGTTGCACTTCAACTCCCGACTGGCGGCGGCAAAACTCTTGTTGGACTAGTGCTCGCTGAGTGGCGTCGGATCAAATACAAGGAGCGAGTTGTCTATCTTTGCCCCACCAACCAGCTAGTAAATCAGGTTGTTGAACAAGCTGTGTGCCAATATGGAATTAAGGTACATGGCTTTACAGGCCCAAAAAAAGACTACGTCAAGGATGCGATTGCCGAGTATTTGAATTGTGAACGTATCGCCGTGACAAACTACAGCAGCATGTTCAATGCTGCACCATTTTTTGACGATCCCCATGTGATCATCCTCGATGATGCGCATGCTGCAGAACAGTACATAGCAAAGATGTGGTCTCTTTCCATCGACAAGATGGATAAAGATGAGCGACCACTTTACGAAGCAATAATATCGGTACTCAAGCCAGCCATCCATCTCACCGACTATCAACGGCTCGCCAATCCAGACCAAGACTTTCGTGACCGTCAGTGGGTTGACAAAATTCCTTCACCAAGCCTCCTTGAGTTAATCCCAGAGCTTGTCAAAGTTATCGATGCATTCGCTACATCATTTGAATATAAAGTTGCAGATCATAAATTTGTCTGGCGAGCAATTCGCGATCATCTCGATGGATGTCATCTATATTTAGGGCCCGGATCAATTTTTATACGTCCACTATTGCCGCCCACTTTTACTCACAAGCCCTTCTCTGGCGCAAAGCAGAGAATCTATATGTCGGCTACCTTTGGCGAGGCGGGGGAGTTGGAGCGCATCACAGGCAGGCCAAAGATTGAACGACTGCAGGCACAAGCAAGTTGGGATCGACAAACTATTGGCAGACGATATTTTTTGTTCCCTGAGAGTTCGCTTGATGAAACAGATCAATTGGAGTTGTGTACAAAGATGATGGAGCGAGCAGGACGAACTCTCGTTCTAACTCCGGATGGACAGCGTGCGAATAAGTTTCAGGAATTCGTCGGAAAGAGACTTGGTTATCCTGTATATAACGCCCAAGCGATTGAGCAATCGAAATCGGCGTTCATTTCATCTGAAAATGCAGTCGCTGTTGTGGCTAATCGCTATGACGGTATTGATTTCCCGGATAGTCAATGCAGGCTTCTGATCGTTGAAGGCCTGCCTAGAGCAACTAATCTGCAAGAACAATTCCTGATTAGTCGTATGGGGGCAGTCGACTTCTTAAATGCGCGCATTACCACTCGTCTCGTCCAAGCATTTGGTCGATGCACTAGGTCTGATCAAGATTATTCTGCGGTAATCGTTCGTGGTGAGGAGCTAAACAAACACCTGATGACAACTGAGCGGCGCTCATTTCTTCATCCAGAGTTGCATGCCGAATTGGAATTTGGTATTGAGCAAGCTAAAGGTGCATCAATTGAAAATTATCTCGATAACTTTGATGTGTTTCTGGCGCAAGGAGACGAGTGGCGGGATGCTGATGACCACATCCGAGTTAAGCGCGACAACCTCTTGCAGGTGAAACTTCCGGGAGCGGATGATCTAGCCGAGACCGCGTCAGTGGAAATTGAATATTTACAAGCCATCTGGAATAAGAATTACGAGTCAGCTTTCGAATTGGCTCGATCTGTTCTCGGGAAACTGATCGAGCCAAAATTGCGGGGCTATCGTTGCCTGTGGCATTACTTGGCAGGTAGTGCCGCTTGGCATGCCTATAAATCCGGCGCGACTGGCTTTGATGCACGTGCCAGAGAACAATTTTCGTCAGCAATGAAGACTGAGAAAACACTGGCATGGCTGGTACCATTAAGCAAGCTTGCTGTAATGAAGGGACAGGATGCAATAGTTCTCAAGGATAAGGATACATGGAGCGTCATAGAACGGCTGGAAGCACGATTCGATAGCCTCGGCACATTGACCGATCACAAGTATGACAAGTTCGAAGCGATTGTACGAACCAAGCTGGAAGAAAACGACGCCAAGAGTTTTGAGGATGGGCACGCGAAACTCGGCGAGCTTCTCGGGTATGAGACCGGCAACAGAAATGATACTGCCTCACCAGATCCATGGTGGATGGCAAACGGCTCGATGTGCTTCATCTTCGAAGACCATTCAGACGCCAACCCTGACAGCAATCTTAGTGTAGATAAAGCACGCCAAGTTTGTACGCATCCTAATTGGGTCAAGGAAAACTTACCGGTAGATAAAGATGCGACGATCATTCCGGTTTTAGTGACGCCCGTATTGGTTGCAGATGACGCTTCGTTGCCGCATCTCAAGGATGTTCTTGTATGGAATCTGGAGGAGTTCAGAAAGTGGACTCACAATGCAATTACTGTGGTTCGTGAGCTTAGGAAGGAGTATCCAAATTCCGGTGATTTGGCGTGGAGGGCAATAGCCGCAGAAAAATTGTCCGCAGCATGCGTATCTCCAGAGTCTCTCCTCGCGATGCTAAAGGATCGCGTTGGGTCAGAAGTTCTAAAAAGGCGGCGGGGCTAATTGCATTTCTGAAAAACAACAATTGTTCTTTCGATTTATTTAGCCCCTATGACTTGACCGATTTTCCAAGCTTATTTTCTGCAACCAACTTCCCACGAACTTCGGCGGCTTCGTAGGCTGCGGCAATCTCGCGAACTGCAGCTTCTAGTCGTGCCTGTGACGCTTGCATAGCGGCCTCAAGCTGCTGCTCGGCCCGGACGCGGGCTTTGTCGGCGGCCTCCAGCCTGGCGGTTGCTACGGCAGCTGCTTCGTGCAACTCGGCGGCTTGAGCACGAGCTTGCAACAGTTCTGTGCGCACTTGCGCTATCTCGGCCTCAATGCGTGGCACAGCTTCCAGCCGAAGCTCTGCCTTAGCCAATTCCACACGGGCGGCTTCTGCGGCTTGCCGTTCTGCTAACAGATCGGCAGCAGTGCGGGCGGCATCTGCCTCAAGCTGCTGGACTCGACCAGACAGTGCTGCGTGCTGCTCCTGGAACATGGCAAGTTCACAGGCCTGCGCTTCCATCTCTGCGGTTTGCCGTTCGCTCTCTGCAATGATCGCATCTGCCTCTGCCTGCAGGTCGGCCAGACGTGCGGTTGAGTCTGATGTTGCTTCCTGAACCTTGCTGGCGATCTGATTGCTGATGGCGCGAGCGATGGACGGATCCAGGGTGTCGTCTATAGCCTGGCTTTGCCGTGACTGGTTGCCCTGCCATTGCTGCAAAAACTTGAGCACAGTTGCCATGCTTCCGGTTCCCAGTACATCTCGTACATTGCGCGCTGTAGGTTTCCCACCAAGGGCTTTGATTCCATCTGCAGCAGCAGCAACTTGCTCCGGAGTAATCGATGATTCTCTTGCCATAATATCGCCCTTCTGATATGTTATGTTATGATTGTAATGTTACGTTATGTTACATAGCGCGTCAAGAATTTTCCGGTTGAACTTGGTGCCGTTCTTCGTACAGCGTTCCCAGATAAACGGTTTTCGCGATGGTTGCGTATCAACCATGAGAAGAGGAGTGTCATATTGATGTATACCTTATCCTGATGTCAGGACAGCACATCCATAGCTGTCAAGATAGAGTGATATTTGCTAATACTTGACATGTGCAACGACAGGTTATAGGCTTTTTCCTGACATATTTTGCTTTGGAGGCATCTTGAAGGGTCAACGCATCGGTTACGTTCGTGTCAGCAGCTTCGACCAGAACCCGGAACGGCAACTTGAGCACGTCGAAGTCGGCAAGGTATTCACCGACAAGGCATCTGGAAAGGACACGCGGCGACCGGAACTGGGCGCTCTGCTTGCCTTCGTGCGCGAGGGCGACACGGTGGTGGTGCATAGCATGGATCGCCTGGCGCGCAACTTGGACGACCTGCGCCGCCTGGTGCAGAATCTGACCAGGCGCGGCGTGCGCATCGAGTTCGTCAAGGAAAGCCTGACCTTCGTCGGCGAAGACTCGCCGATGGCAAACCTGATGCTCTCGGTGATGGGGGCTTTTGCCGAGTTTGAGCGGTCACTGATCCGCGAGCGGCAGCGCGAAGGCATCGCGCTGGCCAAACAGCGCGGAGCCTACCGTGGCCGCAAGAAAGCGCTTTCTCCAGAGAAGGCGGTCGAACTGCGGCAGCGGATCGCCGCCGGCGAGCAGAAAGCGAAGCTGTCCCGCGAATTCTGCATCAGCCGCGAGACGCTGTACCAATACTTGAGAACTGGAAACTAGAAAATTAATTTCATCCACTTCTGTGGCAAACTCTGCCCTCAAGCCCCAGTACGATCACCCATCCCCAGCCACCGGCAATTCATTCCAGTCTGTGGTGTAGTTCGGCGACTTCCTATCCCTGCGCATCGCCCAGCGGTGCTTGATTCCAGATGCTGCAATAGTCACACACCCCACCCATGCGTCGATTGATCGCATCCATGGTGTGCATAATGTTGGCTGACTTGGCCTGCCTGTCAGCGTCATCAAATAGTGTAGCTTGCACCGTTCCTTTGCTATGCAATCCCATCAGCAACACACCGGTCTTCTTGTAGTGAAAGCCGCTGCGGTAGATCGCCTTTAGCCCCTTGAGCGCCGCTGATATAAGCTTCATGGTGTCGTCGGTGGGCAGGTTTAGCGGAACGATCATCGAACGCTGGTATTGAGGCTCGGTTTCCTTGAACGGATTGGTGCGGACATAAACGCAAATGCTGGCAGCGACCGAGCCATCCCGCCTGAGTTTCTCTGCAGCCCGGGTGGTGAAGTGAGCGACCGATTCAGCCAGGTCATGCAGCCCGGTCACCGTCGCACCAAACGAGCGCGACACCATGATCTGCTGCCGTGGCTTGCCCACTTTTTCAAGCTCGATGCAGGGCACGCCGTTTAGTTCATGCACCGTGCGTTCCATTACGACCGAGAAGCGGTTTCTGATAACATCCGGGTTGGTAGCTCTTAAATCCTCAACCGACTTGATGCCCATGATCAGGAGCTGCTGGGTGATGCGCGGCCCAACACCCCACACTTCATTCACGGGGATGTTCGCAAAGAGCGCCATGAGGTTCCCTCGGTATTTCGTCTTCCAAGAGGTGAGTTTCATGCTACCAGTTTTTCTTTCTGTTGAGCAATGAACCAGTCATCCAGAAACTGGATTGGTGACTTATAGCCCAGCGTCGAGTGCAGCCGTTTCCGGTTGTAGAACACCTCAATGTATTCAAAGCTCAGAGGCTGAGAAATATTCAAATTTTTCTTCGGCACACATCTGTGGGCGCTACTGCCAGC
>CXWL01011039.1_pt1 | contig 17965 bp, 26 predicted proteins | sample 590931 | NCBI WGS metagenome assembly CXWL01 (sample SAMEA3498368, study PRJEB10139) | groundwater metagenome | biome: water well; material: biofilm material | place: Germany | collected 2015-04-27 | reverse complement strand
CATCGGCTTACTGTTGGCGGGGTAGTGGGAATGATTGGCGATAGAGAACGAGAGCAGCCAGCCATTCGGGGCGGCGTAAATGCCGGGATCGTGAGTAATGCGTCCGCCGATGGTGCAGTAATTTTCGTCTTTCATGGGTCAATCCTCCCTCGGGTGTTTCAGCATGGGTCAGCGAAGACACCCAGGAGTCCCCCTGCGCGGAGCGCCGCTCGAAACGGGTTTGAGCCGGCAATGGTGATTAGAGGATGCTGGCTTCTTGCATCGACGCCTCGTCGTTGAGATCGACGGTGATGGGGTCGAGCCCTGGGTCCTCTGGGATGACTTGAAAGGTCGTGGCAGTGCTTTCAGGATCGCGTTGAATCGTGAGGGCTTCTTGGGCTGCACGGGCAGGGTTGTCTGCCGTGATATTAATTTCCCAGGTGACAAGATAGTCGGGCATGGTGAACCTCGTGCGTGGATTGTAGGAGGTGACGCGGTTGATAGGCCTATCATAGGAGGATAGGCCAACGGATTGGATAAGTTAACGAGTGCGAAGATGAAGGGATGTGGGTAGGCGCGATGTTGTTGTGAGGCGTGCTGCCGGTAGCTGGGTGTCGATTTCTATGAGTCGTGTGACTCCACAGCGTTGAGCCTGCATATCCCATTTATGATCGACGACCGCATGAATATCGGCGGCGGAGAGCCGGCTTGTAGCTGTGAGAAAATGCGTTGTGCTCAGTAAGTCAATCCAGTCTGGTCGAGTCAGTGGTAGTGTGGTGGGCGGTTCGATCAGAGAACGAAGCGTGGCAAAGGCCTGTGTGATAGTGGGCCGTAAGGCATGCCGGTAGTGCGAGCGATCACCACTGTGAATTTCACAATAGGTGTCGAGAAAATCGCGAGCCAATTGGTCCGCTCTGGGTTGGCCGTTGGCATAATGAAAGTGGTAGCCCAGATCAGCAGCAAATGTTTGAGCGAGAAAGATACTTCCTGAGCAGAGGAGTTGGTTGGCGGGAATGATGGGAATTTCAAGGGTATCGAGTGTGAGTTTGAGCACAATGAGTCTGGCGTCCATCGGATGGCTTTCAGTGGTTAGGTTGTAAGTTGGTTGTACAGGCGCTGGATTCTGAATGCGTTGCGGACCGTGACCACCTGCTTGCGGAATTGCAGCGCGGGGGTTCGGTACCCGAGTCGTCGTGCGAAGTCGCGCTTTGTGTAACCTTCGTCGAGGAGTCGTTGGATCAAGCGCCACAGCCGTGTCGCCTGAATGTGGGCATGATCGGCTCGCTCCGCAGTGCTGACATCGAGAATTTTTCGAGCGGTGCGGGCGCGGATGTGCGTTTTCTTCCCGGCCCGGATCGCGCTCAACGTGGATTGGGCGATATCGGTAGCGTCGTGAATGGCTCGGCGGCCGACGCCTCGCCGTGAGAGGAAGAGGATATGTCGTCGGGCGGCCGTGGCCGGTACAATCCCATTCCACTCTCCCTCACGTCTGGCCTGTTGGCGCTGTCGTTCGTACTGGGCATTGGCGGCGCGGCAGGGGAGGCACCGGCATCCGGCGAGATAGCGCAGTCGGTCTCCGTGGGGACGGACGGCGGCGAGGTCGGCGAGGGGGCGCAGTCCTCTTGCGTGAAGGGTGTGCATGATAGGGAGTTCCTGTCGTATCCGAGAGCAGAATTGGCGTTAGCCGCGCGGGTGTTTTGAGGGCCGTGTCGGGGGTTGGGTTTGACGGAGTACGAATTGTGCGGCGTGGATGATGTTGTGGGCCGACGTTCGAAGCATGGCATCGCTAGCCATGTCGTCGCCATTTTCGGCAATGGTGTTGAGCATTTCCGCGACACCATGATCCTCTGATTGCCCGGTCGTCATCAGATGGGAGAGGACCTGGCGGGCACGGAGAGAGAGACCGGCAGCGAGTGCGGGAGGACCCATACAGCAACTCCTTTTGTGAGAAATGGACGGGGTCTAAAACACGCCGTCGGCGACTTGGAGACAGGTGAGGCCCAGACGTCGCCACATGGCGACGACGGCATTGCGGTCGTCGAAGACGTAATCGACGTGAAATTCTGGGGCAATAACGCGGTAAAAGAGTTCTTCTTTGACGACGACATCGGGTCGAGGATCGCCGGTGGGTCGGAGCCAGAGGCTATGTCGAGTTGGAAAAAGCTGATGACGGAACAACCAATATTCTGTGATGTCTCGGAATCGATCTTGTCGTCCGGATAGCAGAATGAGGCTGACCGGATGTGGGCTGGATGTCAGCAGCTGTTCAATCAGATGCACGATGGGCCAATTGACCGCATCTTCCATCGCTTGTTCGAAGTCGTAGGGATCGCGGGTGCCTCGGAGGGCAATTGTGCCGTCAATGTCACAGAGAATGGCTCGGCGCCGGGTGGGGATGGAGGAATCACTGTGAGATTTGTCGGTCATGTGAAGTGTGCCACTCGGCGGAGCACGGATTATAGTCTGTGGAGCGTAATTTTCAAGATGGGGCTCAATGATGCGTGGCGTCTCGAGGGAGACAATGAGACCGATTGTGCCGGCACGTCCGAACGCGGGGTTATACGAGAATGATTCGACGTGTGAGACGCAATAGAGGAGTCCGTCCAATTCGATGAGTTCGTCCGGCTGAATTGTGATGGCGGGTGGGGCCTCGACGATGGCGATGACGCCACGTCCTGCAAGAATCTGCCACTGTACGACATGGAATCTTTGCATAGCATGGGCTCCGAAGGAGGAAGGACTTCAGGATGGACGAGAGACATTATGAAGAACTGCTGCCCGTGAGGGCCTTCTGATGTGGCACGAAGGCGTGTGTTTTAGTATTTGGGAGTGGGGGGAGTGCTGGTCAAGAGGCCCTCTTCTCGGAGGGTTTTGGCCACGTCGGGAATGAGGGCGATCCATTCTGGCCCGACTCGATCGATGGCGTCGGCGATCGTGTACTCCATTGCCTGCAGCCAATCTGCTCGATTGAGAATCAAGGCGGCAAGCAGTTTTTCACCAGTAGATTGTACGCCTAATCCACCTACGAGTGCGTCCCGACAGATCCGCAACGCATGTTGATGTTTCGGGTTCATGGGATCTCCTTTGTGGGACTCGTCATCCTTGGCGGTATTATAGACGTGGTTGAGTGGAGAGGGAAGGCGATATGGTCTGTGTAGGAGTATTAGGTTCAAGCGAGAAGTAAGGAAATTCTCTCACGCGAAGATCTGGTGGCCATTCGGACATATCGGTGCCTTTGAAGTCGCGTAAGGGGATTTTGCGTTGTGGATCTGTGTCAAATGGACAGGATCCCAGTTGTTTGACGAATGGCGCAATCCGGTGTGTGCGGCATTGTCGAATCCCGGCGCGAATCCAAGAGTAGCGACAGCCTCGTGCGTTCATTCCACTTTCTCCGCCGAATACAATCCAGCTCACGGTGTCGCCGGTAGTGATAGGACAATCGTAGAGATGAACGTCGCTGCCGGTGCAGTGGCAAAACTCAAGATCAATCGGCTCAAGTAGCGGTTCCATGCTGATCCAGCGCTTCGTTGAGCGAAGGTGTCTCATCGCACGCCAGCGTCGGTCGAAGTGTTCTTGATCTTCGGCGGTGAAACCGGGCCAGACATTATGGGGTGTGCCTTCGCGGACCCATTGGGCTGGCAGGAAATCGGAATAGAGCGTAGGTCGCTTGGTCAGCAGGAGCCAGTCGAGGTGGGGGGTGGCATGAATGAGCTCCCAAAGCCGTGCTCGGTGCGGGTACAGATCGGTCCGGTCCTCCATGATGTCGGCCATCGACGCACAAAAGACGCGATAGCGAATGCCAAGCCGTTCCGCTTCTACATTCCAGTGAATTGGTTTTCTCCAGTACGTATCACTGAAAAATCGTCGTGGTGCCTGCTTGCCCCAGATCTGATGTCCAAAGCGCATGCTGTCGCTCTCCGCGTAGCACTGCTGACACCCCGGTGAGACTTTTTCACAGCCCCACCAGGGATTAAAGCTGAAATGTGCCCATTCGATGGATGTTTTCCCCATGTGGTTCTTGCTCTATCGAGGCGTTGTGATGGACGTCTGTATAGATTGTGTCCGCGGATTATCCATACCAGTAATGATCAGACTGACCGGAAGGCCGGCTGGAGCGGTGAGCCATACTCCATGTGTGAGCGCAGTGTGTTGTGCAACTCCCTGTACCTGCTCATCGAGCGGGCCGGTGAGTTTGGTGGTGACGAGTCCTGAGAGATTGTCGCGATCAGCGATCCAGCCTGTGATTCGGATGCTGTCCAGGCGTGGGGGAGTGTCTTCGCAGGTCATACTGTCGAGATGGATCGCGAGGCGAGTGGAGGTCTGCGTGGGGAGAATGTATCCGATGACGATACAAGTCTCAGGCGCTCGTGCGAGGAGCGTTTCGGCTTTCGGATTTGGATCGAACTGAAAGGTGACCGGGATGGGGTGGGCTGGTCGTGGCACCAATGGATACGTGATCGTGGTGAGGAGGTGTCCGGGTGTTTCGAGAAAGAACGGGGCTTTGAGTGGAAATGATGGTGCAGAGTTGGGAGGCTCTGCGGCAGAGAGAGGGGCGCCCATCAATGCAGTCTGGAGGCTAATAAGGAGGGTGATGAGCAGAATATGAGATCGTAAGATCATCGGAAGTATCCTCGTGTGATCTTGTTGGATATTGGTCTGTCGTTGTTCGTAATGGCTAGACATGTTCATGAACAGACGGGTTCTTCGGCCTTGCGTGGGATGGTGGAAGGCGTGGAGTTAATCGTGATGAGTTGTCTGTTTTCCGCACAGCCGCTACAGAGATAGTGTCCGTCGGGATGGTCACAGTGCGCGTCTTCCCCGAACTGTCGTGGTCGTGGTGTATAAGCGGTGCAGGGGAATTGAGGATCGCGCTCACCTGGAATCCCGACCGGTCGTCCTCGATAGGTGGTGGTCCAGTGTCGGAAGCCGTAGAGACAGAGCCATCGCCAAAAACGCGTTCGAAGCGAGAGGATTTGGTCGTGGTGTTCGAGCATCTCGTTACGGTAAAGGAGGCGGAGGGGACGATTCATGTATGGTCCTAGGTGTCGAGTAGGCAATGGTGTGATAGAGGGGATACCCCTCAGTATGTGAGAGGTATCCCCTCCAAGTCGGTCACGAGAAAGGTTGGTTAGAGCCCCCCGTCGTGCTCGTCTTCGTGTTCTTCGTCCACAGTGCTCACCTCCTTTCTTATGAATTAGGCGGCGACGTCGTCTCGATTGAGTGGCAGGATCGACGGATCAGCTTTTCCGATTCTGGCGAGGATGCGTGTGCCTTCCCGCACTTTCACGATCGAGAGTACGCTGAGGCAATGCTGAATGAAGATGGAATCGATGTCCTGAGCTTTAGAGTGAAGAGGACGTTGCGGGATATCGGTCCTGAGTCGTAATACGAAGTCTCTAAGGCGATAGGGATTATTAGGTTGCCGTTGAAAGATGTCGGCGACTTCATCCAAGAGGATGACCAAAATATCGTTGCTGTGAATGTGTTTCGGCTCGATGCCGGCGCGTTTGCCTAAGATGGTTTGGAGGTCGGCATGGACATTCCCTTGTTGGTAGTGGTTTTTTGCATAGAGGTAGAGATGATGGGTGCCGCGTTTCAGGGGATTTAAGAGACGGCTGGGTGCCATGAGAACCTCCTCGTGACTTAACTTTTGATATTGACCCAAGCGGGTTGTTGCCGATCGCCGGACTTTAGGACGGGCTGCGGCATATTGAGTCCGGCCGGCATGACGGGGCCATGGAGTTTATAGTCAGCGGGAAAGCGCCGTCCCTGTTTCATTTTCATCATGAGTTCGGTTTGATTGAGATAGATCAATTGAGTGATGCCCATCCCGAGTAGATGAAAGAGAGTGCCATCGGGCACGTAGGTCAGTGGGAAATGGTTCTGATCCACCGGGACTGATCGCGATCCGGCCAGCCAGTTCAGAATATGGGCGGGGGTGAGCAGGAGTTGGAGATGGGCTCTGGCAAAAATGAATTCATCTTCATGATAGAAGGCGGCACAGAAACTGACGATATGATGATTTACGTAAAGCGGATGTTCATGTTCTTTGGGATGACCAAATTCGTAGAGAATCACGCGGTCGACCGTGATTGGAATCTCCGTGATGTGGGGTGGGTCGTCGTCCCGGCGTTGTGGTTCAGTAGAGGGACTTAAATAGTGGCGAATGGTCTCGCAGAGTGTTTCGTTCGTCTGTCCGTGTGTATGGGTGGCCGTGGTGTGAGAGATATCCGTGCGAATGTCTTCCGCGAGGAGGGCGGCGCGCGTCGCTTGCCGGATCAGAACGGTGGCCACGTGTGGATCCCGGACGATGTATTGCCAGTCACGGGTAACGAACCAGTCCAGCTCATGAAGCAGGGCATGCAGGTCCTCCCAGATGTGGTGAGGTGGGGAGGTACTTGGAGGAGTGGGGGCTGGCGAAGATGGCGTCGGGTCAGCGAGGACCACTCGAATCATAGTGATACCTTGTCAGGGCTCTGAGGTGAGTCTGTCGTTCTCGGTTATCCGAGAACTTCTGGCATGACGGTATTACGGTCCAGTGGTGGGGAGAAGAGTGGGGGGAGGGGATGGTTTAGCAGGGGGAGGTTGCGAGGTGGGCTCTCACGCTAAGCTCCTGATTATGTGGTGATTTATTAAGATTACTTGCCAAGCCAGCTCGTTGAGCTCATTAGGGGCGTGCCCGTTGGATCTTTGCAATATTCCTGTGTGAAATATCCCATTCGTCCGCGACCCGTGGACGAGATATTGAGGTAACAGGGGAGAGCGTGACTGTCCTCATCGACCTGTTGAGGATAGGTCTCCCGCATGGAGTGGTCTCTTGCTGCGGGGGTGGAAAAACATGGATGCAGAATCGGGTCGATCCAACGTTGGACAATAAAGACAGCGTACTCAGGGGTGCAGGATCGTGAGGTTCGTTGCGCGGAACGGTGTTCTCGAGTAGCCAGCATCTCTGTGTGATGAAAGAGGAGTCTGTGATTATTATCGCGGATTGGTGCCCCGAGCCAAGTCGGGATTGATAAGGACAGTGTCGTAGGTCCAGGTGGTCGACAAGTCGATGTATGGGGTGACGTCGAGGTTGTGAATGCCGACTTTGACGCACTGTCGTTTGAGCCGTGGGTCGTCCTGATAGTGACTGAGATCGCCGACGTTGAAATCTTGGCCGCTCTGTTGCCAGGCCTTCCGACCTGAACCCGTGGTCTGCGCCCAGTTCGAGAGCGCCATGATCAGGGTATTAAGAAACGTCTGTTTGTTCGTGAGCGCATCTGTTGTGACGGATGCGGTGACAACCGCGACCGTCAATTCTGGTGAGGGGATGCGTGGCACGACGAATTGGATGGGACGGAGGGAGAGTGGCGTAGGCATATGGAGTCCTTCCGGCATGAAGGGATGGCGTGTTGGCAGAGGAGTGAGGAGAGATGTCGCGAGCTTCTAACCGAATGAGAATGGGGAGAAGAAACGTTAGGTGGCGATGGCGGAATGGGTCTGAGGAGTGATGGTTGACGTTTGTGGCGAGGGTTGAGCCGTCATGTCTTTGATTTTGCCCTCGATGTAGATAAGCCCGGTTTCGATATGCTGTTTCAAGAGCAGTGTGCGTTCCATGATAAGTGGTAACTGGTCGAGGGGGATTTCACTTTGTACGGCTTTGTGGATCATCTCCAGTTCGGCGAGCCCGTCTTCGAGGGAGTGGGGAAGGGTCTGAACGCTGTTGGCGTTGTTACTCTAGTGTATGTGAGCCCGGCATGATTCCGATCAGACCGATATCGGTACTAGGGGGAGCGTTGAAGTAGTTTCCAATGTCCTCCGGTGTGGCAGCCTGAATGGTTCCTGACCATTCCACGCGTGATGGCGTAGCGATGAGATTGTCCTCCTGCTCATATTCCACGTAGAGCGTGCCAATCCAACAATGGAGGGCTTTCTGGTTGAGCGGAGTTGGCGAGTGAATCCAGTGATTGAGGAGGGGCTGCTGTTGATCGATTGTGTAGAGGGCACGAAGATAGGGAAGGAGAAACAAGCCAGAGGCGCCAAGAGCATACCAATGTCCTTGGTGCCCGATGGAGAAGATCACGGTCTGGTTCGGAAAGTGTTGGCTAGGCATAGGCGAAGAGGGGCTATTGTGTCTGTACGGTTTCAATGCTGAGATATTAGCTGTGCTGATATTCGTCTTCAGGTATGTCTGACGTCCCTTCCGGGACCCCGGGCGAAGAAGATTTGGGCATGAAGGTAATGCTATTGGCGACGACTTCATGTTTGTTGCGCTTTTGCCCATCTTCTGTTTCCCATCGTCGTTGCTGCAGCCGTCCATCCACAATCACGCCGCTGCCTTTGCTGAGATATTGACCGCAATGCTCGGCCTGTTTGCCAAAGATGACAATGTCGATAAAGCAGACTTCGTCCTTCATGTCGTCGCCTTGTTTGAATTTGCGATTGATGGCCAATCCAAAGGAGGCGACGGGAGTACCATTCGGTGTGTACCGGAGTTCGGGCATGCGGGTGAGGTGGCCGATGAGGATGACTTTGTTGAAACCGGTCATGACATAGAGCTCCTTCTGTGGATGGTGAATGGATGATTGGCTGAGGATGTCTGTTGGGTTTCAAGCTGTGTCGGTATCATCTATCAACTATTACGGTCCAGCGGTAGGGAGAATAAGGGGGTGCTCTTATCAAAACCTGTGTGGTTGGTGTTTATGAGGAAGATTGGATGATCAAACGGGATAGCTGAGAAGACTTTGGCATGAATGAGTGCAGAACGGAGCGGTGTTACGGCGACGATCGATACATGGACAAGCTTAGCGACAGGCCGATTCAGGGCGATGAGAGGGAACGCAGGCCTGTTCACTCGCTGAGTGCAGAGGCTGTGGATCGATGTAGTGATAAAACTGGCCAGGGGTATAGCGAACCGGAGGTTCAGGTCCATAGAGCATACTGTCTTGTAGGTCCAATCGTGATGGAATGGACTCGTAGCAGGCTAGGGGGTCCGTGGTCTGCGCGCAAAACGAATAGAGTTGCGCTTGTTGGAGGCTCATACTTTTGAGCAGTAGGAGCGAGATGTAGAGTTCGCCCAGTCCCATGAGAATAGGCTACGCCGGTTGCCTGAAAAGGACAAGAGGGATGCTTGGCTGCGAGTGGGCTGGTTGTGTGTTAGGTGTGGTTGAGGACTTGACGTAATCGTTCTTCGAAAGAGGACAGGTCAACATCCTGGGTCATGATCCTGGCGCCCATATGTTTGAGGTGCATCTGTTCTTCGATCATGGCGGTTTCGACAAAGCTGGATGGACTCTGGCCATTGAGCATGGACAGGTCAGGGAACCAGGCGCCGGCATCAGGTCCAGACGTGATTTGGATGTGAAAGCGCGGGACGAAGGGTGGCTTGGTGGAGTCAGTAGCCATACGGTTCTTCTGACGGTTTTCTGAATGTGTGTGAGGACGCAGAGGAACACACGATGTCTGGCGTGAGTGTAGCAAAATTTGCTGGCCAGGTCATCATGTGTGGGTGGGATTTGGCGTGGCCAGTTGTTCATCTGAGGTGGTGCGTTCTCGATCATCACCGGAGACTTCAAAGAGCAGACTGCCGTCGGGTAAGACGCTCAGTGGGCGGTATGTGATCTCCATCAGGAGCGGGTTGCCGACTCGCTCACCAATCAGATCGAGAAATCCTTCGAGGTCGTGATCGATCAATTCATGAACCTCAATGGGAATCGACCATGTACGATAGGGGCTATCGGACGTGGGAGTCAGGGTGGGGGATTCACCGGTGTTACTTCCTCTGTCGTATGCTGCTGGGCTCATAGGCGCGTCTCCTCACAACTGATCAGATCGTAATGGGGAACGGACCATTCGCCTCGTGGGATATGGGTGCCGGTGAAGCGGAGCCGTTTCTTGCCGAGTACGGTGACCGTGAGTGGGGATCGAAGTCGTGTCGTGAACACGCCGCAGAGAATGGACCGGAAACGTGTCTCGGTCCATTTGAACACGCGTGTATACGTTCGTCCGCCTGTGATCCGGACGCGATAGGTGGTGCCGGGTGTGAGTTGTCGAAGGGCCTGTGGCGTCATCGCGCATCCTTTCTACTGTCTCATCGGGATGGGTGCTGAGCGTGGTGGGTGGCAATTGCTACGTCCCAATGATTGATCGCGACAAGGATTGTTTCGAGCCCGAATTCGTCTCAGGCTTGGAGCAGTCTGGTATCGTTGATGTCATGAGTGGGTGTGTTGACCAAAGCCAGCTTCACGAATTTCGGCGATCGCTCTATGTTGATGTCGCTGTCGCCATTGGTGCCAGCGGTGTTTCCAGTAGTCCGCGGGATATCGCTTTCCTCGATGGGCCCAGCGTCGTGAGCCTTTGACGCTATTCACGTGCGAGCGTGGCATGTGAGTCCTATTGATTGGTACAAATGGAAAGTGCGATTGGTCTCTGTCTGGGCTAGTAGTCTTGCCATCCAAATAATTTTGGATCGTGTCGCCCTTCAAAGAGCACACAGAGCGCATAGTCGTCTGGCGCATTGGGCTCCATCTCGTCTCCCGTGTCAGAGGCAAACGCTTCTTGTTGTGCGGCAGAGACGGCATCAGATTCATTCGCTGCGCCGACCTGGGCGACATAAATATCGGTGCCAAAATCTTCCGCAAGATAATCGGGTCGCAAGAGGACGACGGTATAGTCATGCTGCAGACTCGATGTCGGGGAAGTGGTGAGGGCTTTGATGACTTCCTCTAAGAGTCCGTGAAGCGCATATTTTTTGAGAAAGTCCGGGTTGAACTGTTCCAGGTTATCGCGGACTGTTTCGAGAACCTTTCGGTAAGTGGAGAGGGCGTCAGGTAATGAGGGAGTGGGAGTTGTGGGTTTGAGCGTGTCCATGCAAGTCCTTGTGAAGATCGGTGATGAGATCGAGGGTGGCGTTGGATTCGTAAAGGGCGATCATGTACCGAGGGTTATCCCGCGAGCCCTCGTTTAGTGGTCCGTTGGGCGAGTTCGACCGGCGAGAGAATGTCCACGCGGCGTTGTTTATTGCGGCGACGAATCGTGATGCGTTTCTCCAGGATGGCGCGTTCCCAATGCAGCGCTTCCAGTTGGCGTGCAGCATGCGCAGTTTTATCGAGCGATTTGGCAAGGAGGTGGCAATAATCCCAGCGCTGCGGTTCATTGGATAGTTGTGCAATGTGTAGCAGGAGGGATTGCTCTCCTCGGCGTGTGTAGTCTTTTTCCACGAGCCAGCCAGTCCCCCCTCCATGTGTCCAGCGCAAGCCGATCCAGTCATGGACCGAATGACGGAAGATATCGTAGCGGTAGGAATCACCGTTCCAGCGTGTTTTGTCGTTGTGTGAACAGGGCCTGCCCGGACCGAATCGTGCGGAGGCGAGATGGATCCACTGTGAGGGGTCGGTTTCATGTTGAAGGAGTCCGCCGCCTTGTTCAGGTTCCATCATCCGCATGTATTCCGTGGTCTGCATCTCAGGGATTGGAGGTTGGGGTCTCATCGTGTGTTCTTTCATGGCTGGTGGAGAGGGGGAACGGTTTAGAACGAGAGCTGACGTAGCGCGTGGTGAAGGCGATAACCCGGACGATGTCGAAACCGTTCGGCGCCGGCAGGGATACATTCCAGCATCCATTCACAAAAAATGGATCGAGTGAGCAGATATGTGGCTTACAGATGGCTAGGCCGATGTCGAGTTAGCGGTGTGAACGTCTGGGGTGGGTGTTGCGTGCTCCGGGATGCGTGGCAGTCGAAATGCGGCGAGGAAGTGTTGTTCGCGTGTATCGAGATTTCCGCTATCGAGTTCGATCAGGGTGAGGAGTTGCAGTGCGTGAAATACGTTCAAGGGAATGATGACTTCCCAATGATTGGGGCGAGCTGGGACCCCATCATGGAGGGCGACTTCGATGGTGTGGGAAGTCGGTGATGGCACGAGCCGTGTCGTCAGGACCGCTCCTCGGCCGAGATAGGCGAGGATGACCTTGGGGGAGAGACCGGTGTGTGGGTGGATATCCGGTCGAGGCAGTGACGGTGTTGATGAGAGTGGCATGATGTGACCTGCAAAAGTGGGGTTAGTGAGATCAGATTCCTAATATCGAGAGAATGAGGTTATGCCGCTAATGGTGGGGGGCTCTGGTTTGTAGATCGGGAGTCGCGTGCGCGGACAGCGTGTCGAATCGTGTGCCAGAGAATGGCATGACGTTGTGTTCGTGCTTGGGCTCGGGCGCCGATCACTCTCGTGCGGTCCTGGGCGGTCCAGAGATGTGCGAGGCGATCTAAGTGTGGATCATAGAAGGACGGGTATCCGTGACGTCGGTGCAGGGGATTCATGGCGTGATGTGGCATGGTTGGATGCCCTTTGTGTGACGGTCGTTGAATGTTTTACGCATGGTGGGTGAGCTTTTGACTGTTGAAAGCAAAACTCCATCCTTGGTGATGTTTATTGAGGTACGTACGAATCTGTTCTTTGGTTGGGGAATCAAGTTCTTCAGACGTTGAGGCTACGATAAGAGTTGGGAGGGGAACGGTGATGAGTGCGTTTTCAAATCGCTGTTTACGCTTCTGATCCTGTTGATTCTCCAAGGACATTGCTACAAAGGTGATGCCGAGACTACAGGCGAGGGCAATCACCCACATGTTTCCCAACATAAGCGTACTTACAATATCAAAAATGATAGATGCGACGAAGAGGAGGGCCGTAAGGATACTACTATAGACGAGCCAGGGGCGATCGAGGGGGGATACGAATGTGTGAAGTGGGGCAATGGGTATCATAGTCTATGTCCTTTAGATGTTGATTGGGTACATGTGTGGTATTGCGTGTGGGACAGCTTCATTTTCCCCATACCCTGTATCCCTTCTGATTCACGGTGGCTGATGAATCATCGTTCATCATCTATTACGGTCCAGCGGTGGGGAGGAGGTGTGGTTTATGGGGGTCGTCGAGCCGTGATAGCCAGTTCATGAGATGTTTGTAGGTTTGTTGAGGGCTTTGAAGAGGAGCGCTCGGGATGACACCATCGATCGTGGCGTCGGCGAGAGATCGTTTAAACCGAATACGTGTTCGTTTTCCTTCATCCCATGACCAGATGCGGTCTTCGACGGTGGCGCGGGCTATCAGGAGGAAGAGATCGACGGTGTGATGGGGTTGGCCTGGACGGTACAACCTGCCCAGAAGCTGAGAAAACATGGCATGGGTCCAGGGGGTATTGAGGCAGATCAGTCGATGACAGACACGTTGAAAGCCGTCGTATCCGACGGCGGCGACGTCAGACACGATCAGGATATCAATGTTGTCGTTGAGGAAATCGTCGGCGCCGTCTTTATGTTCTCCGGTAAAGAATCCGACCCGCCACCCCGCGGTCCGAATGGCGTGAGCGAGTGGTTCCAAGATCCCCTCAAGCAAGTTCGTGTAGATCATCGTTTTGGGCTGCAAGAGACTGAGGAGTGCTGGGAGCCGAATATGAAAGAGTTGTTGCTCCAATTGGAGAATGCCGGCTGAACGTGGGAGGGCTTGCAGTCTGGCCAAGTCGTTCGTGCAGTCGATCTCAATGAGGTGTTCGCGATATTGAATATCGTAGCGCGGCAGCCAGCGGAATCCGGACAGCGTGATCTCTTGATGGATGCGCATGGCGTTGGGAATGGAGGCAGTGGTGTCTAAATGGGGCAGGGGTTCGCCTCGGATGAGTTCGAGGGTGCTCTTGGCTTCTTCGAGCTCATTGAGGATGGGGGTGGCCGACATCGCGGTGAGGGCCAGATGAGGATTTTGTTGCGAGGCTAAGGTTGTGAGCAGATTGAGTCGCTGCCGTCGCAGTGAAAGTAGTTTGGGATTTCGGACTTTCGAAAGGTGTTGCTCGTCGATCACGCAACAATCGAGGTCGGGGTTGTCGGCGAGACACTTCCGGATCTGTGTTTCAGAGTGCGGGAGTTGGAGCAATTCATAATGCAGGAGCAGGTAGCGCGGGCGTTCCGGATGTTTCCATGTGGGGGTAAATGTTCCTGTGCAGATTTCAACGTCAGGAAAGGCGTTTTTGATTACGGCGGCCCACATGGGGACGACATTGAAGGGCGTAAGGATCAGGGTGAGACGGGCCTGAATGACGCGGCTGCCCAGGCAGGCCGCAATGGTTTTTCCTGAGCCAGTGCCTGTGAAGATTCCAAATCGCCGACGATCTCTTAGCCGAACAGCGAGGAGGCGTTGCAATAGACTCGGTGGGGTGGGGATCCCGTCGATCTGGAAGTTATAGTTGGAGGGAATGGGTAAGGTCGTGGCAGCGGAATATTCTTCAAGGAAGCGTTCTTTGATTTTACTGGCATAGTGTGTGTCGGGGCTGGTGTGGAGTGAGGCGAGGGTATGGTCGGGATTCTCAAAGGCCAACCGCCAAAGTTTTTGCACAGCGGATTCGATGAGATAGCTGATGGCACGATCGTCTCGAATCGGAAGAAGGGGGTTCTGATAAGCGGCAAGGAGATCGTCGGTGTGGAGTTCAGGTAGTCCGTCGTCATTGCGGGAGAGGCCGCCATTCTTCGCACGTTGAGCGAGGTGTCTGGCGGATTCTCCGTTGTGGATGAATTTTGCGAGATCGTGCGCACGAATAGATTGGTCGATCACCCCTTGCACAATGGTTGCAGCGTCGCCCTGCATTTCTAGTAGGCCGGCTTGCTGTGCAATGAGAAAGAGCTCAGAGGAGTTGAGTTCGTTCAGATGGGGCTGGAGGGTTTCTAGAAAGAGTCGCAAGGTGTCGGTGGTCCATCCGAGCGCGCAAACCGGGCAATGGTGGCTTTCGAGTGCATGTTGGACATATTCCGTGACGGATTCGTGCCAACTGTGCGCGGGATTATTGGGACAGGTCCATCGTATGAGCAGTGTGCTGTAGGGCGTAAGGTCGCGTGGTGTGAGGGGGGCATTTGCCGTGGGATGCCAATAGGGAGTGAGATCAGGATGGAGGGCGGCAAGAGATCCTGGTGGCGGGGGGAGCGAGAGCGTGTCGATGGTGCAATAGGGGCAGTCCGGGCGGTGTTGGCGTTCGTAAATGGTGGCTTGCCAGATATGTGTGGGCGCAGCCCAACAGCGCCAAAAGATCTGCTTAGTGCTCAAGTCGTTCGCAGCGATGACCTGATCGAGCGGCCCGTTCTGTTCGACGACCCATTCCTCTTGGAGCCGAGGCGGCAAGAGGTCGCGGACAGAAAGGGTGGGGGAGCTGGATTCTGTGTGAAATGATGCCATAAATCGGCAATGTGTGCCTCAGCGGTATTACGGTCGGTTCCTGGGGAGAAGAAGGGTGGATTATCGGATGATTATATACTTTACAAACCCACCACTCCCTCCCACTTGGAGCGGCATTTTGTGGCGGGGAAGGCTATAGAATAAAATTACAAGAGTCAACCTCTTTATTGTTGTCGATGGGGTTGCCTATTTCTTGGCAGCATGTTACAAGGTAACCCTCAACGAGCTTCGAACGGGAGGGATGACATATGTCTTATGATTCCAACGTCCTAGATGCCGTTGTGAGATCTCTAGAAATTCGGTTGGAGGAGAGTGAGCATCGACTTAGTTCGCTATCCGATGAGATTACTCAGTGGCGAAGGCAGGCTCATGCGCATTGCCCATCGTGTGGTAGTCGTAGCCTTCAAGCGAGGAAGCCAACAGAGAAACTATTTGGTGAGTTGGCGCTCCCCGAGGCGGCCATGCTGTGCCTGTCTGAATATGACTATCCAATCAGCGGGAGAACGCTTCGCTTGAAATTGGAAGAAATGGGTTATCCCAAGAAAAAGCTAGGGCAATATGGGAATTATCTGCATACGGTTATTTGCAGACTAGTTGAGGCAAAGAAAATACAGCGATTGGAGGGAGACGAAATAATCGCTATATAAAATAGTTACGGGTGACGAGCGGCCTCTAGCCTAATTCCTGTCATCCTTCTTCTCTGAAAAGTTCACGCAAGAAGCGCAACGGTCAATCGCACGGACCAATGCATTCTGCGTTGTGATCCGTACAGAGAAAGGGGAATGCTAATGGGAAGCAGGAAGCCTAAAAAGCGAGGCCCGCCAAATGGCGGGCCCGTGAGGACTCCTCGACCTCTTCCTAACTTGCCGCATTGCCTGCGCCGCTAGTTAGGGGAGTGATGGAGTAAAACCGCTCGTCACCCACCTTCAACGTGGGTAAAAGTGGTTACCGATAATATGACTATCATATTGATATTTTGTCAAGCCTAGTAGTTTTCTGTACAATGACAACATGGCTAAAGAGAAACCGATCTCGCTAAAACCTCTGAAGTTTGATGAAGCACTGAAAGCTCTATTGTCAGGGTCTACCGCTTCAAATAAGCCAGTCAGCAAGAAACAATCAAAGTCCAAGTCTTCATCGAAGTCCGCTTCCTGACCAGTCACTTGTACTGCAACCGTTTCCCCTCTATGGCCTTCAGAGCCGAAAGATTCCGTACCGCATCATTCGCGGATCTCGCGTTGTAACGGAAATTGAATTCATCTAAATAGCAGTGCAGATGGCGCGGCGACACATGGTGATAGGTGCCGGTCAGCCCACGCTTGAGTAAGCTGAAATAGCCTTCAACTGTGTTCGTGCTGGCACTGTCACGCACATATTCTTTTTGTGAATGGTTCACGGTCTGATGATCGGCAAAGTCTCTCCCGACCTTCGTATAGCCTGGATGCTCATCCGTCATCAGGGTTGCGGAGGCGTCTATGTGCTCCTGAATTGAACGCCTGAGATTTGAACTAGCGTATTCGCCGGCGAAGGTTACGCAAAGAATCTTCACGGTGCGAAAACTCCACCCTGTTCGATACAGTATGCAGGCCGTACAGTTTCACATGGGTATCATCCGCCTAACCATCGAAACGGAAGTCCTGCACTACCGCGCCAGGATTTCCAGAATCTCCTCCAGCGGGCGAATGGTGCCCAACAGCAAGGGATCCCCGAACCGCTTGTTGTGGCGATTCTCTTTCACCTTCAATAACCCAATCACAAGATTATTAAAGTCGTCCAACTTAGCGGTCTCGAAATAAGTGATAAAGTCTAGATCGTCCAAACCGCTAGAATGATAGAGTTTGCGTTTGACGGTCTTGAGGTAGGCCACCGTCGGATCCGTATGCTCCTTCATCATCGCGGTTCGTTCATCTTGTGACATGAGCCACCAGTCGGCATCTTTTCGGATCGGGACAACGACCACATACGGACTGCCCTGGGGCGGAGGGGTCTTCAGCTCGGCCTTCATGTCCTCAGGAAAGTTCGGCACATAATTCAGCGCCTTGGTGATCCCGTTGAACGTGTCGGTGTTCTTCAGAGCTTTCCCGAAAGTCGTACCCATAAAGTCCAGCAGAAAATTCTGGTTGTGTAGCATCTCTTTGGAATGGACCCTGAGGAAAAAGTCCGCCTTCTCGGACAGGCCACGCAGCAAGTGAGCATCAACAGTAATCTTGTCTGAATGCTGCTGAAACACCTTCTTCACTTCGGATACAGCAATGGCTTTCGCTTGCTTATCCAATTGCCCCCATTGATCCCCGACCTTGAAGACGGCAAAGGTAGCATATACTCCAGGATCCTTTAAGAGCTTCTCTCGATCCACCTCAGCGCCGGCAACTTGTGCGAAAGTGACGATAAATCCTAAGACGGCGAAGAACAATCTGTTTCGCATTCGTTTCTCCTTCTAATCGATGTGAAGAGCTGCATGGTACCTGTCGCGGTACCACCCTTTGTATAATTGTAGACCCTGCTCATCACGTCTCGTTCACGAAAAGATCACGAATCGATCACGACCCTGTTCTATGATCCATTACTTTCCTTCATTCAGCAGTAGGCAGGTTGCCGCCCCGGTTGGCCTCACCGTAGACTGAGGAGGGGCTAGAAACTCAGGAAGGGCCTGGCGTTCGATCCAGATGCATTAGGAAGAGGTGGAAAGGCAGAAGGCAATCGTGGTCCCGACCTTCACCGAACTGTCGACTTCGACCCAGCTCCCGTGTAGTTCTAGAATTCTCTTGGTAATGGCGAGACCAAGGCCCGCA
>CXWL01119628.1_pt1 | contig 17970 bp, 13 predicted proteins | sample 590931 | NCBI WGS metagenome assembly CXWL01 (sample SAMEA3498368, study PRJEB10139) | groundwater metagenome | biome: water well; material: biofilm material | place: Germany | collected 2015-04-27 | reverse complement strand
CAATTCGGCCAAATCTGCCCCGCTTTTGCTCGGCTGATGAGTTAAGTCCGACAGGCTGCTAGGTGCGAATAACCCTGAATGTTTGTGGGTGCGAAACCTTTCTCGCCCCTCACCCCCAAGCCCCTCTCCCCGCTGGCGGGGAGAGGGTGGCCGCAGGCCGGGTGAGGGATAGGCATGGCGAGTTTCATAATCAGGGGTGGCATTGCCATGCCCGTTAAGATTACCCGTTCCCGCCCACACCCATTTTTGCAAGGATGCCGTCGAGCTGATCGGGTGTTTTATATTCGATCACCAGCTTGCCAGCCCCTTTTTTGCCGTGCTGGATGGCCACTTTTGCACCCAGGTGGTCGGCGATCATTTCTTGCAGCCGGAGAATATCGCGGCTGGGCGCGGTTGTTTTTCTCCCTGATTTTGCTGGTGGGTTAAGCGCGTCATGCACCAGTTTTTCCGCCTCGCGCACCGACAGCCCGCCGCTTGCGATTTTATTGGCGACCGTGACCTGGCGCGCGCCATCCAGCGCCAGCAGCGCGCGCGCGTGCCCCATGTCGAGGCCGCCTTCCATCAGCATGGCCTGCACCGGCTGCGGCAGCTTGAGCAGGCGCAGCAGGTTGCTCGCCGCGCTGCGCGACCTTCCCACCGCGTCGGCGGCAACCTGGTGGGTCATGCCGAATTCGTCTATCAGCCGCTGGATGCCCACCGCCTCTTCCAGCGGATTGAGGTTCTCGCGCTGGATGTTTTCGATCAGCGCCATGGCCAGCGCGGCGTTGTCCGCCACCTTGCGCACCAGCACCGGCACCTGGCTCAAGCCCGCCAGTTGCGCGGCGCGCCAGCGGCGCTCCCCGGCGATGATTTCGTGGCTGCCGTCCGGCAGGGCGCGCGCCAGGATAGGCTGCATCACCCCCTGCGCCTTGATCGAGGCCGCCAGCTCGTTGAGGGAGGACGCATCCATGCGGCTGCGCGGCTGATATTTGCCGGGCTTGAGCTGGCCGACTTTCATTTCGCTCAACACGTCGCCCTGCTCCCCCGCGCCCCCGGACAGCAATGCATCCAGGCCGCGCCCCAATCCCTTGTTCGGTTTTGCCATTTCGCTTCCCTTTATGAAATCTGCCTCTCAACAAAGCACAGCAAAACTTGAAGCGTGTGCGCCGACCTCTCCCCCTTTGAAAAAGGGGGATAAAGGGGGATTTGATGGCCCGCCATACATGGCGTAAATCCCCCCTGCCCCCCTTTTTCAAAGGGGGGAAATAACCAGGCCAACTGTATTTTGTTTAAAGGCATGTTATGAAATCTGCACGGGCTTTGCCGCGTTGTTGAGCAATTCGCCCGCAAGCGCCAGGTAAGCCTGCGTGCCCTTGGACAGCTTGTCGTGGCTGAGCACCGGCAAGCCATAGCTGGGCGCCTCCGCCAGCCGCACGTTGCGAGGAATGACGGTGCGGTACACCTTCTCGCCAAAATGCTGTTGCAGTTGTTCCGATACCTGCTGCGCCAGGGTGTTGCGCGGGTCGTACATGGTGCGCAGCAGGCCCTCGATTTCCAGATCGGGGTTGAGGTGAGCACGCACTTTGCGGATGGTATTGACCAGATCGCTCAACCCTTCCAGCGCGTAATACTCGCACTGCATCGGGATCATCACCGAGCGCGCCGCGCACAGCCCGTTCAGGGTGAGCAGGTTGAGCGCGGGCGGACAATCAATCAGGATGTAATCGTATTCCGCCATTACCGCTTGCAGGGCATCCTTGAGGCGCGTTTCGCGCTGCGGCAAATTGACCAGCTCGACCTCGGCACCCGCCAGCTCGCGGTTGGCGGGCAGCAAGTCGTATTTGCCCGCACCGGAGCGCTGGCGGCTCTCCTGCAATCCCTTGCTGCCCAGCAGCACGTGATAGACGGTGACCGGCAGCTCGCGCTTGTCTATGCCGCTGCCCATGGTGGCGTTGCCCTGCGGGTCCAGATCAACCAGCAAAACGCGCTGTTTCATGGCAGCCAGGCTGGCGGCCAGATTGACGGTGGTGGTCGTTTTCCCCACCCCGCCTTTCTGGTTGGCTATTGCGAGCACTTTGGTCATTTTATTTCGCCTCTGAACAGCTTGCAGGATAGCGCACCACCGTGCCGCTTCCCCCTTTTCCAAAGGGGGATTGAGGGGGATTTATATTTGGCTCGCCTCAAATCCCCCCTGCCCCCCTTTGAAAAAGGGGGGTGTAACAGCACCCCGAGAACCGTTATGTAGCACATTTTATTTCGCCTTTACGATAACCAGACAACGTTCCGCATCCATGCCCGGCACCTGTAGCGGGATAATCCGCTCGATTGCCAAGTTCGCCGGTAATTGCTCCAACTCCTGACCCCGCGCCCCTTTCATGGCAGCCCAGCGCCCTTCCTTCGCCAGCAGGTGATGGGTGAGCGCGGTGAAATCCGAAATGCTGGCAAAGGCGCGGGAAATGATCCCGTCAAACTTATCCTTCGTTTGCCAGCTTTCCACCCTTGCGCAGTAAACGCTCACATTACGCAATCCAAGCTCAATCGCCGCCTGCTGCACGAAGCTGGTTTTCTTGCTGTTGCTGTCCAGCAAGGTAAACGCCCACTCCGGACGCACCAGCGCCAGCACCAAGCCGGGCAAACCGGCACCGCAGCCCACATCCAGCCACCGCCCCGGCCACAAATGCGGCAGCACGGCAAGGCTATCCAGTAAGTGATGGCTTACCATCTGCCCGGGATCCCGGATTGCTGTCAGGTTATAGACCTGGTTCCACTTCTGCAGCAATACCAGAAAGTCCAGCATTTTTTGCCGTGTTTCCGGCGCAACCGACAATTCCAGTTGTGCAATACCCTGCTCCAGTTCACCCGCTGCGCTGCTACCATTTACCCGAAACTCGCGTAGCGAGTCCTTGCCCACTCTCCCCAGGGGAGAGGGTAGGGTGAGGGAACGGGCATGACACAACTCGCCATGCGGCGCGTCATCTTTGCTATGCCCGCCCGACATTCTGGAATCCGCGTTTCAGATGCACCAGCAACAAGGAAATCGCCGCCGGGGTCATGCCGGAGATGCGCGCTGCCTGCCCCACCGTTTCCGGCATATGCCGGTTGAGCTTCTGCTGCACCTCGACCGAAAGGCCGCGCACCGTGCGGTAATCCAAGGCTGCGGGTAACGCCATGCTTTCATACTGTTCCTGGCGGGCGATTTCTTCGCGCTGCCGCTCGATATAACCCGAATATTTGGCCTGGATTTCCACCTGCTCGGCTACCACGCTATCTGCTACCGGCTCGCCCGCTCCCGGCAAGGCCATCAGGCCGGCATAGCTTACATCCGGGCGACGCAGCAACTCATGTAACGAATATTCCCGTTCCAGGCCCTTGCCCAGCAAACGCTCGGCTTCTTCCCGGGCCAGCGTCTTCGGGTTCACCCAGACAGATTTCAGCCGCTCCTGCTCGCGGGCAACCGCTTCGCGCTTTTGCTCGAACGCCCGCCAGCGGTTGTCGTCCACCACCCCCAGACGGCGACCGGCTTCGGTCAGGCGCAGGTCGGCGTTGTCTTCGCGCAGTTGCAAGCGGTACTCGGCGCGGCTGGTGAACATGCGGTACGGCTCCGTCACCCCCCGCACGATCAGATCATCCACCATCACGCCCAGATAGGCCTGGTCGCGGCGGGGATGCCAGCTTTCCTGCTCTGCGGCCATCAGCGCCGCGTTGATCCCCGCCAGCAAGCCCTGCGCGGCAGCTTCCTCGTAGCCGGTCGTACCGTTGATTTGGCCGGCAAAAAACAGCCCGCCGATGGCCTTGGTTTCCAGCGAATGTTTCAATCCGCACGGGTCATAGTAGTCGTACTCGATGGCGTAGCCGGGTCGGGTGATATGCGCGTTTTCCAGCCCCTTGATGGAGCGCACCAGCCCCAGTTGCACGTCGAACGGCAGGCTGGTGGAAATCCCGTTGGGGTAGAGTTCGTGGGTGTGCAGCCCTTCCGGCTCCAGGAAGATCTGGTGCGATTCCTTGTCGGCAAAGCGGGTGATTTTGTCTTCGATGGACGGGCAATAGCGCGGCCCCACGCCCTCGATTACCCCGGTAAACAGCGGCGAGCGATCCAGCCCGCCCCGGATGATGTCGTGGGTGCGCCGGTTGGTGTGGGTGACCCAGCACGGCAGTTGCCGGGGATGCTGCTGCGGCTGCCCCAGGAAAGAAAACACCGGCACCGGCGTATCGCCGGGCTGTTCGGCCATCACCGAATAATCCACACTGCGGCCATCAATGCGCGGCGGGGTGCCGGTTTTCAACCTGCCCGCCGGCAAACCGAGTTCGCGCAGGCTGCGCGCCAGGCTGATGGACGGCGGGTCGCCGGCCCGACCGGCCTGGTAGTTGGATTGCCCGATATGGATCAGGCCAGACAGGAAAGTGCCAGAGGTCAGCACCACAGTTTTCGCGGAAAACCGCAGGCCGAGCCCGGTGGTTACTCCGATGACCCGCCCCCCTTCCACCAGCAGATCGTCCACAGCCTGCTGGAACAGCCAGAGATGGGGCTGGTTTTCCAGCCGCGAGCGGATCGCCTGCTTGTACAGCGCCCGGTCCGCCTGCGCGCGGGTGGCGCGCACCGCCGTGCCCTTGGAAGCGTTCAGGATACGGAACTGGATGCCCGCCTCGTCGGTGGCAGCGGCCATGGCGCCCCCCAATGCGTCCACTTCCTTGACCAGGTGCCCCTTGCCGATGCCCCCGATGGAGGGATTGCACGACATCAGCCCGAGGGTTTCGATGTTGTGCGTCAGCAGCAGCGTGGCGCGGCCCATGCGCGCGCTGGCCAGCGCCGCCTCGGTTCCGGCATGGCCGCCGCCAACCACGATCACATCGAATTGTTTGGGGAAATTCATCTGCCCGCTTGCCGCAACAAAGGCGGGCATGATACAACAAAAAGATGCCGGCGCAGAAACTGGCCGGATGTCAGGCCGGGGTATGTTTCACGTGAAACAAGCCTATTTGCCGATGCAAAACCGGCTGAAGATCTCGCCCAGCAGGTCGTCTGCGCCAAATTCGCCGGTGATGGAATTGAGCTGCTCCTGCGCCAACCGCAATTCCTCGGCAAAGATTTCAGGCCGCGCCGATTCTCCCGCAGCCCGCCGCAAATGTTCCCGCGCGGCGAGCAGCGCGCGCAGGTGCCGCTCGCGCGCCATGAATACTCCGGCTTCCTGGTGCCAGCCGATCAGCGCCAGCAGTTTGTCGCGCAACAATTCCAGCCCTTCGCCCGTTTTGGCGGAAAGGTAGAGGTGGCATTCTTCCCCCACCTGGCTAATGCGCGCCTGCTGACCGAGCAGATCAATCTTGTTGTAAACCAGCAGGCGGGGAATGCCCGGCGGCAATTCGTCGAGGATTTTCCTGTCGTCCGGGCCGATGCCGGTTGCGGCATCCAGCAACACCAGGATGGCGTCCGCCTGTTGCAGGGCGACGCGCGCGCGCGCGACCCCCATCTGCTCTACCTCATCTTGAGAAGCGCGCAAACCGGCGGTATCCAGAATATGCAGCGGCACCCCGGCGATCTGGACGGCCTGGCGGATCACATCGCGCGTGGTGCCGGGAATTTCGCTCACCAGCGCCACCTCTTCTCCGCTCAAACAATTCAGCAGGCTGGACTTGCCGACATTGGGTTTTCCTGCCAGGACGATATGCGCGCCTTCGCGCAACAGGCTACCTTGCTGCGCCAACCCCAGAATTTTTTCCAGCCCCGCGCTTAACGCCCCGAGCTGCTCATCGCGAAGGGCGGCATCCGGTTTTTGGATTTCCTCCTCCGGAAAGTCCAGCATGGCTTCCACCAGCATGCGCAAGCCGATCAGTTTTTCCACCAGATTCCGGATGGCGAGCGAGAAATCGCCTTGCAACGAGCGCATGGCGCTGCGTGCAGCCTGGGCGGTGGTGGCATCAATCAGATCGGCGACGCTTTCCGCCTGTGCCAGATCCAGCTTGTCGTTGAGGAATGCTCGATGGGTAAATTCGCCCGGTCCAGCCGGGCGTGCTCCCAATTCCAGGCAACGCTGCAACAGCAACTGCATGACCGCAGTACCGCCGTGGCCGTGCAATTCCAGCACATCTTCGCCGGTGTAGGAATTCGGTGCAGAAAAGAACAGGACGATGCCCCGATCTATTACTTCACCTTGCGCATCGAGGAAAGATGAATAAACCGCGCGACGCGGCTCAATTTTTTTGCCCAACACCCCCCGTAGCAGATCATCGAGGTTGCGCCCGGACAACCGGATTACGCCTACCCCCCCACGGCCCGGGGCGGTGGCGATTGCGGCGATGGTGTCAGGCCTTGGCAGCACCTTTGGCTTCTGCTTCCAGGCCGCGCGTGATATACCACTGTTGCAGGATGGAAAGCACGTTATTCACGATGGAATACAGCACCAGCCCAGCAGGAAAGAAGAAAAATACGATGCTGAACACGATGGGCAGGATTTGCATCATCCTAGCCTGCAGGGGATCGGGTGGGGTCGGGTTCAACTTGGTTTGTATGATCATGCTGGCGCCCATGATCAGAGGCAGCACGTAATAAGGGTCGGCTGCCGACAGATCGGTGATCCAGCCAAAAAATGGGGCATAGCGCATCTCGACGCTGGCCAGGATAGACCAGTACAGCGCGATAAACACCGGGATCTGGATTACCACGGGCAAACAACCGCCAAGCGGGTTGATTTTTTCGACCTTGTACAATTCCATCATGGCTTTGTGCAAGCGCTCCCGGTCCTCGCCATATTGCTGCTTGATTTTCTCCAGCTTGGGGGCAACGATCCGCATCTTGCCCATGGAGCGATAGCTGGCGGCAGAAAGCGGAAAGAAAGCCAGTTTGATAAGGATGGTCAGTAAAATAATGGCGACGCCCCAGTTCTGCACCCATCCCTGCAAAAAAGTCAGCAGCCAGAACAAGGGATTTGCAATGATGGTAAACCAGCCATAGTCAACGGTTAGGCCAAGGCCGGTTGCAATTTTGTCCAGCGAAATCTGTGCCGGTCCAACATAGAGGGGAACGCTCACCTTGACAATTTGCCCTGGCTCCACGGCGCTTACCGGCAGTATGACCCCCGCCGAATACAGCCCGCCTTCCAGTTGTTTGGTGTAATACTCTCGCTGCATCTTCTCCTTGGGCAACCATGCCGCCACAAAGTAATGTTGCAACATGCCAATCCAGCCGTTATCCGCACGTAGCGGGTAATTGGTTTTTCCCTTGTCAATGTCGGAAAAATCCACCTTCTGGAATTTTTCCTGTTCAGTATAGACGGCTGGCCCGGTGTAAGTAGGTACAAACTGTGAGCCACCTTCTGGTGGGGTTGTATCGCGTACGAATTGAAAATAAGCTGAAGGTGAAATTGGGTCGTGGCCGTTGTTTTCGATTTCATAGCTCACATCAACCAAATAACTGCCGCGATGGAATACAAATACTTTACTTACCTTTGCAGCAACCGCATCGGTTGCGACCAGTCGCACTTCAAGCGTATCTTTGCCTTCAACCAGTTGATAATCGCTGGCTTGCGCCGCAAATGCCGTGTGATGCGTAGGCAAACCGTTGCCCAGCAAGCCGGTTTGAGCGATGTATGTGTGTTCCTTTTGTTCCTGCAACAGAGCAAGGGGCTTGTTTCTGTCAAGCGCATCGCGGTGCTGTGTAAATTCCAGGCGACGCAGATCGCCGCCTATGGAGCTGATTTCCGCAACCATCAAGTCGGTCTTGACCGTAATTTTTTGCCCTGTCTCGCGTTTCTGCCGAGTCTGAATTTCGACCGAATCAGGGCGGCTTGAGGTCGCTGCCGGCACTGCTACCGGCGCGCTTGCCGCCCGGGACACCTCGGGTGTACTTTGCGTTTCCGGATGCTGTGAGCGTTGCCAGCCATCCCACAACAGGAACAGGGAAAAAGAAAATATCAGTAATAGAAAAAACCTATTCAAATCCATTTGATTGCCTTGCCTATCGTAACCTTAATTCAAGGCGCAGGATCGTAGCCGCCAGGATTCCAGGGATTGCAGCGGGCGATACGCTTAATGCTTAACCACGTACCGCGCCAGACTCCGTGCCTGGAGACAGCATCGCAAGCATAGTGGGAACATGTAGGAATAAAACGGCAGGACGGGGGGCTTAACGGGCTCACCAAATACTGGTACGCACGTATCAATCCAACGACCAGCCGACGTATCACGGCTGTATGGCTTGCAATAATTTTATTAAAGCAAGCCGACCTTCCGCCGAAGTATTCGGGTCCAATTGTTTTCTGGCTCGCACCACCACATCCAACGCACTCTCCGCAGAAAGGTTAAGCCTGAACACCTCTCTTACCAAGCGCTTGGTAAAATTTCTGGAAACCGCCGTGGGCATAATTCTTTTACTGGCTACAATCCCCAGCCTGGAAGATCCACCCACATTCCTCCGCGCGTAAACAACAAACCACTTGTTTGCTGCGTTACCCGCAGCAAACATGCGTTCATAGTCCGCATGCTTCCTGATTCGGCGATGGCGGGGAAAAGTTTTTCCAGGATTACACTCCAAGACGCTTGCGTCCTTTAGCCCGACGAGCCCTGATTACCGCCCGGCCCCCTTTGGTTTTCATGCGAACCAGAAAGCCGTGGGTGCGCTTTCTCTTGATGACGGAAGGTTGATATGTACGTTTCATAGCGGTTTACCCTTAACAATTGGTGATTTGAAAACCCGCGATTACAATATTTACTGACCAACATGTCAAGTTTATTTTTATCTGTGGATAACTTCGCATGTTGCATGTAGAATGATTTGAAGCGTTCAAGGGGTTGCGTCAAATATCATGCAGGATCAAGTTTTGTGGGATTCATGTCTGAATTTTTTCAAAGATAGCCTCCCGCCACAGCAGTTCAATTCATGGATCAAGCCGCTATTACTTGAAATTAACGGCGACCAGATCACACTAACCGCACCCAATAGCTTCACATTAAAGCTTGTACAGGAACGTTTTTTGCCCGAAATCGCCAAGCGCGCTCAACCATTTTTTCTAAATACTCCCAGCTTTGAATTTCGGGTAGGAAATAAAACTTCTGTTATTCCGGCGCTAAAAACTAATTCCTCAATAACTCATTTTTCCGGACAAGCTGCGGCGCCCACCCAAAAAACATACAAGACACAAAATAAACTTAACCACCTGCTTTCTTTCGATAATTTTGTTACTGGCAAGGCCAACCAATTAGCTCATTCTGCCGCTATACAGGTTGCCGAGGCTCCGGGTACAACTTACAACCCACTGTTTATCTATGGCGGGGTTGGTTTAGGTAAAACCCACCTGTTACAGGCTATTGGAAACCACATCCGGCAAGAGATTGCACATGCAAAAATTTGTTATGTGCATGCCACTGATTATGTTTCAAATGTGGTGAGAGCATTTCAAAATAAAAAAATTGATGAAATAAAACAGTTCTATAACTCGCTTGATCTTTTGCTTATCGATGACATCCAATTCATTGCCGATAAACCAGCTACCCAACAGGAATTTTTTTATACGCTCAATTCCCTGACCGACAGCCATAAGCAAGTCGTGATCACATGCGATACCTTCCCAAAGGAAATCTCCGGGATGACGCCTCGCCTCACCTCGCGCTTCAGTTGGGGATTAACTGTCGCAATTGAGCCGCCTGAACTGGAAATGAGGGTGGCCATTCTACTGTTGAAAGCAGCTCAATCCAATAATTCCGTATCCGAAGACGTTGCGTTCTTTATTGCCAAGCACGTGCGATCAAATATTCGCGAACTGGAAGGCGCATTAAAAAGGGTGGATGCCCATTCAAAATTTCACAAACGACCAATTTCATTAGATCTTGCCAAAGAAGCATTAAAAGATCTCCTCGCTTCTCAAAACAAACAGGTATCTATAGAAAATATTCAAAAAACCGTAGCTGACTTTTACCGTATCAAGGTGGCTGATCTCCTTTCAAAAAAACGTACTCGCCTTATCGCTCGCCCGCGACAGATTGCCATGTGTTTGTCCAGAGAGCTTACTCCGATGAGCTTGCCTGAAATAGGCTCGGCATTTGGCGATAGAGATCACACTACCGTCATGTATGCTTGCAAGGCAATAGAAAATTTACGAAATCTCGATCCTTCACTCAATGAAGATTTCAACCTGCTCAACCAAATTCTCCGCAACTGATACAGACAACCTTGTTAGCTATGCAAGAAAAAATGGGTATAACTCTATCTAAAGCACTTAACCACTCCATGTTTAAACAAATTACACACAACTGTGACCGGGTGTTCCTCACAATAGTATTCGCAAGCTAACCTATTATGGAAAAAAGATAATTTACGCTTATCCACGATAAGTTGTGATTCTTAATAATAGAGGTATGTAAATATGTTTATAAATAAAATTAACAAAGATACTTTGCTCAAACCATTGCAAACCGTAATTGGGATCGTGGAACGCAAACAACCACTGCCTATTCTATCCAACGTACTGATAGAAAAAAGCGGTGCCACCTTACGTTTTCTGGCAACTGACCTTGAGATTCAGATAGCAACTCACATCAACGACGAAAACCAGGCAGATACGGAAGAATCAATTACCGTAGCTGCAAAAAAACTACAGGAAATACTCAAGGTGTTACCAGAAGGAAGCAAGGTTTCACTGGAACTCTTGGAAAACAAGCTGCAGATAAGAGCGGACAAAAGCAAATTCAGCCTGCAAACTCTTCCTGCCCGGGATTTTCCAAAGGTATTGGAACAATTCGAGCAATCAAGAAAAATCCAGTTGAAGCAAGCTCAAATAAAGAAATTATTTGGCATGGTTCAATATGCCATGGCACAACAAGATATCCGTTACTACCTGAATGGAGTTTTATTGGTGGTTGATGGAAATATTCTGAAATTAATTGCGACGGATGGACACCGCCTTGCCTATACCCAAACTGTTCTAGATAAAGAATATCCAAAGACGGAAGTCATACTAACCAGAAAAACAGTCAGTGAACTGGGTAAGCTACTGGATGAAAGCAATGAAGAAATTTCCATCGAATTGGCAGAAAACCAGGTTCGGATATCGTTTTCAGGAACCGTTATTACTTCAAAGATAATTGATGGAAAATTTCCTGACTATGACCGGGTTATCCCAGTATATTCAAACCATCTTACTTTAAACAGGCTGGTTATATTGCAAGCACTACAGCGCGCCGCAATACTTTCGAACGAAAAATTCAGAGGAGTGCGCTTTATACTAACTGAAAAAAATCTGTGTGTGATCAGCAGCAACAGTGAACAGGAAGAAGCCCAGGAGGATATCGAAACTGATTACCATGGTAGCGCGCTGGATATTGGGTTTAATGTAAATTACCTGTTTGATGGGTTGAATAACACTTCCGCAGAAACGGTAATATTCTCTTTTGGCGATCCAAACAGCAGCCTGTTAATGACAGTGCAGGGAGATAATGATTTTAAATACGTTGTCATGCCGATGCGAATTTGAATTCAGTTAAGGACCCGGCCCCGCAAGGAGGAGGCTGTGGTTGTCTCGAAGAGATTCTCTTCCCGTGTGGGGGGGATCGCAGATACCAGAGACGGGCAATCCGCAGCGCAACAGATTGCGCGCGGAATTGACCCAGCGGCGACAACCACGCACTGGCGGGGGAAACGGGCAGGGCGGGATTTCATAATCCCGGGTGGCGTTTGCCATGCCCATTAAGAATTACCATTTAATGGTTTCACGTGAAACAAACATCAGGAAAGTAATGAGCGAATATAACTCGGACAGCATAAAAGTACTCAAGGGCCTGGAAGCTGTCAGAAAACGGCCTGGCATGTATATCGGCGATACCAACGACGGTAGCGGTTTGCACCATATGGTGTTTGAAGCGGTAGATAACGCGGTGGACGAAGCGCTGGCGGGACATTGCAACGAAATTTCCGTCATCATCCACTCCGACAATTCGATCAGCGTAATTGATAACGGTCGCGGCATCCCAACTGATATTCATGCCGAGGAAAACCGCTCCGCAGCAGAAGTCATCATGACCGTGCTCCATGCGGGAGGCAAATTTGACAGCAGCTCGTATAAAGTTTCCGGGGGTTTGCACGGTGTTGGTATCTCGGTAGTCAACGCTCTTTCAGAATGGTTACGGTTGACTATCCGCAGGTCCGGCAAAGTGCATTTCATGGAATTTCGTTGCGGAGAGCCGGTCGAGCCACTCAAGGCAATAGGCAACACGGATAAGCGCGGTACGGAAGTACATTTCCTGCCCAGCAAGGAAATTTTCGGACTGGTCGAATTCCATTTTGATATTCTGGCCAAGCGCTTGCGTGAGCTTTCCTTCTTGAACAATGGGGTAAAAATTTCGCTGATAGACAAACGCAACGCCAAGGAGGAGCAATTTGCTTTCACTGGCGGGGTAAAAGGGTTTGTCGAATACATGAGCCGCAACAAAAGTGTGCTACATCCGAACGTGTTTTATACCTGCGTCGAAAAAGATGGGATCACCGCCGAAATAGCCATGCAATGGAATGATTCTTATCAGGAAAATGTTCAGTGCTTCACCAACAATATTCCCCAGCGCGACGGGGGCACGCATTTAACCGCCTTACGCACAGCCATGACGCGCACCCTCAACCAATACATTGAAGAAGAGGAGTTGGCGAAAAAAGCGAAAGTGGAAACAACTGGCGATGACATGCGCGAAGGATTGACCGCCGTGCTATCGGTAAAACTGCCTGACCCGAAATTTTCATCCCAAACCAAAGACAAGCTGGTTTCATCGGAAATTCGCCCGGTGGTCGAGGAAGTGGTAAGTCAGCAGTTGATGGCCTTCCTGCTGGAAAAGCCCAACGATGCCAAAGTAATCGTTGGGAAAATCATTGAAGCGGCGCGCGCCAGAGAAGCGGCGAGAAAGGCGCGCGAATTGACCCGGCGCAAAGGGGTGCTGGACGGTATGGGGTTACCCGGCAAGCTGGCCGACTGCCAGGAAAAAGATCCGGCGCTATCCGAACTCTATCTGGTAGAGGGAGATTCTGCCGGAGGCTCCGCAAAACAGGGAAGGGACAGAAAATTTCAGGCCATCCTGCCGCTCAAGGGCAAGATTCTGAATGTCGAAAGGGCGCGCTTCGAAAAACTCATTTCATCGCAGGAAATCGCCACCCTGATAACCGTGCTGGGAACCGGCATCGGAAAGGACGAATATAATCCGGACAAGCTGCGCTACCACCGCATCATCATCATGACTGACGCTGACGTGGATGGCTCCCATATCCGCACCTTGCTGCTGACATTCTTTTACCGCCAGATGCGCGAACTGGTCGAACGAGGCCACATATACATAGCACAACCACCGCTTTACAAGGTCAAGCAGGGCCGGGAGGAAAAATATCTGAAGGATGACCACGAGCTGAAAAATTATATGTTGCGTTCCGCTCTGGTTGATGCCGAACTGCATACCGACGACCAGGGTGCAACGCTTCAGGCAGAATCGCTGGAACGCCTGGCAAAGGAATATTTTTTAGCGGAAGCCGTAATTGACCGGCTGTCGCGGGTGATTGCCACCGAAGCGCTGCACGCGCTGCTCAAGCAACCTGATATCCGCCTGGATAACGAAGATCAGGCATCGCAAAGCGCAACTCGCCTGCAACTGGCCTGCGGTCCGGAAATAAAGGTCAGCGTGGAAACCAACCCTGCCAACGATGAAATTCGACTGCGGCTCGAGAAGTTCCTGCACGGGAATTACTCCGTCAGTTACATAGAGCAAAGCTTCCTACAAAGCGGGGATTTCGCCCAGATCAGGCAGACGGCGCAAGCGCTGGAAGGCTTGCTGGGCAAGGGCGCCTATATCAAGCGCGGGGAGCAGCGCAAGCCGGTTAACGGTTTCAAACAGGCCATCGAATGGTTGCTGGAAGAGGCGAAGCGCGGAGTGGCTATCCAGCGCTACAAAGGGTTGGGAGAAATGAACCCCGACCAGTTGTGGGAAACCACCATGGACGTAAAAAACCGTATTCTGTTGCGAGTGCAAATTGAAGACATCATTTCGTCAGACGAGATTTTTACCACCCTGATGGGAGACGTGGTGGAGCCGCGCCGAATTTTTATCGAACAGAATGCGTTGGGGGCGAAGAATCTTGATATTTGATTTGTCGGAAGAGGATCTGGCAAAAGTTTCGGACCTTTCCGTGTTCTCCCATCTCCAACTCGACGACATCGCATGGAAACTCAACACCAGACCGAGAAAGTCGCTAGACTGGAAATGCCCGACCGAACTTTTCCTTCCTGAAGACGCTTTTGACTTTAAGGCTTACTGGGCTGACAAACTTAACATTGTTGCACTTGGACTTTGAAACCGCCTTTGCTGGGTTTTACTGCCCGCCGCAAAAAGCGAGGCGTATAACCGGATTGGATTTCAACCAGCAACCCCGCTTCTGCGGGGTTTGTTTTTTGCACGACCAAAGAGCTCGTCATCCCAGTCAGCCCGCTTGCTTGCCGCCATAATGGGCTGAAATCCATTTCTGGTATTCGCCGCTGATCACCGAGTTGACCCACGCGGTGTTGGCCAGATACCACTCCACCGTCTTGCGCAGCCCGGTAGCAAAAGTTTCCTGCGGTTTCCAGCCCAGTTCGCGGGCAATCTTGTTGGCATCAATCGCATAGCGTCGGTCGTGGCCGGGGCGGTCCTGCACGTAAGTGATGAGCGATGCGTGCGCCGCGCCCTGCGGGTGCAGCTCATCCAGAATCGCGCAAATCGCACGCACCACTTCGAGGTTGGTTTTTTCGTTCCAGCCGCCGATGTTGTAGGTTTCCCCGATGCGGCCCTTTTCCAGAACCAGGCGCAGCGCGCGCGCGTGGTCGTCCACATACAGCCAGTCGCGGATATTGTCGCCCTTGCCGTAAATCGGCAGCGGCTTGCCGTTGACCGCGTTCAGAATAACCAGCGGAATGAGCTTCTCCGGGAAATGGTAGGGGCCATAATTGTTGGAGCAGTTGGTGGTGAGCACGGGCAGGCCGTAGGTGTGGTGCCAGGCGCGCACCAGATGGTCGGAGGAGGCCTTGCTTGCCGAGTAAGGAGAATTCGGCTGGTACGGCGTATCTTCGGTGAAGAAGCCGGTTTCGCCCAGGCTGCCGTAGACCTCGTCGGTGGAGATGTGCTGGAAGCGGAAGGCGGCCTTGCGCTCGGCGGGCAGGCCGCTCCAGTATTCCCGCGCGGCCGCGAGCAGGGTGTAGGTGCCGATGATGTTGGTTTCGATGAACGCGGCCGGGCCGCTGATGGAACGGTCCACGTGTGATTCGGCGGCGAGGTGCATCACCGCATCCGGCTGGTGTTCGCGGAACAGGCGCGCGACTTCGGCGGCATCGCAGATGTCCACCCGCTCGAAACGATAGCGCGGATTGTCGGCGACCGAGGCCAGCGATTGAAGGTTGCCCGCGTAGGTCAGCTTGTCAACATTGACCACAGAGATGGAAGTTTCCGCAATCAGTTGGCGGATGACGGCGGAGCCGATGAATCCGGCCCCGCCGGTGATCAGGATTTTATTCATGAGCATGGGTGAGGGTGTCGTTGAAGTCGGCCAGATTTTACTGGAAACGGCACCGGCAGTGCGCCTCTAGTTTCCGGTGTTTTCGATTGACAGGGAGATAAGGTGCAGCGCCCGTTCGGTCGCACCGAGGTTGGCACTCACGAAGCGCCGCCCGGCTTTGCCGGATTCGGCCATGCGCTCGGGTTCGGAAAACATTTGGCGCAAAGCCTGGGCCAGGCTGGCGCTGTCTTGAATCCGCATTGCTGCGCCGCATTCCACGGCCAACTGGCTGGCTTGCGCGAAGTTGTAGGTATGCGGCCCGATGATGACTGGCTTGCCGACAATGCAGGCTTCGATAAGGTTTTGCCCACCAAACGGCAACAGGCTGCCGCCGATGAAGGCGATGTCGCAGGCGGCGTAGTAGGCGAACATTTCCCCCATGCTGTCGCCCAGCACCACCTGGATATCCTCCGCGACCGGATGATCCGCGCCCCTGCGCTGGAAGCGGATGTTTCGTTGTGCCAGCAGTGCAGCCACTTCGTCGAAGCGCTGCGGATGGCGCGGCACAATCACGGTCAGCAGTCCCGGAATATCGGTTTGCGCGAGCGCATCGAGCAGCAGCGCTTCTTCCCCTTCCCGCGTGCTGGCGGCCAAAAAGATTTTCCGGTTTGTGCCAAACAGCCCGTGCAGCCGTTTCCCCAGTTCCAGCATGGCGGGCGGCGGCTCGATATCGAATTTCAGGTTGCCCATGACGGAAACATGGGCTGCACCCAGAGCGGCCAAGCGCGCCGCATCGGCCTCGGTTTGCGCCGCGATGGCGGCCAGATTGCCCAATCCTGCCTTTGCCAGGTTCGGGTAGCGCGCGTAGCGCGCGGCAGACTTTTCCGATAGCCGCGCGTTGAGCAGCAGCAGCGGAACGGATGCCGCATGGCAGGCGTGGATCAGGTTGAACCAGACTTCGGTTTCCAGCAGCACTCCGGTGCGGGGCCGGAAGTGGTGCAGGAAGCGCCGCACCGCAAACGGATAGTCGTAAGGCAGGTAAACACGCAGCACTTCATTGCCATAAAGCTGCTCGCTGGTGGCGCGCCCGGTGGGGGTGGTGTGCGTGAGCAACAGTTGGTGCTGCGGGTAATCTTCCTGCAGGCGCCGCACCAGGCTGGCGGCCGCGCGCGTTTCGCCGACCGATACGGCGTGCAGCCAGATGATGGGTTTTTTGCAGCGCATTCCATAAAAACCGAAGCGCTCCCCCATGTGACGCAGGTATTCCGGTTGCTTGCGCGCGCGCCACAGCAGGTGGAACAAAACGTAGGGCAGCAGCAGCCACAGCCCCAGAGTGTAGAAAAATCGCGGATTAACCACGGCTGACGCCCACCGCCGCCATCATTTATCCGCAGCGCTGGCCGGTGCCGCCATCCGACCGGAAATAAGCGGGGCGGCTGCCGCTGGCCCGATAAAACGCGCCGCAAGCAGGCCGTTCACCGTGCCAAACAGCAGCGCCGCCGCAGCGAAGATAGGCACAAGATACGCAAGGCCGGCATGCGGGATGAGCCAGAGGAATACCACCAGCAGTTGCCCGGCAATGTGGGCGAAGGCGGCGAGAATGCTGTGGCTGACCGCGCCGAACCAGCGTTGCGGCAAGTGCTGGCTCGCGGCGAGGGCGGCAAGGCTGCACACCGCGCCGCCGAGGCTCAAGAAGAATCCTGGCGTGAGAAAGTTGCCCAGCAGCAGGCTGCCCGCCAGCACGCGCAGCAGCGTAACCCAGGCCGCCGCCCGCCAGCCGTAACGCGCCAGCACGATGAGGGTGACAATATTGGCCAGCCCCGGCTTGACACCCGGCAAAGGCGACGGGATGGCCGCTTCCAGCACCGACAGGCCGAGCGCCAGCGCCGCCATGCGCGCGATCTGGTGGTCTTGCGGTGTCGCGGCGAGCAGGGTCGAGGAAGGTTTTATCCCTTCTCCCGGATGCTTAATAGTTGAGGCTGTCATATTTTTTCCTGCCACCGCTCAACTCGACGCTGACCTGGTTGGGCAGGCACACGGCGATTTCTCCGGCCCGTTTCAGCCACCCCTGGCGCACGCAGTATTGGCGCGGGCTGGGGTCGGATGCGATGCGTGCTTGCAGTTTGTGTATGGTGACCTGGCTAATACCGAGCGGGCCGGGTACGGAGATGACTTGGTCGCGCGACAGCGGCACTTCGCAGAATACCTTGCCGCCGCTGCGGATGATGGCCTTGTCCGCTACGCCACCCTGCCACAGTGATGCGGCGAGGAACGCGGTGAACAGGCAGCCCGATGCGAGCACCAGGGAATCGCCAGCCTTGAGGCTATCCAACAGGTGGCGCATGCTTAATCGAGCTCGCGGTGGCGCAACAGAACTTGCTGCTGCGGTTCGAAATGGCGCGCCAGTTTTTCTGCCAGATAGACCGAGCGGTGCTGGCCGCCAGTGCAGCCGATGGCGGCGGTGAGATAGCTGCGGTTGTCGGCGATGTAAAACGGCAGCCAGCCGGCGA
>CXWL01015016.1_pt1 | contig 17971 bp, 11 predicted proteins | sample 590931 | NCBI WGS metagenome assembly CXWL01 (sample SAMEA3498368, study PRJEB10139) | groundwater metagenome | biome: water well; material: biofilm material | place: Germany | collected 2015-04-27 | reverse complement strand
AACGTCTTGTGGCCTTCGCCAAGATTATGGTGATGGGGCTGTATGCCTTTTACGAGCCGTTCATGCTGCCCAACGACTGGGGAATGCTCACCGGATTGCTCGCGGGACTGGCCATGGTGGTTGGTAACGTCGTCGCGATACGACAGCACAATATCAAGAGAATGCTGGCCTACTCGTCCATCGCTCAGGCCGGCTACATCATGATCGGCATGGTGTCAATGAACGAGCTCGGTCTGGCGTCAGTCGGATTCTACATGTTCACGTACATGTTCGCCAACATGGGTGTATTCGCAATCGTCGCTTTCTTCGAAGACAAGACAGGCTCCTGCGAGATCGCGAGTTACACCGGGATGGCCAAGAGTTCGCCGTTCTTTGCCGCGTCTTTGGCCGTGTTTCTACTATCTCTTGCCGGAATTCCTCCCCTCGCGGGTTTTCTGGCCAAGTACTATGTTTTCGCGGCCGCCTTGAAGCTGGCCGGAACAGGTCAGGACCATAACTGGCTCTATTGGCTCGTCGGCATCGGCCTGCTCACTTCGGTCTTCGCCCTGTACTATTACGCTTACATTATTAAGACCATGTATTTCTCCAAAGAGGATTCTCCCTACAAGCTCCGATTCTCATTCCCGGTCCTGATGGTCGTTGCCATCGGACTGGGTGGCGTACTCTTCATTGGCCTCTACCCTGAACCGATCATGAACTTTGCGATGCGAATCCCGTCGTCGTTTGGACTCATGTCCCACTGAGTCCAAAACGTTTGACTCTTCTCTCAACGCTCCCTATACTCCCCTGACAAAAGTCGGACGGATTTTTTTGTATGTCGTTGACCAGCGCCTTCATGCCGCCTATCAAACGTTACTTTCTGAGCGGGGTACTTGTCGTTGTCCCGCTGATCATAACGTTTGTCGTGCTGCGATTCTTCTTCGATGCCGTTGACGGAATCCTCCGTCCCCTGATCCACAAGCTGCTCGGATTCTCAGTGCCCGGGCTCGGGTTTGCGGCTACGATCATCCTGATCTTCATCGTCGGGATCATCACCCACAACTATGTCGGCGGTCAGTTGATTCGAATCTGGGAGAAGATTCTCAATCGGGTCCCTATGATCCGACCGGTCTATTCCGGGGCGAAACAGTTGCTCGAAGCGACCACCTCTTCGTCAGCATCCTCCTTCAAGGAGGTGGCGGTGATCGAATATCCGCGCCTGGGGGTCTACACCCTCTGCTTTGTGTCGCAGTATCTCGAATTCGACATCAGCGGCAAGGCGCGAAGGTTCGCTTCGGTATTTGTACCGTCGACTCCAACACCGGTAACCGGCTGGTCTGTGCTCCTGCCGACGGAGGAGGTCACTCTTGTGGATATGACCGTGGAGGCCGGTATTAAGTTTCTGGTGTCGGGTGGTGTTGTGTCTCCGCGTACGCTGAAGAGCAAGCCGCAAGCTGATGAAGGACTCCGGCCGGGAGGGAAGACTTGAAGCTTGCCAATCTACTCATGGAGCGCCGGATCAGCATGGATCTAAAGTNNGATCTAAAGGCGCGCACAAAGGATGAAGCCATCGTTGAGCTGCTCGATATGATCCGCGAGGAAGGGGTGGCGCTCCGCTACGATGTCGTGCTGCAGTCTATCCGGGAGCGCGAAGAACTTGAGGACACGTCCTACGGTCACGGTTTTGCGTTCCCCCACGCCCGCACCGACGCCGTCAAGGAAATGTATATTCTGATTGGCGTATCCCGATTAGGTCTGGAAGGCAAAACGGCCGATCGCATCCCGCTCCATGTGGTTTGCCTGCTCCTGACACCGTCGACGATCGCGAAATTGTACCTGCAGGCGCTGTCCGGCCTGGCGACCCTCGCCCGGCAGGCGGGTGTCCTGGAGCGAGTCCTGACGATCGAGAACAAAGCGGATCTGATCAAGATGGTGGCCGACGCCAACGTCGTTGTAGACAAGGAACTGCTTGTCCGCGACGTCATGCGCCACAAAGTGGCATCGGTGACACCCGAGGATACTCTGAAAGAAGTTGCGAACCAGATGTTTCGCCATCGACTTTCGGCGCTGGCGGTGGTCGATAAGCACAACAAGCTCCTGGGCGTGATCAGCGACCGCGACCTGATCAAGGCTGCCTTGCCAAATTATGAGGCGCTGGTTTCGAACATCAACTACTCCCTGGAAGTTGAGCCGTTCGAAGAACTCCTCAAACAGGAAGACAAGATCAAAGTGTCTCAGTTGTACCGCAGCGAATACGAAGTCACAACACCTGAGACACGGGTGGTTGAGGTGGCGGCGATGATGATCTTCAAAGATGTCCGACGGGTCTTCGTGGTCGCTGATAACCTGCTGGTCGGCGTGCTATTGCGCAAAGATATTGTCAATATGGTTATTCGCGGCTGATGGAATTCTCGCAACTCGCCATTCAAGGAGGGGAAGCCCGGTGAATTCACACCACAAAGCATACGACATCGATCCCTACATGTACCTGGTTCTCGTGCTGGCCATAGTCGTCACTCTGCCGGGTCTTTACTTGGGCCTCACCCACACTACCGTGTCGCCGGTGACCGGCGCCATCGCCTTCGGTGTCGCCATCTTCGGCGCGGCATTCCTGTTGTCATGGGCAGCCGAAGCGGCGCAGATCGACATATCCGAATCCCTTGCCATCGCCATTCTCGCACTGATCGCAGTCCTTCCCGAATATGCGGTCGACTTCGTGTTCACCTGGAAGGCCGCCCACGATCCCTCGCAAGCCCACTTTGCCATAGCCAATATGACCGGAGCCAATCGATTACTCGTCGGTCTCGGGTGGCCGGTCGTACTCTTTCTGTATGTTCTCGCCAAGAAGAAGAAAGCCATCATTCTCGACGAATCTCAGCGTGTGGAGATCTTCTATCTGGCGATGGCGACTTTGTATTCGTTTACCATCCCGCTCAAGGGAAGCCTGAATCTGATCGACACTGTGATCCTCATCACGCTGTTCATCATGTATACGCGTCGGGCCGCGCAGATGGATTCATCAGAGCCCGAGTTCGTTGGACCGGTCAAAATCATCGCGAACATGAAGGCGATCAATCGGCGAATCGCAACGGTGGTCATCTTCCTCTACGCCGGTCTGGTGATCTTCGCCGTCGCCGAGCCATTCGCTGAATCGTTGGTGGAGATGGGGAAAGCGCTCGGCCTGAATCAGTTCCTATTGGTTCAGTGGCTGGCGCCGATCGCCTCGGAGTCTCCCGAATTCATCATTGCTGCAACCTGGGCACTTCGTGGTGCTGCCGGTTCTGCCCTGAAAGCGCTGATCTCTTCGAAAGTGAATCAGTGGACGCTCTTGATCGGAACAATTCCTTTGGTTTTCGCGATTTCCGGTGGGGCGATCAAGCCGTTCGTGCTCGATGATCTTCAGGACCATGAACTCTACCTGACGGCGGCTCAGTCTCTCTTTGCGGTCGCGGTTCTCGTAAATCTTCGGCTCGGTCGTATGGAAGGTGTGTTACTGCTGATCCTCTTCGCGCTCCAGCTTTTCATAGAACATATTCGGGTCGAGGTCGCTATAGTCTATGTTGTCCTCGCCCTCATCTTCCATGTCGTACACCGAAAGTGCCTCCTGCCGGCCGCCATCATGGGGCTTGGCCTCAAAACAAAGAAGTGATCGTCGCCCCGAGGCCCAAGCAGGTTCTTTGTAGTCGGTTTCGCTATTGCGGTTTCTTGCCGGCGGTCGCCATGACATACGCGTCCGACCGGAAGTACTTCGCTGCCGCTGTGCGCACTCTCTGCACGTCAACCTGCGACAAACTGCTCAGATAGGCTCGGTCATATGCCGGCTGTCTCCCAAGGTACTCGTCCGAGGCCAAATAGAAGGCCTGATTGATGCGCGACAACTTGGCGCTCATCAGGCGCCCCCAGAGCTGGTTGCGTGCCTTGCTTACTTCTTCAGAGGTGGGGCCATCAAGCCGCAGCTTGTCGATCTGCAGGAGCATTCCGTCGAGCGCTTCCTGGTATTTGCTGGCATGAGTTCCGATTGAGCAGTAATACCATCCGAACGCAGAATCAAACTGTACGCTCGCTCCCACCGAATACGCCAATCCCTGTTTTTCCCGCAAGGTCGACGCGAGCCGTTCTGACAGTATCGAACCAGCAACCTCCAACGCCGGAGCATCCTCGCTCTGGGCGCCCGGGAGCGGCGAGCCGAGATAGATACTCATCTGCTCCTTTTGAAGTTCTCTGTGCTGGCTGACTGTGGCAGGAACGGTTTCCGCTTGCGAGGCCCTGTTGATCGCCCGCTGAGTGCTTCGATTCATCCGCCCAAATGTTCCTTCGATCCACCCCAGCACCTCCTGCGGATCGCGATTGGTAACCACGACCACGACCATATTCTCCGGAGAGTAGTAGCGAGCATGATGCGCTCGAAGGTCGGAAACTGAAATCGAGCCGACCGTCGCAGAGGTTCCCATAACAGGTTTTGCGAAACCCTTCCCGCTAAACAGGGTGTTATAGAAGAGGCTTCTGGCCACCGAACCGGGCGAACCCGATTCGCGCATGAGCGTTCCCAGCATCCCCTTCCGGACATTCTCCACCTCAGCGCTGTCAAACGCGGGAGCCATGACCAGATTGGCCAGCAGATCCATCCCTTCATGGGCGAACTCTTCGATCGTCTCAAACTTGACGAAAGAAAATTGGGGGGTCGTGTATCGATCATCATAAGGGATAAAGGGGTTGTCGTAGAGCGTCAGATTCGCTCCCATGCGGGCAAGGGCGCGCGTTACCTCGCTCGCGGAATAGGCTGAGGTTCCCTTTTCCAGGCATCGATTCACCAAGTCAGTGATACCAGCCTTGTCATCAGATTCGGACTCAGCACGGTTTTTCCCCATGACATCGACTGCAAAAACGCGACTATCCGGGCTTGATTTGATAATAACTGTCAGACCACTCGCAAGGAGCTCCCGACGGTAAGTCGCCTTGTCGACCATGTCGAAACGCACACTGTCGGTCGAGGGAAAGTCGACCCGTGCCCCGCGACTGAGGTCTATCTCTGGAAACTCGGCCGATGCAAAGTACGCGGTAACCTGATCGGAACTGAGACCCAGCGGTTTGTACCCAACCACGGTTGAATCTGACGTCGGTCGCACAACTGTGGCGACGTACTTTGGGTTCACGAAGTACCGTTCGGCGGCACGCTTACACTGTTCCCAGGACACCTTGGCGAGTTCGTCGGGATACTTCTGGACAAAGTCCCAACCCGCGGTCATCATCATGGGCGCGATCATGAATCCGTAGTAGTGCAGCTTCTCGGCGTTGTAGATATCCGCGCAGCGAACACTGGTCTTGATCCCGTCCAGCGCTTCAGTGTCAGCCGCCTGACCAGCGATTCCGGCGATGGTCGAAATGATGGTTCGCACGATGGTGTCGCGATTTGCGCTCTTTTCGGTGATGGCGGAGACTTCCAGCCGCGTGAATTCTCTGTAGGTTGCCAGCGAGACCTGGACTTCAGTCGCGAGAGGGTCGGCCCCTCCCTTGAGAGCACGCATGAGAGGTGAGCCTTCATTAAGGGCGAGATACTGTGCCAGAAGATCGACGGCCAGATAGTCCGAATCGGAAACGGTCGGGGCGTCGAAAGAGAAGTTGATGTAGGTCGAGGTCACCGATGCCACCGTGTCAAAGATCGCCTGCCCGTCGACCCTGCCGTCGCTTCGCAATACGAGCCCCTCCGTCGCGGGCGCATCGCCGGTCGCCAGCGCTGCTTCAGCGGGTTTCTGGATCCCACCAAAGATCGCTTCAATTTTCGACCTCATTTCGGATGGTTCAAAGTCCCCGATGATCATGGCGGTCATCCGGTCGGGCTGATAGTACTTCTTCCAGTAGGCAATAATAGCATCGCGCGGAATGTTCTCTATGAAGCCGCGGTAACCGAGAACAGGTCGACCATAATCGGTGTTCGCATAAGCCCTCTCGGTAAGGAATTCTTCTGCCTGAGCCCCGGGGGCGTCGGCGTCGCGATTGATCTCCTCGATCACAACCTTGCGCTCCTTGGGCAGCTCAGTTTCGGGGAACACAGAGTTGAACAGCATGTCGGTCTGGACCGCCAACCCGTAGTCAATGTATTGCCTGGGAAGGAGTACCAGATACCCCGTCATGTCTTTGCGCGTAAACGCATTGATGTAGCCCCCCAGGTCACGAATCGAATGGTCGAGTTGTTCGCGTGTGAGATGGGTGGTACCGTCAAAGAGCAAGTGCTCCAGAAAATGCGTAATCCCATTCTCATAGGTCGACTCGTACTTGCTACCGGATTTCACAAAAACCACACTGGCAATCATTGGTGAACTGTGATTGGGTTTCAGAATGATCTCCATGCCGTTGCCCAGTCGATAGGTTTCCGCGACAGGTTCAGCTGTCGCCCGAGGCGCTGTAAACGCCAGAAGGCAGATGGCAGTTATACCGAGCATGGGGGTTATGTATGATTTCATTCGTAACTCCTGTATGTTGAAAGTGGTCAATTCCTGCGCAACGCTCGCTATCTTCACGATTATCAACGAGTTATTCTATGATACCGCGGGCGTACTGTCAAGGTAAGTCGAAAATAGACGTTGACTTGGCTATCGGATGGACTATATTCCCTCAACCAGGAATGAAAAAGACGATTATTCACATGCTGTCCGTCACGACCAGAGCTGCGATCATTGGCCTGGTCCTTCTGGCGGTTGTGCTTGGCGCAAACGTCTCGATCCTCAAAGTTGAGCGACTGAGCTCAAAGCCATCGGCTGCGCCGGTCGCTGCAAGCGGGGAGCATCAGTTGTTGCCCGGTCCGCGGTCGGATGAAGCAGCCGGGAAGATGGCTACAGACAGCAGACCAAATTACTGCCCGGTCGGCGTGCTTACCGCCGCCACCCTGCCCCAATCTGATCATGAACGCAGAAGCTTCCGTAATCAGCTTTCGCACGATATCTCCGGAACATGCACCGAGCACAGGTCCAGTTGGGATTGCGATCCGCTCGGCTCCGTTTCCCTGGTCTCCCCCGATGTCAGTCGACAGTTTACCCTCGTCGGCGCTCGACCATCCGGCACGAGCTAACGACCTCCCCCTCGGCTGTACACACAGCCCGTTCTCACGAAGAATCACTCTTCTGTTTGCAGTATATCTTCTTTCTTGAAAGGAATTTGCTATGTCACAGAAATGGCGTTTAGGTCTCACCGCCCTGATGGTGATTCTCGCCTGCCTCGCGTTCTGGAACACGATCACCCTTTGGACCATGGATGATTCCGCCAAGAACGCCATGGAGGAGAAGGAACCCGGGGCGATTCTTCGCCTTCAGCAGAAGGCGATCCGATTGGGACTCGACCTTCAGGGTGGAATCCATGTCGTCTTGCGCGTGAAGCTTGAAGAACTCGATGCCCCTGCGCGTGAAGGGGCCGTCGATCGAGCCATACAGGTCGTGCGCAATCGTGTCGACGGGTTAGGCGTGGCCGAGCCGGTCATCCAGAAGCAAGGAAACGATCGCATGATTGTTGACCTCCCCGGCTATACCGACGCCAATCGCGCGGAAGAACTGATCGGTCAGACGGCGCTGCTGCAGTTCAAAATGCTCGAGACCATCGACAACGCCAATCTGATCCTGGCGCGGATCGACACAGCGGTCGCAGCCTACGAACGGGCAAAGGCTGGTGGCTCCACTGCCCCAGCGACGACTTCCTCAAATCTGCCCGACACAAAGCCGAACCTGCCAGGGGACACAACGAAGAAGTCCGGCGATATGCTCACTCAGTTGATGGGGGACACGACCGCCAAAAAGGACTCAGCGGGGCAGTTCAATTTCGACGAAACCAAGCTCAACGAAACCGAGTCGTTTACCTCACGGCTGGAGCCGTCTCTGTTTAACAGCCGCACCAACACCAACTGGCCCGGCTACGCGGTCTCCAGGAAAGACAAAGAGTTGCTCGACCGGTGGCTGGCGCTTCCGGCGGTGAAGGCGATCATTCCGCAGGACGTCGAGTTGGCGTGGTCGACCCGCGCCGAAGTGCGCAACGCGCGTGAGATGTATGAATTGTTTGTACTCAAGCGCAAAGTGCAGTTTCTGGGACGATTCCTCGAGGGGATCTCACTCGGACGCGACAACATGGGTGGCCTGGCGGTCGACTTCAAACTCTCAGGCGACGGCGCTGCGCGTTTCGCGCAATTGACCGGTTCGAATATCGACAAGCCGCTGGCTATCGTGCTCGACGACAAGGTCGAATCGGCCGCGTTCATCAATTCCAAAATCCGCAACCGTGGTCAGATTACTATGGGGTCTTCGGCGACCTTCGACGATGCCCGCAATCTCGAGATCGTCCTGAAAGCCGGCGCTCTTCCCGCTCCGGTTGAGATCATTGAGAAGAACGTCGTGGGCGCAACTCTCGGCTCCGACTCGATCAAGAAAGGGTTCTACTCCTCTCTTATTGGGTTGATCCTCGTCTTTCTGTACATCGCGTTCTACTACCGCGTTTCCGGTCTCATTGCCGACATCGGTCTTCTCTTCAACGTGTTCTTCCTGATGGCGATCCTGGCAGCGCTCCATGCCACGCTGACCATGCCCGGAATTGCGGGAATCATCCTGACCATCGGTATTTCAGTCGACTCGAACATTCTGATCTTCGAGCGAATTCGGGAGGAGATGCGCACCGGCAAGACGGTCCGAGCTTCTATTGACGCCGGATACAACCGGGCCTGGGTGACCATTCTCGATTCGCACATCACCACTCTGATCACTGCAGGCGCGCTGTTTCTCCTGGGGTCAGGCGCGATCAAAGGGTTCGCGGTAACGTTGTTCTGGGGTGTGACCATTTCATTGTACACCGCTTACGTTATCACCAAGGCGATCTTTGATTTCCGTAAACAGGTCGAAACCCTGAGCATCTAAGAAGAGAGGCCGAATATGTTTTCACTGATTGGTGTACCAAATATAGATTTCATCGGGAAGCGATATGTCGCCTTCGGCATTTCCAGCATTCTGACGCTTCTCGGTATCATTGCTTTTGTCATGATCTTCATCGGCAAGGCGCCGATGGGGATCGACTTCGCCGGTGGCGTCATGGTTCAAGGGCATTTCGCCCAGCCTGTTCCGATCGGCGACCTGCGTCTGGCCCTGGAAACGAAGTTCACTGACGTCATGGTCAATGAAGTTCAGGATTTCTCAAAGCCCAACGCCTTCATCATCAAAACCAAGCGTCCCGACACTGACGCTGAAGGGATGCAGCGCGTGAAGGTGATCACTGAATTGATCGCCTCGAGCTTCGCGGGCAATACGTTCACAACCGATTCCGAGCATGTCATCGGACCGGCCGTGGGGGAATCGCTCAAGAAAGACGCAACATGGGCCATTTTCATCTCGCTGGCCGGTATTCTCATCTATATTGCCTTTCGTTTCGACTTTCGCGCGGGAATTGCCGCCACCATCGCCACTTTTCATGATGTGCTGGCAGTCACTGGCGTTTTTTGGATTCTCGGGCGCGAATTCGACCTCCTGGTCGTCTCAGCGCTTCTGACCCTGGCCGGTTATTCGCTCACCGACACGGTTGTCGTCTACGATCGTATCCGCGAAAATCTCAGGAAGTTCCGCAACAAAGCAGAATTCGTGCCTTCGGTAAACCGCTCCATCAACGAAACCCTCTCGCGCACAATCAATACGTCGATGACGGTGCTGGTTGTAGTCCTGACCCTGTTCCTGTTTGGCGGAGACGTTCTGAAGAGTTTCTCACTGGCGATGATTATGGGCGTCATCGTCGGAACATACAGTTCCATCTTTGTCGCCAGCCCGATCATGGTTGAGTGGGAGGCCCGCAGCCCCAAGCGATTCAAATAGCGGATTCTGTCCTTCAAAGCAAAGCCGTCGGCAAGAAAACCGACGGCTTTTTCATCAGAAAGAGTGGTTTCTTTGTATATTACAGTATGGGGAACATCAGATTGAAATACCTGGCAACTCTGGGGAGTCTCTTCGTGATGATCTTCGCAGAAGCTCCGGCTCAGGAACGCTTCGACCTTGCGCCACGCCAACTGTCCCCTGCCAACATAACCGTACGCCCGAATTCGAATCCGTCGGCGGTGAAAGTGGCTCGCCTGCATTACTCCGGCGGTGGCGACTGGTACTGGGGGAGCTNNATACTGGGGGAGCTCGTCGGTTCCGAACTTTCTGAAATTCGTGCGCGACCACACCGATTTCGCTGTCGATACTATAGAGCATCAGATCGAAATTATGGACCCTGAATTGTTCAAGTACCCCTTCCTCTTCGCCACTGGGCACGGAATCATCAAGTTCACTCCGGAAGAAAAGGAGCGTCTGCGACAATACCTGGCCGCGGGTGGGTTTCTCTTTGTGAACGACTCCTATGGTATGGACAAGCCGTATCGCGACGAAATGGCCGCGCTCTTTCCCGAGCGCCAGGTAACCGAATTACCCTTCAGCCACCCGTTGTACCATTCGTTTTTTGATTTCCCGAACGGGCCGCCGAAAATCCACGAACATGACGGCAAAGCCCCGCGCGGATACGCAACCATCCTCAACGGCCGAGTCGTCTCGTACTTCCTGGTTGAATCCGACATTGGCGACGGTTGGGAGGATCCACAGGTGCACAACGATCCGCCGGACAAACGGGAGGAAGCTTTGAAGATGGGTGTGAACCTTTTGGCCTACGCCCTGTTAAATTAGTAATCTCTCCGATTTGACTGCTTGGTTCCTATGGAATACGCAACACGCAAGAGTAGGTTATAGAAGACAGGTCCCCACTGAGACGAGGTAACGCCATGACAGACATCACGGACAGCTCAATTCTCCTGCGAAGATTACACGATCTCCTAAATAGGCAGCGTGGAGTTCTGTTTCTTGCGGGGTTCTTGCTGACTCTTGCCGTGGCCACTGCTATCGGACTACTCCTTTCCCTCCTAGCCAATGTCATGGTCCTTCCGGTCTGGCTCAAATTGACGCTTCTGCTCCTATCGGCAGGAGTAACCGGGTTCTGTTTCTGGCGGTATTCACTCACGCGCGTGTTTGGCGGCTCGGTCGACCAGGTGGCCTTGGCCATTGAGGAGAAGAATCCTGATCTCCAGGGGCGCCTCATCGCGGCTGTGCAATTCGTTCGCCTCCCACGCCATCCCGGCTTCTCTGCCGAACTAATTGAGCAGACTGAGCGTCAGGCTATAGAACAAGCGGGGCTGATTAACCTCAATGAAGTTGTCAGTTTCCACTCGGTTCTCAGGAACCTGCGCCCGATGGCGGTCGCGGGTGTTGTCGCGGTCTCGCTGATCATCCTGTTCCCCGGTTTCTTCAGTTACTCGTACGAAGTCTTTTCCAACCCATCGGTAGAAATCGCTCCGCCCCTTGCCTACAAGATCATTCCTGTTCCGGGCTCGACCGAATGGATAAAGTACAAGGATATCACCATTGGCGCCGCCGTCGTCGGTCAGAGGATTCCGGAATCGGGTTCGGTGTATCACCGGCTGGCAGGAGGTAACTGGCAGAAGACCGAAATCAACCTATCCGCGTTAGGGCGGCTCTCCTCCACATCGGGCGACTCGCTTCAAATCGGTCTTACTCTCCGCCAGATTAACAAGTCGTTCGACTACTACGTTGAAGCCGGTCGCCTGAAGACTGAGGTTCAGAGAATTGACGTCGTCGACCGCCCGCGGGTAAACAATATTTCTCTCTCGATCTTCTACCCCGAGTATACCCATCTCTCGCCGCTCACGATCAGCGAAAACAACGGTTCCTTTTCGGCTGTGGTTGGAAGCCGGGTGAATATCAAGGTCGAGGCCAGTCAGAATCTCAGTCGGGCTGAGCTCGTTTTTTCCGATTCCAGTCATCTGCCACTGTCACTCACCAACGGACGTGTCGCCGAAACCTCGCTTCTGACCGATGAATCGATCTCATATNNAGATCATCTCAGGGAAACGAATCCCGATCCCATTGAATATTACATAACCGCCATTCCCGACGAATATCCGTCAATCGACGTGATCCGACCCGGTTTTGATGCCAACCTGAACGACGATATGATTCTCCCGCTGAAAGTCCACATCTACGATGACTTCGGGTTCTCATCGCTGGTGCTCAAGTACTCGGTCATCTCGCAGGGACACGCATCCGGAGAGAATGTCGCTGTCCTGCATTTCTCCGACGGGATCAAGACTGAAGGAGACGTCGAATTGAATTGGGACATGGACCAGCTGAACATGTACCCCGGTGACTATACGACGTACTACTTTGAAATCGCCGATAACGACCGCATCTCCGGCCCCAAAGTCACCAAATCACGGTCCTATATTGCGCGAATACCGTCACTCGATGAAGTGGTCGCTCAGACCGAATCCGAAGCCCAGGAACGCATTTCCAACACCGAGCGAATGATTCAAAGCGGCAAGGAGCTCGTGCAGAGACTGAAGAATGCCGCGCGCAAACTCGACGCGCAGCCCAAGGAATCGCGCAAGGCAGACTGGCAGCAGCAAAAGGAGCTGGAATCGATCGCTGAAAAGAACGCCGAGATGGTCAAAGAAGTTGAGAAGATGGCTCAGAAGATGGATTCGTCCCTTGAGAAGATGCGCGATAACGCACTCATGAGCCGCGAACTCATGGAGAAGATGCAGCAGATTCAGAAGTTATTCGAAGAAGTGGCCACACCGGAAATGCGTGAGGCACAGCGAAAGCTCATGGAAGCGCTGCAGAACATGGATCGCCAGAAGCTTCAGGAAGCCATGAAGAACATGGAACTCTCCCAGAAGGAACTCATGGAGCGACTCGATCGAACCCTGTCGCTGCTGAAGCGTCTTCAGGTTGAGCAGAAGATGGAGGCGATGATGCGCCAGGCGGAGCAGCTTGTCCAGCGCCAGGAGAAGAGCAATCAGCAGACCGAATCCTCACAGGAAAAGCAGCTGCCATCACTGAGCAAAACTGAAGACGAAATCAACAAGTCGATGCAGCAACTCAAGAAAGATGTCGAGAGTCTCCGGGGTCTCATGAAGAACGCCAATATGATGCAGAGCCAGGAAGCCCAGAAATTCGCCGAAGCGGTCGAGAAGAACACGGCTGACGAGAACATGCAGAGCATGTCGCAGTCGATGAGGCAATCGCAGAAACAGCAAGCGTCGAAAGAGGGGAAAGAAGCCTCGACGAAGCTGAACCAGATGCTTGGTGAGATGCAAAAGCAGCAGATGGCCATGAAAGGGGGCGACGCTGAAAAGATCAAGCAAGCCATGCGACGCGCCATGGACGATGCCAACTACCTTTCCAGGAGCCAGGAAGAACTGCTCAAGAATGCCGCTGACCTGGACCCGCGCTCGAGCGTACTGCGCGATCTCGCCCAGAACCAGCAGGACCTTTCCTCCTCATGCTCCGGCCTGAAGAACAGTATCGGCGAACTGGGCAAGCAGTCTCCGTTTGTGGCCGCGGAGCTTTCCATGATTCTCGATCAGGCCACCCGGGATATGGCCACCGCGATGCAGTCACTTCAGGATCAGCAGGCGCCGAGCGCCGTGCAGAGCCAGCGGGAAGCGATGTCCAGCTTGAACAAGGCCTCGGTCCGCCTGATGGAATCACTTGAGCAGCAGAAGAAGTGTGACAAGGCAGGAAGCTGTGACAAGAATATTTCGCAGATAGAGTCTATGTGCAACAAGCAGAATAATCTCAACCAGAAGACTCAAGGACAGTGCAACAACCCGGGTAGTAATCCCGGGATGAAGCCGGGGCGCGAGGGACTCGAAAGGCTGGCGGCCGAGCAGGGTGCGATCCGGAAATCCGTTGAGCAGCTGGAACAGGAGTTCGGCGGATCACGCCAGGTTCTGGGACGGCTCGACGACATCGCCCGCGAAATGAAAAAGGTCGAGGAGGATATGCTACGTGGTGCCCCGGGCCAGGAGACGACCGAACGTCAGTTGAAGATCTATTCCCGCATGCTGGAGGCGTCTCGCTCGCTTCAGCGCAAAGATTTCACCGAGCAGCGCAAATCAGCAAGCCCTACTGAGCAGCCGGTGTACATTCCTCGTGAACTCTCTTCGGAGTTGCTCAACGACAAGACCCGCTTTGAGGATCGCCTGCGGCAATTCCTAGGTGACGACTACCCGTCTCAGTACGGAGAGCAGATTAAAGCCTACTTCCGCGCGCTGCTTCAGACCGAGAGCTCTCCCTCAAAGCCTGCAACTGCGGAACCCGGTCGATAAGTGAGCCTTCGCTTCCCAAACAGGCTCCTTGCCTGCCTGCTCATCGTTGCCGGATTCAGCGTTCCCCCTCAGATTGAAGCGCAGCCTCGAAGATCAGGGGCTCCGCCCTTAGTGCTTCCCGGTCAGCTGTCCGAGACCGACCAGAAGCTGGGAACAGTAAGGCAACTGCTTCAGCAGAGCAACTTCGAAGGCGCGATGGCTCTGCTCGAAACCCTGTTGGAGGCCGAGCCCACTAACCCCGTGGTCAATAATCTTCTCAAGGTGTGTTACCTCCAGTTGAAGCGCTTCGGCAACCTTGAGCTCCTTACCCGACGCTTCATTGAACACGATTCGTCCAACCTCTCGTTACGTCTCGATCTGGCCGATGCGCTGGCAAATCAAGGGAAGGCAGAAGCCGCCAGAGAGGCCTACTACGAGGCCCTGCGCACTGTAAGAGACCGGGACCAGAACAAGTACGGTGCCGTTCTCAAAAGCATGTTATCCCACGAGCTGGAATCCGATGCCTTTCGTATTCTCGATTCGCTGCGGCTTGTCCTGAAAACCCCGAACCTCTTTGTGCTCGAACGAGGCACCCTTCTGGAAAGGCAAAAGAAATACGGAGACGCAACGCGAGAGTATTTCTCTATCCTGCCGCGCGACACGACTCAGGATGGACTGGAAGCGTCACGGCGCACAGCCGCCATGCTCGAATTCTATGAATCCTCACCGCAGGTCGAGCAGTTCCTGATCGATACAACGCGCATCATGCCAGAACCGCACGTGGTCAGGCTCCTCGCCGATTTCTACATCAAGAACAACCGTTTCGACAAGGCCTTCGACCTCGCCGTGCTGCGAGATTCACTCGAGCGCATGAACGGCTCCTACCTAGGCTACTACATGCAGCAATGTTTCGAACGCAAATACTATCCGGAAGTTGTTCGAATGGGAAGCTATGTGTTCGAGCATAGTCGAGCGACCGCCTTCGTTGGGAACACTCCGTTCCTGTATGCGAGCTCCCTGGCCCGTACCGGGCGCATCGACGAGGCCTGTGCCATTTACGACACCATCTTCGCAGCTTCACCGCGTGAGCAGGAAAAAGGAGACGCGCTTTACCAGATAGGCATGATCCACTTCGACATGACCGGAAACTACACGAAAGCGCTCAAATACTTCGACTCGGTGGCCACTACCTATCGCCGCGGCCTGAGCTTTCTTAACGCGCAGAAGATGATTCCGTATTGCTATCTCAAGACCGGCGATCTTGATGCCGCCCGCAAGAACTTTGGCTTCATCCGTTCGCAGTCACTGTCAGCTGAGAACGCCGAGGAAATCGCGTTTAATCTGAGCATGATCTCGCTCTACGACAAGCAATACGACTCGGCCGGTGTCGGCCTTCGCAAGCTCCTGGTCGACTACCCGCAGGGGTTCTATATCAACGATGCCGTGCAAACTCTGATGGTCTTCGATCAAGCCGACAAGGACACTGTCCTGCTGGGTATCTACTCCACTGCCCTCTGGTTCGAACAGCGAGGCTGGCTCGATTCGTGCAAGAGCTGGCTTGGAAAACTCGTCACCGCCGAGAACAGGAGTCTGGCCGATATTGCGCTCTACCGGAGCATTCTGATCGATTTTCGACTGAACGACACGACCGCGGCGCTCAGCGGCATCGAACGGCTGACCGCCGATTTCGAGAATTCATATTATGTTGCGTTTGGATTGAAGATGAAGGCCGACCTTCTGGCCGAGAAGATGGGAAGGCAGGAGGACGCTAAAGCCATTTACAAACAGATCCTTGAGCAGTTTCCCAACTACCCGTTTGCGTCCGACGTGCGCAAGAGATTGCGCCAGCTCGAAAGCAATCTAAAGGCAGGTTAGAACTGCGACAGTTTTTCCTGCCCTCGCTTGAGCATGTTGATCTCCTGCTCGAGGCTGAAGATCTTCTGTTCGTATTGCTCGACCCGCTTGGACTTGGCCTTAGTCGTCGTTCGAACTAACAGCCCCAGCGAGACCAGCATGAAGAGAGCCGAGTTGATGGTCCGAAAGATTTCGCCCATGTTGAAAACGGAATCAGCAAACGCCAGGATTCCCAGACAAAACAACAGTGCACACCAAAAAAACATATCTTCCTCCATCTTCGTAAGAACGTCGCCTCTTCGTCGGGGGAAAATTCTGATTGTGCTTTCCCGCCGAGTTGCTATATTCGTGGCTTCGTTTCGTAAAGTCGATATGACTCACGAATTGTATCGGCTTCAACCGATCGTGGCTTTAGGAGGATAGATTGTCAGATCACTCATTGTGGAATAGCATCAGGAACGACCGCGCCAACGCCTTCAGTGCCGCCTTCGTATTCGTGTTCACGTTTATCGTCTATCACCTGACTGTCCAGCGCTCTATCCCCTTTTGGGACTGCGGCGAGTTCATCGCGTGCTCCGCGATCCTCGGTATACCACATCCGCCGGGCACACCGCTGTTTGTCCTCATCGGGCGTCTGGCCGCGGCCCTGCCGTTTGCCGACGACGTGTCCTACCGGATCAACTATATCTCTGTGATCGCGTCGTCGTTTACGGCCCTCTTCAGTTATCTTCTGACCGTAAAACTCATCGGATACATATTCAATGGCGGCGCGAAGGATGCGCTCGGCCGCTATATCACCTATCTGGGCGGGATTTGCGGAGGGCTGCTGGTCGCGTTTTCTCAGACAAACTGGGGCAACAGTGTGGAAGCGGAGGTCTACGGTTTCTCTCTTGCCCTCATGGTGCTCATTATTCTGCTAACTATTCAATACTTCGAAAACCGGGGAACCGCTATCGCTGTTCGCAACATGGTCCTGGTTTTCTTCCTGGCTCTGATCGGAGTCGGGATCCACATGACCACCTTCCTGGTCGTGCCGATGGCCGCCATCTTCTTCCTGCTCAAAGACGACGCGGGACCGAGGGAGTTCTTCATCGTCTGCTCGTTCATTGTTATTGAGTTACTGATGATCATGCTCTTTTCGGGAGGGCGGGGCGGAGTCCCCATGTTCTACCTCATATCGGCGATTTTCACGCTGGTCCTCTTCGGTCTGCTGTACCGGAAAATCAACTGGATGGTGGCCATTGCCATGGCCTGCGTCTGTTCGATCATGATCAGCTTCGAGATGTTTCTCATCCTTACCCCCGTGGGACTGCTGGCCATCGTCGTACTGGGGTCGCTGTCGCGTAAATTCGATCTTCGGATGGATTGGAGACCGGCGCTGGCTATCATCGTCGTCGCGCTTATTGGATTCTCGGTTCATCTCTATCTGCCGATACGCTCCAGTCTCAATCCACGAATCGACGAGAACCACCCGGCTCGAGACTACAAGACTTTTGTCGATTTCCTCGATCGCAAACAGTATGGGTCGGAGTCAATGGTCAACCGCATGTTCCACCGCCGAGGAACCTGGGAGAACCAGTTCTTCCGTCACCCGCACATGGGTTTCTGGTCCTATTTTGAAGACCAATACACCGGCCCCGGGCTCATCTTTGTACCTTTCTTTGCGCTCGGTATGATCGGCATGATCGTGGCCATCAGAAAGCGCCTCGAGATCGGCCTTCCCTTCTTCACCCTGTTTTTATTGTGCTCCGCCGGCCTTATCCTCTACATGAACTTTGCAGATGGCATCAAGTATGACTATCAGACCGGTGACGCGTACCTTGAAGTTCGCGATCGAGACTATTTCTTCACTCCTGCGTTTGTGTTCTTCGGCATAGCGATTGGTGTCGGCATTGGCGTGGTCATCCAGTGGATTCGAGCCCAGATGGCGAGTCGGGGTGAGTCCGTGCAGCGGGCTGCGGTTTATGCCTGCACCGCGATGCTCAT
>CXWL01001454.1_pt1 | contig 17974 bp, 19 predicted proteins | sample 590931 | NCBI WGS metagenome assembly CXWL01 (sample SAMEA3498368, study PRJEB10139) | groundwater metagenome | biome: water well; material: biofilm material | place: Germany | collected 2015-04-27 | reverse complement strand
CCTCTCCGCCCGCTACTCTAATTGAAGAGAGGCAAAGTGTCCCACTGATATTGGCACAGAGGGGGGGTGTAGATGGTTACTTCGAACGATTGCGAGCAAACTCAGGTTTGTGGGAGCTTCTGAGAGTGCTATACGGTTCCATTCAGGTCTGTGTTGGAACGTTAATGGCGCGCCGTAATGGTGAGTTGATGGATTTAGTCGCAGGGGCATGCCTCGATGCGGCCGAAACACATCTTGTGTTTTTCAATCGCAAGTCTGGGCCAGCAGATATGCGAGAGAAGGTGGCTCGCCCGATCCCTCCAATCGCCACAAGATTCATCAAGCAAATTGAATATCTCCAAGAGGAGCTTATCTCGCGTGGACTCCTTAAAGCAAAATCATTCCTTTTTGCACATCCACTTCAATCGGATGATCGACTTGCGTTGCCAGGCCAGTCGAATTTGTATGAGGCCCTAGATTTCTTTTGTGACTATTTTGAAATGCCGCTCGACCAAGAGGGGCGCCGGTATTACATCAGACAGCACCAACTGCGACGATTCTTTGCAATGATGTTCTTTTGGGGTAGTGCATTCGGAGGCATGGATACGCTCCGGTGGTTTCTTGGGCACACAGATCTCGCGCACCTCTACCACTACATTACGGAGTCGACTCCTGGGGAGGTCTTACGCGCCGTGAAAGCCCAGTACGCGAGTGAACGAGTCCGGGCGCAAGGGAATGATACAGAACTATTGAGATCTCTGCTGATGCAGCACTTCGGGACTCGTGATTTCTCCATTCTTGATAGCGAAGAACTGGATCTGCACATTGAAGAATTGATCATAGAAGGCCAAGTGAATATCGAGCCTGAGTTTTTTTCGACACCAGAAGGTGACCAGATGCGCGTCCTCATTAAAACCACACCGATTTTAGGACGATGATGAAGCTGGACAAGCGTGTCGAGCGGAACACACAGTCCGTGTTAGCGCTTCGGGACTACTTGCAAGCAATCAATAGCAATCCTGGTGGATTTCTCGATGAGGCGAGCCTCTATAAGGCATTACAAGCACAAGGGGCACTCTCCGTATTCTCCGTCCAGGAGCGCGGAATAGTTGGATCATCGCTGAATACGGTGAAGCGAATTGCGGACACGGCTGTAGACGGTGGGTTTGCTGCCCTTGACCGATTGCGACGTGGGGCACTTGAGGCCATTGCTGCAGAGAAGGCCAAGAGTCAGCAGTCCAACAAGATCACGAGGGTGGGTCTGGCGAAACGCGTGAAAGAACTAGAGTTAGACAATCAGCTATTACGACAGGATTTACTGCTCCTGACACTCGCCTTCGAAAAGAGCCTCACTCAAGGCCGCAACTATGCATCCAAGGCTGAGATACCTGCATTGCTCACACTCTGTAAGCGAGAACAGGGGGAATTGCTCGATATGTTCTCGCTCCAGACACAGCGCATCTCCGCTAGAGCGACCGACATTCATGGCCGCTAAGTCGAAGCTCTATCACCGTACCGCACGGACGTTTGAGCTGCCGAGCTACGTGGATCGAACCCATAAGGTCCTGACTGTTTCGGCACAGGATATCCCACTGTTGGAATGGCCTGATGGTCGGTGGTGCCTGCCTGCCAATGTATACATGCTTGAGTTGTACCATCGTGGCCTGTCTCGAAGAAATCGGGGGGGCACGCTGTTCACCTACGCGACGAACATTAGCCATCTACTCCGATACTGTTACGACAACCAGGTTGATGTGATTGACCTCACGGATAATCAATTCACGCTCTTTGTGAAAATGCTGCAGGGAGAGCGCCGAAGTGGAGACCCCAACCTTCATGTCAGGGATGCGAATTCCGTGATTGCGGTAGGGCGGAACTGTCTCGACTTCCTCTCAAGCGTCGGACGACTGTACCAGGACTGCACCGTGATTGGACCGAATGGCCGCATTCGTGCTCAGGAAAAGGTGTTTGAGATTCGACTATCGGGTGGACGGAGGGGAAAGGGCAGGATTCGGAGGACATACTGGCATCATCGTGCGTTCCCCACACCTGATCCAAAGAATAGGCGATTACCCATCAGTACCGAGGTGGTTCGAAAATTACGTGAAGCCGTTCTTCCTCTTGGCGGAAGCATCTTTGTACGCAGGCGTCGGTACGCCATGTTGACCCTGCTTGAAATTACAGGCGCGCGCCGATCTGAGGTGGCCGCCATGACTGTGGAGAGTGTCTATCAGGCCTCTCGCATGGAACACCCCATGTTAAACGTGCTGACCATTAAGAGGAAAGGTGGGGCAGACGAGTACCGGCTGATACCCATCGCTCGTCATAATATTGTGCATTTGATTGAGTTTATCGAAGTACATCGCCGCCGGATCGTGCGGACGACGTGCGGCCTTGACCGGGACGATGGATACCTCTTGCTCAGTGAAACCACTGGGCGAAACCTGCGGGCCAATATGCTCAACCAGGAGATCGGGAAGCTCAAGAAGCAAGCAGGGATCACGGGAAAAGTCTGTCCACACATGTTTCGGCATCAGTTCATCACCAAGCTCTTCATCGCGCTGATTGAACAGCATCAGGTCACGAATGAAGACGAATTTCGTCGGGCCATGCTCGATACCGAGACCATGAAACAGAAGATCCAGCAATGGACCGGACACAAGGACCTCAGCTCGTTAGACGTATACATCAATTTAGCCTTCGAGGAAGTAACGGACTTCAAGAAGACCTACAATATGGTGAGTGCCATGCAAATCCTGGACTCCTTCAAAACGAGCTTGGAGCAGGTTCAACAGGAGCTGCGCAGTGGCACATCTCCATCCCTCACGACTGATCAGCTCATGAAGATGGTTGGGGCCTTACAAGATGACCTGGAACGGCTTCGGGACCTGAGCGGGGCAGAGAGCAAGACTGTTTGACTGTTGGTCCCACGGATGACGCCGTGTTCTTCGCCTCATCGTAGGTCCTCATTCCCCTAAGTCCTCATGCGCACGATCCTGTCTGCTAGTCATGCTTAGGGAGACACCGCGGTCGTCGTTGTCCTCTGTGTGCACGCAGACGGTAGATCCCATGAGCTAGACCGAGCCTGGTCTATGCAGGGTCAAATAACCTGATCCGCGAGACCGTACGTCCACATGAGAGACCCTTCATGGCTGAAGGACAGGAGGGAGCGATCCAGGAACTGAGGTGGTTTGGTCCTTATCGAATTTGAGCCAGCAGTTGGGCAGGATCAAGAGAGAGGGTCTTGCAAATACGGAGAAACTCAATGACATCTAATCGGCGCTCTGCGAGCTCGTACTTTGACACATAGGACTGCGGTCTTCTGAGCAACTTCGCAAGCGAATGCTGAGTAAATCCCGCAGACTTGCGTGCGTCCTTCAGAAGACGGCAAAACCGACGGTAATCTCTGCTGAACGGAACTTTTCTAGCCATGGGCCCCTCCAAGGGCCCAGGATTATTTACCACCTTCCCTTACTAACCCAAATTGGGATATTCTTTCAGGCCTGGAACGTATAAATTCTCGACAGAATTTAGAGGCCAAGTGGAGCGATGCAACCCAGTGCCCGAGTCCAACGTATTCGCCGCCGTACCGTCTGGGAGCGGAAGCAAGACGCCACCAGGCCGCGCGCAGTGGGGTATTTGCGTGTCTCAACCAGCGAGCAGGCCGTCCGCGGGTTTGGCCTTGCGGCTCAGAAGCGGCACATTCGGGAGTTCGCCAAGTCTCAGGGATACCGGCTGCGCGCGTTTATTGTGGATTCAGGCGTGTCAGGCGCCTCACAGCCAGAGGAACGGCCGAACTTCTTGAAACTCCTTGGCCTCGCCCAACTACGGGCGTTTGATGTCCTCATCGTGTGGAAGTTTGATCGGTTGGCAAGGAACGTGCTGTATGCGGTCACGATGGCCAATCGCCTTCGAGAAGAGTATGGGATCGTCCTCAGATCCGTCACCGAGCCGATCGATACGGCCACTTCCATGGGATCCATGTTCTTTGCCGTCTTAGCCAGCATGGCGGAGCAGGAACGGCGGACGATCACGGAACGGACCATGGCAGGCAAAGTCGAAAAGGCGACGCAGGGTGGGTTTGCAGGGGGTGCCGTGCCGCTGGGCTACCGGCGTGATCTGATTGGCGGGATTGCGGTGAACCAGGCCGAAGCCCTGACCGTTCAGCGAATCTTCTCCCTGAGTCGAAAAGGGTCTAGTCTTCGAGAGATCGTGAACCATCTAAAGAAGGAAAATATCCCTACGAAGCGAGGGGGCCGCTGGTATCCGGGCACGGTCGCGTATATTCTCGATAATCCCAAGTACCGAGGGCTGGTCGAATACTATTTTCGGTGGGAGACGACAGCGCATGTGTTGCGCAAAGGGGGGCATCCAGCCCTTGTGTCCCGGAAAGCCGACGCCGCATCCTAATCACGGCTACCCGCGCCAGATGATCGAAAGGAGCACACATGCCTAAGGTGCTGATCTCCATAACGACAACGCAGGAGCGGGCGTTAGAAAAACGAATCAAAGAAGCAGTGAAAGGATCCTTTTCAGGGGAAATTCGCAAGGCGCTGAACCATTACTTGGCCGGTCCTCGTGGAATAGAAACGGCCTTCATCAAGTTGCTTGAGGACAAAGCGCCGAAAGATCTATCGGCTATGTTCTCGCGATTCAAGAAGACGAATGCGAAGATTGATCGCAGTCTGGCCCGTTTGAAGGGCCGCCTGCGTCTGCGCAGGCCGTTTGAGAAGATCGATCCTATCGAAGTGATCCAGCTGGCCCTGAAGACATTCGGCTCAACAGATAAGGCAAATACCTGGTTCAATCAGCCCAACCGAGCCCTGGGAAGACGTACGCCCTTGAGTCTTCTTACCAGCCAGGCAGGAGTAAAACTGGTCAAAACGGTCCTTGGCCGGATTGCCCTTGGTCTCGATAACGACAAATCAGCAGCAGGCTCTTTGACGAAAGCTCCAGCACGCAGCAAGGAAACTATGCCCAGAGAGATTCGTCAGACCATTTACCAATACCTGGCAGGTCCCAAGCAGGTCGAAGCGGCGTTTCTCAAGTTACTGGAAGAAAAGGCACCGAAGAATCTCCCGGCCCTGCAAGCGAAACTCAAGAAGACCAATGCAAAGATTGATCGCACCCTCGCGCGCGTGAAGGCCAGCGAACGCCGGATGGCGGCGCTGGATGCGGTGGACACGGCGGCCGTCGGACGGTTAGCCCTGGAGACGTTTGGATCGGCTGAACGGGCCTATGCCTGGTTGCAACGCCCACACAAAGCGCTGGGTCAGCGCACCCCCTTCAGCCTCCTGACCAGTGCCTCGGGATATACACGTGTCGAAGCTCTCCTCAAAAGGACGGCCCATGGTGTGCCGTGCCACGGAGGCACGACATGATGACGAGGGAAGAGCTACGTTCCTCGAGCATCACCCCGGCCATCGAAAATATTTACCTCTCCTCTAAGCCGCTCTCACCAGAGGAGAAGGCGCAGATGCTTCGAGAGATTGACGGGCTCATACGTCGCCACAATCTTCGGCCGGCAGATGCTGAGGCCCAGTTGCGCTTCGACTATTAAGTTGAGCAGGGGGCAACGAGTGACAATCGGCACGCCACTTGTCGTGACATAGAGGGTCGTATGGGAAAGAGACTTAGCGCGTTCTTGAAGGGTCTGGCCAGCACCATGGACGTGTGGCCGGCACCACCGCCTCGCATCACACCGATGAGCGCAGAGGAGTGCATGCGGCGCGTCTGGGAACGAACGGGGCAGTACTTACAGCGGGCGATTGACCGATACGAGAAGGAGCGGATCTCTCGATGAAAAAGCTGACAAAGAAACAACAGCCAGTGATGGATCCGGTCGCGATGCGTGAATTCGATCACCAGTCCGTGCCACGACTCCCCGAATACAAGACCGCAGTTACAGTCGAGGGCACGAGGATTCTGGCGGCGCTGAAACCGCTCAAGGGAATCTCAAACATGAACCGACGGAAGCAACATGGTCGTGTGGTGAGGTCATTGAACATGAAGAACCCACCCCATCCTGGATTTGTGGTGCGCGTAGACTGTCTGCAGCCGCATGGGCTGACAGTGACCAAGGGGGCGAAGGTCCTTGGTGTGTCGCGATCTGCGTTGAGTCGCCTGGTGAACGAGAATGCAGACCTGTCTTGGGATATGGCGATTCGCCTGGCGAAGGCGTTTGGCGGTACGCCGGAGGGAGGGATGCGATTACAGTGTCAGTATGATGCAACCCTGGCGAAAGAGCGGGCAATAACGATCGAGATACAGGCCTTTCGAGGAGAAGACGTTCCGACCTAACCCTAAGTTTAGATTGCAGGCTCCGGAAACCGCACTATGCCGACACCCATGCATGTGTATGATGAGATCGCCGCTCGCTTTGGAGTCGATGGGGCCGATCCTGAGGCCGTGACGAAGTTTTTCACGGACGATCTCGTGACACATCCTGAACAACTTCAAGCCCTGATTTTCGACGAACTCTTGGCTCGCGATGCGGAGCCTGATTCTACGGAACAGGACTGGAGACAAAAGTTTGGTGTCGCGAGGACTCGACTGCATTTTCGTCTGCAGCGATATCGAATCATGCTCGGTCGCCAGAACCAGTAGCCTGCAGACCTAACGACACGGATCTTATGAGATCCGACCACTTGGAGGTGCCCGATGTCCTCTCTCTCGCCCAGCCTGCTCGTGGTCGGACTGATCGGCTGCGCCGTCGGTGGCGTGCTGGCCACCCGAACAGCCAAGTGGATTTTCAACAGGTTTCCCAAGACCTTTAGTCCGACGGCTCACATGCCCGTTGCGCAGGACACGCCTCACGAGGGCGACGGGAGTAAGCAATGACCAACACGTGGTCGAGTTCTCCACCCAGGAGTTGCCACGATCAACTCGTCATCGGGAATGAAACCCTGGACTGGGCTGGTTTGGGCTGTCATCCATGACCACGAAGCCTCTCACGAAAGGATCTCCAGGATGCCGGCATTGATCCCAATCGACCTAGATACAGCGGTACTCATGGCCCTCAACCTGATCGGCTGGGGCCTATTCATATGTGTCATCTGGCGCGATCGCCGCTCCCGTCTTCGTCTATCCCCGCGACGCGCGGGCTGAGAGGGTAAGAGCAGGTGCTTCAGAGGAGAAACCTGAAGATGTAAAGGATCGCTAGCCAGGGTCTTGGTGCCAGCGGACCGCCCGAGCAATGGGCTGGACGAGTGGAAGGCGTTCGCGGACATGGACAAGGAGAACACAATGGTGAATCGGGCATTGATGACGATGCAGGACAAGGTCAACGCGTTTGTGGATCGCCGTCCAGGATTCTGGAAAACGAATGCCATTTACGTGGGCAGCCTGAGCTATCTCTCGTTGGGCGATGGCGTCGAGAAACTGAAGGCGCAACTCAGGAATCTGACTCGCCATCATCGAATGACTACATTAGAGGCGTTGCAGATGAGGCAAATTTCACTCGGCCTCGCGTTGGTATCCCCTCGGCCAACGAAATCACGCCATCGAACTCAGAGGAATGATTGACGAACCTCGCGGCACGCGCCGAATGCGGTCGCCCTAGTCCCCGCAGACAGAGAGAATCGCCATGAGCAAGAAAGCCGTCACCAGCACCGCACGATTGGCCTGCGGGAAACGGAGGCCTTTCCCTGCTGCCGTCTCTTGAGCGCGATCCATGTAAGGGCAAAGCCGTTACCTCATGGCATTGCGCGTGCGTCTGGACTTCCGCCACTCCCATGGCGGCATCGGACGCGGATCCGCCCACAATCCTTTCCGCCCCTCTCTTGCGTCCTTCTCTAACCCTTCCAGCACCCTATCGCCCGGCGCATACGTCCGATACCACCAGCACCAGCCCTGTTTGACCAGTTCCTGATTGAGGTTCATCCCATCGGGCAGGATCACCTCGCCAATGGTGCGCCGGTATTTGTCGTGGCCGTAGGTCTGGATGGTCACGTCTTTCCCAAAGGCGAGGTCAGAGGCGGCGTGCTTGGCCTTCTGCCCATAAGCTTGGCCCTTCTCCGGGCAGTCTATCCCGCTGAGGCGGATGCGCTGAGGGTGTTGGTTATGCAGGACCTCGATGGTGTCGCCGTCGAGGACGGAGACGACGGCGCCGGAGAAGTCGGCGGCTACACTAACCCCGGGAATGGGCCAAGAAACGAGGAAGCAAATCGAAAGAATTAGACCATGAAGATGCACAACTGTGGTTCCTCAGTTCGCTGAACATGCTTTGATAAAAGCACGGCCTAACTCTGTTCGATAGACTCCCGAAAAAACGTTCGTAATAAGACTGCCCATATCGGTGGAAACTGGGACTGACTCTAGAAGTCCCAGCCTTGCGAGATTTCGTATGGAAATTTCAATTTCCGGATTTAAGACGTGCGCAGTATAAGTAAAAGCAAACATAGATGGGGCAGTTGCAATGGCTATCTCTGGAAGCCCTGTGATATCGATTGCATTGAAAGTCCTTGGGTCAGGCGCTTCATATATTTTGAGTAGATTGCTTGCATCAAGGGGGGAGAGGTCCTTGAGAATGCTGAGAAAAGCTCGCCTCACCTCAATGCCACTCCTGGCGTCGGCGGCATTCGCGAGTAATTGTGCCCAAATATCTTGAAGCGACTCATCTTCTTCTAAAGAGCCATCCTCTAAAATTGGAATAGCGAGTTTGAGAGGAACCGGTCGTCTCGTGAGTGACGGCCCCTGTCGCTTCAGAATTGTATCGGCTTTTTTGAGTAGGTGGAGTTTCTTCTCCCATCGGATAAACTTGAGACGATCTTCGAGGATGCCCATGGCTTGCTCAAGGGAACCATCAATGTATTTTGCAAAAAAACCTCCAGCCTCACGTGCGGCATCGATACCTTTCCCCGTGGCCTTCGCAATCTCTCCTGCCGCTTTTGCCTGTTCGTCCATCAATCGCTTCCCATCTTCGCTATTTCGGTATTTAGGCTGTGCCTTTAGTGCGTCGTTCCCTTCGGCAACCGCCGCTCCATCTCAATGATCCCACCCAACCATCCGAGGACTTCCACAATCGCGGCCATCTCCCACATGTTGGAGATGGTGGCTTCCTCGATGGACAGCTGTCGCGTTTGGGACGGTCGTTGCTCATGGGATGCTCTCCGCTGGTTCCTTCACCAGTCGTTTGACGTAATGATGGAGCCGGGCGCGAGTGTGCGACTTGATTGCAAGATTCTCTACCGCAAACTCCTGTCCTCTTGACCACCGGACGACGGCTTCCGGCACTTCGATCCGTTGTTCATTCGGGAGTGTAACGGTGAGCGAGAGGGTTTCCCCTGGTCGCATCGGGAGGTCACCCGAGAGTCGCCAGCCGGTACAGGAGAGATTCCAGATCGTACCTTGGCCTTGAAACGGTCCAGCGTTGTACGTGACTGCGCACTGCACCGGGAAGCGACGGAAGGGGCGAATCAAGAAGGGCATGAGAACCTCACTGGGAGGCTTATTTTAGGAGGGAGCTATCGAGGATGCAAGGTCGGTGCATGACAAATGGTGGTATTGGGGTCACTGTTGATTAACGTCACGGTGTAGTCGGCGAATTATGTATGGGGCAACATATCGCGCATGTGCAGGGCGACTCCGTCGATGAGACTGTGGCATCAGGCCTATGACTTGGGGAGCTTCTTGGCGATCTTGGAGAACAAGTCGAAGGCCGTTTCCAATTCGTCCGCTATTTCTGCCGCGAGGATGTCGGGAGCGGGCAGAGAATCAGTATCGGTGAGGCTTTTGTCTTTAATCCAGAAGAGGTCGAGGCTGAGTTTGTCGCGCTTAACCAACTCTTCGTAGTCGTAGCAGCGCCAGCGGCCATCGGGGTTCTCTTTGCTCCACGTGGGTTTTCGCTTGTGCACAGCGCCAGGCTGGTAGCACTCGACGAACTCATCGAATTCCTTCCGCGTGATGGGCGACTGCTTTTGCGTGAAGTGCTTGTTCGTTCGCAGATCATAGACCCAGAGCTTGTCGGTCCACGGATCGGGGCGGCCTTCTTTCTTGTCGAAGAAGAGAACGTTGGCCTTCACGCCGTTCGCATACCAGATGCCGGTGGGCAGGCGCAGCAAGGTGTGGACATTGCATTTCTGGAGGAGGTTCTTGCGAACTTTTTCCCCGGCACCTCCCTCGAAGAGCACGTTATCTGGCAACACCACAGCAGCGCGGCCATTGATTTTTAGCAGTGAGAACATGTGCTGCACGAAGTTGAGTTGTTTGTTGCTGGTGGAGGTCCAGAAATCCTCGCGCACGATGACCTGGTCGTCCTTCTCCGTATCGCCTTCCTCATTCACAAAAAGGAGGCTCTGGCTTTTACCGAACGGCGGATTGGCCAGAATCATCGTGTATTCTTTGCTCCACGGAGCGGAGAGACTGTCATGGCCCGAGTGGACGACGACTTTATCGCCGCCAATGCCGTGCAAATAGAGGTTCATCGCACACATGCGGCCAACTTTGGGGGAAAGCTCCATACCCTCGACCAGTTCCTCACGGAGGGTTCGCTTCTCCTCTGCGTTCAGCTCCTTCACGAACTTATCGAGCACATAGTTGTAGGCGGTGAATAGGAAGCCTCCCGTGCCGGCGGCAGGGTCACAGATGCGATCCTTGGGTGTGGGTTGCATCACCTCAACCATGGTTCGGATAACCGCGCGGGTGGTGAAATATTGCCCAGCGCCCTTGGTTGATTCCGAAGCCGAACGCTGGAGCAGTTCCTCATAAATCGTGCCCTTCACGTCCACCGGGAGACTCAACCAATCCTCCTTATCAATGAGATTGACGATGAGCTGTTTCAGGAGCGCCGGATTGTGAATGTCGCAGCGTGCGCCTTTGAAGATGACACCCAACATGCCTGGTTTGAACCCGAGCGCTTCGATAGAGTCGCTGTATTGCTGTTCCAGCGCGGCACCATCGAGCTTGAGCAGGGGTTTCCAGCCCAACTTCGGAGGCACGATGGGCGGCTTGTTGTACGGCTCTTCAGTGAGCTGGTCCGCCATTTTCAGGAAGAGCAGCATCGTGAGTTGCTCGACGTATTCCACGCAGCTCAGACCGGCCTGTTGCAGGACTCCGGCATAGCTCCACGCTCGTTTGCCAATTTGGGATGCGTCTATCATGAAGATTCTTTCGTCAAGGTGTGCTTAGAGCTTCGTTTGCGCGGGGATTTGGGCTGCGTCTTATGCCGAGCGTTACGCTCAGGCTTGAACTTCGTCCGCTTGGGCTGCTTTGCGGCTTGCGCCAGACGGGTGAGTTCCTCCCGCTGGGTAGCGATGCGTTTCAGCAATTCGGAGGCGGGCTCGTCGTTTGGGTCTTGAGGGACGAGCTGGCCGGTGAAGGCGAGTCGGAGAATAGATTGACGCAACGCTTGTGCGCTTTTCAGCTTGGCTTCGAGGTCCGCTTCGAGGTGTTCGATGACGGAGAGCTGATCTTCGACTACTTCGACGATTTCGAGGCATTCGACAGCAGGCGCGAGCGGGATTACCACATCCAGAACACTCTCCTGAGAAACATTGCGCATACCCTCCTTTGTGCCCGTGGATTTGCGCGAAAGTTGGCGGCGAACCCAAGGACTTCCAAGCATCGTTTTCAGCCAGACTTTGTCTACGATTGGGCTGTGAAGGAGTCTCATGCTCTTATCACTCAGCAGCAAGCGGGGGCGGCATGATTTTACCAAGACTGACGCACCAACCAATTCATAGGTGTTCGCCCGCGAGAGAAGGATGTCCCCGTTTCTGATTTCATAATGATGGTTAATGTTGCGGCTGGCAGGCACAGTCTTGTTTTCAGTCTCATCAAAAGAGCCCCAAGACATTGCGCTTACTTTGATAATGCCCCATTCGCCTAGATTCGCGGGGCGCGGCACACATGTGAAGGATTTCCCTGCCTCGATTTCAAATAGTAGTTCGCCCAACCTCACCCAGCGCCACTCATTTGGTAGCGCAGGCATGTTCGTCGTATTCGGAGCGACGGGCTCTCGATATTTCGACTTCCAGTTCTTGGGTGGTGTTTTGTCGGCGTCCTTGAACTTCTGGAGCTGGGTTTCTTCCCAACGGCGGCGTCGCTCGGCCAGGATGCGGGTCAGGAGGGCGGAGGCTGTCTCGGTGACGAAATGTTGGGTGCGCCACTCTGCGGTCAATGCACCTTCCACCGCCGCCTTTAGCACCACTGCCCTGTAGTGTTTTAGCTTCGCTTGCACCCGCTCCAATGCCGCCACGCCAGCATCGAGGTCGGAGAGGAGTTCGTCGAGCGCGCCGGCGATGCGCTCTTGTTCGGATTTCGGTGGCAGCAACAGGTTGAATACTTTTATTTGGTCGAAGTCCACGCGAGGGCGGTCGCCACTGTTGAGGTGATTGGCGAATCTCACGAAGTCGCCTGAGTTCAGGCGGTATTTGAGGAAACGACCGAGCACGGCACACGTCTCTGGCAGGACGATAAACTCACCGGAACAGAGGCCGCTGAAATCTGGCTGATACACTTTGTTCAGGTAAGCACGCATCCGTCCATAAAGAACATCGAATGGCTGGAAGGTGTTCGCGCCGCTCTTCATTGTGCTGCACGGAACCGTTCCGAGAAGACGCATCGTGTGCGGCTCGACTTGCTCCATCCCGATGAACTTGGCCTTGGGTGTTGCTTGCGGGTTTGCCTTGCCGGTTCTCGGCTCCACAAGCGAGCCAAGGGGTGCCCGCACCCACCCTGGCGGCAGGTGTTGTCCGTTCGCTTCGCTCATGCCACCAACCGTTCATTCAGTTCCACGAGCAGCGGCTTAAGTTGTTCGCCAAAGAGCTGGTGGGCTTTACCAAGGCTGCCGTGCTGGCCGAACCAGCCGTCCTCAAAGTCGTCGGGCTGAATCTCCAGGCTGGTGGCGATATGCTCGGCCATACGGTCTAGCCATTCGCGTTGCTCGGGCGTGAAGTTCTTCGCAATGTCGCGTTCTACGAGCCATGCGTCATAACGTACCCGCACTTCCTCCGAGTAGGGCACAAGGGTGAAATCAGGAATAAGCGCGTGACGCACCAAGGTGACGAGGTCGGCAAGTTGTGTTCCCCCGAGGCCTTTCACCTTGTCACTTTCCACGGCCTGGAAGGCGCGCCAGAGCTGTGTCGGCGAAGCGGCGAGCGGCGGGATGGAGAGGGCGTCTTTCAACTGGCGGAGGTCTTTGAGGGAGAGCTTCAGCGGCTTGGTGCCGGAGTAGAGGATTTGCAGGGCGGTGAGCTGGTCTTTGTTCGCCGCAATCCAGGCGCGGAAGTCCTTCACCTTGGCCTGCGCCTTATCCACAGCGGCGGCATCGAACCCGCCATAGAGCACGTCGTCAATGGAGTGGCGGTCAATGGTCTGTTCGTTCTGTGCGCGGATTTCGAGAATGCGGCGGCGAAACGCGGCCTTGAGGAAAGGCGTGACGGCCTGCTGCGCGAGTAGGTCGGTGGCGGTCTGGATGTGCTCGGGGGTTGGCTCACCCGTGACGCCGGGAAGCCGCTTCGCGGCAGCGATTTGCGCATCGGGATCCACGGCGCGCATGAGATCGCCCGCGAGGTCTGGGAATGATTTGCCACCGGCAAGTTCGCGCAACTCAGTGAGCTGGCTGAGAGAAAACACTCGTTGCAGGCGAGCGAGACGGCCAGCCAACGTAGTTAGGGCGTCGGGATCGGTGCCACCCTGAGCGACATATTCGAGCAACTCCGGTAGCGTAGCAGAGGGTTTGCGGTTGAGCGTGTGGGAGTCGGTCTTGTCCTGCTCGCAGACGCCCACGGCATCCACGATGATGAACCGCTCCTTGGCCTTGGCGCTGGGGGAGACGACCTTGAGCTTGTCCGGCGAGATGATGCGCACACCGCGCCCTTTCATCTGTTCAAAGAACCCGGCCGACTTTACATTACGCAGGAAGAAGACGCACTCGATGGGCTTCACGTCGGTACCGGTGGAAATCATATCCACGGTGACGGCAATGCGCGGGTAGTAGCTGTTGCGGAAGTTGGAAAGAATCTCGTCGGGCGAGAGGCTTGAGGTCTTTACCCACTCGGTGACTTCGGACTCGGTGCCGTCGTCGTTTTTCACCTTCTTCACGACACGGGTGAAGCCAGTGCGATAGGTGATCTTCTCGCAGAACTCGTTTCTCTCGGCGAACTCGTCGCGCACCATGCGGACGATGTCGTCGGCGTGGGAATCGTCCTTCGCAAAGATGAGCGTCTTGGGGACTTCTTTCCGATCGGGAAAGCATGTGGGCAGGGTACCATGCCGGAACTGGCGAATGACCGTACGGAGCTGGCTCTCGGAAATGACATCGCGGTCGAGGTCGTTGGCGGTATACGTGAGGTCTTGAATGAGTCGTTCGAGGCGTTCGGCTCGGGTGAGCTTGTGACGCTTGTCCACATAGACGCCAGTTTCGTCGGCGACAATGGTCGCCCCCTGCTCGCTAATGCGAGTGCGGATGCGGTACACGTCGAAGTCGACGTTGACGCCGTCGGTGACCGCCTCGTCGTGGCCGTATTGCATGACGAGGTTTTGATTGAAGAACCCGACCGTCTTGCCGGCGGGCGTGGCGGTAAGGCCGACGAGGAATGCGTCGAAGTACAGGATCACTTGCGCCCACAGCTCATAGATGGAGCGGTGACACTCATCCACGATGACAAAGTCGAAGAACTCGGGGGGGATGCCTGCATTGTACACCACATCGGGCGGCTTGCCCTTCCACGGCTTAGCGGAATCAAAGCCGGAGCCCTCTTCATTGGCCGCGTCAAACTCTGCCTCGCCTTTGAGCATGGAGTAAAGACGCTGGATGGTAGTGATGACAACTTTTGCAGCGGGGTTGATCGAATTGCTCTTGAGCCGCTGGACGGTGTAGAGCGTGGGGAACTTCCGGGTGTCGTCGATCGGCGTGAAGTTGGCGAACTCGTCCTCGGTCTGCTTGCCAAGATTGCCACGGTCCACGAGGAAGAGAATACGCTTGGCCCCGCCGAACTTAAGCAGGCGGTAGGCGATATTGACGGCGGCGAATGTTTTGCCAGAGCCGGTGGCCATTTGGATGAGGGCACGCAGATTGGCATCGGCAAACGATTGTTCGAGGTTGCCGATAGCTTTGCCCTGGACTTTCCAGAGGCCGGTTTCGTCGAGTGACGGAAGCGTTTTCAACCTGGCGCGGAGTTGATCGGGCTGGTCAAGCCACTCGGAGAGCGTCTCGGGACGCGGGAAGCTGAAGACCTTTCGGCTGCGCGGCTTGGGATCGAGGCCGTTCGTGAAGTAGGTCACGGAGCCGTTCGACTCGAAGAGGAATGGCAATGGGCGGCGGTGGGCATTGAGTTTGTCGGGAAGACCGGCAGCGTATTTCGCGGATTGAGCTTCCACTCCAGTAAGTGTTCCTTCGGCCTTGGCTTCGACGGCACCCAAGGACTTGCGGTCGAGGTAGAGAAGGTAGTCTGCAAAGCCGAACCCGGATTTCATCGGGAACTCGCGGACGGCGATACCGCGCCCAGCAGTCAGGTCGAGTTCATCTCGGTCCTGCACCAGCCAGCCGGACGCGATGAGTTTCGCATCGATCTCGCGACGGGATTTCTGTTCGGGTGTTTCGGGCATAAATTAGTGTAGATAGAGCAGCGGAGCATACCTTGTTCCTTCCATGAAAAATACCCCACCTTGGAAATGGTAATGATTGAAATATCATGAGTTTACCTGTGCTTGACTGGATCCGTATCCTAGTAAGCCCAGGCAAGCCCTCGATCGGATTGGTTTCTTGATTTATCGCATGCTCAGATGCTCCTATGCTGTGTTGGCATCTCAGGGTTGTGCGCTTTACTCAAATGACCATCGCAAGAGATGATCGCCCACAGTTTGACGTCCAAGCGCCTTCGCTGTTCAACCCTCGCTAGAATATTGCCCTAATAAGCAGTGGATGCGAGACCTATCGAGTGGATACGATGGCACCTACTCTGGTGATGGTTCGGTCGGTCCAGATCCCGTTCTGGGACGGCAGACCACAAGTGTGGATTGGAGTGCATCATTGGGAAATCTGAGTTCGTGTAATATATTGCGGCCAATTAGGTATCAAGTATGTTTAAACATTCCACAAATACAATAAGATACAACAGGTCATAATTTTGGAATAAAATAACTTGCACTGTCTGGTATTTCCAGGGTATGGTCTGGCCCAATACAGGAGGTCACTGCCCATGAAACCAATAATCCTCGAGAGCCTTCCGGACAAATTGCAGCCATATGAGCCGTCGCTAAACAGTATTGTTCGTGAGGGACTCGCCCTTTTTCAGTTCCGATTTGGGTCCTTGCGGGCTGGCATGACGATTAGAAGTGAGCGTTCCAACATTCATGATTGCATGGTAGAGATTGCAAAGAAATACTTCCCGAACGACTTTCTGTTCGCACAGAACCGTTTTCTTCTCCGCCTTGGGGGGCATCAGATTCGGCTGAAGAAATTTAGCTCATCTCTGGAAACGTCAAATACTCCGACGCAGCTTGTTCTGGACTTTCTCTGGCAAAAGGTCAGCGATCTATTCAGCTCAGAGCCAAGTTCAAATCTCCATCTCGGCTATATCCCGGACGGCCTTGATCTCCTCAAGTCACCTGTTTGGATTACATGTCCCAATGGACCAACGACGATAGAATGGGTGTATGAATTGAGGCCAGAAGCAGGTCAAGTCCAGTATCCTATACTCCCAGCGACCATGCCAGATGATCCGTTTACGAAGCCGTACGTAGCCCCAAAGAGGCTCCCGTCGACAGGCGAATCCGTAGAAACCGAATGACGCTCATGCCAGATAAGAATGTAAATCAGGCAATGGTCACCCTTGCTCGCGAAGCTCACGGGTTGACACAAACCGAGCTGGCTCAAATGCTTGGCATATCTCAGGCCATGCTTTCTAAGATTGAAGCTGGTGTGAAGCCTGTGACCGATGCCGTCCTGGATCGTCTTTGCCAATTTCTCAACTATCCAGAGAGTTTCTTTTTGCAAACCGATACGGTCTTTGGGCCAGGCCTGAGCGAATTTTTTCACCGCCGTCGCCAGGATGTGTCAGTCAAGGTGTTGGCTCGTGTCCATGCTCAGATCAATATCATTAGGATGCACATCGCACGATTGTTACGGTCGGTTGAAATACCCGAGATGAAGATTCGACCACTCGACATGGCCGATTTCGACTATAGGCCGCAGGACGTGGCGCGTGCGATGCGCGCAGCGTGGCAGATACCGGAAGGACCAATCGCAAATGTCATCAGGGTCATAGAGGATGCGGGTGGTATCGTTATCAGGCATGCATTTGGAACACCACAAGTCGATGCTATAAGTCGATGGGTTCCAGGCCTTCCCCCGCTTTTTTATGTAAACGCAGGGCTATCTACAGATCGCGAGCGTATGAGTCTTTGTCATGAGCTCGGACATCTCCTTATGCATGATATGCCAAATGAACAGATGGAGGTCGAGGCAAACCAATTCGCAGCTGAATTCCTTATGCCAGAGCGAGATGTTTCGCCGCATTTAGATCGGATCAGTATCGAGCGACTGGCTGCCTTGAAACCGTATTGGCGAGTATCGATGGCGGCACTCCTCTTTCGAGCTACGGAACTAAGAAAGGTCTCAACACCATCATCAAGATTTCTTTGGAGCCAGATGAGTCAGCGCGGATTAAAGCGACGAGAGCCTGCTGAACTTGATCTAGCACCAGAGACCCCTACAGTCTTGCGAGACATAATTGACCTCCACCGCACGCATTACGGCTATAATATTGAGGACCTGGCCAAAGCGTTGGCCTCGAATCCATCTAAACTCATGGCTACATACCAGCTTGAGCTGGAACCTTCGCCAACCAGGACAACTCTCCGCCTTGTAAAGGCCTGACAGAAACTACGAAGGTTCCAATGACTTAGCGAGCATGGGAACAAGGAGTCCATCCTGTAACTCTCTCTAGTTTTGGACAACTACTGTGGTCATTTGTGGCAAAGAGCAAAACTCCTGAATTTCGACGCCCCGTCTTAGACGGATTACGACAACCGCTGGAAGACGGGCATGTGA
>CXWL01100241.1_pt1 | contig 17975 bp, 14 predicted proteins | sample 590931 | NCBI WGS metagenome assembly CXWL01 (sample SAMEA3498368, study PRJEB10139) | groundwater metagenome | biome: water well; material: biofilm material | place: Germany | collected 2015-04-27 | reverse complement strand
GCCCAGTACGCGCCGGAGATGGAGGACTGGGAGCGCGACATCTTCCTGGCGGTGCGCGAAGAGGCGTTTTACTTCCACCCGATCTTTGCCTGCCAGATCATGAATGAAGGCTGGGCTTCGTACTGGCACGCCCGGCTGCTGCGCGAAGCGACCTTCCTGCCGCAGGACCTGTACCTGTCGGCCATCAAGTCGCACTCCGACGTGGTGCGCCCGTTCGCCAGCGGCCAGCAGCTGGCCCTGTCGCTCAATCCCTACCACCTCGGCTTTTCGATGTGGGAGCACATCATCGAACGACAGGGCATCGACAAGGCGCGCCAGATTTGCCGCGAGGAAGACGATTTCGGCTTCATCCGCAATTACCTGGACCGCGAACTGGCCGAGCAGCTCGACCTGTTTGTCTACGAAGCGCGCAAGGATGGCGAAACCAGGGTCGCCAGCCGCGACATCCATGCGATCCGCGAGGCGATCCTGGCGCCGAAGTTCAACTTCGGCTCGCCCTGCGTCGCCGCGGCCCGGGTCGGCGCCGACGGCAGCCTCGACCTGCGCCACGATTACCTGCGCGACGGCCGCGGGCTCGACCTGCCGCAGGCCGAGCGCGTCGTCGAATACGTCGCGCGGGTGTGGCGCCGTCCGGTGTCGCTGAATACGGTGGATTTCCGCGGTGTGGTGCGCGTGCTGCCGGCCAGGAAAATCACTCCCTGAGCACACNNCCTCGCCGCTTGCCTACCCTGTCAGTGACGCGCGTCACGCCCCACTACAGGAGAACCCCATGTCCCGTCAATACCGGCCTTCCCGTCCACGCTATCGTCGGGTCGCGCTGGCCCTGTCGCTCGGCATGGCGCTGGGCGGCTGCCAGCGGGCGACCGATCCGGCCGCGATGATCGCCGAAGCGCGCCACTACCGGCAACAGGGCGACATCAACGCCGCCATCATCCAGTTGAAGAATGCCTTGCAGAAGGAGCCCGGCAACCGCGATGCGCGCCGCCTGCTCGGCGAAGTCTATATCGAGCAGGCCGACGCGGTGTCGGCCGAAAAGGAGTTGCGCCGCGCGCTGGAGCTGGGCGCGCCTTCGACCGAACTGCTTGTCCTGCTCGGCAAGAGCATGCTGCTGCAAGGGCATTTCCAACGGGCGCTGGACGAATTCAGCAGCGGATCCGAGCCCGCGGGCCGGCCGCCGATCATGGCCTTGCGCGCCGGCGCCTTGATCGGATTGGCCAGGCGGACCGAAGCGGCCGCGCTGTTCAATGACGCGCTGAAGGCCGACCCGACGCTGCCGGACGCCCTGCTGGGGCTGGCGCGCATCGCCTTCGCCGAACACGACCCGGCCCAGGCCGCCAGGCTGGTGGCGCGCGCGCTGGCCGCCCACCCCGCCGATCCCGATTGCCTGCGCTTCAAGGGCGACTTGCTGCGTATCGAAGGCAAGCAGGAGGCGGCGCTGGCCGCCTACCGCGCGATCCTCGCGCTGCATCCGTACAATGCGCAGGCCCGGGTCGATGTCGCCAGCCTGCTGACCGACGACGGCAAGTTCGTCGCCGCGCGCGCCGAATTGCAGGCGGCGCGCGGGATCTCGCCCGGCAGGCTGTCGGTATTCTATGCGCAGGCCATGCTGGACTACCGCGAAGGCAAGTACCACGCAGCAACCGAAGCGCTGCAGCAAATCCTGCGCACGGCGCCCGACTATTACCCGGCCATCCTGCTGATGGGCGCGGTCGAGTCGGCCACCGGCGCGAACCAGCTGGCCGAGCAGCATGTGCAGAAATTCCTCGCCGCCTACCCGGGCCACCTGCACGCCACCAAGCTGATGGCCGCGCTGCACCTGCGCGCCAACAATACCGGGGCGGTGCTGGAACTGCTCGCGCCCGCGCTGGCGCAACACCCGGCCGACGTCGACCTGCTGACGCTGGCGGGCGAAGCGAACATGCGCGCGCGCCAATTCAGCCGGGCCGCCGAGTATTTCGAGCAAGCCAGCGCGCTGCGCCCGCGCCAGGCCAACCTGCATACCGCGTCGGCGCTCGGCCGGCTCGGCAATGGCGAACATGAGCGCGCGCTGGCGGAACTGGAGCGCGCCGCCGGCCTGGACATCAAGTCGCCGCGCACCGGCACCCTGCTGGTGATGAGCTACCTGCGCGCGAAGGCGCCCGACAAGGCGCTCGGCGCCGTGCGCGACATGGAAAAACAGGGCAACAGCGCGCTGGTCCAGAACCTGAAGGGCGGCGTGTTCCTGGCGCGCCAGGACAAGGCCGGCGCGCGCGCCAGTTTCGAGCAGGCGCTCGCGCTCGACCCGCTGTACCTGCCCGCGCTCGACAACCTGGCCCAGCTCGACGCGCTGGAACGGCGCCCGGCCGACGCCAGGAGCGCCGCTACCAGGCCGCGCTGGCCAGGGCGCCGAACAGCGCGCCGCTGATGGAGGCGCTGGCGCGGCTGGCGAGCGGCCAGGGCCAGCCGGCCGAGGCGATCGGCTGGCTCGAACGGGCCTGCAAGGAGCATCCCGATGCGCTTGGCCTGGCGCTGCGCCTGGTCGACTATTACGCACGCGGCGGCGACACCGCCAAGGCCCTGGTGCTGGCGCAGAAACTGCAGGCGGGCAATCCGTCGAATCCGGACGCGCTGGCGATGCTGGCCCAGGTGCAGGCGCTGCGCCAGAATCTGCCGGCCGCGGTGGACGCCTATGCCCGGCTGGCCGTGCTGATGCCCGGCTCGAGCAAGCCGCCGTTGCGGATCGCCGCGCTGCAACTGGCCATGCACGACGACGGCGCCGCCATCGCCGCGCTGAAGAAGGCGCTCGCGCTCGATCCCGAGTTGATGGACGCACACCAGATGCTGCTCGACATCCTGATCGGGCAAAAGAAATTTTCCGACGCCACCCTCCACGTCGCCGGACTGCAACAGCGCCGCCCGCAGGCTGCCGCCGGCTACAAGCTCGAAGGCGACCTCAAACAGACGCAGGGCCAGCCGGCCGCCGCGCTGGCCGCCTACGAGCGCGCGTTCGCGCTGGAACCAGGCGGCGCCCTGATGATCCAGCTGCACGGCGCCCTGCTCGCCAGCGGCAAGGCCGGCGAGGCCGACGCGCGCATGGCGCAGTGGCTGCGCCAGCACCCGGACGACATCCCGGTCCGCCTGCACGACGCCAGCAGCAAGCTGGTGCGCAATGACTTCCGCGCCGCGATCGGGCAGCTCGAAGCGGTGCTGCAGCGCGATCCGAACAACCTGCTCGCGCTCAACGACCTGGCCTGGGCCTTCCAGCGCATCAACGACAAGAACGCACTCGCCTACGCCGAGCGCGCTTACCGGCTGGCGCCAGGCAGTCCCGCCATCATGGATACTTTGGGCTGGATCTGCCTGGAAAGCGGCGACCTCGCGCGCGCGCTGCCGCTGCTGCAGAAGGCCAGCGCGCTGGCGCCCAACGCCGGCGAGATCCGCTATCACTTCGGGCTGGTGCTGGCCAAGTCGGGCGACAAGCGCGGCGCCCGGCGCGAACTGGAGCGCCTGCTCGCCTCGCCTGCCCAGTTCGCCAAGCGCGCCGAAGCGAAAGCCTTTCTCGCCACCCTATGAGCGGGGCACCGGCCGTACCGGTTGTCGGCCGATTTGACACACCTGCGCGCTGGCCCTGGCCGGTTCGTAACGGCCCGGCGCGATGATGCCGTCCGGGTCGAGCGCATGCTTGATCCGGCTGACGACTTTCCAGAACACATCGCCATGCGGGTCGAGCGACGCCATCGACTGGTTGCCCACGCGGTAAGGAATGTAACCGGCCTTCATCACCGTCTCGAACAGCGCGCGGTAGCACTGCTTGGCGCGTTCGACTTCCGCCGGGTCGTCCTTGTCGTACGCCACCGTGAGCACCCCGCCCAGCGCGCGTTCGTTGATCATGCTGAACGTGACGAACAGGTCGAAGCCGTGGCGCGCGAACACCGGCGCGGCCAGCGCGTGCAGGGCCAGCACATCGGCGCCGCGCATCGGCAGGATCGGCGAGACCCACAGCAGGCCGCAATTGTCGGCGGCCGGATTGGCCTGGCGCGGGAAGCCGGCCGGCAAGCCGCCGCGGCGGCGCCAGTAGGCCCCGGCCAGGAAGCGCCCGTTCGGCACGCCCCGGTTCATCGCGAACAGCGCCTCGCCCAGCGCCACCTTGGCGCGCAGGCGCCGGCCGGCGCCGCAGTAGCCGAGCAGGCGCCCCAGCAGCGCTCCGGTACGCAGTGTGGACTGTGTCAGAAATGTCGACCTCGCCCTGGTGCCGCGCAGGGCCCGCGTCAGCGCCGCGCGCGCCGCCGCCACTTGCAGCTTGCTGCCGTACAAGGCGCCCGACACGGTCCATGCGCCGGTGCCGGCCTGGTCGCGCAGAGAGCGGCGCAAGCCTTCGGGCAGCGCGGTGGCGGCGCCGGCCTTCTCGCGCGGAAACGGCTGGCCCCCTGAGATCACGCGCAAGTCATTGCCGATGTGAACGATGCTGCGCAAGGTGCCGTCCAGCCGCAGCGGCCGCAGCGCGTCGACCACCGGCGCGATGTCCTCGTGCGCCGGCACCGTGCAAATGAAATGATTGACGCATTCGGCCTGCGGCATCAGCCAGATGCCGACCTGGGTCACCACGCCGAAGTTCGACTGGGTGAACAAGCCGTCGAGGAAGGGCCCGACGCCGTAGGGGAACAGATGGGTGGTGCGCGCATTCGGATAGTGGCCGAAGCCGGTGTCGAGCACTTCGCCGCTGGCCAGCACCACCTGCAGGCCGGCGATATGCTGCAGCCGGTTGCCGTACGGCGAATGGCCGAAACCGCGCTCGAGGATATTGCCGAGGAAGCTGGTGTCGGGACCGGCGCCGGTGCAATCGATCGACAGGCCGATGCGGTGCACGCGCAGGTAGTCCGACAACTGCTGCTGGGTGACCCCCGGCTCGATCACCGCGTACGCCAGCTGCTGGTCGACCTGGATGATCCGGTTCATGCGGGACAGCTCCAGCACCACCTGGCCGTCGGTGACCGCGCAGGCGTCGCCGTAGCCCCAGTTCATGCCGGTGCTGACCGGATAGATCGGCGCCTGGTGGCGGCGCGCCAGGTCGACCAGCGCAATCACTTCCGCGCGCGAGCCGGGGCTGACCACCGCCAGCGGGCTGGTGCTGCGCGAGGCGGTGCTGCGCGCATAGCGCTCGAGCGTGGCGGCGTCGTCGCGCACGTAGCTGGCGCCGACCACCATCCGCATCGCTTGCAGCAGCGGCGCGCCGCGCCCGCCTCCACCGTCCTGTCTTGCATCCTGTTCTGCCATGACCGCTCCTTCAGTTGAGGCCGGCTGCCAAGCGGGCGGTAATGCCCGGCTCGTCGCACGACGGGAAAAAATACGGGTAGAACGAGCGCTCATCGCCATGCTGCTCCATGGTGCCGCCCCAGGTGCGGATCTGCTCGCCCATGTGTTCGAGCGGCAGGCGCAGCAGCACTGCCGGGGCGCCGACCCGGGTGCACTCGCGCTCGGCGCCGAAGTCGTGGAAGCCGAGCATGCGCTGGTAGAACATCACGTGGCGCGGGTTGACCTCGATCACGTAATCGGAAAAGCCGTGGATCATCCGCGCGTAGAGATAGGAAATGTGGATCAGCGAGGCGAACACGCGCTTGGTGACGCCCTTGTCGATGGCCAGGCGCGACGGTTCGCACAGGCGCCGTCCCTGCGCGCGCAACTCGTCTAGTTTGTCGGGAAAGTTTTCATCGGCCGGCAGCAGGATCGGGCTGTCGAGGCACAAGCTCATGGTGCCCACCACCATCCCGCCGGTCTCGGCGTACAGCGTGATCTTGTTCGGCTCGTGCATGCGGTTCGGTTCGAACGCGTAGCCGCGCCAGCCGTACATCTTGCGGATCAGCAGGCTGGCCTCCTCGCGCCGCCGCGCCGAATTGGCCATGCGGATGTGGAAGATCTGGATGTCGAGCGGATGGTCGGGCGCGGCGTCGGCGCCGCACTCGCCGAGGCACAGCTCGCGCATGCTGGCCGGTGCCGCAAAGGTAGCGATAGGTAATTCGTCATGCATCATATTGTCGTCCTCCAGTAGACCGTCAGGCCGGACTTCCGGCCCGAACATTGTTGTCTGGGTCAGACAGAGTCATGCGTAACCGAGTTCAGGTTTTAACAACAGTGTTTGCCTTGGGACAAATCAGCATTCGCGTCGGAATTTTTTGCACTCGCGCCCGCCGCGCATCGCGCGCGCCGGCCGGCGTTAGCCAAGTGCTTGAGTTCAAACGAAAAAAAGCGCTGGAATGGAAACTGCTTGGTGGTCTGTCGAGCTTGCTGTGCGTTGAAACCGGAATCTTGCATTCCCAAACCACCAGAAGGAGGGCCAGCGATGAATCCCTTGCAAACAAAAATGCTGCGCGCGCTCGCCGGCGCCGCCCTCATCATGGCCGCCGGCGCGCCCGGCGCCGCCCGCGCCGACGCCTTCGCCCAGTCGATCCTGGTGATCGACAATTTCCGCCTGCTCCATTCGAACGGCACGCCGTACACCGCCAGCGACTTCGCGCTGTTGGGCGGCACCATCGACGCGCGCGCCACCGGGCAGCTGAACGGCGAGTTCGCCAGCGATGCGCAATCGACCGCCTTCACCGGCGGCGTCAACCTGGACCTCGCGCACCAGCATGCCGGCAACGGCCAGCCGGCGCGGCCGGAGAACAATTTCAATCGCTTCCCCGGCGCGCCGATCTCGCCCGGCAGCTTCGGCTATGCCGACCAGCGCATGGCCGGCAGCATGATCACCACCAACATGGGCGCGGCCGGGGCGCTGGTGCAAACCCGCGCCGACGCTTCGCTGGCGGCCAACGGCTCGGCCTCGGGCGGCTCGGACGTAGGCACCTCGGCCACCTTCAGCTTTTCGCTCGGGGTAGGCGAATACATGACGATCGCGTTCGACGCGCTGCCGTTCACCCACGCCTTCGTCAACCCGGGCGCGGACGCCTCCATCGCCGCCAGCGCGCGCCTGTCGTGGAGCATCACCCTGCTCGACCTGACCACCGGCGCCACCGTGTTCTCGTTCCGTCCGGAGCAGCTCAATGCGCTGGGCGATGTCAGCCGCACCGACGGCGCCGACGGCGCCAGCAGCTACGACCCGGGCTGGCTGTCGTTCGCGGCCACCACCGACATGCTCACCGTAGGCGACATCTACCAGGTCACGATCTCCCAGTCCACGCTGGCCAGCGCGCTGCAATCGCAGAAGGTACCCGAGCCGGGCACCCTGGCCGCGTTCGGCGCCGCCCTGCTGGCGATGGCCGCGCTGACCCGGCGCCGACGGGCCTGAAACATCCGGTGCGCACAGGCGCGCCGGGCATTCTTGATGCGAATCAACGGCACCGTAGGTAGCCAAATTTCGGGTTTTGCCAGCCATATAATCAGCTAGTGGCGGAGTCAGCAGTACCGCTTCCCTCGCCGCGCGACACGGAGACCGACAGGACATGGAGGAGCTAATCACCCAGCTGCTGTCCAGCGTGAGAGGGATCTGGAAATACCGCTGGCTGGCGGTGGCCACCATGTGGCTGGTCGGTATCGCCGGCTGGGCCCGCGTGGCCACCATGCCGGACGATTACCAGTCCACCGCGCGGGTGTTCGTCGACACCCAGAGCATCCTCAAGCCGCTGCTGTCGGGCATGGCCAGCCTGCCCAATGTCGAGCAGCAGGTGGCGATCATGAGCCGCACCCTGCTGTCGCGCCCGAATGTCGAGCGGGTGATGCGGATGGTCGACCTGGACGTGCGCGCCACCACCCCGCGCGAGCACGAGCAGCAGGTCGACCAGCTGATGTCGAAGCTGAAGATCAGCGGCACCAGCACCTTCGACATCTACACCATCAGCTACAACCACAAGAACCCGAAACTGGTGCGCGACGTCGTGCAGTCGCTGCTGACCATCTTCGTCGAGGGCAGCTTCAAGGGCAAGAAAGGCGACTCGCAACAGGCGGTCCGGTTCATCGACGAGCAGATCAAGGGCGTCGAGGAGCGCCTGATCGCGACCGAGAACGCGGTCAAGGAATTCAAGATGCGCAACAGCGCGCTGTTGCCGCGCCAGGGCATCGACTACGGCGCCCAGCTGTCGCTGGCGGCCGACGCGCTGGGCACCGCCAGGCTCGAACTGGCCGAAGCGGAGCAGGCGCGCCGCGCGATCAAGGCCCAGGTCAGCGGCGACGATCCGGTGACCAGCGTCGAATTGCGCCCGGCCTCGATCCTGAATCCGGAGCTCGACGCGCGCATCAGCATCATCAACAAGAACCTCGACAACATGCGCATGCAGTACACCGAACAGCATCCCGACATCGTGGCGGCGCGCCGCCTGATCGCCCAGCTCGAAGCGCGCAAGCTGGAGGAGAGCCGCAACCGCGGCGCCGATGCCGACCCGGGCCGCAACTACAGCCCGATGCTGCAGCAGCTGAAGGTGGCGCTGACCGAAGCCGACGCCAAGGTGGCGGCGATCCGGGTGCGGGTGCAGGAATACACGTTGCGCCACGAGCGCCTGCGCGCGCAAAGCACCGCAGTGCCGGAAGTCGAGTCGCAGCTGGCCCAACTGAATCGCGACTACCTGATCAACAAGGACAATTACGAGAAGCTGATCGGCCGGCGCGAGGCCGCCAAGCTGTCGGGCGAACTCAGTTCGACCACCGAGATGATGACCTTCAAGATCATCGATCCGCCCACCATGCCGGTGGCGCCGGTCGGCCCCAACCGCCCGCTGCTGCACAGCGCGGTGCTGCTGGCCGCACTGGTGTCCGGTTCGGCTGCGGCCTGGTCCATCAGCCAGGCCCGCCCGACCTTCGACGGCCCCGGCACCTTGCGCCAGGTGACCGGCCTGACCGTGCTCGGCACCGTGCAGATGAACTGGACCGCGGCCGAGACCATCAAGCGCCGGCGCGCCCAGTTTGCGCTGGCGACCTCGTTCGCCACCTTGCTGTGCCTGTACGGCGGCATGCTGGCCGCCTCGCTGGCCAAGGGATGAACGGGCCCGCCATGACACCCTCCGACCTGCATCCCGGCCTGATCTCCGCGCTCGCGGCGGGGCCCGCCATNNCATGGCCGAGGCCGACGCCGCCTGCTTCGTCGACATCAACCTGGCGCGCCTGCACCAGATGGGCATGGTCACCCACGACGGCGGGCGCACTCCGGCGGCCGAAGACTTCCGCATCATCAAGCGCCCGCTGTTGCGCAGCGCGGCCGGCGCGATCAGCAGCGGCATCAAGAACGGCAACCTGATCGTCGTCACCAGCGCGCTGCCGGGCGAAGGCAAGACCTTCTGCGCGATCAACCTGGCCATGAGCATCGCGATGGAGCAGGACCACACGGTGCTGCTGGTCGACGCCGACGTGGCGCGCCCGTCGGTGCTGAAGGTGCTCGGGCTGCCCGCCACGGCCGGCCTGATGGACGTGCTGCTGAGCGAACGGCACGCGCTCGAGGACGTCATCCTGAAGACCAATATCGCCAGCCTGTCGATCCTGCCGGCCGGGCGCAGCAACAAGCACGCGACCGAGCTGCTGGCCAGCCAGACCATGAGCCTGCTGCTCGACGAGATCGCCGGGCGCTACCCCGACCGGATCGTCATCTTCGATTCGCCGCCGCTGCTGCTGACCACCGAGGCCAACGTGCTGGCCGCCCAGATGGGCCAGGTGGTGCTGGTGGTCGAATCGGAAACCACCACCCAGCGCGCGGTCAAGGAAGCGCTGCGCCGGCTCGACAACTGCGCCCATATCAACCTGATCTGCAACAAGACGCGCGCGTTCCCCGGCGACGACTACTACGGATATTACGATTGAAGCGCCGGAGAACCGCCATGAACCGCCCCATCGTGCGCAACGCCATGACGATCGACGTCGAAGACTACTTCCATGCCGCCGCGCTGGCCGCCCACCTGCCGCGCACCCACTGGGCGGCGCTGCCGCCACGGGTCGAGCGCAATGTCGAGCTGGTGCTGGCGCTGCTCGCGCGCCAGCAGCTCAAGGCCACCTTCTTCACGCTCGGCTGGATCGCGCGCCGNNATCGCGCGCCGCCATCCGGGCATGGTGCGGGCGATCGTCGCCGCCGGCCACGAGCTGGCCAGCCACGGCTATGCGCACCACCTGTCGTGGCAGCAGTCGCGCACCCAGTTCCGGCGCGACATCGCCGGCAGCAAGCACCTGCTCGAAGACATCGGCGGCGCGGCCGTGGTGGGCTACCGGGCGCCCGGATTTTCGGTCGGCGTCGACAACCGCTGGATCTTCGACACCCTGTTCCACAGCGGCTACCGCTACAGTTCGAGCATCTACCCGGCCTGGATCGCCCCGCGCCAATCGGTGCGCACTCCGCGCTTCGCGTTTTTCCCGTCCGGCGCCTCCGGCATCCTCGAGCTGCCGGTGACCACCTTGCGCCTCGCCGGGCGCAACCTGCCGGCCGGCGGCGGCGACAGCTTCCGGCTGCTGCCGTATGTCGTCTCGCGCGCGCTGCTGCGGCGCGTCAACCTGGCCGAGCGGCAGGCCTGCGTGTTCTACTTCCAGCCGTCCGAGCTTGACCCGGCCCAGCCGCGCCCGCCGCAGTTCGGGCTGCCGGAAAGCCTGCGCCACTACACCAGCCTGGGCCGGATGGAAGCGCGGCTCGGCAAGCTCAGCCGCGATTTCCACTGGGACCGGATCGACAACATCTTCCCGGTGCTGCCATGACGCCGTTTTCTCCCGACCCTGGAGCAGCCAGCTGCCGCGCTGGCCTGCCGCCTTCACCTTGCGCGGTTCATCCCCCTGTGCGGAGCAGATCATGGTAGCGACAATCGAACAACCGCGGCTGGTGGTCCACCTGGTCCACCAGCTCGACGTCGGCGGGCTGGAAAACGGCCTGATCAACCTGATCCGGCACATGCCGCCCGAGCGCTATCGGCACACCATCGTCTGTCTGAAGGACTACAGCGAATTCCACGCCCATATCAAGGAGCGCGGGGTCGAGATCATCAGCCTGAACAAGCGCGAGGGCAAGGACTTCGGCCACTACATGCGGATGTACAAGACCCTGCGCGCGCTGCAGCCGGACCTGATCCACACCCGCAACCTGTCCGGCTTCGAGGGCCAGCTGGTGGCCGCGCTGGCCGGCATCAAGCTGCGCGTGCACGGCGAGCACGGGCGCGACATGTCCGACCTGTACGGCAAGCGCCTCAAGTACCAGCTGCTGCGGCGCATGCTGCGCCCGCTGATCGGCCATTTTATCGCCGTCAGCGCCGACCTGGAACACTGGCTGATCGACAGCGTCGGCGCCGAACCGGGCCGGGTGTCGCAGATCGCCAACGGGGTCGACAGCGTGCAGTTCCATCCGCGCCTCGGGCCGCCCGCCGCGATCGGGCCGGCCGGCTTCATGCAGGAAAACGCGTTCGTGATCGGCAGCGTGGGCCGGATGGCCGGCGTCAAGAACTACCCGACCCTGGTCGAGGCCTTCCTGCGCCTGATCGCCTCGCCCCATCCGGCGCACCAGCGCCTGCGCCTGCTGATCGTCGGCGACGGCCCGGAGCGCGCCGAATGCCTCGACATGCTGACCCGCGCCGGCGCCTCGCACCGGGCCTGGCTGCCGGGCGAACGCACCGACATCGCGCAACTGCTGCGCGCGATGGACCTGTTCGTGCTGCCTTCTCTGGCCGAGGGCAGTTCCAACACCATCCTCGAAGCGATGGCCACCGGGCTGCCGGTGGTCGCCACCGCGGTCGGCGGCNNCGAACTGGTGCACCCCGGCTTCACCGGCATCCTGGTGCCGCCGCGCTCGCCCGACCTGATGGCCGCCGCGATCGCCGACTACTGCCGGATTCCCGAAATGGGCGCGCGCCATGGCATGCGCGCGCGCAGCCAGGTGATCGCGCGTCACAGCCTGCCGGCGATGGCGCGCGGCTACCTGGCGGTGTACGACTCGCTGCTCGGCCAGGCGCCCTGTCCGTCAGCGCGCGAGTGAGCCCATGCGCATCCTCCACCTGCTCGATCATACGACCCCGCGCCACAGCCCCTACGCGCTGCGCACCATGGCGATCCTGCGCCAGCAGCGCGCGATGGGCTGGCACACGATCCACCTGACCGGGCCGCGCCAGGCGCCGGTCGAGGCCGACCGCAACCGCGACGGCTGGCACTTCTTCCGCACCGCGCCGGCCGCCAGCGCGCTGGGCCGGGTGCCGCTGCTCGGCGCGGCCGGCCTGATCGCGCGGCGCCTGCGCAAGGTGGTCCAGCTGACCCGCCCCGACCTGCTGCACGCGCACTCGCCGGCCGAGAATGCGCTGGCCGCGCTGGGCGTCGGCCGCCGCCTCGGCCTGCCGGTGATCTACGAGGTCCACGCCAACTGGGCCGAGCCGGACGGCCTGCGCTGGCGCCTGATGCGCGCCCTCGATACCTTCGCCGCGCGCCAGGCCGATGCGGTCGCCACCAGCAGCGAAGGGCTGCGCGCGCAGCTGCAGGCCGGCGGCGTGCGGCGCAGCCGCGTAACGGTGGTGCCGAACGCGGTCAACCTGCGCCACTTCCCGCGCCTGCCGCCGCGCGACGCGCAACTGGCGCGCCAGCTGGGCCTGGACGGTGGGCCGGTGCTCGGCTTCATCGGCAAGCTCAATCCCTACGAGGGGCTCGACCTGCTGCTGGCGGCGATGCCGGCGCTGCTGCGCACGCGCCCGCGCCTGCAGCTGCTGGTGGCCGGCGCCGGCCCGCACGGCGNNCGGCGATTGGCTCAAGGCGCGCGCGCTGCGGCTCGGCCTCGAGCGCAGCGTGGTGTTCGCCGGCCCGCCCGCGCCCGAGCGCAGCGCCGCCTTCCACGCGCTGGCCGACGTGCTGGTGTTCCCGCGCTTGCCGGCGCGCCAGGCCGAGCTGGTGCCGGCCGGCGCGCTGCTCGAGGCGATGGCGCGCGGCTGCCTGGTGGCGGCGTCGAATGTGGGCGGCCACCGCGAGCTGGTCGAGCATGGCCGCACCGGGATAATGTTCGAGGCCGGCAAGCCGGACGCGCTGGCCGACGCCCTGATGGTGCTGCTGGCAGCGCCGGCCAGCTGGGCGCCGATGCGCGGCGCGGCGCGCTGGTTCGTCGAATACCAGCGCAGCTGGGATGTCAGCGTGGGACGCTATGCGCCGGTGTACCAGGGACTGCTGGAGCGGCGCAGGCGCCGTTGACGCGGCGCGCCAGCGCCACCGCATCGGCGTAGCAGTCGGCCAGCTGCAGCGCCACGCTGTCCCAGGTGAACTGGCGCACCAGCGCGCGCACCCGCTCGCGTTCGGGCGGCGCCTCGAGCAGGTCGAGCAGCGCGCCTTTCTGCGCCCGGCTGTCGTCCCAGCGCGCCTTGCCTCAGCGCGAACTCGCTGTTCGGCAGGTGCAGCGCGCTGGCCTCGGTCATCACCACCGGAGTGCCTGCGGCCAGCGCTTCGAGCACGGTCGACGGCACCACCTCGCCCTGGCTGGGCAGCACGAACACGGTGGCGGCCGCGAAGGCACTGGCCAGCATGCGCTCCTGCTGGCGCAGCGAGCCCAGGCAAATCACGCCCGGCACCGCGCGCAGCCGGCGCAGGTAGTCGGTGTCGCGCTCCTGCGCTTCGCCGATCACGACGAACGGCAGCGCCATTTCGGACAGGGTCTGCGCCATGCCGAGCTGGTTCTTGTAGGGCGAGACGGCGCCCACCATCAGCGCGAACTGGCCTTTGACCTCGGTGCGCGCGCGAAACAGCGCCGGGTCGGCCTCGAAGAAATGCGGACTGATCCCGTTCGGCAGCACCCGCACCTTGGCCGGATTGATCAGGAAGGCATTACGGATCGCCTGCTTTTCCGACTCGCACAGGGCGACCACCAGGCTGGCCAGGTGCAGCGCCTGGCGGGTCTGCGCGTAGCTGGTCTGCACGTCCCAGGCGATCAGGTTGCCGAGCACCCGGTCGGCGACCCGCGCGCGCGTGCCGTTGGAGCGGTTCCAGCCGGGCGAGACCAGCGCCGACAGCACCACCGGCACCTTCAGTTCGACCGCCGCCTCGACGATCCGGTGGTTGCCGTTGATCGCCGCGAACACGTGCACCAGGTCGNNGCACCAGGTCGTAGTCGTCGAGGCGCGAACGGAACGGGTCGACCAGCTCGGCCTCGAGCTGGCCGCGGCCGGGCAGCGGCGGCAGCCGGTTCAGCGCATTGATGGTTTCGCGCACCTGGACCTGCAGGCTGCCATCGCGCTGGAACAGCATCGGATACGACAATATTCCAACACGCATCGATTTCTCCGCGTTCAGTGCGTCAGGGCGGCCGCCAGCTTGCGGCGGGCCAGGTTCAATTCGTCGACCAGCGGATGGCGCACCAGCACGATTCCGGCCAGCCACAGCAGCACGCTGGCCGCGCCCGCCAGCGCCGCGATGGCCGGCGAGTCGGGCGACAGCGTCAGCGCCGAGGCCGGCGCCAGCACGCTGATCGCCGTCAGCACCAGCCCCTTGGACGAAGCGGCGGCCACCTGCGCCACGCTGATGCCGCCCAGCCGGGTCAGGCAGCGCATCGTCATCGTGACCCGGAACACGGTGGCGCCGACGATCGCCCACGACACCGCGGCCAGCCCGAACGGCGCGACCAGCACCAGCAGCACGATCCGGATCGCCACCGTCATCCCGTCGAGCCGGGCCTGGGCCCGGCCCTGCCCGACCGCGACCAGGAAATAACGCGACATGCTGGACATGCTATAGATGGCCGATGAGAAACACATGATGCGGATCAACGGGGCCGCGGCATCCCATTGTTCGCCGTACAGCAGGCGCAGGATCGGCAGCGCCATTACCGCCACGCAGGCGAAAAACGGCCAGGCGAAGGCGGTCATGTAGCTGACCGTGCGCAGGTAGACGTCGCGCACATCCTCGCCGCCGCGCACGTGCTCGGCGTACAGCGGGTAGACCACCGGCGTGACGGCGTTGGTGATCGCCTTGTGAAATACCGCCAGCACCCCGAGCGCCTTGCCGAAGATGCCGACCGCGTCCATGCCGATCATCTTGCCGATCACCAGGTCGGGCGCGGCGGCGCCGGCCTCGTCGATCAGGTTGCCGCCGGTGGCGTAGGCGCCGAACACGATCACCTCGCCGAGCCCGGCGCGCGCCGGCAGCCACGGCATCCGGGGTGGGCTCAGCCACAAGGACAGCAGCAGCGCCGCGCTGGTCGCGGCCACCGAGCCCCAGGCCATGCTCATGAAGCCGAAGCCGTGCCAGGCCAGGGTCACCGATACCAGCACGCCGCCCAAGCCGTGCGACAGGTTGATCGCGCAAATCGCGCCGAAGCGCATTTCGCGCCGCAGCATCGGCAGGATCACCGAACTGAATGGCAGCAGCACGAAATTGACCGACAGCAGCTGCATCAGCGGCGCCAGCGACGGCTCGCGGTAGAATCGGGCCAGCGGCGCACCCAGGGCGGCGATCAGCGCCGCCAGCGGCCAGGCGAACAGGAAGCTGGCGCCCAGCACCGCGCGCAGCTTGGCCTGGTTCAGTTCGCGCTCCTGCACTAGGTACTGGCCGACCCCGAAGTCGCGCAGCACCTGGGCCACTCCGAGCAGCACCGCAGCCACCGCATAGACCCCGGCCTGCGCCGGCGTCAGCAGGCGCGAGATGATCATCCCGCCGGCCAGCGAAAGCAGCACCAGCAGGTACTTTTCGACGAACGAAAACAGCAGCGAGATGCGGGTGTTGCTCATGGCAGCAGCCCGACATAGAAGGCGCGCACGCGCTGCTCCAGCAGCTGCGGCGTGTGGTTCGCCTCGACCTGGGCGCGCGCATGCAGCGCCATCGCCGCGCGGCGCGGCGCGTCGCCCAGCAGCTGCGCCACCGCGTCGATCGCCGCGCGCCGGTCGCCGGGGGCCGGCACGAAGCGCCCGAAGCCGGCCATGAACTGCGCGCCGCAGGACGCCACATGCAGCAGGTCGCACTGGTAGCGCCGCAGTTGGCGCGCGGCCAGCAGGCGCGCGCCGAATTGCCTGGTGCGCAGCCAGCGGCGCTGCTCGGCAAAGCGCGGCGGCTTGAACACGGCAAATTCGGCCAGCACTGCGCGCGTGCCGTCGGTGGAGCCGTCGTCGATCACCAGCAGCGACCAGCCGCCTTCCGGCGGCGCCAGCCGGCAGCACGCCGCCAGCACTTTCGGCAGGGTGGGCGCGCCATTCCAAGTAGCCATGAGAACGGTCAACAAGCGCGCTTCCCCCCTGATCTAGTATTGCCTCAACCACACAATCCAGTCTACCGATGAGCCCGGTCCTATTGTTGCGTGGTGTCAAGGAGTTCGGACCGTGCGCGACATCCTCGTAACCCTGATCGTGTTCGGCGCGCTGCCGTGGGTGCTGCGCTCGCCGGTCAACGGCGCCCTGATGTGGGTCTGGATCAGCGTGATGAACCCGCATACCCAGGGCTGGGGTTTCGCCACCGAGTTCCCGTTCGCGCAGGTCATCGCGCTCACCACCATGTTCAGCATGCTGATCACGCACGAGCCGCGCGCCCTGCCCTGGACCCCGGTCACCGCGACCCTGCTCGCCTTCACCGCGTGGATGTGCGTCACCCTGCCGTTCTCGATCTTTATCGACCTGTCGATGGCGCCGTGGTGGCGCGTCATGAAGATCATGCTGATGACGTTCGTCTGCATCATGCTGGTCAAGTCGGCGCGCGACATTCAGCGCATGGCCTGGGTGCTGGCCGTGTCGCTCGGCTACTATGGCGTCAAGGGCGGCATCTTCACGCTGCGCAGCGGCGGCGGCGCGCGGGTGTGGGGACCGGAAGGCACCTTCATCGGCGACAACAACGCCATCGCGCTGGCGCTGATCATGCTGATTCCGCTGATGCTGTTCCTGCGCCAGCACAGCACGCGGCGCTGGCTGCGCCACGGCCTCGCGGCGGCGATGCTGCTGAGCGCCCTGGCCGCGCTGGGCGCCTACTCGCGCGGCGCGCTGCTGGCGATCGGCGCGATGGCCGCGGTCCTGTGGCTCAAGAGCCGCAACAAGTCGGCGATGGGGGCGATGCTGCTGGTGGCCGCGCCGCTGCTGCTGACCTTCATGCCGCCCGAGTGGTCGCTGCGGATGGAGTCGATCAACAGCTACCAGGCTGACGCCTCGGCCCAGGGCCGGATCAATGCCTGGGGCATGGCATGGAACTTGGCGCGCGACCGCTTCTTCGGTGGCGGCTTCGAGATCTACGAGCCGACCGTGTTCGCGATCTACGCACCCAACCCGATCGACCTGCATGCCGCCCACAGCATCTACTTCCAGGTACTGGGCGAGCACGGCTTCGTCGGCCTCGGCCTGTACCTGCTGCTGGGCGCGCTGGCCTGGCGCGATGCGGCCTGGATCATCAGGCGCGCCGCCGCCTTCGACGACTTGCGCTGGGCCGCCAGCCTGGCCGCGATGATCCAGACCAGCCTGGTCGGCTTCGCGGTCGGCGGCGCCTTTCTCAGCCTGGCCTACTTCGACGTGCCCTATTACCTGGTCGGGCTGCTGGTGGCGACCCGCGTGCGGGTCCAACAGCGCCTGCTGCAGCCCCAATTGGCGGGAGTGCCGGCATGAGCATCCAGCTGCCGCTGTCGATCCTGGTCTACCACCGGGTGCTGGCCAGGCCGGATCCGCTGTTCCCGGAACGGGTCGACGCGCGCCGCTTCGAGCAGCACGTGCGCCTGCTCAAGCGCTGGTTCCGGGTGATGCCGCTGGCCGAGGCTGTGCGCCGGCTGGCCGAGCGCAGCCTGCCTGCACGCGCCGCCTGCATCACCTTCGACGACGGCTACGCCGAAAACGCCGAAGTGGCGCTGCCGATCCTGCAGCGCCACCTCATCCCGGCCACCTTCTTCGTCGCCAGCGGCTTTCTCGACGGCGGCTGCCTGTGGAACGACGCGGTGGCCGAAGTGGTGCGCAACGCGCCGGGCGACCGCCTCAACCTGGGGCGGGCCGGCTTCGGCGTGCTCGATGTCGGCTGCCCGGTGCGGCGCCGCGCGGTGATCGACATGCTGGTCGCCGCCCTCACATACCTGCCGCCGGACGAGCGCATCGAGCGCGTCAAGCGGATGGCGCGCCGCTTCACGCCGA